>Ga0181559_10000264_pt1 | contig 46240 bp, 38 predicted proteins | sample 011ome_21_FD_133752 | JGI IMG/M metagenome (GOLD analysis project Ga0181559, IMG submission 133752) | Coastal salt marsh microbial communities from the Groves Creek Marsh, Skidaway Island, Georgia - 011508AT metaG (megahit assembly) | ecosystem: Environmental > Aquatic > Marine > Intertidal... | reverse complement strand
GTAGGTAAAAACGACATTGTCTCCCGACTTGTATATTTTAGTCGGATGAGAAGACAACGCGGTTGCGTGTTTAAAGATCTGTGCGAATGTTATTGCATCTAGCTCCGCGAACTTACCTCCAAACTTTACTATTTGCGATACGCCTCTGGCGTTTCGAAGCATATGGCTTACTTTTTGCATGACGCTCAAATCATTACGGATGAATATGTACCTTGGAAAAAGTGGCTCAGACGTTATGGAAATTGCCCCATCTTTTATTTTTTCTATCGTCCTAAATGGGATTGAGACATCCAAGCCCAAGTTCTCAAGGTGTTCTTTTGCCCTGACTTCCTGGCGAGGTTTTGTATAAATAATAATCCAAGACAAATTAGGTTCCCCTTTTTGACGACCCCCAGAATCACCTGGATGCACTTTTCGATTCTTTAAAACGACAAATGGAATCTTAACATGTCTCTTTCGTTGCATCTTCACCTACCAGCTCCACGAAGGATTACGTCCTCTCTTCGGTGTATATCCAGTCAACGATATTCGTGCTAGGCGTATAACCCGAGACCAATCTCTCCAGCATGATTCGAATTGCGCCTACATCGTTAACATTCAATAACATTTCGAGCTTTTTTAGATCATTTTCAAGTCGCGTCCAAGGCAGAAAGTCATCTTGGGCTCTCATGACTCTTGGATGAGTTGTTAATTTAGGGTTATCGCCAATGAGAAGCTCTTCATAAAGCTTTTCCCCTGGACGCAACCCAATCACCTCTATTTCAATATCTCCATCAGGGTTTTGCTCATTCCGCAAAGTTAAGCCGGACAGCTCAATCATCTTTTGGGCAAGATCATAAATCTTCACAGGTTCCCCCATATCTAGAACAAAAACATCGCCACCCCTAGCCATTGCTCCTGCCTGAATCACAAGCTGAGAGGCTTCTGCAATAGTCATAAAATAACGCGTTATATCGAGATGGGTGAGTGTAATTGGACCTCCACCTCGAATCTGCTGTCTGAATTTAGGAACAACTGAACCAGAAGAATCAAGTACATTTCCAAATCGGACGATACTGAAATTCGTTTTCGTATCGGTATCAGCAAATGCTTGAAGAACTATTTCTGACAATCTCTTGCTGGCGCCCATAATGTTGGTTGGCCGTACCGCCTTGTCAGTACTGATCAACACGAAATCAGATAGCCCATGTTGCGCGGCTGCCTTAGCGGCGCATAAGGTACCAAAAACATTATTCATGACTCCCTCAGCAACATTGTGCTCTACCATCGGGACATGCTTGTAAGCCGCTGCATGATAGAGCGTATCTGGATGCCATGTTGTCATGATTTCTTGCATCCGGTCATCATCCTTGACCGAACCTAGAAGCGGAATTAGGGTCGACTCTTTGTCGGGAAAATTACTTAAAAGCTCCTGGTGAATCACGTAGAGTGCAAACTCGCTCTGATCTATCATTAAGAGCTTACTCGGACCAAGGACAAGAATCTGTCGACAAAGCTCACTGCCGATTGACCCGCCCGCACCTGTGACGACAACCACTTTGTTTCGCGTCGATTTTGCTAACAAAATATGGTTCGGCATTACTGTTTCTCGACCCAGTAAATCATCAATATCAAGATCTCTAAGATCTGAAAAACTAACCTTACCGTGGACCATATCGGCCATACTTGGCAGCGTTCGTACCGCGATTCTCGTGGGCCTGATACTAGCCAAGATAGCATTTCGACGTTTGCGCAGCAAGTTTGGCATAGCAAGTAATACCACACTCACATTCAAGGTACCCACCAGACTATCGAGATCTTTAGAACTGTATATTGGTTGACCGTTTAGAACGTGCCCAGAAAGTCGGTCATCATCGTCCAAGAAACCAACTACTTGCATTTCAGGACTATTGGCTAAGGCGCCAACTAACTGGCGACCTGATGTGCCCGCACCGTATACAAGAACCTTTGCCCGACCGGCCTGTTTCAAAACAGCCTGATAACGATCTCCCAACCAAATACGTGCAACTGCTCGGGATGCGCCAATGAATAGCAAAAGAAGAATCGGCTGAATAATGCCTACCGTACGCGGAACGTCTTGGATTCCAATCGCTGTGAACAAAGCAGCGTAGAGAATCCCGTAAATAACGATAGCCCTAGCGACGGCCATTAATGCCGGCCAACCGCTATAGCGAAAAATTGCTCGATAAAGACCACTTGCAATAAAAATTGGTAAGCCTATACCTACTGATACCAACGCTGCGGCTAGCGCGTTACCCGATAACATAACTAACTCACCCAACCGCAGAAAAAAAGCCAACCAAACAGTCAAAATACAAAGGCCCGAATCTACCGCTAAGACCACTGCGCTTTTAGCCCAACGCGGCAAAGAGAGCACGGGTAATACATACTTATGGAAATACATTCTTCCTCCAGTACAGATTCACTTAATGGGACACTGTCTCAGTGTCACAAATTTTCAAAAAAGCTCTACTTATGATGCAGAGGCCAAACAAAAAAGAACGTTTATTCAAATATTCGATATCCAGGCTCACGCAAAAAAATTCAAATGATTTGAACCATGAGATGGATCCTTATATTGAGCGGGTTGCTACTGCGCAGGTTTCGATATGCATACTAAGAAATCTGAGTATCTGAAAGTTATGGTCGATGGTGACTGGGACAAACCGGATCCCATCATGCAGTATATTGAGTAGGCACGCCTCAATGAGACACCCTGTCTCGCCGCAACACCTTGACAAAGGTCCGCCACAAAATGTGAATATCAAACCACAGGGACTGGCGCTGCAGATAGACCTCATCTAGCTTAACCTTGTCAGAAATCGATAACTCGTCGCGGCCATTGACTTGCGCCCAACCGGTCAGGCCCGGCACCAAGGTATGCAAACCCCGCTCTGTGCGAAGAGCAATTAAATCTTTCTGGTTAAACAGAGCTGGTCGCGGACCCACAAAACTCATGTCACCCAACAGAATGCTCCACAGCTGCGGCAACTCGTCCAAGCTGCTCTTGCGTAAAAAAGAACCGATGGGCGTCAGGTGTGAACAGGCATCCGGCAGCAAATGCGTGGCAACTGCTGGTGTACCCACCCGCATGCTCCGGTACTTTGGCATATTAAAGATCACATTATTTCGGCCAACTCGTTCCGACCAATACAATGCGGGCCCTTTGGAAGTGAGACGAACGGCAATCGCCACCAGCAACAACGGCACAAGCAAGATCAGAACTGATAAACAACTAAAAAAAATATCGAAGACTCTTTTCATATCGCCATTGTTCGCCTCAACCCCTCTTCCAAAGACACTGACGGCACCCATCCCAACAAGCTGCTCGCCTTCGAAATATCAACTTGCAAATTGCCGCACAAGCGCTGAATCATATCGCCCTTGTCCAACAACGAAGCCCCCGCCTGCAACATCCACACCGGCACCGGCACCAAACGCACAGGCACCCCAGCTGCTTGTGCTATGCCACGCACCAGCTCAGTGGTGGACAGGTCTTGCCCATCACTCACCAAAAAAGTCTGGTTGGCTGCTTGGGGGTGGGTGATGCAGATGACGATAAAATCCAACAAGTTATCCAAAGCCACTAAGCTGCGCTGGTTCGACACCACTCCCAGCGGCAAAGGCCAGCCTCGCTGCACGGCGCGCACGAGGGTGGCAAAGTTGGACTTGACTCCGGGGCCATACACCAACGGTGGTCGAATGATGACCACCTCCATATCAGTGTCAGCGCTGAGTTGGCGCAAACCCCGCTCGGCTTCGTGTTTACTTTGACCGTAAGCATCTTGCGGTTTGGGTGCATCGGCTTCAGTAAACGCCCGCCCGGGCTGTGTGCTCTCGCCATTGACCTTGATTGAGCTTATGAAGACAAACCGCTTGACCTCAGCCGCAGCAGCCTGACGGGCTAGGTTCAAGGTACCCTCCACATTGACAAGGCGGAATTCAGTCAAGGGGTCAGCGGCTCTGTCATCCATCACATGCACCCGGGCTGCGGTGTGCACGACAGCTCCAACCCCCGCCAAGGCCTCCGACCAATCGGTTTGTGCAGACAGATCGACCACTGCAACGACCGACGCGCCCATATCCGTAAACCCAGCAGCGCGGCGCACGCTGCCCAGAGCTTGTACGCCGCTGATTGCATTGAGGCGCTGCCATGCAGCGTAGCCCACAAAACCGTTCGCCCCTGTTACCAATACCTTCATTATTTGCTCATCAGTTCCTGGTAAATTTGCAAATGGGCTGCCACCACCTGCCGAACATCAAAAGCCTTCTCTGCCAACGCCCGCCCGGCATCGCCCATCACTTGGCACCGTAGGGGATCATTGATTAAGGTCTCCATGGCACAGGCCAAGTTCGCTACATTGCGCACGGGCACCAAAACTCCGGTAACGCCGGGATCAATGGCATCGCGGCAACCAGGCACATCTGTAGTGACCACTGCACGACCACAGGCTGCCGCCTCGATCAACACTTTAGGCAGACCCTCACGGTATGACGGCAGCACCACCAAATGCGCAGCCGCCAACACCTGCGGCAAATCTGTGCGATGCCCCCACCATTCAACCACAGCATCATCTACCCAGGCTGATACGTCAGCATCTGTGAAGCTTGCCGGATTAGCCGTATCCACCGCACCCACCAGGACGAACCGAGCATTGCAACCGCGCTGCCTCAACAAGCGAGCAGCCTGCACAAACTCCAGCACGCCCTTGTCTGCAAGCAAGCGTGCAGCTAGCAACACCACTGGAATGCCGCCCGACAGGGGTACATGGGCATAGCGCACCAAATCCACGCCTGAACCTCTGATCATCGCCACCTTGACAGCAGGCAAGTGCGCCACCTTGGCTAGACTGAGCAGGTCGTCAGCGTTCTGAAAAATCACTTTAACATTGTGATGACCCAATGCTACGCGATACAGCACTCCCACCAGCCAGCGGCGCACGGCAGCTTTCGCGCCACGCGCCATAAAAACAAAACCAAGGCCTGACACAGCAGCCACCACAGCTGGCACCCCGGCCAGCCGCGCCGCCAGCCCGCCCATCAACACCGGCTTGATAGTGACTAGGTGCACCACATCTGGGCGCACGGCCCTGAATGTCCTCCACAGCTGTAACGCCGTGCGCCATGCGTTGCCCAAACCCGCACTACTGCGATCCAGCACCAATGGGTGCACCACCAAGCCATTGCGCTCCAGCTCATCCTTCTTGTCAGTCAGGCCCGTGGCGATGTGCACCTGGTAACCCTGCCGCATGGCTGCCAACGCAATTGGAAGACGGTGAGACAAGAAAAACCAGTCAACATTGACCACGAATAGAAGTGTCCGACTCATGCCCGACTCGCCTCCAGCCACGCCTGAAACATCAGCACACTCCATAAGTGGTATTGCCAGTTGCGCTGCCCGCTCAGATGCTCAGTCCACTTCTGGCGAATAGGCTCGGAGTTGAAGAAGCCCTCGCGCTTGAGGCGCGTTTCACTCAACAGGTCCTCTGCCCAGTCGCGCAGCGGCCCGCGCAACCAACTGTCAATCGGCACGCCAAAGCCCATCTTCGGCCGATCAATGAGTGCCTTCGGTACATACTTGTAAAGCACTTGTCGCAAGATCCACTTGCTCTGCCCATCCCGCACTTTCATCGACAACGGCAGTTGACAGGCAAACTCCACCACTTGGTGGTCTAGATAGGGTGCCCGTGTCTCCAAGCTTAGTGCCATCGCAGCTCGATCAACTTTGACCAAAATGTCGTCTGGGAGATAGCTCACCATGTCCTTTGCCATAAAAGTTTCCACGAGAGCAGCGTTCACGAATAGTCGCGTTCCGGTTAGGGTAGTTGAAGGTTCCGCGCCACCAATGACTGTATCCTCTGGACTCTTCCAATGGGAAACGAACTGCTGGTAAAACACTTCTGCTGTACTCGAGTCCAGTATTTCCGCAAGCTTGTGCAGTTTGTCGCCAATGTTCCACCGCCGGTAACGCCGTGGTATAACGCTCATGACCGGGGCCAGTAGCCGACTCCAAGCACTTACCGAGACTCCTGAAAGCGAACCTCTGATCGCCGCGCGCAGAGGCAAAGGTAGGCGGGAAAGCCGATTCCACAGATTCGCGGCCTGGGAGTAGCGGTCATAACCGCAGAACAACTCATCACCACCGTCCCCGGAAAGTGATACCGCCACGTGCCGACGCGCGAGTGCTGACACCAAGTATGTGGGGATTTGGGATGGGTCAGCGAAGGGCTCGCTGTACAACTTCGGCAGTTTGGAAATAACCGCCATCGCCTGTTGGGGTGTCACATACAGATCCGTGTGCTCTGTGCCAAGATGTCGCGCCACAGCTTTAGCATATTCCGCCTCGTTATGAGCTTCCTCATGAAAGCCGATGGAAAACGTCTTCACCGGGCGGGTCGATTGCGCCTGCATTAGTGCCACGACTGCAGATGAATCCACGCCCCCGGAAAGAAAAGCGCCCAGGGGAACGTCTGCCACTATCTGCCGCCGCACCGCACCTACAAGCAGACGCTCCAAGGCATCAACCGCCTCCAGCTCATCGCCCGCGAAGGGGTGAGCCAGTCCCTGTTCCATTGCCTGTGACACTGACCAATACGCCTGCGGCTCCGGGAATGTCTGCGCCGCCATCGCCCGCTCGCCCACCGCAAATTCGACGAGGGTTCCCGGCAGTAGCTTGCGGATACCCAAGTAAATCGAGTAAGGGACTGGGATATAGTTATGCCGCAGGAAGAGACTCAATGCCCCGCGGTCGATTTCCCCACAAAAAGCGGGGTGCACTTTGAGCGCTCCCAGTTCCGAGCCAAAAAGAAATACCCCCCCTTGCCATCCATAATAGAGGGGTTTCTCCCCCAGCCGATCACGAGCCAAGGTAAGTGTCTGCCGCTTGCGATCCCACACCGCAAGCGCGAACATACCCACAGTCTTCTCAAGGGTAGCTTTGATCCCCCACTGCCCGAATCCCGCCAACAACGTCTCTGTATCTGAATGGCCGCGCCACAGGTGCCCTTTGTTTTGCAGTTCTCTGCGTAAATCGAGGTGATTATAGATTTCTCCGTTGAACGTAAAGACATATCTCTCGCAAGCTGACATCATTGGCTGGTGTCCAGCGGGAGACAAATCCAGAACAGACAGACGTCGATGCGCTAGCCCAACGCCAAAGCCAGTGTCGATCCACACCCCGCCGTCATCTGGGCCACGATGATCGATGGAATCGCTCATACGCTGCGCAGTTGTCGTCCAATCCCCGTACTGCATTCCTGATTGGTCAATAAATCCAGCAATCCCGCACATAAATACTTGAACGCTAATTATTCGCTTGGCATGGCGGGTTTCTGCTGCCAGGCTGAACGAGAAAAAACAAATTCATTGCACCCTTGCTTGCCGCCACATGTCTTAAGCTCGATCAAGGTAAATTTTCGATCATGGTAGAAATGAAATATCTCTTCTGGTGTGGCCACTTCAAACGGCCACCCACCAATCCAGTCAACTATGTCGCGAAAAAAACTCATGCCTCGCCGGCCCCGGCCCGAGTGGCGGTCGAAGGGGTTCCGTCTCCTTAAGACATCACCTAGGAATAGACCCAAGACAAAATACAACCAGAACCCGTATTCCAACAACTTGCGGGCCAGCTTCGGTGCGAGGTTATAGCACCTCTTCACCCGGCGCCAGTAGGCTGAGAAAAATTGCTGGCGATTGTAAATAGCTATGTAAAGTAGCCCCTTCTCGGAAACGGTTGTGACAACATTTTCCATCGCTTTCCACATCGAACCGGTATGGTGAAGTACTCCCCATGAGTACACAATGTCGAACGTCCCTAACCGGGCGACATAACTCCCATCCAGAACAGAGCCAGATTCAATGACCCATGATTCGTCACCGGGAAAGAAACGCCGCTTTAACTCTTGCGTGCAAGCGACAGACTGGGGATCATAGTCAAAAGAGTGGACTATGGCACCGAGTCTCCTGGCTGCCAGAGAAAATAAACCGCTTCCGGAACCAACATCCAGAAAACGCTTGCCTCGTAAATTATCCATCTTCAGCATCATCAACAACGACTTCTCTGCAACAGAAATTCGTTCCTCATTAATCGAGTCAAGGAAAAGGAGCCAGTTATGTCCAAACTCAAAGCGTTCTTTAGCGGCGATCTCGCCGGAATGCAGACTCATATGTCAAACTCTCTTTTTTTATTTTCATAATTTTTGATGAACAGGACGTTTTCTGCCAACACGTCCCTCTCGATGCCGCTCCTCAACAGACTGCCGATCTGAATATACCCATAGCCACTGAGTAGCTCGTGTATTTGCTCAAAATTTGCATTATGTTCGACTATGATAGCTGGCCCTGACTTGCTGAGCACTGCTTCAGCACCCTTAAGAATATTGATCTCTTTTCCCTCCGCATCCAGTTTGATAAGCTTTATTTTGTCGCAGCCAAATCCTGATTCAGTGAGCACGTTATCAAGTGTTTTGCATTCGATCTCAATCTTACGCACTGCATACTCGAAATTACTCATGCTCGCAATACCAGGATTGATGTACCCATTCTGATCCTCCGCATAAGGCAACCCTAACTCGAATACGCCTTCCCTGTCATTGAGCCCGAGAGAATAAACTTGGACGTTAGGATAATTATTTAGCGCCAGATTCAATGAGAGCTTAGCCACCATATCTGGGTTTGGCTCAAATGCAATTACCCCAACATTTGGAGCCTTCCTTGATGCGGCCATAGGAAGCGTATGAAGACCTATATTTGCACCAATGTCTACAACAAATCCATCCTCAAGTTTCGTAATGTAGTTGGTAATAAAATTACACGTGCCAATTTCATATTTACCAAAACAGAATATGCCTCTCTCATGATAATTATTAGTATCAATGTTGTAATATATTCCATCAATACTGACTACAGTCTTTATATGCAGACTCAAGCCATCAAAGACCTTATTGAAAAGCCAATGTAAGCGGCCCGAAAGATAAGTCCGAGAGAAATCAAACACCAAATGCATCAGTATCTTTCGAAAACCCATACCATCTCCTCAAAATCTGAGTGATTAATGTGTAAGCAGAGCAAATCGCTCGTACAATGTCAGATGCACTCTGACTACTCGTTTATTATTGGTCCCGATGATTTTAAGATCGGTTATTTGCTCCCGATGGCCTCAAGGTCGGTTATACCAAGAACATCGGCGTACAACGATTGATAGATGTGAGCAACTTTGACTAATGAAAAATGTTCGGCTATTCGCTGGCGCGCAGCTTCACCCAGTGTCCGCTTTTCCCATGGCGTAGAATTAAGTAAATCGCAACTCGCCTCAGCAAGAGCGGCTGGATCATGTTTCGGAACCATCCGCCCGATATTTCCTACGATTATTCCGGCGTCCCCTACATCTGTCGTGACGCAGGGCACGCCGCAAGCCATCGCTTCACCAATAATATTCGGGAACCCTTCTCCCCAAGCCGATGACAAACACAGGACATCAATCGCCGAAAGCAGGCCTGACACATCGGCACGTTCACCGAGCAAAAATACTTTATCCTTAAGACCGCTCCCATTGCACCACTGCACAAGCTGTGTGTTCGCACAGGATACGTCCCTGCCCGCCAGAACAAACCGCGCGTCTGGAAATTGTTGACCGATCAGTCGGGCCGATTGGAGAAAGCTCTCGTGATCCTTCATCGGATGAAAGCGTGCGATATGCCCGACAATGGGGACATCGTCTGGGATGCCGAGCTCTCTCCTCACACGCATCCTTTTCTCGGCAGAGGCGCTGAACTCCTCCAGATCGAAGCCATTCGGGATCACAATGCTATTTTCCTTATGAAAGCCAAGTTCACAATGCCGCTGAAAGCTCACATGGGAGTTATATATAACTCGGCATGGATAGAGCGACAGGAGTGCGCTCAATCGGATCAGCATTGAAGTCAGCATCTTTTCGGAGCCCAGGTCGTATGGCGTATGTCGGATGTTCCAAAGCAGTTTGGCCGGTGACCCGGCAAGCGCCCGCGCACAAAGCGCGGCAATGTTTGCATGGTACATCCACCCGAGAATAATGGAGGGGTTCATGCGTCTTATCAAGCGTGCGAATGCCAATAGACGAGCAAATGATATTTTGCCACGCATCATCCCAAGCGTATGCACCGGCACCCCACAATCCATAATTGACTGACCCAACGTACCAAGGTCTGTTAGCGAAATGACCACGGTCGGAAATCTCTTGTTGTCGCTCGACCGAATCAGCTTCCAAAGCATTGCTTCGGCGCCGCCGGTAGCGAGACCGGTAATAACATGCATGACAAGATTCGACTGTGTCTTCATACTCGCTTCGAATCTGTAAACATCGCCACCCGACGCGCGCCTTCATCTTCTTGCGTCTTTACTTTTAAGCCCTGTCGCCCATGCGATGCGCCTACCATCAGAATGTAACTAATCAGCATCGTGAAAAGGTGGTTGGAAGAGACCAAAGAGAAGAAACCAAACGGCAAAATTGAGGGTGCGAATATCACAAACGTTTCACGGTTACGCCGATAGAGCCAAATTATCCAACCGAGGACTGCCGCATATCCCACCACGCCCCAGATAACAAGCACCTCGATATGTGTATTATGAGGTCGACCGAACCTGGAAATGCTCGCTATAGCATCTGGCGCTGAACCCCATCCTGCCCCAAAGGGAACATTGGCCAGATTGTCCCAAGTGAACCAGCCTCCAATTACCTCACTCCAAATATTCAGATATGCACTGATCCCATACGAATGCACGAACTCCTCAAGGGCGACGGAATCCTCACTAAACAAAAATAACTTCATCCCCTCAAGCATAGCGATGACTCTATTTGATGTTGAGGGATCCATTTCTATTAGGAACGGCATCGGAATCAGCACTAATCCAAATACAAGCAGTTTTTGCCAATGTCGAGACGGCATGAATATAAACATTGCTAATAGAGTTTGTACAATCGGTGCCCGATCACCTGCGATAAACATAGATAAGGCGAACATCACAACAACCACTGACCTCAACCAACTTCTCTTTAAATAGAAGAACGGTAAAAAAAACACAAGGCTTAAGAAAATACCGAATGTCGGCGCACCAAAAGAAAAGCACCCCCAAAAACGGTTATTCTGTGGTGTAAATCCACACAGATCAACTCCATTGATATATTGATACATTGCATCTGCACAATAAAACAGTGTCACGAAAATAACAGCCTTGGCAAGAACATCCACACGAATATCTCTCGCCCACATAGCAATAAACACCAAGCTACAAAGAATCCCAGTTTCTTTCCCGTACTCCAACTTTCCTGTAATTAATATCGAGATAAAACTATGTATCAAGATAATCCCGAGTATAAAAAATGCCCCATTTAATCGAATTCTGAAAGAACGTTTCGATAGCGCAGAGTATGCACTTAGACCACCAACAATAATAAGCAGGAAGCGATTGAGTACCATCAAAAACGGCGAGAAATCAATGGCCGCAAAGGGTAGTGTGGCAAAAAGATAAACGAGCAACCATACAATTATCCTATCGATAACATGTTCGTATCCGACAGGCGTACAAAATGTTTTAGGCATCGCCTGCCTCGATGGAATTGCTGGCACACTCTATAAAGTGATCCGCTGTGCGACCCCAGTCGTACTGGTCGCGAATAATGGCTGCAGCCCGCTTGCCAAGCGCGAGCCTTATCTCGGGTTTGTTAGCCATGGCTACTATCTGTAACGCCATATCTTCATCGTCATTTGGCTCTACCAGATAACCTGTCTGACCCGTGTATACTTGGGACGGAACTCCGCCAACCTTTGTGGCAATAACAGGAAGTTCCATTGACATTGCTTCAAGCACGACGTTGGGAAAATTATCATATTGTGACGACAGAACAAAAATATCAGCGGCCGTATAGCAGACTCGCAACCGTTCGCCACGCGCCTCGTTGAGGAAATGTATGCGCGCTTGGAGCCCTTGATCGAGAACTGCTTGCTCAAGTCCTGCACGCTCAGGCCCAGTGCCGACTAAAACCAAATCTATATCAGCGCGAATCGTCGCCACGCGAACCATGGTTCGAATCAGCATTTGCACATTCTTTACAGGAACAAAACGGCCGACAAAGAGAGCAAGCAGTTTCTCCTTGGGTAGCCCCAGCTCTTTTCTTGCAGAATCACGCTGTCCCGTTCGCTGGAACAAAGAATGATCGACTCCTACGTCAAGTCGGATCAGATTCGCTTCAGGAGCCAGCCGCTGAATACATTGGAAGGCGTCACCATTCGCAATAACTGCATAGGTATGCTTCAAGCACCAAAGATGTATACGGAAACTGGGGGGACCCGGAAAGCGCACAAAGACGCGGTTGTCGAGCAATTTGGTAGCCAACATGCTCAGAAAACTGAGGCCGCAGATGTGCACAACAAAAGCCTCTCGGCGCCTCTGCCATAAGCGGAATAGGACGTGAAGTTCAAAGAAAGCCTGACCCACCGCCCTGGGGAATCCACGCAAGCCGCGAATGCGCCCAATCAGTGGGAGACCTTGCAGGCGCTGCGTCCACAGGTATAGCCAGGGGGCCCTTACAGGTTGGGCAGTACAATATTCTGGAAGCTTTAGGCTTGCCCCCCGTAACAATGGGCGCAGGAAGTAAAACTCGATCTCATGGCCCTTCGACGCAAGTTTCCGACTGAGGTTTAGGTCGTAATTTTCACCACCTCCTCGGTACATGCCCATCATAATATTTACGAAGATGAATTTCATACCCCGTTTGCAGCCCGGCGTTGATTTGCGAACCATTCTTCCCAAATTAATATTGCGAATAATTTCTTACTGTAATTAGATAGGCCGCGACGGTGGGACTTAAGATAGCGCATGGCCTGGTCTCGATCAACGTATTCCGAGGGAGCATCGAAGAGAAGATCGGATAGCCGGTCGCCCAGCTCGTTATTGAACCATTGACCAAGGGGAACACCGAATCCGTGCTTGCGTTCGAACTCAAAATCACTGGGTAAATATCGCCTAGCAAGTTGCTTGAGAAGGTATTTTTTCTCCATGCCCCGTCGCTTTAAGGCAGATGGAACTTTGGAAAACGCAAACTCGGCTATACGCTCGTCCAGAAAAGGACTTCTGACCTCGAGCGAATTCAACATACTCATGCGATCAACCTTTACAAGGATGTCGTCCACCATGTATCCCTGAAAATCGGCTTGGCAGATATTCTGCAACCAATCAATTCCTGGCAGAAAACGGGCCAGGAACTCCAATTCGGGAGTAGGCTCCGCGGATATCGGGCCACACAGTAGCCTCTCGCGCTCATTGAAATTAAAAAACCGGGACGCATAGGCGCCCATACTGGCATAGGGGTCATCAAGCACGAGGCGCTTCAGCGTGCGGCTTCGGTGCCTTTCCGGGAGTGGTGCCGCACAATACCCCAAGAGTCTTCTTAGCATCCGGGGCCAGCTTTCTCTAATCTCGTTTTCCCAAGCAAATGCATCATAATGACCGTAACCGGCAAACAACTCATCCCCGCCGTCACCAGACAGGATCACAGTAACATCTTGACGGGCGGCTCGACACACAAAATACATTGGAACAAAGGATGAATCCGCAAACGGTTGATCCATTTTCGCTGCTAAGGCCGGGATGACGGAGAGCATATTCTCACCGACATCACGCACCACATGTCGGGTGCCAAAGTATTCGGCAATCTTGCTGGCATATTTCGACTCATCGCTTGACGTACCCGCAAAACCGATCGTAAAAGTATCGAGAGGCTTGGAAGAAACTTGAGCAGCCAAGGCAACTATCAAACTGGAGTCAAGACCGCCAGACAGAAAAACGCCTACAGGTACGTCACTTCTTAGCCTTAACCTTACAGCATCTAAGAGGAGCGCATCCAGCTCATCGATTAGTTCCTCCTCACTGGCATGTGGAATTTGCTCAACTACAGGTAAGCTCCAATAACGGGTCATCCTTGGGGGGGCGCAAACGGGCAAGGTAAATGAGGCCAAGTGCCCTGCCGGCAGTTGAGAAATTGCCTCATATACAGTACGCCCTCCTCCTACAAATCCAGCTGAGAAAAACTCGTTTACTGATGAGTTATTAAGAGATAGGCTAATTCTGGGCAAACCTATTAGTGCCTTAATTTCGCTGGCAAATGCGAGAAAACCGTTACCATAACTAAAATAAAGAGGTTTCTTTCCAATAGGATCACGCGCCAAAATCACTCTTTTTTGTTGTCGATCATAAAGTGCGATGCTAAACATCCCCGACAGATGTTTTGCGAAACTTTCACCCCACGTAAGATACGCGGCGATAATCACCTCGGTATCAGAATCAGTGCGAAACGGATAACCCTCCAATTCCGTTTTCAAATCCATATAATTATAGATTTCACCATTAAATACCAGCGTAACGCGGCCGCAAGCGCTTAACATAGGCTGGTTACTACGCGGATCCAAATCTAAAATGGCGAGCCGGTTGTGCCCAAGAAATAACCCATCAACCTCAGTAACTTCTGAATGATCCGGACCACGGTATCCGATTCGGGCCAGATGAGAATTAAATATTGGGCGGACGATAGATTCTTCACTCCAATATCCCAAGAGGCCGCACATATCAGCGTTTCCCGAAGAGTTTTTCGGCCGTCACAAAATCAACTTTTCTCCGTGACTGCTTACTCGCAAATACAACTAAATCTGACAACATTTCTAGAAGCGCGGGATTAGCAGATAAATGGTAATAGTGCGTCGCCACAACGAAGTTTCCGCCACGGCGCAGCGCATACTCAAGTCCGCTGATCAGATCAGCGAACTTGGTCGAAGGACCGATCACGTAACAACCCTGCTCTTCGTGGGTGCCAAAATTAAGCGTCCGTCTGAGCCTGTAGCGTCTCCCGTAACGCGAATACAGAATAATCAGACGTAAGAAATTCAAATAATTCCTCACGGAGGCGGGCCTCTCCTTAGGCAGATGGCCGAAAGCGGTGAGAATATTGAATCCGTTCCGAATAAGTCCCAGTGTTGCCTGCTTACCGAGAGAGTTGTTGGGAGGTGAGCAAGTAACGACCGGCCGCACAAATAGCTCCTCCAAGTATTGCTTTGCTTCCTGAATTTCCCTAGTAAAGTCCTTATCTCGCACGAATTCATACAAATCATGATGTATTCCATGCAACATAATGGTTGCCTGTCCGCTGGTACACCAATCCTTCAAGAGTGTTACAAGAGCGCGATTTTCGCCAAGTGGCAGAATCTCTCGAGTTTGCCAAAGTCTCCACTGTGAATCTAGTTGTGACCATTTGTTTGGGGTGTAATTGTCCACGTCATAACCACCCACCAACGGAATACAGGAAAAACTGACGGGGCAAACCTTGCTGATATCACTGTAAAGCTCGTGCAGCATTTTCGAATTTGTGTGGAAACAGATATCATCATCACGAATAGCAAAGCGCAAAGTCATGAAGATCTTCCTTGATCATTCTTGGTAAGAATCAGGGTGTATTTGCTAGTCAGGTAATCTTCACACACCTGCGTTGGCAACCATTTGCGCAGGAAAGTAACTAGGCGTATCCACAGAGGGAACCGAGTTCCCATCCAATAAGGGTGCTCGGCCTCGATATGGAATCCAGCACGTCGAACCAGAGCTCGTGACTGCTGCATGGTGAGTAGGTTGATGTGCCCCGTCGGCGAAGAGTGATCTTGTTTGATCCACTCACGGCGTAGCAGCAGATTCGTCCAACGCACCATGTACCTGTCAAAAAATGGCGTATCGGTCGTATAGATCAGCTTGCCGCCATCGTTCAGTACCCGGCGTAGTTCCAGTAGCATGTGTAGATCGCCGTCCGGCGCTAAGTGTTCAACCACGAAAACGTAGAGAGCGGTATCGAAGGTACTGTCGGAGAAAGGCAATTCGAAACCTGACGCTAGCACGGGCACCAGGTTATCCATTCGGCGCCTCTGAAGCCTGCGCAACCCAGTCTCGGTGACATCAACGCAGTAGGATCGATATTCCCCGGGTATTTTCGAAGAGAACACACCATCACCGCAACCAAGGTCGAGTACCTGTCCGTAGTTTTCATCCCCACGCAAGGCAAGGTAGCCCCGATCATCTGGTGCCAACTGGAAGGGCTCTTCCGATGCATAATGTTCACCACCATCGGCGACGTACAACTCGTTCCATTCTTGGTCAGAGAAAAATATTGGGATGCCCGAACGAATCGAATATATCCGGTCACAGCAGCTACACCGCAAGGAGTTGTCTCCCTTTTCCAGAATGGCCCCGTCTTTTGGGCAAACGAGAAGATCAAGAGGAAACTCGGCTATTTTCATTTGATATCTTTCAGGATATATAAAAGATTTTTCACGATAGCAGTTTGACTATATGGCAGGGCCATCTCCCGCGCGCGTCGTGACATTTTCCAATAGTCGGCCTGACTCAGGCTCAAGGCTTGCCGAATCCCGTTACAGATGCTGCCCACCTCAGGTTCGATGGCTATACTATTGTTACCGTCGCTGACCAAATACTTGAGATTGTCCGTGGTGGTTGAAATGGCTGGCTTGCCACAAGCGAAAGCTTCCATCCAGACTCGGCCAAAGGTTTCGATAACACCATGGGCAGGGAAAATACACATATAGCACGAACGGTAATAAGGAATAAGCTCTTCCAAAGAAAGCCTGCCGACGAAACGTATCTGGCTCAGGGAAAGCTCCTGCGCCATTCTCCGCCAACTCATAAGTGCCGGTCCATCGCCCGCGAACACAAAGTTAGCAACCTCGGCACCACTCTGGTCACGCAGCCGCGCCAAGGCGTCAAGCACCAAACGGATGCCCTTCTCTTCTTCGGCACGTGCGCAGGAAAACAGCGTCGGCAAGTCGTTTTCGAACACTGGCACGCCGCCTTCTTTCCCGGTTTCAGTGAAAAAACTATCGGGCACTGGACGGCCGAGCATTCGAACTCGGTCAGCGACTTCGGGGCAGACTTCGGGAAGCACAGCTGCAGTGGATTGCGCGACAAAAAGCAGATCGAGCCAGCGGTAACCCCGCCTCACCAGGCCAGCATTGACCCTCCCACGAAAATGGCGACTACCCCGAGTTAGTGTCGAACCGCTGTTGATGCTGACATAGCGCAGGCCGTTTTTTTTCAGAAACGGCAGGAAGCCCAAGGCGCGGACTATCCCTTCATCTAGCAGCAGCACGAAATCGGGGCGCAAGGCTTTCGCATGCCGGATTAGGGTGTTAGCACAAGCAAAATGCTCCATGATGGATTTCGGCTTGATGGGATGGTCGTGGCGCCGAATATTTCCTTGCTGCTCTGTCTCGGCATGCTCTCCGGCAAAAACATGCAAATCGACCATGGCACCTCCAGATGCCAAACCCTCCACCAGTAAGCGGTTGGACAATTGCATCCCACCCACGGAAGGCGAATAAAACTGTGTGGCACAGAGTAGCCTCAAGCTACTCCCCCGTTCTATTGTCATTGCGTGCCCGTGCGGAAGAGAATTGCTGCGGCCCAAGTTCAACTGGCTTACCGACGACGAAGGGACGTATCTGCTCGATAAGCGTGCTCAGGTTGCCCTCGGCCAACACCTGATTTAGCGCGGCCATGGGCTCCACATAAATGCCACGGAAGGAGCGTTCGAATACCGCCCCCAGGAAGGTGATGAGCACTTCCTCATCGTGCTCATGCTGACTAAGCGCGTCGGCAAGCAAGCCCGGCCACTGGGTGGGCGCAATGTTCATGGCATCGATCGCCAGTGGGCAGAGGCGGTAGTAGGTTGAGCCCAGCACAATCACGGGTTTTTTCATGATTAAGCCTTCCAGACCGACGGTGCCGGTGATCGTAAAAATAGCCCGTGCATTCTTTGTGATCTCGAAGCTGTCGGTAAGGGGATTCACGAACCGGACATTCGGCAGCGCTTTAATGCGCTCGTAATACGACCCTTTGCGATGCCCCAACATAGACGGATGCTCCTTGACAAGCAGACGACAACCCATGGGCAGGGACTTTGACAGATTCTCCAGTATGCAAAGCTGGTCCAGATAGAAAGGGGCGTATGTCATGGTGCTCATTTCCGGTTGGACATGCAGCGGAAAGTAGACATAACTCTCGGCACTATCATAGCTATCCCACCGGTCTGGCTTCAACCAGTAGGCACGCCGGATGCGCCAAGCCGACTCGTCCCAGAGTCGCCTAAGCGGGTTGGGCTTGCTGTGGTCCCCGCGGAAGGTGCCGCTGAACCAGTAACGATAGATATAACGCAGGAAACGGTACAGGTGGCCAAAGTCGACATGATGCAGCTTGGTCCTCAAAGCTTGGTAAGCAGGCTTTTTGCCTCGCCCCCTAAACTCATCAAGAAAACGTTCCACCTCGGCGCGGGTGTCGGGTGCCAAGGTGCACCTCCCTGAAAAATAATCGGTTATCCAACTTTCCACCTCCATAGCGTTGTCGCTCATTACATAACGATCTTCTAGACGCACCGACATAGGGCGAACGATGGGTATGCCCTGCTTGCATGCCACCTCGTAGGAAATTAGATGTGGCATCGACGCATAGGCGTTGGCGAGGACGAGTCCAGGCTTCTCGACGGAATATAACTGTTCAAAATAATCGAAGCAAACTACCAGTCTTTTCCTGATTTCGTCGTAGCCACATTTCACCCAGCTTCGATCAGCCCACACAAAGCGCCACAATGGAGATTCAGAATATCGCCGTTCGATTGCTGATAGCCTTTCGTCAACATCTGGAAGATGCTTAGGCACCTGTTCAACCCCGTCCTGCATTAAATAGATGCGATCGAAAACTCCATCATTTTTTTCTAGAAGCATTTCGTAATAGATTCTCCCCACCACCAGAGCTACGCATTCGCTAGCCAATCCAGATTCCTTGAGCCTTTTTGCAACAGGATGCCAAAGTAAGGCGTAGTCCCAATCACAGATAAACAGTATTTTCATATATATCTCAAAACTTTGAGTCGGTTGATATTAGGAGCGTCGCTGACATTGGAATTGAACTCTACCTGAGCAACGAGAGGTATGTATTTCCCCGATGCGGAGAGAAGAGATGCGGGGCACATCATCCTACGTGAAGAGCGCATACAATATTTCCTTAACTGGTCCGACCCGCCCCCCTATCGGGCGAGGGCCGTAGGAGAATTGTTGTGCGGGCAGGACATGAGTCTCAAAACCTCGTTGCCGAAGCAGATCGAGCAGGCCCCTGGATGGCCGCGACAAACAAACCGACGGTTTGTACCTTCTCACGCGGCGCCTCGGCTAGCGTGAGACATCGCATGACATGGCCGGTGCCAATTTCGAACGAGGCGTAGACACGCAAAACTATGTTCACCAAATTGTCCAGCCACCGTCAACTACCAAGTTGGCACCATTGACATAACTTGCGGCTGGTGAAGCCAAAAACAAGACGGGCCCCTGAATTTCAGTAGCAATACCCACACGACCGATAGGTACCCGCTTTGCTAAACGCTCAACGAAATCCGGTGCAGTTTGTTTAACATCATCCGAAGGGAAAGGCCCCGGAGAAATGCTATTCACCCTTATTCCTTGCGGAGCTAGCTCACAAGCTGCGTAACGCGTCCATTGAATAAGTGCAGCTTTAGCTGCACCGTAAAAGGGCGAATTGGCCCCTTTATCAGAGCCGTAGACTCTTAGATCTGGACTCACCAACCCGTACATTGAAGCGACATTAATCACAGAAACATCACCCGACTGCTCTGCCCCTAATTTGAGAGCAGGTAGGACTTTAAGAAGCAGATTATGCGCCGCAACGAGAGTAATTTCGAAGCTCTGTCGATACTGGTCTGATTCAGAAGTCAGTATGGTTCCACCACCCCCAGCATAAGCATTGTTAATCAGCACATGAAGAGGTTCACCAGCAATCTGATCCAATGCTTCCTTCGTCTGTGACTCTTCTGCAACATCGAACACAAGTGGTTCAGCCGAATAATTTTCAGCTATTAAACGATCGACTAACTCTTGAGCGTGATCAAATTTACGGCTGTTAACGAGGATGTGTGCGCCAGCTTCTGCAAGCGCGTATGCCATAGCCTGCCCAAGATGCCCTGTCGCACCAGTGATTAACGCTGATTTCCCCTGAAGAGAAAATAGATTGCCATTTTTAGTCATAGTAATTTAAAGCCACAGAGAAGGGTCTAGGGCATCCGCAATAACCGATGGGCGACTTGATTCAATTGCCGCCAGCTGATCAACATTTATTCTAGGCTTGTTGAAATTAACAATATTCTTTGCCATTTGCTCTTGGTTTTCCATTCCAATAACGACTCCGTCGACCCAAGGCTTCGATCGAACATAGCGCAAGCAAAGATCTGTGACGTCTTCACAGCCATTAATTTGCGTCATCTTTTGTAACCAATTTAACATTATTTCTGGAGCCGCAATATGCGCACGTCGCCATAGTGCTTTGTCAAAGCTGAGGAGTAAACCTTGAAGCAAGACGCTCCGAACATGCACAACAATATTTCGCCTTTGCTTTGCTTGTGTAATGCGCTTCTGAAGCAACCCCCATCGCCAATCAATAATATTGAACGGCATTTGTATAAAGCCAACAGACTCAATACCAAGAGCGACAATAAGTTCCTCCGGGTTTTGAACAGACACTCCTAGTGTATTGATAACCCCATCTTTTTGATGCTCAATAAGCCGATGCCACACCGCACCGTTCCACTCCTTAAAATGAGATACGCGATGCAACATCAACACATCAAGCGATTGACGACGAAGTCGCATGCAGGATTCGAAAACGCTTGAATCAACCAACGCCTTTACTGATTTGTAATCAGCATTTGGCGGGCAGTCCGCTAATGGAGATAGCTTCGTGATTATTTTAATACGACTAGCCCACCCGCCGGCTAAGCACTTCCCGATAACTAGTTCACTGTTACCATAAGCTCGTGCGGTATCAATATACTCAACACCATTACTAATGGCTGTCTTTAACATTACTTCGGCTTCTGAAATATTCGGTTGGCCATGTAAATTTACAATTCCATAGTTCATGCCAATCTGAGCCGTACCAACCACGAGGTGTGGAACTGGCGCATGAGCTAACGGTTGATACGCACAATTTTCAAGCAAATGTATTAAATCTATGCCTGGTGTAGTGATTGGTTCAGGTACCACAGAAAATACTTTGCAGATATTGATGTAATCTGCGTAAAGGTCTACGGTGCAGCGATTATGCCCCTTCCCCAAAATTATGTGCTTTTCAAAATAATTAGCGCCAAATTTCCGGATCAAAAATGGTGTTACATGCTCTTGGTCATGCAGACTGATGGTGATTGCTGCAGCTTCTCGTAAATGTTTCACCCTTGTTACTTCAACGCTCATCCCATAGGGCAATCCTGAATGCATACCGTTACAACACAGGTAGTCTAATGAGCGGCTTTGAAAATCAGCTTCGACTTCATCGATAAGATTTCCATCCGGGAAAACATTATCTGCGGTGAGTCGAATAAAAACCGTCTCATCTTCGTATTCAGCAACAGCATTTACCATGCGATCAAGCGTGTTTTGTAAGCTCCCCCGATAATATAGAATGTCATATTTCTTCAATGCTGCGACGAGTTCATCATCATCCGGTTCGACTGAGGTTGCAACTATGACTGCTCGACCGGTATTAGCGGCGCGCTTGGCCGCCAACACCACAAGCGGCATTCCGGCCACTGGCAACAATACTTTCGCAGGAAGGCGGGAAGAGCCTGTGCGAGCCTGGATGACAACAACACTCTTAATGATTAACCCCAGTTGTCGCTAAGCGAACTCGTAATGCTCCTGCCACCTCACCTACCTGAGTATTACTCATCGTTGGGTACATGGGGATGCTGACCGCTTCCTTGTGATAGCGCTCCGCCTCAAGGCAATAACCTGCCTTGAATCCCATTGCTTCGTAATGGGGTTGTCGGTAAACAGGTATGTAATGCAGGTTTACGTTAATACCAGCTGATTGGATTGAATCGTAGACTTGACGTTGGGTTTTTTCGACTTCAGCAAGTTTTAATCGAATCGGGTATAAGTGATAACTGGAATAGCTGTCGGGGTGCTGCCACGGGGTCTGTAGTGGCAACCCGGCCAGTTCAGCATCATAGCGCTGAGCAATGCGATGACGCTTTTCGACAAACTCACCCAATCGGGTCATCTGACTCACACCTAATGCCGCCTGTATATCGGTCATACGATAGTTGTAGCCTAGCCTGATCTGCTGATAGCTCCAGATTTCGTCGACGGGTCTCGGTTGCATTTTACTAGCATCACTGGTGATACCATGACTGCGATATCGCTGCATACGATTTGCCAATATGGGGTCGTTGGTTAGTGCCATACCGCCCTCACCTGTAGTGATGATCTTGACAGGGTGAAAACTGAAAATGGTGATATCGCCGAAGCGGCAGTTGCCAATCGATTCACCTTTGTATTTGCCACCGATGGCGTGCGAGGCATCTTCAATGATCTTAAAACCGTACTGCTTACTCAGCGCGTAAATGCCGGCCATGTCACAAGATTGGCCACACAGATGTACCGGAACCACAATCTTAGGCAGCTTTCCAGTTTTTTCCGCTTGAGCCAGTTTTTCTGCGAGACGTTCCACACTCAAATTGTAGGTATGCGGATCAATATCCACAAAATCCACCCGTGCCCCGCAATATAAACCACAATTGGCGCTCGCGACAAAAGTGATGGGACTAGTCCAGAGCCAGTCGCCGGGCCCCAAGTCCAACGCCAGGCAGGCAATGTGCAGGGCTGAAGTGGCACTGTTGACGGCCACGGCATGTTGGGCGCCGCAATAAGTGGCAACGGTTTGCTCGAACAGCGGGACAACTGGGCCTTGGGTGAGAAAGTCAGACTGCAGAACTGCAACCACCGCGTCGATATCGGCTTGGGTTATTTCTTGACGGCCGTAGGGGATCATAGCCTCATATCTTTCCAACCTTATCGCGGTTTTGAGCAATCCAGGTGGACAGCGTTTCAACGCTCATCCATTCTGGGTTGTTATCCGATGAGTAGTTGAAGTCAGGGGGAACAGGACTTCCCCCGTTAATCCGCGCTGCGTCTCGGCTCCAGTTGTGAATGGCTGGTAAAATTTTGTAATAACTCTCGTACTCATAGGTATGCGGTGCATCTTCGGAGCCAATCATCTGCTCATGGAGTTTTTCACCAGGCCGAATACCCACAATATCAAACTGCGCTGCTGGCGCAATGGCACGGGCAATATCGGTGACTCTCATGGATGGGATCTTTTTCACATAGATTTCGCCCCCGACCATGTCATCGAAAACATGCCAAACTAGATCAACGCCCTCCTCAAGAGTAATCATGAAACGCGTCATCTGCACGTCAGTAATGGGCAAAACACCCTTTTCGGCCTGTGTGAGAAAGAACGGAATCACCGATCCGCGGGAGCCCATAACGTTACCGTAACGCACCACGGAAAACCGGGTTTCTTGCGTGCCACTATAAGAGTTACCAGCAATAAATAGTTTATCCGATGCCAGCTTGGTTGCCCCGTAAAGGTTGGTGGGGCTGCTAGCCTTGTCGGTTGAGAGTGCAACAACGCGCTTCACACCTTGGTCGATGCAGGCGTCAATAAGATTCATGGCCCCATTGATATTGGTCTTCACGCATTCAAACGGGTTGTACTCGGCGGTCGGTACAATTTTGGTGGCGGCGGCATGAACGACAAAATCAATGCCTTTGAGTGCCCGCGCCAAGCGATCTTTGTCGCGCACATCACCGATAAAGAAACGCACCCGGTCATCGTTTTGGGAGAGCTTGGCCATTTCCCATTGCTTCATTTCATCACGGGAGTAAATTACCAATCGGCGGGGATTGTATTTGGCCAACGTCATAGGCACGAAGGTCTGACCGAAGGAGCCGGTGCCGCCGGTTATCAAAATACTTGAATTAGTTAGCATCGAAATTTTAAATTAAATTAGATTAAACAGTTTAAGGCGAATCAAAGTGGTCTGGTGGAGTGGTCGCTCCGCAACTTGAAAAAACAATGTGTGTATCACTATCTCATTGATACTCTACTACATGTCACTCTAGTCATTGCGAATGGATCCCTGGCTTTGCAACCGCTGGCAATCCAATCAGGCCCTAGTCATGAAAGCGCAGGTGAAAGCCTTTGCTGTAGCAATCTAACTGTGCAGATTCTGATGGGCCATTACTTGATAATCATTCTTTTAATTTCGTCAACTCAGCAACCCATTCCTCTAACCAGTCTTCACGCGTGCATGCCAAAGCGCTACAAAAACGCTTTCTCGCATTCTGAACCACGGCACTTTCCCACCAGGTAGCCGGGTCGAAATAGATTTCATTTAGCTTCGCCGCAGCGGACTTAGGTGTGAAATGGAGGATACCGACCTCCACTAATTCATCAAATACGGACTGTAAGGACTCCCGAACTTCATAATAAGCGGGGTTCCAGAAAATCAAGGAGGGAAAATTAGCTGATAGCGTCTCTAAATAGGTCGTTTCATTCGCAGTATGTATTGCTAAGCGGCACTTTTTTAGTTCGCTAATGAAATCGGACTCCTTGCCTAATTGTTTTTTTAGTCCACGTTGCATTCTCAAGTTTGGAGCAAACTCCCTGAATCTATCATTATCTTTCCATGGGTCGTTGAAATATCGCCACAAAAGAAGTTCTCGCACCTCATCGCTCAAGGCCTCGTAAAATCTACGCTGCTCCTCGACGTAGGTGAGCATGTGCGGCCCGACAATACCACTTTCCGCAAATGTCTTGTATCGACCAACGGTGGTTGCAATCCACATGACGGGTCCGCTCGGATTTGACGAATCGAGTTCCTTCTTGGTTTTCCATAAACGCAAGGATGGCATCGGCTTTACCTTCGCATTTCCATCTATGGTCGAACCCCATGTGTAGTAGCGATCGAAGGCTCTCGCAACGTGGTCGTCCAAGAAGATGTGGCGCGCCGTGCCGTAACCGCCGCCGTGCTGTGAGACAACCAGCTTGGTTCCACTCTTTTCAGCGTGATAGGCCGCCCAAAATTCGTAACATTGGCGATAGTTGATAGTAAGGGCGGTGATCGCCACTTTCGGCGCTTTTGGGCTTCGCGCCATAACCCTTTTGTGAACCTCACGGTAATTTTCGACGTAAATCATTGGTATCTGCTCAGGCAGCAACTCGTTCAGCAATTGCTCGAACGGGTCTGCACTAACCGGAAAAGTCAGTCCTCCACGCATAGCGACGTTCGCATCCTGCGTGGTGAAAACCATTTTCTCTCCATGGTAAAGATAAGGCGGCTGCCTTAGGGATAATTGCAGACGCGCCTGATCCAGAACGGATAAGTAAATACTGCCAACGAAAACCACATCCGACTTGAAGTGACGCAATAGACGCGGGTAGACCTCGACGGCCAGGACGGCGAAACCTTGGCGCAGAAATATCTCGGGACCCTTCTTCAGTTGCCGTGCTACTTCAGCGAAAATTCGCCTCAATGCCGATTTTGGCCTATCCGGGGAAATATCCCCAGACAGAATATGGCTTAATTTCTTTTCCTCAAAAGGGATGCCCCCTAGTTGTTTGATGATGCGGCTGTATAGATAGAGATTGTACGAATCGTGCGAAAAAGAAGTAATAGCCGGGGGCGTCCAAGGCGCGGTCGAGCATATCCACGTATTGGTTACAAGTCCACTTTCTTGTGCTGTCTTTATGGATAGATACCGGTCGTACAGTGCATCAATGAAGGCTCGCAACCAGATTCCAATGACGATACGCCAGTAGCGCACGGAATAGTTCACACCATGAACACGGTTAAGCCCCTCGGCGAACGCCACGAGGTATTTTTCGTAAGTCGCATCGAGATACCCATAGTCTGCGGCAAACCTTTGCCGATCGTCCCAATGGTATGGCAATAGATCATGATCCAATCCAGACCAGATTTCACGCTCACCGAAAAGCTTGCACCACTCCCCTAGGAAGAGGATCTTTTCATTGGCTTTCCAGAAACGTTGGTCCGCTGTCGTAACTAAGAACATGTTTTTTTATTTATCTTTTTAAATTTTGAGGTTTTTTGGAGAATTACCATTCACCAAATACCCCAGCCACCGTCAACTGCGAGCACATGTCCGCTAACATATTTCGACATATCAGTTGCCAGATATGCAATTGCACCACGAAAATCTTCTTCAGTCCCCATGCGTGCAAGTGGCGTCCGACTCTCATATCGCTTTAAAAAAGCATCAGGTTGATTCCTGAATATTCCACCTGGAGATATCGCGTTTACTCGAATGCTGGGCGCAAGTGTTGTCGTGAGCCATCGAGTCAGTTGTATTAGCCCACCCTTGGACGCCCCATATGCCGCTGGATTACCCATGCTGGTATCTTCATATAAACGCCAATCTGGGCCGTACTCACCATATATTGATCCAATATTAATAATTACGGCACCTGGGGATTTTTTAAGTAAAGGACTCAATACTTGACACAGATGGAATGGCGCTGTGAGATTAACTTCAAGTGCGCGACGCCATGTTTCAACAGTTTGCTGCTCAAAAGGCGCGGCCCAACCCTTTAAATTCGAATCTCCTATAAAGGCGGCATTGTTGATCAAAATGCTAATTTCTGCATGATTTTTTTTCACCAACTCAAGCAGTTCAAGCCGCTGGTTGTGCTCTTCAAGATCACAGTTATAGGTCCAGATTTGCACATTCCATTGTTTACGCAACAAATCCACCATAATCTTATAGTCAGTTCCCGGCCGATCAACCAGAATCAGGTCAGCGCCTAACTCTGCCAGAGTATCAGCCATAACAGAACCAAGACCGCCCGCAGCACCAGTGATCAAAGCACAACGCCCCTTGATATTCATCATTTCTTTAATAGTGCTCACACCAAAGACTCCCGTTGCGAAAGCAAAAATTCGGCCATTTTAAAATCCATTAACGTATCGATATCCACAGCACGCTCAGGGGGCACATGGACAGCACGAACTCTGCCTTCAAAAGTAGACTGATGTGTCGTAACATATTCAGGCTTCACTACATAGGCAACTGTAGCCATGTCGTATACTAAAGGCGCATCTTGACGGCGCATTACTGTTGCTTGAGGTGGGATAACCAAGCCAACAGTGCCATCTGTATTTTCTTTAACCATATTAAAATACGGGTTGCTGCGTGCATCGGTTACCGTAATCACCATATCTGTATCGCCTTTTTCATACTCATCCAAACAGTTTTCAATATCTAGCGGCAATCTCAATGGAGCAGTGGTCGGAATAGAAACCATCACATTTGGCAGATTACCTTCTACTTCAAGTAAATAATTCAAAGCGTGTTGCCAAGCCAACCACTCTGGACTAGTGTCGCGTGCTAGCTCCTCTGGACGCGTGAAAGGCACCTCAGCACCATATTGGCGCGCCACATCGGCGATCTCTTGAGAATCGGTCGAAACGATGATACGTTCAATTCTTTGCACGGCGCGTGCGTGTGCGATAGACCAAGCGATAAGAGGTTTATCTGCCAATGACCTGATATTTTTACCAGGTAACCCTTTTGAGCCACCGCGAGCAAAGATAAATGCAACTGCCTTCATAAATTACAGCCTTCGTGATTCATTAACGCATCCTATTTTTATCTGACTCTTTGTTTTAGCCGCTAAACGCGCCGACTCAATAACCTGGATCACTTTTAGACCATCTGCACCGCTTATCAAAGGCTGTGATTTACGTTCAATGCATGTAAGAAAGCTCTGCCATTCCGAGACGTAGCTTTCATCTCGGGCAACTTGGTGATTATAGATTACTTGCCAGCCATGAGTGCCGCATGCCCACAGTTCAACTGTTCCGGTAATGCCATTCCAGCGTAGGCTACCTATCTTGCCAATTGCCGTACATGAACGCGTGGTGTCTTGTCGAATAAAATCTAAATTCACTGTAGCTACTAGTGGTCTTTCAGTGCCTTTGGCAACAAAGCCTAAAATTAAATTTGCTGAATCTTCAACATCTATTTCAAGATCACTTTGTTGAGTAAGCACCGCCTGCACCCAATCTACCTCACCAAAAATCCAACTTAAATAGTCAATCTCATGGCTCAGTTCTAGTAACGCACCACCACCCAGTGCATGTTGCGCTGAAACACACTGCCGATAATCACTATCTGTGCGCCAAGAGGGTAGGTATTGACCAATTTCACTTCGGACCGACCACACATTACCAATCATTTGGTCATCAAGCATGGATTTAAACTTTTGCAAAGATTGTAAAAATCGCAGGTTGTAGCCAATCATCAAAACTACATTTTTCTTTTTACAGCCTTGAAGTAAACTCTGAATGCCTTCAGTAGTTGCAGATAAAGGCTTCTCTATTAACAGATGAACGCCTGCCTCTGCCAACGGCATTGCAGCAGAAAGATGAAAAGTTGCGGGGTTTGCAATTACCGCTAACTGCGGTGCAAACTCCAGCGACTCAAGCATAGTGGAAAAAATATAGTTGGCACCTTCTGGAATGGTTAAATCTACATTATGCCGAAGTACGGCAATTTCAGCTTGCGGCAGGAGTTCACGCGCCAAACGGAGATGACGTTTGCCCATGCTACCAAGACCTACAATGAGGATGCGCTTAATCGGCACAGAACTGCCGCAATACTCTCAGACCCACTTCACCACTCTTCTCTGGATGAAACTGACAACCAATAACATTGCCACGGGCAATAACAGCTGAGATCAGTTGCCCCCCGTAGATGCAATCAGCAACGCGATGAGCGGCATCCTTTGGGCTCGCCATAAACGAATGTACGAAGTAAACGGCCTCGCGCGATTTAACTTCTTGTAGCACGGTAGCGTGCCAGTCTTTGCGGTCTTGCGGTAACACTAGCGCGTTCCAGCCTACGTGCGGGATCTTCTGCGACTGACCAGTCACAGTGGTGGCAGGTACAGGAATCACGCGCCCGGGGATCAAGCCCAATCCCGCAGTGTTACCGAACTCTTCACTTTCCTCAAGCAGGAGTTGCATGCCCAGACAGATACCAAGCAACGGCGTCTGACGCTTGGCAAGCTCACGAATTACCGCAATAAAACCTAACCGCTCCAAGGCTTGCATGGCATCGCCAAATGCCCCTACCCCAGGCAGCACGACCCGCTTGGCGGCAAGAATTTGATCAGGGTCCGCAGTTACAGTAACCTTTGCACCGCAGTGCTCAAGGCCACGCTGCACACTGAGCAGGTTGCCTACATCGTAATCAATGACGATAACTTCAGGGGCGCTCATAATATCTCACCCCCAATCCCGCCGCTTCGGCTATGGCCCTGATCTCGCCAATCTCAGCGCGTTTGTAATGTAGGATATCGGCCATTGCAACGGCATCTGCACCTCCCTCGAGAACAACCTCCAAAAAATCCTCCGGTTTTCCCATTCCACCGCTGGCAATTACCGGAACAGAAACTTCTCCTGTCACTGCCCTCACTAGGGCAATATCAAAGCCTCTTCGCGTGCCCTCACGGTCCACCGATGTCAACAAAACCTCGCCAGCACCCATGGCTACACCACGTTTCACCCACTCGATGACGTCCAGCCCTGTGCGCTCGCGCCCGTTGTCGGTATAGACCTCCCAACGCTCCGGGCCGACTTGCTTGGCTTCAATGGACAGAACCATACACTGGCTACCAAAGCGGCATGCAATCTCAGTGATGAGCTGTGGATTGGCAACTGCCTCGGTATTGACAGCTACTTTATCGGCGCCAGCTCGCAAAATCTGCGTCGCGTCGTCAACCGATCGAATACCGCCACCCACCGTCATGGGTACGAAGATATTTTCTGTTGCCGACCTGACAATATCGCTCAAATGGTTGCGGCCATAAAGGCTGGCCACACAATCCATATAGATCAGCTCATCCACGCCTTGCTCGTAATAGCGTCTGGCGTGTTCGTTTGGCGCGCCGATCACGCGCAAACCCTCTAGGTGCACGCCTTTTATCAGGTTCGCTCCCTTAATATCGAGTCTCGCAATAAGTCGCGTATTGCTCATGCGCGCGGATCCTTATGACTCCATGGCGTGTGGCGCAGCATCCACTCTCCACCCTTAACCCTCCATAAATGCGGTGAGCGGAAACGATCGCACAGCGCCAAAAACTCTTCCCGCGACATGCTGATGTACTCGAGAAATTCCTTTTCGTAACGGGCCGGGTACTCGCCCTCGTAGCGGCGCATCAGAGCGATCGCCTCATCCTTGTTGATGTGGTGGTTACGGATCTCCTGAGCTGAATCCATCATCGCGCGGCCGACACCGAATTTGATCCAACGCGTGAAATAGAAGAAGCCGTCAACCTTGTCGTCCAGGCTGTTGTACTTCGAGTAAGTCCCTTCAGTGCGCACAGGGTTCGCCTCAAAGCCAGTGTTTTCAAGCGCGTAGTAATAAGCATCTTGTGGCACCCATTTTTTATAGTAGCCAAGATATTTGAAGTCAATGCCCTTGCGCTGAAGTACTTCCGGGGCCATCGGCAGATAACTTTTCAAGTCAGCCATTTCCACGCCCTCATCGAGGTAAGCGCCAATTTTCTTGCCGCCAAGAAAGATATCGCGCACGTCGCGGCCACCAACATAATCCATCGAGAAGCCAGCACCCTCGCCATCTTCAGCGCCAGTCGCGTAGTTCGATGTCTTATGCGATATCTTCTCGCCATACTCACCCGGCATCTCTCCATAAAAAATCAGTGGAATGTTCAGCTGAGCAGCCATCTTCGCAACGAAAGTTTTCTGACCGAGTATGAAGGGCTGGAAAGGGTGCAACAGATTGATCGTCGCGTTGCGTGTCAACAAGCGATGAATCTTGCCGTTAGGCGTGTAAAGGAAGTTATCGAACCCCCCAACGTGGAGCCAGTTCTGGAAGTTCTTCCATCCAATATCGGTATACAGATGAGGTGACCATGTGACCGTCAGCGGATGCATACCATACTTATATTTCAGCAGATGCGACTGCATCGCACTATCCTTGCCGCCGCTGCCGCCGACGATGCAGTCATAACTCCCATCGGGGCGACGGTATTGATTGCATAGTTCGATAAGCTCGCGTTCGCGCTCCGCCCAGTCGATCTCACCCGTCTCCTTCAATTTATTGAAACGACAGGCATGGCAGACCCCTTCGTCATCAAAACTCATAGTGGTTTTCGGCGAATCTTTAACGTGCAAGTACTCGTTGCTTGACATCGGCTGTTGATTTGACATGTTGCACTTTTTACAAAACTGCACATTGCGTGGTAACCCATAAAGAACATCGAGTTGGTCTTCAGGTTTATTAAAACGAGATAGATCGAGATTGGGGTTTGGGCCGATTTTCATTCAACTTCCTCTAAAACTTTCAAAAACAAAATCATTTAATTTTCAGGGAGTACCCACTACGCGCCTGCGCCAAGTCATCGGGCAGTCCGACATCCAACCACAGCTCATGCGCCGGGTAGACGATCGTCCGGCCATTTTTTTCGTTCAGACGAGTGAATAGGGTGGGCATATCGCAATGCTCGTTCACACCCAGCAAATCAAGGGCTTGAGGCTCCATCACATAAACACCCGCATTAATGTGACTACGCGATATCGGTTTTTCTTCGAATCCGACAATCTCAACCCCTTTGGTTCTTACTACGCCAAAGGGATGCTGCCATTCATGTTGCCGCACTGCCATTGTGGCTGTGGCGCGATGGCCACAATGAAAATCGAGCAGTTCTCCATAACGAATGTCCGTCAATACATCGCCATTGGTCACCAAGAATGATTCAACAGGACGCGGCTGCATCAGCCCAAGAGCGCCCACTGTCCCGAGCGGTGTCTGCTCATGCAGGTACGCTATCTGTACCTGCCAGCGGCTGCCATCTCCAAAATAATCTTCAATCATGTGGCCAAGATAATGAATGGCAAGAACAAAACGATTGAAGCCTTCGGCCTTGGCTCGCTCTATGATGTGCTCAAGTATCGGTTTGCCGCCAATAGGCAACAACGGCTTCGGACAGTTCTCGGTCTGATGACCCAGACGGCTACCGCGACCACCGGCCATGATGACCATGACATTAGAACGTTTAGCAGGTACAAGCAATTCATCCCACAAGTGAATACCTACGACATGCCCGCGCTCATCGACGACGGGCAGCTGGTGAATTTTGTTGGCCTGCATCAACTGCAGTACGGTTTCACGTCCCCATTGGGGAGGCACCACCAATGGGTCGCGTTTGACTACATCTTCAATAGAGCTGTCCAATTTGAGACCCTTCAGCAGGCCGCGGCGGATATCACCATCAGTCAACGTGCCTACCAGCGAACCATCGTCAGACAGGATGACCGCAATTTGTTGTGAGCTCGCGTTCAGACAACTAATTGCCTCTTGCAGGCTCGAATTCCTCGGAAGAAGTGCTTTACGCCAGGAGTCGTTGACCATTGTGAATTCGATTTGGTTAATGCGGTTAAAAACTATGGGGCATTTCTAAGACAGATCAGCTGCAGAGCCAAGGTCATAAAAGGACTTCTTGATAATGCCTTCAAGAGGGTAATCTTTCAACACCCGCACGATCTTTTCGCTCGCCCCGCCGTTGCCATACGGATTAACGGTAGTTGATATAGTCTGGCGGAAATCTTCGGCATACAACTTTTTGATAGCATCAAGAATTGCCTGCTGCTCAGGCACACAGTCGATGACGCTTGTAGCTTGCAAACGGCCCCTTTGCCGGTCGCCAATGTTGATGGTGCCAACAGCCATACTCGGCGCTTCAGCCAAGCCACTGGACGAATTGCCTACCACGCCGTCCACCAGTTTCATACATGAGAGATAGCGCAGTTGGCCCAGCGATGAGTAAGCACGGGCGTTCGGATGTGTCGTGACGAACGCGTCAACCATGTAGGCTAACTCTTGATTTCCGGTATCCGCGTTTGGCATTGTGAAGATCAAGTGGGTATCTTCCAGTTGCCCTAAAGCCGCCAGGAGTTCACCCATCTGCTGCGCAGAACTCTTACTTTCCAAAGTGACCGGGTGGAAAGTTACCAGCAGATTCTTGCGACCGAGTTTGAAATCGATGGATGCCTCCAAGGCTTCCCTGTTCATCAACGCGGTGCGCTTAATAGCGTCGATACCGAGCCCCCCGACCTGGAAAATCCGATCCGGTTGTTCGCCCAACTGGATGAGACGCCTGCGGTAATCCTCCGCTGCAACAAAATGAAGGTGAGACATCTTGGTAATCGAGTGCCGGATTGCTTCGTCAAATGCGCCCTCGGTCGATTCCCCGCCATGCAGGTGAGCCAAGGGGATGCCAGCGATCAATGCGGCGGCGGCGGCGGCGAAAACCTCGAAGCGGTCACCCAGCACTACGGTCAGATCCGGTTTGAGATCGGCATAAGCATCCGCGAAGCCAATCAAGCCCAAGCCCATAGACTTGGTGATACCGGTCGCGGTATCTGCGCTGAGGGGCATTTCGACCTTCACGTCGATACTGAACCCGCCCTGCTCAATCTCCTTGTAGGTCAGGCCGAATTCAGGGGACAGGTGCATGCCGGTGGCGATAACCTGAAGTTCCAAACCTGGCGTGTTCAGCACTTCCTGCATGAGCCATCGCAGCAGACCAAAATCGGCGCGGGCGCCGGTGACAACACATATCTTACGGGTCATAATTGGATCAGCTCATCGGCCGCGAAATCTCGTGACGCCGGACTTCCTATCACCTCGTCCCAACGCATTGGCGATATACCGGTGCCGGGGCGCTTGGCAGTGATGTTGTCAGCGCTGAAAAACTCGCCTGCACGAATGGTGCGACTGGCAACCAGCGACTTGCGTGCGGCGGCCTTGTTCCTCAGCTCGCCTGGGCTAGGCCGCTTGATGCCGTCGCCGAGCGCTTGCTCCACATTACGGATGGCACTGACCATGGCCTTGAGTTCATGGGGCTCGAGGCTGGCCTGATGGTCTGGGCCGGACAGCTTACGGTCGAGAGTGAAATGCTTTTCGATCACTATAGCGCCGAGGGCCACAGCGGCGATAGGGATATCGATGCCGACGGTGTGATCAGAGTAGCCAACATTGACGCCGAAGGCCTCTTTCAGGTTGGCCATCGCCCGAAGGTTCACGTCGCCCATCGGCGCCGGGTATTCGGTAGTGCAGTGGAGGATCGTGACGAGGCTGCGCGGCGTCCCGGCCTGCTCGATCACCTCGAGGGAAGCTTCTATTTCACCCAGAGTAGCCATTCCGGTGGACAGGATCACTGGTAGTCCAAGGCGGGTTACGTAGCGCAGTAGGGGCAGATTGGTGATTTCGCCCGAAGGAATTTTGACTCGGTCGAGACCCAACTCCACCAACAGGTCGAAGCTCTCGGCATCGAACGCGGTAGAGAAGAAGCCGATACCATGGCGACGACATTCCTCAATAAGAACTTCGTGGTCAGCCCTCGACAGTTCGAGCTTACAGGCCATGTCGTACTGGCTCTCGCCTGGATCGGTGACACCTTTCTGGTACTGAGCCTTGGGGGCATGAGAGGCAATAATCTTACCAGTTACGAAGGTCTGAAACTTGACCAAATTGGCACCTGCCGCAGCCGCGCTGGCTACCAGTTGTTTGGCCAGTTTAAGGTCACCGTTGTGATTTACACCGGCTTCAGCAATGATCAATGTTTTCATTTAATCCTCCTTGCCGGAACACCGACAAAAACCGCATTAGGTTCACACGTCTTGATGACCACTGCGCCCGAGCCGATGATGGTATCGGCACCAATCAACAATTTAGCATTCGCTGTACCCTGGTTCACTACCGCCCCTGCGCCTATCCAGCAACGCACGCCGAGATGGACGTTGCCCGAAATGCAGGCACCCGGCGCTACGTTGACGAAGTCATCGACGATACCATCATGGCCGATAGTCGCGTTCCGATTGAAAACGGTGAAGTCACCAACCCTGATATTGTTGGTAAAACTTACTCCTGAGCAGACAACGATGCCCTGCCGCGACTCAATGGCATCGCGTTGTCGCTGGCCGAAGGTCGCGTTCGGGTGAATCAAGTTGGCGAAGCGCAAGGTATCAGAGAAACGTTGGGCCAGTTTCTGCCGGACAGCATTCTTACCAATACCGATGGCAAATACCATGTTGCGGTGTCCGCCGACATCGCTTTCGAGTATGACCTCGTCGGGGAAGGTCCAAGTGTCCACCTCGGACTGATCGCGGGCCACATAGATCACGCGGTAGCCCAATTCGCAGGCGATGTCACCAAGCTCCCGAGCATGTCCCTCTGTCCCGAATATACCGATATCTTTCATGCCAGCATTTCCGGCGGTACGCTACTAGGCAAATTGACAACCCGCACTTCCAGCCATTCGGCATTACTCAAATCTCCCTTACGGCAGTGTGCGTAAATTGGAAGGTGGTTCATCAAGTGCCAGATGGGGCGGGTCATCACACCTTGATCGTTCGTCGTCTTGATCAGCATATCCCGTTGTTCAAGGCTTTCGCAGATCACGGCATTGAGCCAGTAGTTGGAGCGGCAGTCTGGTGGTTCATGGAAAAATTGTAACTCGCTTCCCTTTAGATCTTCGGCGTAGCGCGTGGCCAGTTTGCGTTTGGCAGCAATGAATCCTTCAAGCTGTTCGAACTGCGCACAACCCAGCGCGGCATTCAGATTAGGCAAGCGGTAGTTGAATCCAACTTCGTCATAGATAAACTCGTAGGGGTGAGGCTGCCTGGCTGTGGTGGTAAGGTGTTTAGCACGGGTTCCCAGTGAGTCGTCAGTAAGGATCATGCCACCACCACCGGTGCTGATGATTTTGTTGCCGTTGAAGCTGAGCGTGCCAAGCTGACCAAAGGTGCCGGTGTGGCGCCCCTTGTAAAAGCTGCCCAGCGATTCTGCTGCGTCTTCGACCAAAACTAGATTCCAGCGTGTGCAGACTTCCACTAGATCATCAATCTCAACGGGATGTCCGAAGGTGTGCATGGGCAAGCAGGCACGGATTATTTTGTTGTCGTTTTTTGTGCGACAGATACCCTCGTTGTCTAGGCGTGTATTATCCTGCAACCAGGCATCCAAAGCGATGGGGGAAAGGCCAAGGGTATGCCGGTCTACGTCGATAAATACCGGCTCCGCACCGCAATAGTGAATGGCATTGCAGGTGGCAATGAAGGTGAGCGGTTGGGTAATGACGAGTTCACCGCGCTTGACGCCCGCAAGCTGTAATGCAACATGCAGCGCTGCGGTGCCATTGACGGTGGCGACCGCACGCGGGCTACCAGTGTAAGCAGCCATTTCATTCTCAAATCGGTCAACAAAAGCGCCTACGCTAGAAACGAAAGTTGAATCAATGGTTTCTAGCACATAATTTCGCTCTTGTCCGCTGAACAAGGGGGCGTGCAGCGGGATGAAGTCTTTCGTGCGGTATTGATCCCGAATGAAGCGGATGAGGTGGGAGAACATGCTGGGCTCAGACATTGTAGATGTCTGCTTTGTATTTTCTGAGGTTTTCTGGGCGAGTAAACCAGTTAATCGTTTCCTGAAGACCTTGCCGGATGCTGTACTCTGGCTCGAAACCGGTGAGCTCACGCATTTTGGTGTTATCGCACCAGAGCCGGAGCACTTCAGATTTTTCTGGTCGAATTCGCTGCTCGTCTTTGACAAATTCCACATCGCTGCTCATCAGTTCGCGAATCAGGTTCAGCGTATCGCCGACCGAGATTTCGAAATTCGAGCCGATATTCACCGTTTCGCCGATGGCTTTGTCGCAGCGAGCCAGCTCAAAAAAGGCGCGGCAGGTGTCAGCCACGTAATTGAAATCACGCGTAGGAGTGACATCTCCAAGTTTGATTTGCTTTTTGTCATTGGCTATCTGGCTGATGATGGTTGGAATCACTGCACGAGCGGATTGGCGTGGACCATAATTGTTGAACGGGCGGGCGATTGTGACCGGTAGATCGAAAGCGTTAAAGAAGCTCATCGCCATGGCATCGGCACCAATCTTCGAGGCACTGTAGGGCGACTGGGCTTGGAGCGGGTGGTTCTCATCGATCGGTACATATTGCGCCGTACCGTAAACCTCGCTGGTAGAGGTGTGAATTACTCGCTTGACGCCATTCTCCAGGGCCGCCTGACATATGTTCAAAGTGCCTCGGATATTGGTCTCGACGTAGCTGTCGGGGGCGAAGTACGAATAGGGAATGGCGATCAGCGCGGCAAGGTGAAAGACGATGTCAACGTCCGTGGTGATGTGCTTGCAGTAATGCGGGTCGCGAACATCACCATTTACAACTTCAATTTCCTTTAAACAACTCACACCTTCCAGCCAACCCCAGTAATTGAAGGAGTTGTATTGAGATAAGGCCTTGACTTGATAACCCTCGCGCACAAGGAGTTCGGTCAGGTGGGAGCCGATAAACCCGTCTGCTCCAGTGATCAGAATTTTTTTCATATCGCCCCCGCCATTTTGCGAAAACTCGGACTAAGCTCGAGTAGTTGTTCGTAGGTGCCACTCGCCACCAACCGTCCTTGTTCCAGCTCCAAAATGGTGTCGCAGCGCCGCACTGTGCTCAGCCGGTGGGCGATAAGCAGGATGGTGAGGTCGCTGCTAAGTCCTTCGATGGAATCCATCACCGACTGTTCGGTGGCATTGTCGAGGGCGCTGGTGGCTTCATCGAACACCAGCACGCTGGCCTGCTTGTAGAGCGCACGGGCGATGCCGATACGTTGGCGCTGGCCGCCAGAGAGACGGATGCCGCGCTCCCCCACAAAAGCTTGGTAACCTTTCGGACTGTTTTCAATAAAATTTGCAATCTGTGCTTGGCGTGCCGCCTGCCGCACCCGATCCAGATCAATGGTTTCGGTCGGCACGCCAAAGGCGATGTTCTCGGCTAAGGTGGTATCAGCCAGGTAGATGATCTGCGGTACGTGGGCGATGCTTCGCTGCCATGCCCTGACACGGTTGTTACTGATGGGATGCCCATCCACCAAAATCGCGCCCTCGGTGGGTATCAACAATCCCATCAACAAGTCCAGCGTAGTGCTCTTGCCGCTGCCGGTGCTGCCGACCAAACCGACTCGGGCGCCCTTAGGTATGGTCAGATTAAGGCCATCCAGCACCCACGGGCCGTCGCTGGTGTAGCGGTAGCGAACAGTGTCGAAGTGGATGGTATTCTTAAAGGGCAACGGTAAGGGAGCGGGTTGCAATAGCTCCGCCGGCAGAGGCTGATCGAGCAGTGCGATAGTGTCGGCCAGTGAGGCATGACTGCCGGCAATGCCCGCCCAGGCGCTATAGCTCTGCTGCAGGGCCGGTAGCAGGCGTTGCGCGCCGAGCGCCAGTGCGCCGAGCACTGGTATGGCTGTGGCGATACCTCCGGCCTGACGGCCAAGGACATAGGCCAAGGCGGCAATCAGCACCATCCCAAGCGCCTCCATGGCGTAACGGGGGCTTTGACCAATAAAGGTGTTATTACCCTGCGCCCGCCGCAATGGCAGGTCGGCCTGGCGGTAGATGTTGCAATAAACTGGCTGCGTGCCATCCAGCAACACATCGCGAATGCCGCCCAAGCCTTCTTGCAGAGCTTTAACAACTTGAGTTTGTTCGTAGGCGATGCGCTGGCTGTTGCGATGCAGCCGTCGGTGGAACATCCCGGTGATCAATACGTAACTGGCACCGAAACCGACAGCCGACACAGAGGCCACCATCGGATCAATAGCGATCAAGGCGGATATGATGGCCATCATCAGCACCGTTGAGCTGGTCAGTGCCAACAACTGGTACAGCACATTCACCGCACCGCTCACCTTGTTGGTGATGCCACTGATCACCTCGCTGCTGTTACGGGCCACATGCACCCGGTAGGGCTGATAGAGGGTACGGCGATAAACCTCGATACTGAGGTCTGCACCGCAGGCATACGCAAGCCGGGTATTGACCCACAGTAACAACATACGGATTGCACCCGCCGTCAGAGCTGCGGCGGCAAACGCGACCGTGAGGGGCAACACCAATTGATCGGCCGAGGTGATGGACCATTTCAGCGCCACATCCGCGACGATGGGATGAGCGAGCACGCGATCGGGCGCTACGAGTATCCCGAGGAAGGGCAATACGGCACCCAAGCTGACGACTTCTGCAAACGCGCTGATCAGCATCAAGCCCATTAGCAGGATGAACTGACGCTTGCGGCGCTGGGTTAGATGGCGCCAGAGGCGCGCCAGTAAATTTGTGACGGGTATTTTGAGATTCAAGGGGACTCCGCTATACGATACTTGGTCGCGCTTGATGTAACCGTGCGCCCCACCGAAATGTAGGTCCACCCTTGCGACTGAAGCTTTTGTGGCTGATATAAGTTTCGCCCATCCACAATAACTTTTCTGCGCATGCGCATCGCCATTTCAGCAAAGTCAGGCACGCGAAACTGCTGCCACTCGGTGCAAATAACTAGAGCGTCTGCACCCTGCAATGCGGCATATTTATCGCCGTATTTTCTCAGGCCAGCGTGCTTACCATAGATACGCTCTCCTTCTTCCATGGCTACGGGGTCATACGCATGAACGATGGCCCTAGATTTCCACAGTGCCTCCATCAGGGTGCGGCTTGGGGCCTCGCGCATGTCGTCGGTATTCGGTTTGAAGGCCAGACCCCAGACAGCAATAGTTTTACCGCTCAGTTGAGCCTCGCCCCCGAAATGCGCTGCTAGCTTGGAAAAAAGTGTGGTCTTCTGGTTGTCGTTGATCGCTTCCACTGCCTGCAGCAACTCAGCGTTGTAGCCAAGCTGCTGTGCTGTGTTGGCTAGCGCCTTGACGTCCTTTGGGAGGCAACTACCGCCGTAACCACAACCGGGGTAGATGAAGTGATAGCCAATGCGTGGATCTGCGCCGATACCTTTACGCACTTCCTCGATATCTGCCCCCAGTCGCTCGGCGATGTTGGCCATTTCGTTCATGAAGCTGATTTTGGTGGCCAGCATGGCGTTGGCGGCATATTTGGTCAGCTCTGCGCTGCGCACGTCCATGAAGATGGTCCGCTCATGGTTGCGATTAAAGGGCTCGTAAAGTTGGCGCATCAGGATCTGAGCATACTCACTTTCAGCGCCAACGATGATGCGATCAGGCTTAAGGAAATCGTTGACGGCGGCCCCTTCTTTCAGGAATTCAGGATTGGAGACAACATCGTACGAAATTTTTACGCCGCGGGCAGCCAACACCTGCGCCACCCGGACCTGCGTCTTATCGGCAGTACCTACAGGCACTGTGGACTTGTTGACGATGACCTTGTAGTCAAGCATGTGGCGCGCGATGCTCTCGGCAACCGCCAGCACATATTTAAGGTCAGCTGAGCCATCTTCATCTGACGGGGTACCCACGGCAATGAACTGTACTTGTCCATGCTGCACGGCATTAGCAGCATCAGTGGTGAAGTGCAGACGCCCTTCCATCACGTTGCGCTCTACCAGTGCTTTGAGGCCCGGCTCCCAGATGGGGAGAATACCGATCTTGAGATTTGCAATTTTGACGGGATCCACATCCATGCACACCACGTTGTGCCCTACCTCGGCCAGGCAGGCGCCGCTGACTAAGCCTACGTAGCCGGTTCCAAAAATAGATAGATTCATAACGGTCGATTCAGACCTTATAGTAGTTGCGATACCAGTCCACAAACCGCTGGATACCGTCTTTGACCGTCGTGGCGGGTTGATAGTGAAATTGCTCGACCAGATTTTCCACGTTGGCGCAGGTGTCGGGCACGTCGCCAGGTTGAAGGGGAAGCAGTTCTTTTACGGCTCTTAGCCCCAGTGCTTTTTCTATGGCGCCGATGTAATCCAACAGTTCCACGGGTTGTTTGTTGCCGATGTTGTAAACCCGCCAGGGCGCCAGGCTGGTGCCGGGGTCGGGCAGGTTGCCGTTCCACTGCGGGTTAGCAGGAGCGGGACGATTTAGGCTGCGGATGACGCCTTCGATAATGTCGTCAATATACGTGAAGTCACGCCGGTGTTTGCCGTAATTAAAAACCTGGATGGGCTCCCCCGCAAGAATAGCTTTGGTAAACTTGAACAGCGCCATGTCGGGCCGGCCCCACGGCCCATAAACAGTAAAGAAACGCAGTCCAGTAGTGGGTAAGCCATAGAGGTGGCTATAAGTGTGCGCCATGAGCTCATTGGCTTTCTTGCTAGCGGCATACAGGCTCAAAGGGTGGTCCACATTATGATGGACTGAGAACGGCATGGCAGTGTTGGCACCATAGACGCTGGAGCTGCTGGCATACACAAGGTGGTCAACCCCATGGTGGCGGCAGCCCTCCAGAATGTGCGCAAAGCCAACGATGTTGCTGTCGATGTAGGCCAGCGGGTTGTCGATGGAATAGCGCACCCCAGCCTGGGCGGCAAGGTTGACCACGCGCTGGGGCTTGTTCGTGGCAAAGACGGCTTCGATCGCTTGGCGGTCAGCCAAATCGATGCGCAGGTGGGTGTAGTTGGGGTGATTGGCATGCCGGGCCAAACGCGCTTCTTTGATAGCGGGGTCATAATAGCTGTTGTGGTTGTCAATGCCAATAACCGTGTCGCCGCGTTCAAGCAAACGTAAGGTGAGGGCAGAGCCAATGAAGCCGGCGGCACCGGTGACGAGGATTTTCATAAGTTCAAGACTCTAGGGGCAACGGGCAAACTCACAAGCGCCAAAGGCATGCGCCTGCGGCTGTAATGACTTCGGGAGAATAGGCGGATTTGATGTCGATGAATACGCCACCGGGCTTTAACGGGGCCAGCAGATTACCCACAGGCTGGGCGGTATAAGCTGCATGTGATACGGCGGCGACGATGGCGTCGGCGTTCTGGGGCAACTGGCCCCACTCGCTGAGCGTAATGCCGTATTCGTGCAGCGCATACTCGGGCGAGGCAAGGGGATCATGTGCGTGCACCTCACAGCCAAAATCCTGCAGCTCCTTCACCACGTCAACCACCTTGCTGTTGCGCAGGTCGGAGCAGTTTTCTTTAAAGGTAAGCCCCAGCACGATGACTTTGGCGCCCTTGATGTTGGCGCCGTTACCAATCATTTGCTTGATGGTTTGCTGCGCTACGTAAGCGGCCATACCATCGTTGATACGGCGGCCGGCCAGAATGACTTGCGGGTGATAGCCCAACATCTCGGCCTTGTGGGTCAGGTAATACGGGTCCACGCCGATGCAGTGGCCGCCCACCAGTCCAGGGCGGAATGGCAAAAAGTTCCACTTGGTGCCGGCGGCCTTGAGCACTTCCAGCGTGTCGATGCCGACACACTCAAAGATGATAGCCAATTCGTTCATCAGGGCGATGTTGAGGTCGCGCTGGGTGTTTTCGATCACCTTGGCAGCTTCAGCCACCTTGATGCTACTGGCTTTGTAAACCCCTGCGGTGATGATGCTGCCGTACACTTCGGCTACCTTGTCAAGAGTGTCTGGAGTGTCACCCGACACCACCTTGATAATCTTGGTAACGGTGCGCTCCTTGTCGCCGGGGTTGATTCGCTCCGGGCTGTAACCCACCCAGAAGTCCTGCTTCCACTTGAGGCCGGAGTGCTTTTCCAAAATAGGGATGCACACCTCTTCAGTCGCGCCGGGGTAAACGGTAGACTCATAAACCACGATGGCACCGCGCTTTAGGTGCTTGCCCACGGCTTCACTGCTTTTAATCAGGGGCGTGAAGTCAGGCTGATGCGCAACGCCCACTGGGGTAGGTACAGCGATGATGATGAAGTCAGCCTCTTTCAAAACCGCGGGGTCGGTGTGGCACTTGAGGTAGCTGGCAGCCTGCAGGTCTTGAGTACTGACTTCACCAGCGAGATCGACGCAGCGGCGGTTGGCTGCCACCTTGTCAGCGGACAGGTCCAAGCCGAGAGTCGGCATTTTTTTGCCGAATTCAACGGCAAGGGGAAGGCCCACGTAACCTAGACCAACAACTGCAATAGTAACAAATTTCATTATTACTCCACGCTCACATTCATTTGGTATCCATTTTCTTAAATAAGTGTAGGCTGCTTGGCTCGAGTCAAATCGTAGACAATCATCTGCTCACATATCTCTTGCACCGAGAGCTATATGTATTGTTTAACGGAATGCACTAGAAGCTGCTACTGCTGGAGTCCCGCTAAACCCCTGTATCGGCTATAAAGGCCCGAAAAACCTCATTTTCGAGACCTACCAGAACGCACCACCAAACAAGTCGAGTTTAACATCCGCCGCACTCCGCCAACGCGTTAACCTCGTCGTGTGGCGCATTGTTATCTTCCAACTTACTCACAATGGGTGTGGCGGTGAGTCTTGACTTCTCGACAATGCCTGCTAGCGCTAGCAGAAAAGCATATCCAAACTTGTTCTCGCTGGCCACGAAGTTACCCACTTGACATAGCCAACATCACCCAAAGCCTTTTTGCAGTAGTTAAATTGGTAGACTAACTGACCCCAAGCACCACGGCTAGCTTGCGACGGGCAATATAAAAAAGTCCCTGCGACACCATCAGAACCTGCGGTCCTACAGTTATTACATGGGAGTGGATTAGCAATAGCTATCTCTAGCATCGGAATTAACTTACTCAGGCCAAAGATTTTGAGTGGGCACGCTACCGCCATACGCGAGGGTAATCGCGCATGTTTTAGCTTCTTTTTTTTAATCGCTACTATTTATACTTACAAGATTGAAAACTATCATCTGTAATATTACCACCCGGTCAGCCCAGTATACAAGACGACAACATATAAGCAAACGACCACTGCGATTACAACCATCAAGACGAGAGAACCCGCAGTTTATGTGTGAAAAAACACGAGCGTAATACAAAGCCTGCTTAACAGGACTTGGCGAACTTCTTTTTCATTTAAACGGCGTTCGCAGTCTGCAAGCAAAGCATGATTGGCAGCGTCTAACGCTAACTGCACCACCTCAAGCCGCGCTTCTCTGATTGCTTTCCAACCAAGTGCTTGCCTCTCTTCTTCATCTCAACTTGCACAGTTAGTGCAACTGCGAGCTACTGCTCCTCGTTGAATAGCGTTGATGTCTTGGCTGCAATCTCTGAGCCAAGCTCAAGTGATGGACGCCGATTTAAGTCGCTCTCCACGTTGCTTCTTCATGCTAACAAACGCTCGCCTTACAAAAGCCATAAGTACCCCAAAGAACAAGCCCGCCATCGAACTAATCATTACGATTTGGCCACGACGAGGCGACACTCTTTGCTCCGATACGTGGACTGGCGTTAAAAATTTCGCATCTTGAGTATTAGGCACCTTAAGCATACTCTCGATTCTGTAAATTTCGTTATCGACAGCGAACAACTCTTGAGTTTTTAATTGGTGCATGTCCAAGAGCAATAATGCGGACAGCGAATGCTCTACATTTTTAATTTCTGCGCTTGCTTCAGACTCGAGCAGCTTGGATGTCTTACGCAATTCATCGGCTGTCTTTTTCGCATTGTCCAAACTAGAAATAAGGGAAGTCAAATGCGCTTCTGCTAGCTTTTTATGGTCTTCAACAACAACCATTAGCACCTGCTCCAGACATTTCAAAGCTCTATCTTTACTTTTTGCGCGATACACAACCGACACAAAATTTGAATTGCCCACAACATTAGCATTCAATGCTTTAGCGATTATTTCTGAGTTGCCAGTCTCATCCTCGCCGACACATGCGGCAACCGTTTTACTGTCGTAATAGCTTGGAGATCGCATTTTTTCGGCAAGAGTTGCACTTGATTCATCGTCAAGACTGTTGGTGCTGTGCATGACGGCAACTCTAGCGCCTTGAATTAAACCCTGAGCTTCGAACTGATCTGGTACATTCAGCGACGTCACAACGCCGATGCTAGTACCTAAAAATGTTATAGCTAGGATAAATTTCCATTCGCCCGCTAAGAATTCGTAGATATCCATCAAGCTTATTTCGTCGTTAACGCTCGGTTCCGTTTGCATATTTTTAGATTTATAATTATGGCCAAGTACAGTAAGCGTGGCTTGTGTGCTGCGCCCGCGAACAGCAATAATTTTCGCGCAAAGAATCGTAGAATTGCTTTTACGCTTTTTATATGGTGGCCCGGGGCGGAATCGAACCACCGACACAAGGATTTTCAGTCCTCTGCTCTACCAACTGAGCTACCGGGCCATTATCCGTTGAGCGCAACATTGGATGCAACCCGCAGATATCACAGGGAGGGGATTTTACATCAAAATTAAATTTTCACCAAAAAAACCCTTGAGCAACAAACATTAATTTTTAGATCGATCCTCCATCGTCTCGATCCTAACAAGATAATAAGCTAGGAGGATCGCAAGGCACAACATATAAAATGATATCGTCATTTTTAAATTAAACACCTGAATCGTAAGACCAGAAAAAAACAGAGGAACAATTAATCCGTAAATCCCCGCAGCAAGTCCCAGGCCTGCCGTCGACCGCGACCTGAATTTACAACTAACCAAATACAGTGGATACAGGAGCAAACCCCACAAAACAAACCCACCTAAAAATAAGCCCTTACGAACCAGTTGCGCAGACAACTCAGAATGCGAACCCGCAAGAACTTTAATCATGTATATCTCTTCATTTATTGATGGGATTCTCGATTTTATATTCTCGTAAGGAGGCATGGCACCATCGGCAACGCCAAAAAAAAGATTATCTTTTATAAGTTCAAAATCGATTAACAGCAATATCATCCGTTGACCGGTAGACGATTGCTGTCCTCCACCTCCTTCCAAGAATGAAACAAGCCCCAGGTAAGCCGCTGATGATCTAGTAGCTACAACATCAGAAAAAGTAAAAATTGCAAATACACCGAGCGCTAGAGCCACCATAAATAAAATCTGTTTCATTAACGAAGCTCTGAACGAATACAAAATATAGATTACACCCAAGATAATTCCGGACACCCAAGCGCTACGCGACTGAGATTCAATCGCGACATATATCGTTAGTATGGAGATCAGTAACTTTGCAAAGTTGCTAACCTTTTTAGGAACTTTTGGATAATCTCCAAACAAATAAAGCCCCAGCAAAACGACCGCGTAGCACGGCAGTGTAATCGGGTCTACAAAATACGTGGCGGCCCGATCACCCCAATAGTGTTCGGGGAAAACCTGCAAATACAGAAACACCAACACGATACCGACGGCAGAACCAATGCCCAATGCAGAAAGCAAATTTGTACAGTCTTTTTTTGAAAGATAGATGAATATACCTGCCGCCAAGATCGCCCTAGAGGGGCCATCGAGACTCGATCCAATAAAACTCCCGCGCCCAGCTTGGGCGAGCACCTCAGCAAGAAAGGGAGACAACAAACATAAAATTAACACC
>Ga0181559_10000261_pt1 | contig 46509 bp, 25 predicted proteins | sample 011ome_21_FD_133752 | JGI IMG/M metagenome (GOLD analysis project Ga0181559, IMG submission 133752) | Coastal salt marsh microbial communities from the Groves Creek Marsh, Skidaway Island, Georgia - 011508AT metaG (megahit assembly) | ecosystem: Environmental > Aquatic > Marine > Intertidal... | reverse complement strand
ATGCGTTTTTCCTCAAGGGACACGAAGAGTCGCGCCGTCCACGGGCGGTCCACGTATTCGGTGTCCTCGAGCGTGGCCACTCTGGTGGTTGGTTTAAACGGCGCCGCGCGTCAATCACCGCGCGCGCGACGGACGTGCGCGCGCCCGATGACGCACGCGGACGCGCACGTGCACGCCCTCGTGCGCCGCCTCGTGCTCGCCGAGTTCGCGCCGCGCGATGGCGACGACGTCAGCGTCGACGCGCGCGCGATCGATGCGCAGGTGCGGTACGCGCACCGAGTGTTGGGCTCCACCTTGGGCGCGTCGCATCCGTCGACGTCGACGTCGCGCGGCGATGGTGACGACGGGGCGGAGGAGCGCGATGTGGTTGGGAGGATTGTGCGGCGCGTCACGCGCGCGCGGGGGGCGGCGGCGGGGGCGGAGGTTGGGGAGCTGTGCGAACGCGCGCGGGCGAGAGGCGGGTGGACGCGGAGAGCGCGCGCGTTGCGGGCGTTGTTGGCGATTTCTGAGGATGTCGCCGCGGGTGGGGGGGCGACGGGTGGGGTGATGGTGTCGTCATCGATGTCGTCGATATCGTCGATGTCGAGCGCGAGGGTGGAGGGCGCGCGCGGTGGGGTGGTGCCGAGGTTGGATTTGGAAGTCAAAGCGAAGGCGTTGGCGCGAGACGCGCGAGGCGGGAACGTTGACTCGACCATAGTGGACGCGCGCGTCACCGCGCGGGCGCTGGCGGGTGGTGCACACGGGGCGTTAGGGTTACATTCTGTCGGTCGGCGTGCGGATGCGTATCGAACGCTGAAGATTGAGCGCGCGGCGACGGGGGAGTGCGACGAACACGAATTGGTCCGCGACGTGCTTTTCGCTTGTCAGGGCATAGACGGGGAGTTTGTCAAGTTCTCCGTCGCTGAACAGAGCTACGTGATTGCACCGAACGTGAATGTCTCTGCGGGGCGAAGAAACTTGATCAAGTGCTTGACCGAGGTGGGGTGGCTATTTAAAAAGGTGAAGAACGCGCTGGGAGACGACGGCGCCGCGGGCGTGTCTATGGAAAACGGCGAGGGAAGTACGCGGCAGGCGTTCCGCGCCGCGCTTCAACGCGAGTTAGCGGATTACTACAAACTCATCGCCGTGCTCGAGGCACAGGCGCAAGTTCCCATCGTGGCGTATTTGTCGGATCAGCAAAGCAAGGCGGCGACAAACGGCGACAGTTATTTGACATTGCGACGATTATTCGTGTGGCTCGCCGAGCCTTTGAAGACACTCCGCACGCTCGCCGTCATGGTAGATGCGACGCATAACAAGCGCGGCGGTGCAGCTTTATCAGCAATGTACAAGTTTTCTAGACACGGGGATCCGACGTCAACAGCTCTCGTGCGCAGAATTTTGAGCGCCAGCGCCGCGCCGCTCCTCGGCATGATTCAACGCTGGACCGTTAGTGGTGAACTTGAAGACCCATGTCGGGAGTTCTTCGTGGCAGTTGATTACTCTGTTCACGATAACGATTTGTGGCGACGCAAGTATACCTTCGATGAGGACATGTTACCGCCGTTTATGACGCGCGAACAAGCACATAGCGTACTTCGACTCGGCAAGAGTATCAACTTCTTACGCCGCTGCTGTGATGACGCGACGTGGTCTGTCGAACGCGCGGACATTTTAAACGCCGTTGAAAAAGCTGGGGGCTTGCAGTTTGAAAACCCAGAAGGATTGGAAGTGCTGATTGCCGAGGGTAAGGCACGCGTTGACACAGCGGTGCGCAGAGTACTGTTTGACCGTTACAAGCTTGGCGAGCATTGCAAGGCGTTGAAGCGATATTTGTTACTCGGACAAGGGGACTTACACGAATGCTTAATGGACCTCATTGGGCCGAGCTTGAATCAACCAGCGAACACACTGAGCGCGTTCAAGTTGGCGGGCACCCTTGAGCAGGCGGTGCGCAGTAGCAGCGCGCAAACCGATTCCTCGGAATTCCTCGATCGACTTCGCGTTCGTCTCATGGCGCACCTGAACGAAGAAGTCGGCTGGGATGTGTTTACATTGGAATACACGCTCACACCGCCGTTAACAACCATATTCACCGAGCACGCGATGAGCAAGTATCTTCGAGTGTTCAACTTTTTATGGCGATTGAAGCGCGTCGAACATGCTTTATGCTCGACTTGGCAGACGATGAAGCCTACGGTGACGCACGTGCTCTCGAGAGACGCGGTAAATGGGGCAACGGGCGGGATTTTGGCTGATATGTTGCGTCGATGTCACTCCTTGCGAGGTGAGATGCACAACTTTATGTCAAACTTTCAGTATTACGTCATGTTTGAGATCCTGGAGACGTCGTGGGCGGAGTTTGAACAAGCCATGGAGGAGTCTAAGGATTTGGATGCAATCATAGCCTCGCATGACGTCTTCTTGGATACAGTTGTTCAGAAAGCTCTCCTCGGATCCAAGTCTCAGCTCGTCCTTCAAACGCTTTACTCTTTGTTTGAAGTCATGATGGCATTTCGCGAATTCGCTGACGAACTCTACGATTTAGCCACTGAAGTCGTCGCAAAGAAAGCTGCTGCACGCGCGCGCATCGCCGAACGTGAGAAAAACCAACAGTGGGGTACAATGGTTGGCGAAGATTCCACCGCTGAGGACTTTTTAGACAAGGACGCCGTCCACGATATGAAGCGCCGCCTTAGCGATTTGGCCGCGCTGTATTCTCGCCAAGTGGATGGTTTTTTGAACTTGCTCCCACTACAAACCCACGTGGACGTCCAGTTCTTGTTGTTCAGGCTAGACTTTAGCGAGTACTACGCATCCAAGGGCGTCGGCCCGGGCGATGTCGCCATGTTAACTTAGGTCGTCGACGTTCTTGTAACTAAAAAATCCGCGACGCGACGGTCAGACACACAGAAATACTCCGAAAATTGCCCTCTCTCTGTTCAACGTTCCGCACACTTTGACGCGCGCTTATTCGCAACCATGGGTGGCGGTCCTTCGAAACAATCCAAACCTCGCGCGGTGATCATCATCTTCGGCCCGCCGGGCGCCGGTAAAGGTGCGCGACGCGCGATTCGTCGCGATGGATTACTCGGTCAGCGCTGCCGACTGCGCGCACAAGATGTGCCGACGTGATCAACGACTGACGCGCATGAAACGTTCTCTTTTCCACGCGCAGGCACGCAAGCACCGAAGATCACAGAGGCGTTGAATATTCCGCAGTTGTCGACTGGGGATATGTTGCGCGCCGCGGTCGCGGCGGGAACGGATGTCGGAAAGAAGGCGAAAGCCGCAATGGATACCGGCGGACTCGTGACGGATGATATTGTCGTGGCGATCATTCGAGACCGCATAAAGGAGAAAGACTGCGCGAATGGGTTTATTTTGGATGGGTTCCCACGCACGTTGGAGCAGGCGAGAAAACTTGATGATATGTTGAAGAGCAGTGGGGAAGCCGTGGATGTGGTGATTTCTCTTGAAGTCGCGGACGAGTTACTCGAAAAGCGCATCTGCGGTCGATGGATTCACAAGGCGAGCGGGCGATCGTACCACGCTGACTTCAACCCGCCGAAGAGCTTGAAGCAAGCCAAGGGTAAGACTGCCAAGCCGAAGCGAATGTTTGACGACGTGACAGGCGAGCCGTTGGAGCAACGTTCCGACGACACGAAGGAGGCGCTCACGGCGCGATTAGAGGCGTACCATAAACAAACTGTGCCGATTTTGACGCACTACAAGGATCAAGTTGTTGCTATTGATGCCGCCCGAGATATGGACGCCGTGTGGAAGTCCATCGACGCCGTGTTGCCGCGAAAGTAAAATCTTCGCGTTTCGTTGAAAAGCGACGCGTCACATCAATACACGCCCGCACCGCGCTCAAGCGCACGATAATAATCTTTAGCCGTTCATTAATATTACGATGAAACGCATCAACCGTGTTAACCACGTGCACGTACGCATTGACGAAATGGATTTCCGGGTAAAGACCGAAAGTGAAAATATGTACAAAGTGAATATGTGCTACGGCGCTCAGACTAAACCAAAGACGCTCTCTTGACTAAATGAGACAGTTCGAGCGTGTTTAGTTGATCGAGACCGGGCGATCGTAAATCCACGAGAACGTTTCCTTGGCCGGCGGCTTCTTAGCAGCCTTCTTGGCGGCAAAGTCCACCAACTTGCGGATGCGGTTCGGTTGCTTCATGAGGTACTCTTGTGCTGCGGCGGCTTCGCCGCTCAAGCCTTGAAGGTGTTCGATATCCCAACGCTTGATCAAGTGCTCCATGATGTCGGCGTAGTCGTGACCAGTGTATACACCAGTGCGTTCGGCGACAGCCGCGAAATCGTTGAAGAGATCACGGCCCGTGCGATCCTTGTGTTGGCCGTCGCACATCATGTGCGCCGGCATTGTAATTTGCTTCTCCATCATATCGGCAAAAGCAAGCACGGCTCCGTCCGGATCACGCTTTAACACTTCATCGATGATGCGCTGGTACGCGATTTCGTGGCGACCTTCGTCAGCGGCGATGATACCGCACATCTTGGCAAACGCCGGGTCCCCGGCTTCCTTGGCCAAGCGCGCCGTGTTCCCGTGGGAAATCTTAGTCGCGCGCTCTTGGAAAGACGTGTACACAAAGCCCAAGTACGGGTTGTTGTCCGTCTTCGGGTTCATGCCGCTACCAATGAGCTTTTGGATCGTCGTCTCAACCGGCTTCATGTTCACCTTACCCGTGCACCACAAGTACTTGTTCATGAGGTCGCCGTGACGGTTTTCCTCGGCGGTCCACTTGCGCGTCCACTGCGCCCACGGCGTGTCGTCCGCACCAGTCGTATCCGCCGTACCCTCAAGCGTATTCAACATGTTCATGTACGTCGGCAACGCCTCCTCGGTAATCATATCACCGACGAGAACGACGAAGAGATCGTCGGGAATGTTCGCCGCGCGCTTGCGGATCTCAGCCACCTACGTTCAAACGCGAACGCGCGCGCGCGTCAGTCTACACGCACATAATTCGCACATCACGCATCACAAAACAACAAAAAACATTCCTTCACACACACACCACCCGCATCACGCACGCCCTTACGCGCACGCGCGCGCACACCCAGCGCCAAACGTCCTTATCCCCGACCCTCACCCTAAATCCGCCTTCGCGTTCGCGCTCGCTCTCGCGCGCGCTCGCGCTCTCACGCCCACGCACCTCATCCAAAAAATCCACAGACGACGGATCAGGCAAATAATCCTGCGGCTGCCAATTCGTATTCGGATCCTTCAACAACCCACTGAGCTCGCCCGCGGCGAACGCCCCCATGTCCTCGATCACCTCGGCGCGCTTCGCGCTGAGCCCGCGCATGTCGGTGTCGGGCACGAGAATCCGCGGCGACGACACCGCCTTGGTCCTCGTCGTCGCCGTGCGCGTCGGCATCTTCGCCATCCGCGTCGTCGTCGTCGTCATCGACGGTGTCGCGCGCATCGTCGTCGTCGTCGTCATCATCGCGTCGCGCAGTCGAGGGCACGCACGCACGCGCGCGCGCCGACCGCGCCCACGCCCGTCCCGCGCGACATCGATCGATATTATCGATCGATCGATCGATCGATCCATCGATGGATCGATCGATGGATCGATGTCGATGTCGATGTCGATGTCGATGTCGCGCCCTCCCCTGGTTGGGATCGGTCGATGTTGTGTGTGGTCATATCGACCAATCCCGACCGCGCGCGTCGAGTCCCCTGTCCCACATCACGCCCTCGCCCTCCTCGCCCATCGACGTCGATCGCCCTCGCCCATCGACGTCGTCAACGATATCGATGTCGATGTCGATCGCGCGCCATCGCCATCGATGACGATGTCGATCGATCGACGTCGATCGCGCGCCGTGGTCGATCGCGCCGTCGTCGATCGGCGATCGGCGATCGGCGATCGGCGATCGCGCGCGCGTGGAGGATCGATCGCGACCGATGGCGCGTGAAGGACGCACGACGGGTTGAGGGTTTGGTTTGGTTTTACACGACACAGGACGTACGCGGGACGTGCCGTCGACGACGACGATCGACGACGATCGACGACGATCGACGATGCGTGGGGAATATACCCGACCGACCGACCGACCGACCGACCGACCGACCGACCGACCGCGCGCACTCTGACGTCACATCGACGTGCCTCGACCGCGCGACACCGCGACGACGACGACGACGACGACGACGACGACGACCGATTGATCGATTGATTGATTGATTGAGTGATTGCATCAGCGTTCGTAGTGGTGTCGTTCGCATTCGCGGTCGTTCGCATTCACACGGTCGCGACACGACCGCGCGCGGGCTGTCGGCGCGAAACGCCGCGCGCGCGATTCGCCGGGGGATATGGTGAGTCGCGGCACGGCGACGACGCGGGGACGACGCGCCGAGATGGTGGATGGTGGTGATGTCGCCGCGATGTCGACGACGACGACGACGACGACGGCGGTGTATACGTTTGAGGAGGTGCGCGCGCACGACGTCGGGAGCGATTGTTGGGTTGTCGTGGGCGACGGGGTGTACGACGCGAGCGCGTGGGTGAGTAAACATCCGGGCGGTGCGACGGTGTTGGAACAGTACGCGGGGCGGGATATTACGGATGCGTTTATGGCGTATCATGGTGGGCAGCCTCGGGCGGAAGCGCGGTTGAAATCGATGCGCGTAGGGACGGTGGCGGGCGCGCGCAACGCGCCGGCGCACTTGACGGCGTTTCGAAAGTTTAACGCGCGCGTGCAAGTGGGTGAGTTGCGTACGAGGTATTTGGATTATGCGCACATCGCGGCGCGTATGGTAATTTTATTTGCTTCGATGCTGGCGTGCGTGTTGCACCCGGCAGCGGGGTTTAAGACGCACATGTTTGGCGCGGCGCTGCTCGGGATATTTTGGCAACAGAGCATGTTCATCGGGCACGACGCCGGACACACGTCGATTACGTTTGATCGTAAGAAGGATGCCATGATTGGCTGGGTCGTTGGAAACCTGTTTAATGGCGTCGGTATCGCGTGGTGGATGGCCACGCACAACGTCCATCACTGCGCGTGCAACTCTTTAGAGTGCGATCCAGATATTCAACACATGCCCGTCTTCGCGGTGTCGAACAAGTACTTCAACTCGGTGTATTCGCTGTATCATCATCGACAAATGACGTACTGTCGCTTGGCTAAATTATTCGTGCGCGTCCAGCATTACACGTTTTATCCAATCATGGCTGTGGCGCGCATCAACTTGTACGCGCAAACGTTGATTCACCTGATCAAGGCAAAGCACGTGCGCAACCGCGGCGTCGAGTTTCTCACGCTTGGGATGTTCGCGACGTGGCTCGGGGCTGTGATCCACGCTTTACCCGTCGGACACAGAGTACCATTTTTCTTCTTATCGCACGCTGTTGCGGGTATTATTCACGTCCAGATTTGTCTTTCGCACTTCTCCATGAATGTGTTTGAAGGACGACCCGAAAACGACGAGTGGGTGAAAATGCAGCTCGGCGGCACGATGGACATCAACTGCCCGGCGTGGTTGGATTGGTTCCACGGCGGCTTGCAGTTCCAGACCGAGCACCACCTTTGTCCGCGTTTGCCCAGACACAAGCTTCGCAAGTTTAGAGACGACGTTGTGAAACCGTACGCCAAGGCGAACGGGCTCGAATTAAAATCCATTGGATTTTGGCAAGCCAACGCGGAAATCGTGCGCACGCTCAAACAAGCCGCGCGCGAGTCCAGGCTCGCCCCACATTTCCACGCCGCCATGCACTTATAAATGGTGCCGCTCATCGAAGAGGCACCGCGATGAATTTTCTTCGTTATGAAGAAAGAACTGCCCCATATTTACTTTATCATTTCGTTTTCCGTCTCTCGCGAGGCGAAGACGAAACGCGAAACGGATGAAACGTCGTTCTCCTCTCGCGTCGAGTTGACTCTTCTTCTTTTTTCCCTCCCCTTTTCTCTTTGGTCATGTGTTGTTTATGTGTATTAACTTCATCATATATATTGTTTAGGTGTTTAGAAGATATTATAATTACCGTACCTAGTTCATCCAGTCCCGCCAGTCGTACGCGCCCCAGTCAACGCCCCGAGTGATGACGGTTCGCGACGTCGTGAATCGTCCCAGAATTGTGTCCTCACAATCACACGCGCGTCGCAGAACCCGTATCGCACAAAGATGTCAGATCACGACGACGAACACGAACGAATCGCGGACGACGATAACCCACGCCGTTCGGCGCCGGTGGTCGCCGCGGGCGACGCCGACGGCGCCCATGCGGGTGGCGGCGATGCCCCGATCGCCGATGCCGATGGCAGCGATCGCGGCGCCCCGCCTGCCGAACGCGAAGGTCCGCATCCGCGCGATTTGCCAGGCGTGACCGTGCTCGTGCGTAATATTACTTGGGACGCTCGTGAGGACGATATTCGCGGGATGTTTGAGCCGCACGGGAACGTGCTAGACGTGTACATGCCCAAGGATTATCACACCAAGAGGCCAAAGGGATTGGCGTTTGTAAAGTTTGCGGTGCAAACCGAAGCTGATGCGGCGATTGCGGCGAATAATAATCAAGACTTACTTGGTCGTGAAATTCGATGCGAGATTGCGCAAGGAAAGGCGAAGAGCGCGGATGAATTCCGTTCGCAGGCACCGAGACGGGATTACGACCGAAGAGATGACCGACGCGGCGGCTATGATGATCGACGTGGCGGCGACCGCCGTGGTGGATACGACGATCGACGCGGTGGCCGAGATGACCGTCGTGGCGGTGGGTACGATGACCGTCGCGGCGGTGGGTACGATGACCGTCGCGGCGGTGGGTACGACGACCGTCGCGGCGGTGGATACGACGACCGACGCCGGGACGACCGTCCGTATGCGCGAAACGACCGCCCTCGTGGCTTATGCTTCGATTGGCGAGACGGCAAGTGCCAACGCGGTGACTCGTGCCGCTTCTCTCATGAGGATACCGCTCGTTAGTGCCAACGAATGAAGTGATGTGACGCGTTTTGAAGTAGAATTACCAACCGGCAAGTTTCCAGTCGATGAACATGTTTTCCAAGGACAGAAGTCTAAAATCTAATTGTTTCGAATATCGCACTGCGCGATGGATCTGTGGCTTGCTTGAGCAGCGCATTTCTAGTTGCGCGTTTCATTTCACGAGAGTTCAACCCTGAAACGAGGAGCTCGATCGTGCGTTTATATCTCGCCTGTTTCCGTACAAGAACGCTAAGAAAAGCCGTGCGAGCAAGAAATTCAACATGTGCGTTCGGAATCCGTCCTATGCTTCCGCAGTGTGCACGCGCGCGGGCAGTATGCCGTTGAATTAATATCTGGCCAAAATTAATAGCGTGCTTGATGGCCCTGTAGAGCGCCACAGGGGCTATCGGATTGCACCCAGGAATCTTACTCACCGCGGCTACGTAACTGTGCGTTTTCATCGCCGCCATGAGAAAGAGCTGGAAAACGTTAACTCTACAAGTAAGACGCGAATTAATCGACTCGTCGTAAAACAATGCCGCGCACTTTGGTTTCAAAAAGCCACAAATACGATCGGGTAATCGAAGCCACGCCGTACGAGCAATTGGGAGATTCATCGTCTCTCGAAGAAATTCACCCGAATAGCGCGAGTAATCGACCATGATCTCCAATGTGTCGACGTTTATCAATATGCCACACCAAGGGATGAATTCGTTCCCGTCAGAACTTACAAAAGTTCGCCGCGTTACATCTGGTTCGTGGTCAAAATTGCACAAAGTTTTCAACGTATTGAGCGAGCAACCGTGTTCTTCAAAACCGCGTTTGCACGTATCGATGAAAGTCTTCGCTCGCGCTTCATCTGTCGTGATGAGAAGAATGTCATCCATCCATCGACAAATAGTTGACGTGGCATCGCAAACACCAGTCAACAATTTGTATTCGTGCTCTAGATGCCCGTAAAATAGCGAACAGAGAAGTGGAGACACAATCGATCCTTGCGGTATGCCGACGGTTTGCAGCATAAATTTGCCGCACGAAGATACCATGTTCTCCTTGAGATGTGCGCGTAGAAGCGGTACAATGTCATCATGAGAAATTTCAGTCGCCATGCCATTGTCTACGATGACTGACCCTCTAGACTCATTCTTCAGAAGGGCCACACCGCCCGTGTTCTGTCGACGATGAGCCTCAGTCACCAGAGGTCCCGGCACGCCACGAACCTCATCGGAATCGAGAGATGTGACAGTCTTTTTGTACTTGGTCGTGCCATCTCGCTTCATCACTGTGTACTTGAGCGTCTGATATGACGTCCCTTGAAGCAAATCCACAGCAATACGTTCGAGCGTGCTCAGTGGAAGATTGTCAAACGCGCCTTTGATGTCTGTCGCGAGCATGAATGCCTTGCCGCATCGTCCCAATCGTCTCTGATGGCGTATCGCTCGTAAACATGGTCCAAGACGAATCAACGTGGATTTATAATCTCCAACTGCGGCACCCATAACGTTCGGGTCGCGAACTGTCTCGTAGGCGAGCACGTCGAACACTTCCTTCAAACGAGAATTGACGGCGTGAAACTCCTTCACTGTGCGAACTTTCTTCGCCTTAACAACGAATTTCGAAGGCTTGTTCAGCACTGCGACTGGGCGTAAACCAGTCCCTTTTGGTAGAAATCGGATGTTCGAAAAGCCCAGGTTTGATTTATTCGCCCGTTCGAGCATGGCTGATGCGTCCTTCATCGATAGGCGCTTGAAGGATGTTTGCTCTAAATTTTGCAGCGTTGCGCTCACGAGACGGGCCCATACACCTTTTCTATAGAAGAACATACGCTGCCTGTGCGTTTGCGTATCTGTACAATAAAAGTGTGCTCTTATGAGCGGGAAAACCATCTCGTTTACCAACCACGCGATCCACTTGCACACCATGCGACGTTGACTTGCTTCGGCTTGCCCGGCGCTTCCCACGTTGGTCTTGACCGCTTTGAAGCATTTGAAATCCCCCGTATGAACGCGATGCATAGCCTCGTGAAGCGTACAGCGTTCGTATCGACGCATCGAGACTACACGCTTGATGAAATCTTGTAATGCACTTCGAGTCTTTTCACCGCCCAAAAGCTCGTTTGGGAAAATGTAATCGATAACGGCCCACACAAACGCGGCGACTGAGCGCGGAGAAGTGTACGCTGAAAGCAATGATTCATCCCGCATATCAGTCACTCGACTAGACGCGACCATCAGTGCATTTGGCATGGGTGCGTGTCGATTGAGAAGCACCGCGAACGGACATGTCGTCGCACGTTCGAGAGCGATTTCAAACGCTGGCAACAACGCTCTGCGGAATTTGTGCGGCACCTTGTGCGTGCTCTTCGCATTTCTTGCGCGCCGTCTACCATGATCTCTAGCAATCGTTGCAAACTTGTTCGGATTGAAAATGTCATGAAACATTCGCCGAGATGCGCGCACGCCCGTGCCACTGGAACGAAGAACGTGACACACTGGCAAACCAGGCTTTTTTGCAAAAGATGAGCGAAACATGAATGTGTTGCGATCAAACACGACGGCTGCGAGCTTGACTTTATTGCCGCGACTCGTAGTAGCTGTTCGATCCACGACACGACCGACTCGTTGCACACGCGGTTTGTGTATCTCGGTATCCACCACGATACGTTGAGGTTCTTCTGTCTCGAGTTGGATCTGTTGAAGTTTACGTTTCTCGCGCTTGCGAATCCAGCTCGGCGCTCGATGCTTACGTTTCTCCTTTGGCTTTGTGACAACCTCCTGCGTGACAGCATCGTCGGGTTCACTTTGTGTCTCACAAACCTCTGTCGATTGTTCGTCATCAGTTGACACTTGAATGTCTTCCGATGACCGCAATACTTCAGACAAGCGCACGACCTCTTGCAAATCCACCTCGCTAATAAATGGATTTTTCGTGAGCGGGCTCGTAGTTTTGTCGTCCGATGCGCACCTGGACTCTATCGCATGAGAATCTGTCCGTGCGGCTTCAGCTTCCTCCGCCTTCTTTCGTTTTCTCGCACTTTTCGCCGCGCGCTTTTCGCGCTGCGCCTGCATCCGCGTTTTGTTCGTCACCTTTGCGTTTGCGACGCGCATGCGACTGCGCGAATCGACAATCGCATATCCACAAATCTGTAACAGCGGCGTGTCTTTCGCCGTACCAACGCGTATGAACACGCTACAATAGAGCAAAATGCGCATCATCATCTCTTCCCCTATTCTATCGCATAAAGTCTCCCACACGGGCGACGTGAATGCCTCATACGCACTGTTCGCGCACGACACCGTCACGGACGGCGCGCCTCGTAACTCCATCGTTCGCTCTCGCGCCTTGGTCCCGCTATCAATTCTTCTATGCATACCTTTACACAGCACGTTCCGCGGTTTTGCCGATGCTTTGAACAGATAGTCTATCGCGCTGTGCACGATATCCATGACGCTTCGCGTGCGCTCGAGCGACGTCTCGCGCCCAGACGTCGACGGCGCAGCGTCGTCCGCAAACGCAAACGTCTGTCGCAACAAAACTTCTGTGTACTCCTCCGAGTCTCCGGCGCGCCGAAGCACGGGCTGTGGCAACCCATGACGCGCGCACATGTACTCAATCGTCTCCTGCGTGTCGAAACCGCGCGCACGCGCATTCGTCAGTCGTCGCTCGTCGTTTCAGCGGCGTTGAAATCATCATCTGATTCAAACCAGGCACCGTCGCATCTCACGCACCTCCAACGTACGCACGCGCGCGTGCGTCGCCGTCAACACCAGCGGCACGCGCGGCGGTTTTCTCTTCATCGTCTTCATTTTCTTCGTCCGCGGTTCGTGCGCCGCGCGCGCGTTAGCGCGCGCGCCCGGTCGAGCGAGTTGAGATTTTTGAACGCGCGCGGCTTCTTCATTCACCGCGCTCGTCGCCTCTCGCGCGCGTTTCGCGCGGCGCGGCGCGCTCGTCATGCTGCAGACGAACTCGGCACGGACGTTTCTTTTTGAGTGTCGCGTGTCACCCGCCCGGACGCTTACGTTGATGCCATCGTCGTCGGCGAGGAATGGCGCGTCACAACGCGATGCTTCGCGCCTTCGTGGCGACATCCGCCGCATCCACGGTCGCGCTCGTGGGCGCGGTCGTTGGATACGGGTACGGGTTGCCACAACCGCCGTCGTCGTGCGGGGCGTGTGGATCTCGCGCCGAACGCGTCGACGGCGCGACGCGAATCGCGGCGTACGATGCCGAGAGTTCTTCGTTCGATGCGAGCGTCGATGCGCACGAGTACTGGAGCGGTATCTCGCACGCGCGGCGGTCGTTGATCGGTACGCACGCGCGTGGGCGAGTGCTTGAAGTCGCGAGCGGGACTGGGCGGAATATTGGCATGTATGACGCGGACAAGGTGCGCGAGGTGACGGCGGTTGACGCGTCGCGCGGGATGCTCGCCGAGGCTGAGGCCAAGGCGAAGCACGCGGGTACGGGGGGCATTGCGATGGTATTCGTGTACGGAGACGTCGAGACGTTAGGGAAAGTTGCGAAGCGTCGTTCTGTGGATACGGTGGTGGATACTTTTGGGTTGTGTTCGTACGACGATCCCGTCGGCGCATTGAGAGCCATGGCGAACGCGTGCAAATTGGATGGCGAAATATTGCTCTTGGAGCACGGCAGAAGTCAATACACGTGGCTGAATAACATACTAGACGCGCACGCACACGCGCATGCGGTGAAATGGGGATGTTATTGGAACCGCGACATCGTCGCGCTGGTCAAGGAGGCTGGGCTCGAAATTATTGAGCACGAAACTAGACATTTAGGCACGACGTCGTTGATTAGAGCGCGACCAGTGGCGTAGAGAAACCAACCGTTTGGGGTGATTGTTGTATATTATCTGCATTTCAATCCTTATTACTTATTTCTACACGTTTATTGTTTTGAGCAAAAATATGCGCGGCGTTTTACGTTTCACAGACGCGCAGTGCTCTGCGTCGTTGTGCGACGACAGTTAATAATACCGCACAGCGAAAATGCTTCGCATGCCTCCAAGGACGGCGATGACAAAGTAGTAGGTCACACTTCCAGTGAACATGTACGAGTCAAATCTATCCAATAACCCGCCATGTCCGGGTATAAGGTCTCCACTATCTTTCATCTTCGCGTTGCGCTTCATGACGCTTTCCAGCAAATCGCCAAAAATGGACGTAAGGAACACGGTGGTGCCCAAAATCGCGCCTTGAAGTAAAGTCCCTGGCCAACCGAGTGCTTTAAACATCCCAACACACATACCAATCGTGGCTAAAAGCCCACCGATAGCACCTTCGACGGTTTTGTTCGGGCTCACCACTGTGAGCTTGTTTTTACCAAACGTCTTGCCAAAAGCGTACGCGCCGACATCCGCGCTTACGATGCACAGCACCGTCGTCAACGTCGCCGCGAGTCCAAGAGACCATACCTCTGGACCACCGAGCCATGCTGGCCAGTGCGGAATGATCGTTCCGCTTTGCTGCAAAGCGACTCCACTCATCCCGCGAAGCTTGACCCAAAACGTCGGCAAAAATCCACAGTAAAACAACCCAAACAGGGACGACGTGAATTCGTTAAAATGCGACTCTTCGTTCACGATGAGCATCGCCGTGAGTCCGGTGAACGATATCACGATCGCGATGAGAATTGCAGACATCCGCCCATGCATGATGTGCAATAAAATAGGCAACGACCCGCACACCAACGTGCACAGCCGAATCGCCCACTCGGGCGGAGGATAGGGAAGCTCCTTGTTCATCTCCTTCACCATGCCAAAAAACTCTATGCACGACGCCGCGTTAAACGCCGCCATCGCCAGCGCAAACGGCCACGCACCCGCGAACACAATGAGCGCACCGATCGCGCCCATCGCGAGCGCGCTCGCCACGCGCATCACAAAGTTGGACACCTTTTTCGGCTTTGCGGCGTCATCCTCGCTCGCGCCCGTCGCCGCCGCACGCGCGCGCACGTCCCGACGCGCGTATGCGTCATCATCACGTTCTACCACCGCACACCCACCGCACGTCGCGCCCGCGAACCGCACCATTCCAAACCCAAACTCGCCTCGACCTCCGCGCGCCGGCGCCGTGGTCCCCCTCCCCGAAACCTCCCCCGCGCTTGCACGCACCGTCCCCGCGCGCACCGTCCCCGCGCGCACCGCCCCCGTACGCGCGCACGCCCGTCGCACATCCACATCCCCCCCTCGCGCGCTCGCGCCCCCCCGCGCGCGCGAACTCAGCCCCGAAAACGTCCAACGCGGTTGGCGATTCGCAACAACCATCGTCGGCAGCGTCAGCATCGTGCGCGCGCGCCTCGGACTCCTACGCCAACGCCAACGCACGCGAGCGCGTACGAAAAAAACCCTTAAAGAATCACACGCGCACGCACGCTCCACGCTCCACGACGGACGAACGCGCGCGCAATGCCGCGTCGCGCGCGCGCCGACCGCGTCAGGTCAACCCATCGTCATCGATACACACACACACACACACACGCTCGATATAGAGGTCTTAGCACGTCCAGTACGCAAAACACACCCTTACGCTCGGATCCACATGCCCCCACGCGTGTCACACATGCAGGTCTCAGACCTCTGTATACGTAAAACCAGGGTATAGGTTACCGTCGCCATCCTCCGCCGTCCGCGCCCACCGCCGTGGGGCATTCGATGTCGACCGACGACGTCGCGCGCGTCGCGCGTCGCGCCGGTGCGCGCGACGTCGCCCGCAGTGTGACTCGCACCGCGCGGTGTGCGGTGGAACTCGTCGAGCGCGCGGCGACGCTCAGAGGCGTGCGGCGACGCCACGGGGCGACGACCGCGGGCGAGCGCGCGCACGGCGACGAGGCGCGGGCGATCGCGCGCGCGCGGGGGCACCCACCGGGGCAGGGGCGGAGAGTTGAGGGACTGCGTGCGGGGTCACGATTGGTCGTTCGAGCACGATGGATGGGTCGGGGCATCCCTCGCAGTCGGGCGCGAAATCGTCGGGCGCGAGCGGGGATAAGCATCGGTGGAGGACGTGGCAGAGTGATGATGATATTCCGCAACGGAAAATCTTGATACAACACATGTGCGTGAGCGACGCGCGCGAGAGACGGCGGGAATGATTCGAATGATGTGGAGGGTTAGGTCTTGGGTGTTTGAACGGGACGGGCGCGCGCGAGGACGGTTTCGGCGCGTATTAATGTTACGTGTACTGACGTGGTTTTTGTGTGCATCGATGTAGATTGCGAGTGTTCAAGCAAAGAAAACCATCGTTGACGAATGAGTGGAAGCACAAGCTGCCGGACTTTGTTTTGCGATTGGAAGAAGCCGTGTATCGCGGGGCGCGGAGCAAGGTGCGCGGATTAGTCTACGCGACGCGCGACGACGCATTTTGTACCGGGTTTCGATCGTCTCGCGCGCTTTCGAGCGCATGGATGTGTTGGTGTTGAAGTTAAGCATGCGCGACTGACGGAGATTATCGATGTTTTCAACGCTCGTAGGAGGAATATTGCGATAAGGCGACGCTTGAAGCGCGTCTGCAAGCCGTCGCTCGGATCATGATTCAGCGACAAGGAAGCATGCAGGATGGAGGAAAGCCTGGTTCAGCGGCCGCGGCGGCTGCAGCTGGTAAACAAATGGGGGCTTTGTTCCAGGGCATCGGGGATTCACGATCGATGCCGCCGCAGGCGGTGATGGGAGGTATGCACCCGGGCGCGCAACAGCAAATGATGGGAGGCAACGGGTTGTTGCCAAATGGGGCGCCAATTTTGCGAGGCGCGGCAGCGACGCAAGGTGTAGGTGGGTTTGCAGGTTCGGCTACGCAAATGATGCAAGGTGTTCCGCCAGGAACGATGATTCCGACGCCAGGCGCTGGCGGCGCGGTTGCGGCGCCCGCCCCCGCGCCGGCGAAGGGTAGAGGCAAGGCGGCGGCAAAGGGTAAAAAGTTGACGAAGGCACAAGAGGCTGCGCAGCTTGCGGCACAGCAACAGCAGCAAGCGCAAGTAGCTGCGCAACAAGCGGCGATGCGTCAACAAGGGGGCGCGCCTGTCCCGGGACGCATGGACTGGAGAAACATTCCGGATGAACAGCTTCGCAAGGCGTACATCGTCAAGCAGCAAAGATGGCTATTGTTCTTACGTCACGCGAGTAAGTGCCAAGCACAGCATGGGCAGTGTCCTTACACACCGCACTGTCACGTTGCGAAGCAACTCTGGGAGCACGTGTTGAAATGCACGTCGAGCAACTGTCAGTACCCGCGTTGCTTGGCGTCTCGTGAACTTTTGAAGCACCATCAAAATTGCAAAGACGCAAGATGTCCTGTGTGCGGTCCAGTGCGTAACGCGATGCTCAAACAGCGTCAACAAGCGCAGCAAATGATGGGATCGAACAAGCGCATGAAGCTTGACCACGATCCAGAACACGGTCAACTTACGGTCAAGGGCTCTAGTGGCCTGAACGCATCGCGCAAGCCAGGCACTGAAGGCACGTCGCTTATGGAGTGCTTTAGTCCAGAAGAGATCCGAACACATTTAGCATCTTTGCGTTTGGCAGAGAAGGATAACAAGATTCCTGGTCAAAGTACGGCGAGCGCACGTCAACTTCAAAAAGAAGCTGACCGCGCAGTGGCCCAAGCGACTGAGAGCGCATGCCGCGCTTGTGGTGTAGAACGGTTGACGTTCGAACCGCCGCCGCTTTACTGTTACAGCTGTGTTGGTCGCATCAAGCGTGGTCAAGTGTTCCATCATGTTCCAAGCATGCCTGGCGCCGAAGGTCGACGCGACGCGTGGTGTAATCCATGCTTCAACTCCATCCAGGGTTATGTTGACGTTGAAGGGCAGCGATTCCCCAAGCAGGCAATGGTAAAAAAGAAGAATGATGACGATTTGGAAGAACCTTGGGTGCAATGCGATTACTGTGAGGATTGGTATCACCAGATATGTGTGCTGTTTAACGGTCGACGTAACGAAGGCGGAGAAGCGCCGTTTACATGTCCCAATTGCATCTTGTCTCAACTGGACAAGGGCGAACGAACGGTTACAACTGAACGCCCGTCATCACAACAACCCGCTTCGAACTTGCCGAAAACAAAGATGTCCACGTTCTTGGAGGAGCGCCTCTCGGAGACGCTGGCGAAGGAGCGTGAAGAACGCGCGAAGCAGTTGGGCGTTCCGATTGAAAACGTTCCCACAGCTGAAAATCTCACCATCCGAGTCGTGTCGCAAACCGTGAAGCAAATGGATACTAAATCGCACTTCTACAAGCACTTCAAGGATGAAGGTATTCCCATGCACTTTCTGTACCGCTCTCGAGTGATTTTGCTGTTCCAAAAGCTTGAAGCCGCTGATGTGTGTTTGATGGCAATTTACGTTCAAGAGTACGATGAAAACTGCTCTCAGCCTAACAAGCGCAGAATTTATCTTTCGTATTTGGACTCGGTGAAGTACTTCCGCCCGGATAACATCACTGTAGCCACAGGAGAAAACTGTGCTTTGCGTACGTACGTGTACCACAACATTTTGATTGCGTACCTTGATTATGCCAAGCAGCGTGGATTTACATCGTGCTTCATTTGGGCGTGTCCTCCTTTCCAAGGCGATGATTATATTTTGTACTGTCATCCCAAGGTTCAAAAGACTCCAAAGGCTGACAAGCTTCGTGAATGGTATCTCAAGATGTTGCGCTCTGCTCAAAAGGATGGCATCGTCATCTCAACGTCAAATGTGTACGACGAGTTCCGCCTTGGGAATCAAAACCATGATATTCGAAGCGCGACTGAGTACCCGTATTTTGATGGTGATTACTTTTCCGGTATTGCTGAAGATTGGATTCCAACCATCATCGCGGAGCTTGAAGAGGCGAAGAAGGTTGCAGCCAAAACGAAGCAATCCACCGTCAAGATCAGCGCCCGCAAGGCAGCCAAATCTAAGAGTGGTACCATCAGCCCGGACGGTGAACTCGACAAGGAGCTCATGAAAAAGCTTGGGACGACGATCAGTAACATGAGAAACGATTTCATCCTCGCACATTTGGCACACCAGTGTTTGAGCTGCCGTAAGACCATCGCTGGCGCCAACCGCTACTACGCCACCGAGGGCACGCCTTTGGTGCTGTGCGAAGAGTGCAAAGAGTTTGAAGACGCCTTACCTGCGCACGAAAAGCGTTACGCAGGACGCAAGCTTGAATGCGAAAAGTGCGAAGAGCTTCCATCAATTACTCAAGAGGAGAAGGATGAAGAGGAGAAGCTCGAGAGCGAATTCTTTGACACGAGACAAGCGTTTTTGTCCTTGTGCCAAGGTAATCACTTTCAATTTGACTCTCTTCGCCGCGCGAAGCACACGACGATGATGGTGTTGTATCACTTGAACAACCCGTCTGAACCTGCGTTTGTGGCATCCTGTAACCAATGTTCTCGTGAACTCGAACCTGGTAAAGGATGGCGCTGCGAAACGTGCCCCGACTTTGACATTTGCGACAGCTGTCGCATCCGCGTCGGACACCAGCACCCTCTCATGCGACAAGGCCGCTCCGCAGGCGATCGCACGGCGATGTCTAACGCGGAACGAGAAAACCGTGCGGCGCAAATTGAACGTACAATGGAACTTTTGGTGCACGCGTGCGCGTGCGTCAATCCCAAGTGCGACAATAGCAACTGCCCAAAAATCAAATCCTTGCTCAAGCACGCGCTCACGTGCGAAGTCAAAGCCGGCGGTGGTTGCCAGCTCTGTCGCAAAACGTGGACCTTGCTCCAAATCCACTCTAAATCATGCCTCGAAGACGAGTGCCCAGTTCCCAAGTGTCGAGAACTCAAAGAATACCGACGCCGCGTCGCCGAACAAGGCGAGGAGCGTCGTCGCGAACAATACCGACTTTATTTGTCCGCAAATCGCTAAACCAATCACCATCATTCGCGCGATGGTGATTTTGTCCGTCTTATTAGTTATCAACCACCACATCTTCTCCATCATCGTCGTTCATTTAGATGCTGGAATGTGTACACAAATTGTCTTAGCAAAAACCATCCATCCACCGCGTCGCGGTGACCGCGAGCTGCACTCAAAAAGTAACGACCTGCGCATTGAATTGCGCCATTCGCCCGCCATGGACGACGATGACGGGGCGCCGCGCGCACGTAAACCGGTGTTACGCGTGCACACGTCGCGTACGTCGTCCTCGCCCTTCACCACCGGGCACGGCGATGATTCCTCCGACGACGGTGACGGCGAAGAGGATGAAGACGAAGAGTCCTCGGACGACGATGCGCACAAAACGGCAACGTTTGATGGCTTAGAACTCCTCCGTCACGGGCGTATCGCGCACGAAGTCGTGGCGTACGAACGCGCAAGTACGAGCGGTGCGCATGGAGCGTCGGATGGCATCGCGCCTGGCGCGAGTGGGACGCGAGGGAACGCGAAGGAGATGCTTCACGAGCTCGAGTTGGCCAAGCGCAATCCAACCATGGCGGCGTTTTTGCGCATGGGCGGTGCGCAGGATGAGATTGGCAAGCGTCGACGCGGGAAGGGACGGCGACGACGGAGCGCAAAGTCGCGGAATGCGATGGAGGTGGATGCGTTGATGAGCGATGCGACGATATTGTACGCGAGAGGGGAGTTTTCGTCGGCGGTGGAAAAGTTGCACGCATGCATAGTCAAGGCGCCGAATTCGAGTGAGCCGTATGAGCAATTGGCGCTGGTGTATGAAGAGACGAATGCGTTGGATAAAGCGTTGGATTGCTATTCGCTCGCGACGGTGTTGAAGCGGTCGGTGGATCCATCCATGTGGTATCGCATGGCGACGTTGGCGGTGCAGGTGGGGAATAAGGAGTACGCGATTCATTGCCTGGCCAAGGCGGCGAGGTCAGATCCGTATAATTTTGAGAATAAAATTGATCAAGCGACGTTGTATGCTGAGATTGGGGAGAATAAAAAGGCTATTGAGCAGTTGGAGTGGGTACTGAAAGATGATACGCCACCAACGGATGGCGCGATTATTCGCGACGCGACGGTGATGCTGGCCAAAATGTATTACAACGCAAAAATGCGCGACAAGGCAGAGTATGCCTTAGAGCGAATGTTAGATAGGTATCCACAACACGTCGATGCGACGGTGGTGAACATTCTCATCGAGTTGAAGATTGAATTTCGCAAGCACGCTGAGGTGCTGAACATCGTCGAGCGAGCGTATTTGAACATTGCTGGTGATAATGGGCGCTTTCCGTTGGATATTTCCGTCAAGCTCGGCCAATGTTTCTTACAAGTCGGACGAATAGAGGATGGTGTGCGTCATATTGATGAGTTAATAGGTCAAGACGCGTCCGAATACGATGACTTGTTCTTGGACTGCGCGAGCACGTGCGTCGAGGTTGGGTTGCTTCAAAAGGCAGAACAGTTGTATCGAGCGCTACTACCGCTCGAGGAGTACAACAATCCTGATTTGTGGCAACGCTTAGAAAAGTGTATTTCGCAGAATTGTGGTATGCACGGCGTGGCTGACTTCTACGAAGACTTGTACGAAGCCTATCCGGATGACGCCTTTGTCGCCGTGTCGCTCGCCGATGCGCTATCAAAATTCCCCGAAGATGTAGAAACAATTGCGCGCGCACGAACACTCATGTATGACCTCGACAGAGACCAAGTTCGAGATTACGGTATAGTGCTGCGCGTGACGGCGTTACAAAGGAAGCTGCTGAGTGAAGATGAATTGACGGTGATCATTCCCGCAACGCTCACGCTGTTGGATGATTTAATGGCGAAACGCGAGCAACGAAAGCTCCACCGCAAAGGCGGCGCCGAAGCTGCAGCAGCGTCTTTCATCGACGACCACGTGCGTATTTCCGATGAAGACATTTTTGCAAGTATCATCAATGGCGCCGAAGTGGCGCTGCGTCTCGGAAAGATCAATGACGCAAACGTAATCGTCAACAATGCGTTGTCGTTTTCCTCGGGGAGCATTTTAACCAAGGAACAAACTGCGTCTTTGCGTTACTTGCGTGCCTTGGTGTCGTACATGAATGGCGACCTACACGACGCTGCAACAAACTGCCGCAACGTGCTCGAAGTATTCCCACAGTCCATAACATTGTGGAACATGTTGATGCACATGGCGGTGAACTACCCGCGCGCGCTCAGCGTCGGCGCGGCGAAACTCGCCAAACGCCTCGTTGTGAGCACGAGCGAAGACGACGGTCGCAAGCGCCTCGTCCCGCTCATGGCGTCTGGATACGTGCATACATGGAATAAAAAGTGGTCAATCGCCATGCATGACTTTCTCACCGCTTTGGCTATTGCGCCGAATGATCCAGAAGTCACGCTGGCGGCGGCCATCTCGTTGCTCCACATGTCCACGCGCAACGCCAACGAAGTGCAGCGACACGCGTGGGCGTTACGCGCAATCGTGCTTCTTGAACGCACCGCGGCATTGCGACCTTCGCGCCCACAGGAAGGGTTGTACAACTTAGCGCGCGGTTTACATCACTTGGGGTGGTCAGATTTAGCGCGGCCTATTTACGAGCGATGTTTGGAAGCGCCCGCGGGACGCGACGTCGGCTTGCGACGCGAAGCGGCGTACAATTTGTCTTTGATTTACCGCAAAGCAAAAGCGCATGATTTAGCCCGTGCAGTACTGCGTAAGCATCTCACGATATGAGTATTGGACGACTATGGTGGATGACACTTTGATTACAAATACACGTAAAACTACCTTACTTAGAACGTGCGCACGCGTGATTTGAACTTACGAGAAACTAAACAACTTTCCAATGCGTGATGTAAGCATACTCGTCGACGTTGCCCGCTTTAACGTCGGCACCGGAGCCACTGCACGCGCCTGCAACTGTGCTCTCACGTGACTCAATTCTACTTCTAACTTGGCAATCGTTTTCGCCTGTTCGGCGATAATCGAGCACAACTTTATCACCTCCGCCGCCGAGTGCTCGCGCTCCGCCTCTGCGTCGTCCGATCCATTCGCCAACCCAGTACCCGGCGACAACGCCCCGAGCATACTCCCAAACATATCCAATCCCGACACAGGTGGTTTAGTCGTCGCCGTCGCGATCGATTCCAATCTCGGACTCTTCATGCCCGACAACGGACGCGGCGTCGTCGGTTGTGCTCCAAACTTTCTGTTATTCATGATGTACGTGCTCGTGTTCTTCGGCGCCCGCGGCGTGCGCGCCTTGGTCGCGGACGACTTTGACTTTGACTTGGGCGTGCGTTTCACCACGCCCTTGGGCGTCGATGTCGAACGAGCGGGCGTCGCGGGCGTCTGTGCGTGTGTCTTTCGTTTTGGCTTTGTCCCCCCCGCGACGCTGGTTGCGCCCGCGAGCGTGGCGGTGCGTTGCGACGCGGGAACCTTGCGCTTCTTGTTCGGCGCGGCGGACGCGGATTTTTTTGTATTTTGGGTGTCTTTCGATGGGCGATGTTTCCCCATCGTCGTCGTTTTTGTCGTGCGCGGTGTGAGGATTATGAGTTGGATTCATCTTTTCAAGATGACAAAGCAAATGTTGGACTCACATGTGGATGCATACGCGCGCGATGGCGCGTGCATGCGCGCGCTCGTGGTGTACAGTGTTGATATTACATGTTTAGGTGTGTGCGGGTGCTGGCGAAGGAGCCCAGAGGCAAAGGCGACCATCGGCGAGTCCGACCAGGAGGCACTCATCGCTCGCGGCGGTGGAGAGAGCGGTGACGCCGACGTTGGCGACATTGATTTGCGCTCGAATGGATAAGTCTCGCGTGTGACGTAACGTGACATCGCCTCGATGGTTACCGAGAAGGAGGATTCGTTCGTCTCGGGTGACGCAACACGCGTCGAAGGTTTCGTGTCGGCTGGCGTATTTGGCGAGCGTCGCGCCGTTGACGTGATACACAGAAAGCGCGCCAGACGCCGCGCACGCGCATACGACTCGCGAAGATGTGTCAAGAATTTTGATCCACGAAGGTACGCTTCCACTTGGTGTGCGCTCGAATGCGCGCACGATGTGTCCATCTCGTGTGTCGTGAAGCACCAGAGTTCCGTCGGCGCTGCCGCTTGCGATTAAATTCAACTGTGAGCTCACGTTGACGCACGTAATCGGCTCATCGTGTCCAAAGCAGATAACGCGCGGTTCAGCTTTGAGTGCACGTATGGCCTTGCTCATATTCCATGCACCATGCGGCAAGAGCAGCTCCCAGATCGCAATCGTCGTGTCTCGACTGCCGGTGACCAAGACGACCTTTCGCATTTGTTGCGCATTTGGTGACGCGTCCCAAGTTCTCGCGCTATTGTGTTCGCAAATCGATAAGCACGTCATCACGTCGCGATGCGCGCTGATGCGTTGAATTTCCTTGCCCTCGTCGACATCAAACAATCGCATGCTTCGATCCCAGTGCCCAACGCTCAACAAGACTTTGCCGCGTAACGCGACGTGCACCGTTTGCGAATGGGCGAGCGAATCGGGAGACACGTGAAGTTCCTCAATGCGCTTCGCCATGGGCTCGAGGTCAAGTGCGTATACGTCGTTCGACTCGCCATCGTTGAAATTGTGAGCCGCGCCCCCAGGACGAATGAGTCGGCAGCCCGCAACCGCGCGCGCGCCATCGATGGTATCGATGCGCGAGGCGTTGACTGAAATGTTTACCACTGCGCGGTTCAAGGAAGCTTTACCATCGTTACCTGATGACACGACAGCGGCAAACATCAGCGTCTCCGGTGATTCTGAAACACAATGGGCTTTCCACGATTGAACGCTACGTGGCGGATGCGCCTTTCTAAAAAGTTGTGTCGGCGTTTGACCAAAGTTTACGATTTGCGTCTCAATGGCGCGGCGCTGATCCGCGTCCTCCAGCGAGTCAAGATCGACCGCACCTTCGTATGTTAGATAGTAAAACACATTGTGTCGATCAACTGCGGGCTGGCCACGCTGCGCGCAGCCAAAAATTAAATCAATCCATGAATGTAAGTTACGGCTGACGTGTTCGGATTCGAGAGCGTCGCGCATGATGCGCGTGAATTCAAACCGCGACCCGTTCGCCCACGGAGGAAGCTCGACGTCGCCAATCGTGATACCATCCTGTCGTTGACCGAGTTCGAGAGAATTTGTATTCACCAAGAACTCTGAGGAATAATAAAACTCCGGAATAAGCTCTTTGACGTCGGCTGATGATTCCAACACAGCGTTGAACGTTTCGGCGACGGAATGAAACAGTCTGTCCGATTGGTCGAATCGGCCGCCTTGCAATGCTCGTGCGAGTTTCGTATATGGACCCAACCGCAGTAAATAGTACAGCACGATAGGGCATGATGAATAATGACTGCCATAATGGAACGGCGGCGTGTCGGGGTCATCAATCAATGAGTTATATCGCTCAATGAACGTCTGCAGACGCTCTGGGTTCAGCGCCCCGACGGGACGCGACAAATCGCGGTACACCGTTGGGTCATTCAAATCAATCGTACCACTCGTGTAATCTTTCAAAACCCACGGGAACACTGGGTATTGACTCAAGTCGTGCAGAGTCCGGCCGGCGTAAGTATTCAACGCCATGAGATAATCAAAGGTGCCTAATTCTCTGCGCTTCCACATTTCCTTAGAGCGCTCAGCAGCCTCAGCCTTGGCTCGTCGGTTCATCAGAACAGCGTTCGCCATTGCCGTTACACGTGCGGCGGCAAAACGTGCAATTTTCTTCGTGGAGAACGCGAAAAAAGCACTCGTGTGATCAGAGCAATGGATCTCAAATGCCTTGTGCTGAAGGCGATATCGCATGTGATGCACTTCGACAATGTCCTCGACGCTCCAGCGCCAGAATCGCTTACGGTGATCTTTCGCGCTTTCTTGCGATCGATCCACGACAAAAACAACAGCGTCACGGCTAATATCAAGCTTACCGACAATAGTTCGCGTAAGCGTTACGAGCGTCGCCGGCGTGCTGAATAGAACCTTGGTAGAATTATGCATCTCGTTCTCTTTATCGATGGCGAGTTTTTCAGCGAGCTCATCGGCGATGGCACTTTGCTCGTCGTCACCATCGATAAATTCTTTATCCGACGTCATCTTCCATTGTTGTCCCATACCGACAAGGCGAACGTTCTGAATACTATCATGCGTGTCTGCCCGAGTCGCGCTTTCACCCTTTGGCACATCTTTGTATGGTTGAAACTTGTAATCTGGTTTCAAGCGCGACCGCCGCATGGACGCATCCTCTGATTTGTCAAGTTTCCAATAAGTCGCGCCACTGCCTGCGTGAGACGACCACGGACCACGTTCGCCTTGCAAGTCGTACAAGATCGTCGACCATCGCCGCGCGAGCGTATCACAGTGCTCCTCGAACGTGAGTCGCTGAATGGCGCGGCGCGCTCGCTCGCTGTCGCACACTGGCGTGACCTTTGCCGTTCGTGTACTCAGGAGCGCAGACTCGGCTTCTTTCTGGCGTTGCTCGTGTTTGGTACGAGCCGCGAGAAAGTTTTCGCTCACTGTCGTTCGAAACTCTTTCACTCGTCTCGATTCTTTTGCTTCGTTTGCCGCCGCAGCTGCGACTTTCTGCTCAGAAATCAAATCCCGTCCTTCCAAATGCGCGCACTCCTCGATGGTTTCACACTCGGACAACAACATCCGTCCTACTTCAGAGGCAAGACGCACCAGATTGACGACTAAGCCGAGTCGTATCCGCGATTCTTCATCATCAGCAGCAACGTTAGTTTTCGCAGTCTCGACGAATCGAAGTAAATCAGCGAGAAATAGATGGGCGCGGTTGCCGAGCGCTGACGTATCGAGCGCCTTGCCGTCGCCATCCGTCAAGACGGGAGCCAAAAATGATGGGAGCAAACCAGTGCACGAGTTAACAGCCGTGCGTAAATCATCAAGTGAACCCACGCGGACATATAAAAGAATAAGGCGGAATCCAACGCGCTGACACTGATCGCGGAGTGTTTCAAGAGAACCTATAGTGTCTACGTCGCTCTCATTTGTCGACGAAAATGGCATGTCACGTATTATTCCTTTGGCACGGCGATGTATCTTTCGAGCCATGTTTGTATTCTTTACCTCTTTATCGCTCTTAATATCCTCGAACGGCTGACCAGGGGGAGATATAGCGTTCAGCAATGCCCATATGTTTGCGTAAAAGTCCCAAGATACTTGCGTGATAGCCGTCTTGTCGAGTGGGGCATTCGGGACGCCGAGTACGGCGGCTTGCGAAGCTGTATCAGAAATAATGGAATCAAATATGTGCAGTAGCGTAGCCAGATTTCTTCTACATAGCGGCGCTTCGATGTTCTGAACCTCTGACCATTCGTCTTGCTCGCCCGAGTTCGTTCGTTGGGGAAGAATGAGCACCAGTAAATCCGATAGCAGTTCTTGCGCCAAATTAGAATCGTCTGGTAAAGCGCCGCGCTTGATCAAAATATCAATGACGCCTAGCGTATTTGACACGTGATGGTGTCCATCAACAGTCCTTAACACAGCATGGTATAGCAGCGCGGTGATGAGGCGTCGAGCGATTGACCGCTCCTCAATTCGCGTTTCGTCGCCGTCGTCGCGCAGAATGGGTAAAATCCACGTTTGCCATCCGCGCTGTTCGAGCACAGCTTGCGCGTTCACGCTGGCACCTTCGACGAGCTGCAACAAAAGCTCGAGCACACTCAAACGCATTTCATGATTGTCACTCGCACTCATCAAACGCAGTAAAACACCCGCGGCGCCGGCGTTAACGATGCCCGGAACGCTTACGACGTTGCCACCATCTTCGACGCCGTGCTTGGCTTCATCAGATTGCCGAGTAACTTTGGAGAATAATCTCCCAGCAACTGCGCGAATACTTGGCGGGCGGTTCGCGTTCATCTTCTCGGCAACTTTGTCAGCTGGGAGTGCTTGACCACCTAATAATAATTCAAACAAAGCCGAGCGACATTCGGCGACATCCAATGGGAACTTCTCGAGAGCGTTGGCGACCGCGGTGAAGAAACCAACTTCAAAATCTTGGCTCGTGGTTGCGGTGAATTTTCCACCAAGCGTGGCGCTTAGTGCGCCAGCGGCGGCGCCAAATGCGGCCGAGATGTGCGCACCCGTGCCAGATCCGCGCGAAAAGCCCTCTAACGGTGGCATGAGATTTGCGAGCCATAGAAGAGCAAACGACCTCACTCGTTGACTGTCTCTACTGAGGGAAGACAGTGCAAGGAGCGGACCACCGTACTTGGTAAACGCCTGGTGCAAAGCATGCTGCGACACATCGCCGGGCTGCATTGAGTTGACAAGAAAGCGCAGAACATCTCCGACGACTTCATCATCAGCACATTCTTCGATGAGATAAATGATGGATTCCGCGGCTTCTTCAACGAGGCGTGTCGGCGCGCCAACGATGAGGTGCTTAAGTACTTCGAGCAGAACTCGGCGACGTCTCACGCCTGCTTCACCGGGCGTATACTCTAACGCGTCGATGATAGTAGACATGGGCAGGTGGTATCGCAAACCTTCTGCGTGCTTCGTTGCGAGGGACAAGATGTACTCGCCGTGCTGTTGTTGAGTTTCGGCGTCGGCGAGCGCCCACAGACGTAAATCCAACACAACGCGCGCCGAAGAAGTCTCATGCTCTAGTCCTCCCGTACGTCGAAGTTTATCCAAAGCCGTTATCAATGCAGGTCCAAGTGACTTCTGCCCGTTTGAACGTAGCAAGTTGGCGATGAGAGCGTATCCATCGCACGCGGTCAAAGTCACCTGATTGAGTCGACTTCCATCTAGCAACGCCACCAATAGATAGACGCCTTCACATACGATCGCACGATGTTGATCTACATCGACATCACGCATGACGTTTGATAAAATGGGAAGTATAACCTGCACGCCCCCAAGGCAGTGAATCACATCCTTGACAGACTTGGTGACGCAGACTTTTGCGCCGCCGATCAGACTGTAATCGTGCTCGGTTTGGTTGCCATCTGTTTCGCCGTACTGGGCGGCTCTACCCGCGAGAGTGACCGCATTCATGACGAGTACGATATGTTCAGCCAAGTACTCTCTTGTCTCACGACCTTCGATAGCATTCATGCTGACAGCCGCGAGTACTTTTTCCGTATGCGATTCAGTTGATTTGAAACGTCCAACATACTCTGGCCCCAACGCGTAAATCATCGATATGGCAGGGGGCGAAAGTGCATCATCTAGAATATACGTTGAACCAAGTTGCCCGAAAAACGGGCACACCTTCAACAGCGGATTTTGCACGCTCGTGTCAAACGTGACGGATGCGATGCGGCAATATGAAATGGACTCGGCAGACTTCACTGGATATCGGAGCTTTGCTTGATCCATCAACGTTGAACCCATGAATAATTTTACTACGGGCTGCGAAAGACGACCAGGGAGGTGAACAAGCGACAAAAAAGTCCACTTATTCTCTTCGATCGTCGCCGCCAAAGACGCTGTATCTGTCGTCCCCGCCGCGCCGCGGATGCCAAGCGTTAGCTTATCTGTGTTCAGCTCACCTAATATACCGTTACCATTGCCGACCAGCAGCGAGAACAACGACACGGGATTGCCCGCCTCTGGAAATTTTTCTATCCGAAACCACATGCATATTGTGTATCCATTACGCACAGGCAGCGTTAATTGCTTGTTGACATGTATCCCGCATCCGGGTCCAGTGAAGTCAAAAAATGTAGACGGTCCTTCACGTTTCGCCGAATGCTGTAGCAACTGTATGAGCTTCAAGTGTTCGCTCGATGAAACTTCATCGCTTTTGAGGAGCTGGAAAATGTATCGTACTTGTTTCGTGGACATAGAAAACGAACTGCAAAGTTGAATGACTTCAAGCAATGATTCGCGATGCGCCTCTGCATCTGTGTACCAACCCAAGAAAAAGTCCAGAGCACCTGCCGAATTTGCCGTAGCTTTGGATGTGACGGACGTCGAGAGTAGGTGTTTGATAGAAGTGAACATCATAATCTTAAGTTCTTCAATCACTTCTAGCGTGTTGAAGAGTTGCAATAACGTTCTCAACGCGCCAGAGTTTCTCAATGCGACATTCGACGAGGCGACGTTTTCGCCGTCATACGTGTCGTCTATGATTAAACTCATGAATGCCCCGAAAAGTGCTTCTGACATCGTGTTTACGCCCCGTGCGCATTGGATTGCCTCCATAAATGTGTCATATCCTATGGCTTTTTCAAAAGTTGCAGCTGCAGCGTGTGAATTCGATATCACCGCTTGCATGGTAGAAATTACTTCCAACGCCACATTCTCTCCTGCGTCGCCATCGCACAGAGCTACAATTTGCACGAATTCAGCGCCGCCACCCTCTGAAGATAATAAATCTCGCAAGCTAGAGCCCGAGCCGTTCGGGTTATTGAGCATATTTCGTAAACCGCGCAGCATCGCTTGCAAAAGATCAAAACTGACGCCGCGCGCACGAGGAAGAGCTTGTACGTATCTTCTTGCTAAGGTTGACCACGCATCACGGTGGGCACCCGCATCTGGAGACGATGCATTTATGCGCTGCCCGATGAGAGAGATAACGGCCTGGATAGCAACATCGCGCGTCGATGTTGCCCACAAAAGCTCACTGAAAATTAAATCAACAACGCCGTCGTTGTTGAGTGTCGATAACGCGAGAACATCTGGTCCCTCAAGACAGGAGCGTAGAGCGCTTAACGTTGCACCTAATGCCGCAGCACGTGGCGTTGGCAGCGCTAGTTGTGAATGATTTTCGCAGAATGATATATCATCACTCCCCCAACACTTCAACTGCGCACTTAATGCCCCAGCGAGTCGCCCTGGTGCTTCTATTTCTGAGAGCGCTTTACTCGCTCCGTGCGAAGAAAGCTTCAAGAACAACTCGAGCGCAGGACAACAACGAAGCACCGCACTTGGTTGTATCGCTCGCGTGGTGATTGCACCAACAAGCGCGTTGCATTCGCTAATGCTATCTGTTGTTTCACTTGCAATTCGTCCAGCCTTGAGAAGTAACGCCACCACTTGTGTTTGGACGCGCTGTCGCAGGCGAGCGTTTCCATCGTCAGACTTCACTTCCGCGTCCTCTGATACGGACTGTATAGGGCCGAACGTGTCGCAATCTAAAAGAACCTCCCATGTGCGGGATTTTCGAACAATCGGTATCATTGTGGGATCGCGCGCGATTACGTCGCTCATGAAACGCGCGACAAAAGACCGCAATTCCAAGCACTTCCGCGCGCTGGCGAATGGAAGACTCGCGCTCGAACACGATTCCGTGAGCGCATCTATGACGCATTGCGCGAGCAACTCCTTTGCGCCTTTACTTGCCCAACCCTCTGTTGACTGAATACCTTCATCACGTTCAACAAGCTTCAAGAGTAAGCTATACAACTCTGATAATGTCGCATCCATGGGCACGGGAGCTTCGCTCAACAAAACAGCACGCACCCGCTCGCTATCCCAGGGGACGCCTTCAATTTCATCGCCAGAAACGATCGATTCATCTACGCCTTCGTTGCACAAAGAACTGACGCGACGTATCAACGTAGACAATCGATTGAACATACCGACTGCTTGCGCTCGCTCAATATTCGCCTTACTGCCGCTCATGACGCGGCGCACAAGATCAAGCGCGGCAATAGACGACGCGATGAATTTGGCGTCCACATCACTAGCGCTATCGCGTGAATATACGCCTTCAAAGAAAATATCGAGTGCTCCCGCGGCGGCTAAACTCTTCTGCATGGCAACATCGCCATCTATGGCGTACCCAATCGCAGCTGTCGCCGCGTCTTCTATGCTTGACGCTGTATCGCGCATGGACCCGTTAAATTTTGCTGAGGCTGCTCGCTCGATGCGCAAAACATCAATTAAGCAAAGCAGGGTGCTCGACTCTGTCAATTCCTGCAGCGCCCAAGATTTGTCTTCCTTCAAGTACGTTCCGAGAATACTCACAGCGTGAGCGATGACGCGCTGCATGGCATCTAATTGCGCGCGCGCTTCGTCTCCAGATGCACCATCCGCGCCGCTCGCCGAAGCTCCGATTGTCAAGAGTCGTTGCGAGCACGCCTTACACGCGCTCGTCAGCGCTTTGAACACACCATATTGTACCATCACCACGCGATTATGCGCAGACCGCGACATGACTTCAAGTGCACGCATCGCCTCGATGCCAACGTTGGCGCGCCGCTCCTCACGCTCCTTGATATCCATAGACGTGGACAATGCGCCTTCGAGACGGTCTGCGAGAGACGCCGCGTCGCTCACCGCTCGCTCAACAATCTCTCTCGGGTGCGCACGTCTGCACCCTGCGTCATCCACGCTGGTAATGTCGCCAATCAATGGCACCCAATTTGCGTACATTTCACCAAACGCATCGAAAAACGCATTCACGGCGCCGCGTTCGGCGCTTCCGCGCGCTGCGCCTCGCGCGAGCGTCCACAGAAACACCAAGTCTCCATCGCGCGTGCCATCGAAAGACGCCTCCAAGACGCACGGTATGGACGCGCGTTCGACGACAGGACTCGACGTGCTCAGTTCCATGTCGTCCCGCGCCGTCGTCGCGCCGTCATCGCGCGTCGAGGCTTCGGTTTCGGAGGTTGCCGTGAAACGGCGCAAAAAATTCATCCTCGACGTCGTCAACTACAGCGCGCGCGCGCCCGTGCGCACACGGGTTCGTGAGCGCGTTGGAATCTCCAACGCACACCGTTCGTGTGAATGCACGCGCTCGCCCCGACGACAGGCGATCGATGCGCGCGCGGCGCTCTCTGGCGTTGCGGTGGCTTGTGGCAGTTGCAAGTTTAAAAGCGGTGTTCGATGTCGACGGGACGATGAGAGGTAAACGATGTCGTATTGCACAATGCGCTTCGTACGCGCGGTAAAATGAAAGTGGTAATGTGGTATCGTCGCGAATGCGCGGGTGTTTTACGCGTCTTCGTCGAATGAGGCGCCCGGATCAATCGGTGCGGCGTCGTCGATGTCGCTCGGCATCGCGGCTTCGACGGGCGTATTCAATGATTGTTGCTTTGGATTTTCTTTTGATGATTTTTTCTGCTCAATGACGTATGCCGGAACGCTGATACCTTTGACGTACCAGTCGACGAAATCATTCAGCGAAACGACGCCATCTTCTTCTTTATCGAGCATACGAAGCGCGATGTTGCAATCCATCTCGGTGACGTCGTGTCCCATACTTGAAAGTAGAGATTTGAGTTTATCGCCATCGAGCTCGCCCGTTCCATCGCTGTCGTACTCACTGAACAAGGCTGCGATTTTCATCGCTTCTTTATCGCTGATCGAAAACGACTGCGGATCAAATCCAAACTTCTCTTTAGCGTTTGCGTACTCGAAATACGCAGCCAAGTTGTGAATCGTGCTGCGAGAGTTCGAGATGAGCTCTGCCTCTTCATGCAACGCATCGCGAATCTGATTCAGAAGCGTCAACACTTTCATCGAAGCCGTCGCGCGACGCATCGAGAAAGGCGTCAACGCACCGATGATGTGTTCGGTATCACCCAACTGCTGCGTTGCTGTGATAAAGTTGCGCAAATCGGCAGTCTCAAACGTCACCAAAGAGTAAATGTACGCAGACAACAGAATGAAATGAGCCGCCGCTTCCACGGCAAAAATGGCACCAGCGATTAAAACCATCGCGAACGCAACGTACGCCATGAACGTAGGAAAGACGGCCTCGTACGGATTGTAGTTCAGATTCACGCTTAAAACCATCAGCGACACCGTCATCAAAGCGTTGAACAATGTTGCAAAGACTTCAACCGCAATCAACCCAGTTGAGCGCTTAAGCACTATGCGACGTAAATCATTCGGTGTCTTGATTCCTAAATCAACAAATCCGCGCGCGATGATGGCGGCCGCGCGAGGACTCAGCGTCGCGCGCAAAACTTTGGACATTTCATCAACCGCGCTGGAATCTGAAACGGCGCCAGTGGCGGCGCCGCCACTCGAGCGTTCCTTGGTGACTGGAACGTACGTGGCGTCGTCCACAGTCGGCGAATCAATGACTGCGGCGTCGACGTCGATGTCGACGTCGTCGCTTTCGGCAGCGCCACGCGGACGGTGCCGAATGTGGCTCACCATGTGGACACGGAACACGGGCGGCTGCGCGACGACGATGGACCGCGCGATACGAAGCGATGAAGGACGCGACGACGACGGGCAAGAGAGTGCGATGCGAGGTTGCGGGCGCGCCGCGTGAAGAAAGATGGCGCGGTGCTGCATTCGTGCGGCACAAAATGACGTCATTTGGATGGATGTGTGGGACGACGTCGTAAATCGGAGAGCGAGAGACGCGCGCACTCATCAACTCTCGCTCGTAACAGCGCGTTGAAGCAATGCATAATTTCTCACTCAATGTCTTTTCGTATGTGTTTATGTGTTCAAGTCATTACATGATTTAATGCGCCATTGGATGAATTCGTGGTAAAGTCTTGCTTTGTTCTTCACGCGGCTTTGATGCACGTGTCTTCGTCGTACGGGGCAAAAATCAAACCACTACCCATATCCGTCCTATCGAGCTGGATTTGGTACGGTGCATACTGACCAGTCGGCCAAGACGCAGCGCGATACCAGTGCGCGACAACCGTACCAGTGGCCCAACCTTCCGGCCCCGGCCCTATGCGGCACGCCACCTTGGTGCCGACGTCGAATCGCAGCGCATCCGTCGGCACCGGTCCCGGTTCTGGCGTCTCCGGCTCTGGTGGCCACACCGCTTGCTCGCCCGCCGCCCATTGTTGAATAATTTCATCCGGAGGCATCTGCGAATCGATATCTCCCTCCTCAACCTCGTGCACCTCGCACGGAATCCCAAACACCGTCCCGCAACCGGCGCCGTAGATTATCCGAACCACCGTATCAATCGGCGCGCAATTCGGATCCCCACACTGCACCTCACTCACATCCACCACGCATTCCCGAGTCTGTACGTGTTCCAGCGGCAATCGCGCCTCGACCCACTCCTTGACGCGCACGGTGGCGGTCCGTTTCGCCTTGGCGGCGGCGTCTTCCGCGCTCCCGGGCAGCGTGAATGGTCCCGCCATGGCGCAAAATCGTGCCGCACTCTACGTCGTCGTATACGCGGGACTTTGGCCGAACTCGCCCCTGTGTGCGCGCGTCCCGCACCGTGCACGCGTCCGTACGAGCTCTACGCTCGAAATCGACGCGACGCGACGCGCAATGCCGTCGGAATCGGTTCGATTCGATTGTGCGCTCGGCCAAGTTTCTCGGTGTTGGGGGGAGGGGTCGTCTCTTGAGTCATAATCGGTCAAATGACCCCCTCAAACGAGTTCTTCGAAACTTTTCTTCCGCACCGTGACGTCACAGCGCGGCGTTCGACGACTCACGCGGGCGATCGACGACGATGAGCTTCGTCAATCGCCTGTTCTCCTACGTTTTTAACGAACTCATGGTGAACACGCTGGCGAATTCGCGCACGTTTCAGCGCTTCGCGGTGAAGAGCGATGCGATGATGCGTGAGGCTGCCAAGGGCGACGCAGCCAAGGTGTTTCGTGAGAGTCAGGAGGCGGTGCGCGCGCGCGCGGAGGAGGTGAAGCGACAATTGTTTGAGGAGATGTCGTCTAAAGGTGGGCGCGGTGGTGGCGGCGGCGGCGCGTGAGACGTATTTGATTTGTTTTTGTAATTGTATCCCAGCACGTTGTAGAAGTAAAAAGTTGGACGTCGGGCTACGCTACGTTTACAAGGAGTCTATCGAAGTTTAGTGTCGATCATAATGTTATGATGCGTAATAGTATGGTTTATCTGCGGCGTGAGACGCGCCTGGGAAGTTACATCGCTTGGTTGCGATGCCAAACATGCTCACCGAACCCGTGGGCGCGAGTCGCGTCGGGTCCCTGGCGCCGGCGAAGACATTTTTCCCGAGCGACGCGCCTTCGCAATCAATGGTGACCTTTTCGCTGTTTTCAGCGACGATGTGCACGACGCGATGATGCGCGTGGAATTCCCGATTACCTCTGCCCCAGTACGTGCCGTCTTTTAAGATGCAGCGATCGCGATTGACCGTGTAGCCGTAGCCGGCGTTCCTCATGGATGACATGCGCCGACTCGACGAGGATGGCGAGTACCGCGACACGGCGGATGATATTCGATCCGCCACGGTGAGAGAATGGTCTTGTGTTGGGTAGTAGTCCCGCGCGCCACTTAATGACGCATCTATGCACTTCTGAATCGTCGCATATGGTCTCGCTGCCGTGCCGTGACCGGTGACGTCGCTCCCCGAAGGCGACACGTAAATGTCGCCGTATAAAAAGTACAAGCACGACTTTGATGGATTTCCCGGGTCGGCGTTGCCAGGAACGCCAAAAAACGGATCCGCCGCGGATGAGCTTAACCACCCAGTGCCCTTATCCAAGTTGTGCCCATCGAGCATGTTGGTGTAGTAATTGAGCGGCGGATTGTTGGACACCGCGCAGTCGCTCGGCGTGCCGACGTCACGGCTCCACATCCAGTACCCTTTTGCCGTCGCGGTGTTGTCTCGATAGCCCACGTGCGTGGGTGTCGCCGCCACGTTGCCCGTGACTGGCACGCCAAACTTATTGTAATTGTTGCTCACTTGTACTAAATCTTGATGCGCTGGTTTAATCGAGCCGTCAGACGCCGCGTCGCTCGAAGGCATGTCTTGGCCGCGATAGGACGGATTGAGCTCCGCCGCGGCGAGGCGCCGTCCTGTAATCGTTCCTGTGACTTCACCCACGGCGACGACGTCGTATGACGCGGTGGAAATATCATACGCGCCTGTGGCCCATGAACCGTGATCTAATTCTGGATCGAGCTCATTAATGCCTTTACCTTGCATCGTGTACGCGCCGATGGCGGCGGGATCCGTGGCGGCGACGTTGAGCTCAGACGCGCGGACTTGAATGACGGGCTTTTGCGGCGTAAACGTAACCACAGGCGCGCTCACGTACGAACCCGCGGTCACGATGCGCACTTCGATAACCTTTTTCACAAAACACCCGTATTCGGCGAAACAATTATCCGCGGGCCCGAGAACGGCGACGGCGCTCCCGTGCGCACCACCCGTTGTGAGGCACGTCCCGGAACACGACAGCGTCACTTCGGGCGGCACTCGATACTCATTGCCTCCGCTTATGACAGCAATACTCACCAATACACCGTTACTTACGGTCGCGGTCGCTGTCGCGCCGGAGCCCTGATTGTACGAGTATCCTCCACTCGTCAACGAGACGGCGGAAATCTTTCCATTCGTCACCGTCGCCGTCGCTGCGGCACCTCCTCCTCCGCCACCCGTAAACGTTAACACTGGCGCTGATGCATAGCCAGCGCCAGCGTTCACGATAGACACCGCCGTAATGGCATCCCCTGACATAGTCACGTCTAACACCGCACCACTGCCGATGATATCCGAAGAATCAATCAACGTCGTGTCGGATGGATATTGCCGAAGCTGCGCCGCCGGTCCAAACGCCGGCGTAATGCAACGAATTTCTGTCGATGAAATCCACCGCACGCGCCCACCGGGTTCGCCGACGACATGTGACACATCGTCGCTCTCCCATAAATTCTTACCACTTTCTGGAATACCACCAAATTTACACTTGAGATATTTACTAGGCAGAAAGTTGGTGCCTTTGACGACGACTTCGGTGTTGCCGTCAAACGGACCTCTCGCGCCCCAGACGGAATTTTGAGACGTGCTTATGCTCGATACCGTCGGAATCGGATCGCTATACGTGAACGTGGCGTACGTTGTATCATACGTCGCGCCATCGTTCGATATTTGGTACTTGCACGCGACGCTCGGTATCGGGTCTCCGTCGGGCACCGGCATGGGCGGCGTCTCGCACCGCACGGCGACGTAACTGAGCCAAATCGCAGGCGTATCCTTGACGTATGACGCCGCCCCTGTGCCGTCAACATCGATCGAGCACGTCATGCGGCACCTTAAATGCTTTCCAGGGTAGAACGTACCGCGAATCCGGGGGCTATTCATGGGCGCGGACGGGTCGGGGAAATTTGGATTGGGCGTCCCCGAGCCATCCGTCGGCCCTCTGTACACCTCACTCGAGCCCAGCGTGCTCGCGCCTAAATTCAATCCAGTGGCCGAAATCACAACCGCGGTACCGCCAATGTACGGCCCAGTGGTATTTGACGCCGTCCAAGTTTCGTGGTACGCGTTGGTATTAATTCCTTGTCGAACGCCGTCGTAAAATCCAGCCAACGAGTCGTCGTAGACGTACGCCAGAAACGTCCCCGACCCCTTTGTAAACACATTCGGCGTCCCACTGAACGATTCACCATCGTTTGAGACGATGACTTGCGTCCACCCCGCTTCATTCCTCGCAGGGGTCTCCACAGTGATCATCGAAGACGAATGAAACGTCGCACGCGCGTCCGTAACCTCTGTCCCGCGCACAAAGCGCGCCGTCAACGACGGCGAGTTCGCGAACCCACCGCCGTAAATCGCGAGCGTGGTGCCCCCGGCGATGTGCCCTTGCGGCGGTTCAAGCCATGAAATCTAAGTCACGCGCATCAGCGATGTCATCGTCAGTCATACGCATCGTCATTGGCGTCGTGGAGCTCGTTCCGCGCGTGTCGCGCGCGCGACGCGGTCGTCAACGTCGTCGTCATCAGCACCCACCTGCGGCGGCGCCATCGTCACCGATCCGTACCCAGCGCATCCACGCGCGAAAACGCACGCGAGCGCACACGCGAGGACGATCGACGCCCACGCCCGATGCGTGCGCGGCGCCGTACGCGCCATCGCGAGACCGCGGCCCAACCGTCAGCGAAAAAACGACCAACTCTACGCGCGCGCGCGTCGTCCTCGTCGTCCTCGTCGTCGTCGTCGCGCCTTTCGCGCCTTCCTGTGCGATGGCGCGACGCGCGTCCCGCGCTCGTCCCGCGTCGCCCTCGCGCGATGGTCGCGACGGCGTCGTCGTGTGCGGCTCGTCGCGCGACCGCGAGCGCAGACCAACGGCTCAGCGCAAACATGGAGCTCAACGACGCGTACGCGCACGCCGACGTCGCGTCGCGCCCGCCGCGCGCGCGCAATCGCGCGAAACACGCGCGCGGGATGTTCCCGCGCCGCGCGTTCGCGTCGTCGATCGCGCCGCGCGACGTCAACGCGCCGGATGGCGTTGATTCTGTGATAACGCTAAAAAAAACGCTCGAAAAACAACCACGTCTCACGCGCGTCTCGGCGTCGCTCTCGCCCGCGAACGCGAGTGTGACGCGCGCGCGCGCGCATAAAAAATACACCGAGCCGCGTCGCGCGCGTGCGACGGCGCGCGATGGCGGTGACGGTGCGCACGGCTGACGCACAACGCGAGGCTGAGGTGGAGGAGGTGGTGCGCGCCAAGGCGGTCTCGGCGCAGGCGCGTGCAGTGCGCGCGCGCGCGAACGCGCGGCGTCGGCGGGTGACGAGCGGCGGCGACGCGAGTGCGCCGCGGGCGTTGGCGGCGACGGCGGGCGCGTCGGGCGACGGTGGCGCGTCGTCGCGGGTGGTGCTCGACGCGGTGGCGCCGGCGAGCGAGGACGACGAGGCGAGGACGACGACGACGAGTAGAGGCGTGTCGAACGCGCGATGCGTATGCGAAGGGGTGACGAAGAGTGTTCAACGCGAAATGCGCGATGGGTCGGTGGTGCGCGAGGACGTGCGCGTGGGCATTCGCGCGATAGTTGTCGCAAAAGATGGAGCCGCGTACGTCGGTCGCGAGGATGGCGAAACCGAACGCCTGCGGGACATCGACGACGCCACGCCGACGCACGCGACGACGGTGAAATTTACGCCAGATATTTGTGGAGGGTCGATGACGGAGTTCGTCAACGCGCGTACGCCGGTGCGTGCGCTGCAAATTTCGCTCGATGGCGAAATCTTGTTCGTCGGGTACGACAACGCCGGATGGATGAAGGTGGCGTTGGCGAATGGATTAATTGTGTCTTCATCCCCCCCGCATGAAGACTTTGCGGATGTATTCAAATACGTCGACGCGTCCAAACTGACTAAATACGTGAACACGACGCCACAGTGTCGGGCAATGCTCGTGAGTGATGACTTGAGTGAAGTGTATCTCACGTCGCCCGCGCTCCGGGACAGTCGCGTGTACGCTTGGGATTTGACTCGCCGGGACGGCGAAACGACGAGCTTGCGCGAAGAGGTGATGTTGGAGTGTCAAAAACAATTCAACGCAGCCTCGGTGTCGTTGAATGATATCGATAGCGTAGACGATGTCGATAGGTGGAATGAGCTGTACGCGTCGATTGAACTCGACGTCATGTCAAAGAGAGAGCGCGCGCGCGGGGCGGTGCGGCGTTTAGAATTTCATACCGATATTGTCACGTCACTCGCACGAGTGCGCGATGTGCTCATCAGTGCTGGGAGTGATAATTATATCGCAGCTTGGGATTTGACTATGCGGATGGATTCGCCCAAGCCAGTGTTCACGACAAAGTCAACGTGCGGTGTTCGAGCGCTATCCGCGACGGATGACGGCGAAACGTTGTATTGCGGAGGCGCCGATAGTAACGTTCGCGTGTATCACGTGACCGGCGAAGGGAGCGCATTTAGCCTACAGTGGATGAGATCCATCGCTGGCCACGATGGATTCATCACGTCCATGAGTGCGGCGGGGAATGTGCCATTCGTAGTCACTGGAAGCGCGTACGTGGACAAAGCTTCGGCGTCAGTCATTTACGGCGACGGGGACATTGGTGTGTGGCGAGTCAGCGATGGTGCACGCATGTCCAAGAGCAAAGTGCACGAGGCCGATGTCACGGCGTTATCGTTTACTCCGGATAGAAAGTCACTATATAGCGGCGATGCGCATGGTAGAGTATTTAAACACGTGTTTGGGGATGTCGTCGAAGACGATGAACCGACGCGACGCGGCGCGGGTACGAAAGAAATGGGATTTCGCAAAGGTTTTTTACTGTGATAATGACGGTAACGATACAATCGCAAGTACAATGCTAGCGTGCCTCTACTTTTTTGCCTTCTTTTTCGGTGCATATTTGGCCTCGAGCGCGGCAAACATATTCTCCGCCTGGTCGCCTCGCATGGCTTGGTTGCGCTGAATAAGCGCCATTAAATCATTCTCCCCATCCTCGGGCGCCTTCACGCGCTTCACCTTGCGCGCACCAAGAGGGTCTTTCGGCGCTTTTCTCTTTCGTACTTCTTTCGCCCATTTCGTGTACACGTCGTATTCGCGCACATCCTTGGCTCGTATCGCCGCGTCCACGACGTCGGCGAAACGGTGCGAATCATCAGCCTCCTCGCTACACATCACCCAAGAAAAAACCTTCGTCATATCTCCCTCAAATTGTGCATAGTACTCCAAAACATCTTTTCGCTCCTCATCACTCCCGCGGTAGGTCTTTTCGAAATCCACAATATCATCCTTCTCTACTTTTTTATACACGCTTCGGTAGTACCTGTACAGCGTCTCAAACTCCTCCCCTCCAAACTCCGCATCATCCACCCGTCCGGTCTCATCGTACATCTTACGCTTGGCATCGTCAGACAATATCCCATACACGCGCTGGAGCGTCTGAAACTTCCCCGCCGCCTCGTCGTCGCCGACATTTTTATCCGGATGCAACCGCAACGCCATCTTATGATACGCGCGTTTGATATCCTTCGCGCTCGGTGCAGGCGTCCTCTCCAGCCCGAGCACGGCGTAGAGGTCTTTCCCCGCCAGCGCGTCGTCATCGCGCGCGTCGCTGTCGCTGTCGCTGTCGTGCGAGGACATCGCGGCGGTGTAAAAGTGCCGACAGACGGGTGCGGTTTGAATGCTTTTGACACCGCAGAACACAGCCCCCACGCGCATCATTCGCGCGAGCTCACACGTCGACGCGCCCCGTTCGTCGTCATCGCGCGGCACATCGCGCGCGCATCGTTTGTGTCCACACGCCCCGTGCGCGACATGTCGCGACGGCTGCTAAAGAACCAGCTCTCGCGCGCGCTCGATGCGCTCGCGAGTCCCAGTGGCGGCGGCGTGGCGAAAGCGCACGCTGGGACGACGAAGACGAAGCGCGCCAAGGGCGCGAGACCAGTGACGAAGAATAATAAGCACGCGCTCGATGCGAAGCGCGCGTCGAAGCAGGCGGTGCGGGCGAGGCAGCGCGCGATGCGAGCGGCGGGTGACGTGTTCAAGGATGAGCTCACGGCCGAGCGCCGGGCGGCGGTGAAGCGTCGAAACGTTGGGTACTATGCGATGACGGGCGTGGCGGTGGATGAGCATGGTGAAGCCGCGGCGAAAGCGATCGGTGTTGACCCCGGGAGTGCTGGTGCGAATGGTGATGATGACGATGGCGAAGAGATGCTGTGGTGAAACTTCGGCGGCGAACCGTCCTCTTGTAAAACTAATTTCTAGTGTGCTATTCTCTCTAGCTACAGCTCGCGTAAAGCAAGCGCGAGCCTCATCGCGTTGACAGCGTGGCTTTGAGGTGTTTCGTCGATCCACTACCTCCAAGCAAGTTTGCGATGTCGCCCCACGTCGACGGACGTCCGCCGACGGGTCTTTCTTGCGCCGAACACAGCGCTCGACGCTCAGCAATGTCGAGCGCGGTCTCTCCGAACTCGTCTTTTAAATTCACATCAATGCCGTTCTCGAGTAAACATTTGCACACGTTTCGATGTCCAGATACGGATGCCCAGTGTAACGCCGTGCGTTTCCATCGATCAAGCGCGTTTACGCCAAATGTACTAGCAAACTTTTTCTTGCCACTCGACGTGTTCGCGCACTCTATGATGGTTTCTATGACTGACGATGACGCACCAGCACGAGCTGCAATGTGCAAAACCGACTGCTTGTCATCGTCGACGGCATCAATCTTTGCTCCGTGTGCGACAAGTGTTTTGATAATGTCCGACGTACACGCGGGGGAGGACGCAGCGAAGAGCAAAGGTGTCCTTCGATGTGCGCCACTCGCGTTTGCCGATGACCCATGCTCAAGGAACACTCGTACACACTCAAGATGCGCGTTGGCGCATGCGACGTGGAGCGGCGAAGATCCAGATTTCGCTTCAATGGCAATGCCGGCACCGATGAGCGCGCGCGCAATGCTAGCGTAACCTGCAGCAGCGACGCGGAATAGAACACTCGAGCCTAACTCACTCATCTCGGCAGGCAAGGCATGCATGTCATCGTCGTCGTCGTCCTCGCTGTCATCATATTTACTTGGCCACGATCCTGCATTGACACGAATGAATCTCGCGTAGTCATTCAGAGACGGTCGCGTAAGAAGCTCAAACGGCGCAAATACACCCAACGCTTCGCCGAAGTTTCCACCAGCACTCTCGTCCTCGCCATAAATCAGAGCGCGAACTCTCCGCACAACGCGTAACGCAGTTAGCGAGTCTCCGCCCAAAGCGACAAAATCGCAGTCTCCAAATTCCACCGCCACGCCAAGCTCTTCTGACCAAATGTTTGCTAAATCAACACCAAAAGCACCGTGTGATATCGTGCTCTGTCCGACAACGACGTCTACCATGCGCTTGGATAATTCGGCCCGAGATACTTTCCCTGTTGATGTCATTGGCATATGATCAATGAAAGCGAATGTGGACGGCACCATGTATTGAGGCACTTCCTTGGCGACGAGAAATCGCAGCGCTTCTGAAACGACTCCCTCTGCCGATGTAAACGTCCCGGTGCACCACGCAACGAGTTGCTTTGATTGATTCAAAACGCACTTTACTTCACGAATACACGAATCGCATGTCTTGCGAATAGCGCTCTCTATCTCTCCTAGCTCGACGCGTTGACCGCTAATTTTAACTTGGTCGTCCCGACGTCCGAGGAGTATAGGTCCACGCACGCACATACGCACGATATCGCCCGTGCGATAGAATCCATCGCGGAATCGTTCTGACGTGAGTTCACTACGATTCAAATACCCTTTTCCGAGCTGAGCACCGCCTATCCAAAGCTCTGCAAGTTGGCCGTCCTGCGCTCGAACGAGAGGGTCGTCGCCTGGCTCAGCGGCGAATACCAGAACATTTCCCGGAAGGGGATCACCGAGAGCGCGTAAATCGTCACTCATGGGATCTCGTATCTCGCGAAAAGTTTGATACGCACAGCACTCGGTGACACCGTACGTGTTTGCAACTCGAACGCCGCGTGAAATCCATGTCTCGGCAAGCGCCTTTGACATGGACTCGCCTCCGAGCGCGACGAGTCTCAGTTTCTTCAATTCGAGAGTCTCAATGTTGTCCACGCTCTGCAATAAGACTGGCGTTGTGAGACAATGCGTAGCGCCTGATGCGCTCAAGAGGCTTCCTAGTTTTGTGAATGTTGAATGTCGCGGTGCGGCGACGATGGTGGCGCCCGCCACCATTGCGCTGCAAAAATCAGTAAAGTGCGGATCAAACATGTGTGAGCTCGCACAGAACACCACATCACCGCGATGAATTTCATGCGCGACATTTTTCGCTTCGCAATATGACATGAGTGCCGCATGCGTGCTTACACAACCCTTCGGTCTACCCGTCGAGCCGCTGGTGAAAAACACGTGAGAAACGTCTTCTCGCTTTGGCGTGACAGGCGCATATGTCGGCGCATCGTTCGTCATAACCGACGAAACTTCAAGCACGGGCACATCACTCACGGAAGATACTAGTTGCAGTTCTCGCGCGTCTCGCACGATAACGAGTGCAATGTCTGCATCCGCGAATACGCTCGCCAACCGACTTGACGGGTCGTGCGGGCTCAATGGCAGTACCGCCAAACCAGCGAGCATTGCTGCCAATTGACACGCGAACAATTCAACGCCATCCTCAAGCATGATTCCACAACATCTAAAACCATCACCATTCGCGTTACTTTGTATTTCGCGTCTAAAAACGCTGGCCATGCGCGTGGAAATGTCGAAAAGTTGTCCGTATGTCGTCGACGACGTTTTACCGTCATCTTGATAATACTCGATTGCCACATCCGTTTTCGTTGCGATATCACTCGCACGCGATTGCACACATGATACGACGGTGTCAAGCGACGCCATTGAGCGAAGACCGCTGTGTCGGTTCAACTAGCGCTTGAAAGCTTCCCGTTGTTGCCGTTCCAAAGCCAGCGTATCCGCGTACACCTCTAACACCACATTCTGCACGAGTTGAACCTGCTCTTCCGTGAGCGCGTCGAGAGATTTACCGCGCACTTTGGCCGCGAGTTTCACCTTGCTTTTACTGAGTACCATTAACGGCGCCGCACGGCAGAGACGCACGAACTTTGCAGCCGAGCTATAGTCAAAGTGCAAATGCTCGAGCGCAAGAATAGCGACGATGGCGCGCTCGAAAGACAAGTCGGGCCCTCCGATGCAACACAAACAGTTTGCAGCGTGCGTACTCGTGGAATTTGTCGACGTTGGCTCTGGTTGTGCGCTCGTGGACATGAAGCCGCCGCCGCGCTCTGAGGGTGCGACGTTATGGACGCGAGCGCGTCAAGCATTCAATGGCACATTTTATGGAGTATTAAAAGAAGCACTAAAGCAGTATTAATAAGCACGATGATTCCTTCGCACGAATTCTTTTCACGCTCTTACAACTCTTCCAACGTCGTCGGCACGAGCAACGAGCTATCAAAAGTTTCAACCTTGTCAAATGGCAAAATCGCAACTTCAACGGTGCAATCGCCGTTCTTTTTCACGTTCACCTTGCGCACGCTTCCAGCGCGCTCAGGCGAGCCGCCGAAACCAAGGAATCCGCTCGTAGCTTTGATTTTCACCAAATCACCCTTTTGCAATTTGAGCTTGTCGCCAACCTTCAAGTTGACTTCGCCACCAGCCCAGCCGCCGGTGAACAAGTTATCCCGACCAGCAAACTTGGATGCGTCACCCTTCACAAAGCGACCCTTACCAATATACACATCGTCATCACCACGAACGTCTTCTGGTAAATCACCCACCGGCTCGGGCGCCGCCTTCTTCGCGTCCGCCGCCTTCGCGTTTTTGAGCTCCTCTTGAATGAAAATCTCCTTCAACTCTTTCTCACCACCCGGCCAGCCACCGGTGAACCAGTTATCTCTCCCGGCATACTTTTTCGGGTCATCTTCAACGTACCGTCCCTTCCCGATGTACACCTTGTCCTTACCCGCCGCGGCGCGAACGCTCGCGCCGCGCGCGCTCGCGCCCGGGCGCGCCGACGCCGCCACCTATCCTCGCAAAACCACGCGCGAAACCCGTCAGTCACGCGAACACGCGCGCGAACGCACCAACATCACCATATCCGCGCCCATCGCGCCATCACCGCGCGTCGCGCCCGCACCACCGCGCGTGTCCCCGCGTGTCCTCGCGCGAACGATATCCACGCTATCCCGCGAGACCTCGCGCGTCGCGGCGCGCAGCTCCCGCGCCGCGTCGCGTGTGCGCGTCGGCGCATCGCGCGCGCGTACCTTTACAGTCGTCATCGTCGTCGTCGTCGTCATCGTCGTCGTCATCATCATCGTCGTCGTCAGCGTCGTCGTGTGACGCCGCGCGCGTCCCAGGACAAGATGGCGGCTCGAACCAATCCCTCTGCGGCGCTGCGCGGCGGCGCACCACCGCACACATCGACGCGCGCACGAGGACGCGCACAAGGACGCGCGAGGATGGAATTTGGATACTGGGGCATTCGCGGGCTCGGCGCCGCCGGGCGCATGATGTTCGCGTACGCCGGGGTGGAGT
>Ga0181559_10000257_pt1 | contig 46774 bp, 42 predicted proteins | sample 011ome_21_FD_133752 | JGI IMG/M metagenome (GOLD analysis project Ga0181559, IMG submission 133752) | Coastal salt marsh microbial communities from the Groves Creek Marsh, Skidaway Island, Georgia - 011508AT metaG (megahit assembly) | ecosystem: Environmental > Aquatic > Marine > Intertidal... | reverse complement strand
TTTAAGTCGTCACTAATGGTACAAATGTCAAACAAACCGGGTGCTAATTCATTAGATGAATCCATCACGGTGACAGAATGCGAGCCAACGCAAAGATCTGGGAACACATTAGTAGCGCCAAAAGGGTTTGGTGCAGGGCCATATCGATAAGCAAAAGGCCCTGGTGATCCGGAAGCGACGACGGTAAGTTCACCATCACATGAATCAAAACATGAGATGTCTTCGCCGTTATAGTCAGAAGTAATAGTCGAGTTTAATTCGAATGGAGCAGCGGCACAGAATACCGTTGCATCTCTAGTTAAATCGCCATCTCGGGTAAAGTTTTCTAAATCATCAGCGTCTAAATAGACCGATTCAACACGATAGGTTGCGTTTCCCCCAATATTAACACCATTTGCAATGTCAAATTTTTCTAATACTGAAATGTGAGAATCTGTGAAATCCAAACGGTATGGCTCTTGGTTGACAAATATATTTTTTCCATGTACTGTGTTCCCATTTGATACAAAAGTTCCTGATCGAAAATGAATTGAATAAGCCTTGCCTGTTTTGAGGTGGTCATTTAGAGACCAAGATCCATCTACAAAAGCCAGGTCAGTGTAAAAATCAATCCCGTTTGTGTTTATGAATTGTGTTGCGGCAGACTCATTGTCAAAACGAATTTCTCCCCCTAAGTAAAAGCCCGCTTTCGACTTAAGATCAAGGTTTCCTTTTATTGTCAAGTTGATTCCGCTTCCATAAAATGAAGCAAAATGATTGGCGTTTATTTTTAAGTTCTGAATGGTAACATTATCACTTAAATGAATGAGCGAAAAATCTTCAGATAGGGAAGAATCATCGAATATGACATTGTCTGTTGAGCCTGGTATAGATCCTGCTACTGCTCCTCCAGAGTTTTTTGACCAATGTGAGCCGTCGTTCCATTCTCCAGCTCCGCCTATCCAATAATAGTCGTCAGCATGAGCGAAAGAACATAAAGCAATAGCTGCGAGAAAAATGAGGGATTTGATTTTCATGGGCACTGCGTTTAGTAAATGTTTGTTTTACAAGAGTTCAACTGATGGGAGTTGCACCAAAAAATACAATCAACAATAAATGCGCAATATATTAAACGTAATCTTTGCATAAATGGTTGTTTCTATTCAAAAGTTGGACAAGTTGTAGTGCTCGAACTGCCATAGTTTGAACACGAATTAAATGCTGCTGTTATTTCATGCGTATACCACATGTTTCTATTAAGTTTTGAAATAATATAGTCGAAAGAATACCCAATAGAAATGAAGTTAAAAAGTTTAACGCGCACCTGAGCCGTAATGGCATCAGTCCTTCTTATTCCCATTGAAAATGAAACTTTGTTATCTAAATCAAATAATGCGGAGAGATGAAAATCCAGCGGTGTTCTTGCCGTTTTTAATAAAAAAACAGAGGGCACAAAAGACCACTTTTTTTCCAGCTTGAATTTTTTTCCGCCAGTTATGTAGAAATGACGTTGAAGAAATGATTCTGGTCCAATTGCATTTAATTGGTTACCAACTAGATTTTTAACTGAAACACCGAGATAATGTTTTTTGTCAGCAATCCAACCTCCAATAGCGATATCTGGGAATAGAATAAATGATTGTGAAGAACTTGGCAACGTTGGGTCATTAAATTCTGCTGTCAAGTTATTTGTTAAAAAAGAAGCTTGTTGCATACCAACACTTATTCCTAGCGAGAATGTCCAGTCTTTATTGATTGGCAGGTGCAAAGCATATGATAGGTTCGCTTTTATGAATGAAAAGGGTCCTAAATTGTCGCGATTGAAAGAAACACCTATTCCACTTTTTGGTCCGTATAGATGACGTCTTTTTTTCCGGAAGCGCAAAGGCCCGTGCAAATTAGCAAACCCAGTTTCTGGAGCACCATCAATCCCTAGCCATTGAAAACGATAACCTGTACGGATATCTATACATGATTTGGTTCCTGCCAATGCTGAGTTGAAATTAAACTGATTAAATTGGTATTGGGTATAATGTTCTGTTTGTTGACTCCAAACATGTTGAGAAGATAATAGTAGAAACGATATGTACAATAAGTATCTTTTCATCAGCGTACAATCGTTACTATTCCTTTATATTCTTTGTCACTACCATCATTTAATCGAACTACATAATAGTATGTAGATGTAGGCAAGTCCTTCCCTTTGAATTGTCCATCCCACCATTGGTCTTCAGTAGAATAGTTGACGGCTGAGAACACTAATTGACCGGATCGGCTGTAAATATTAACCTCCATATTAGGGAATTTCTCGCTGTTTAATATATGCCAGCGATCATTGATATTGTCCCCATTCGGTGTAAAGGAAGAGTATATGGTTATTACATCTCCAACAAAAACAGTTACACTGTCAGTTGCCAGACAACCATCATTTTCCATGGTTAGATAATAAGTTGTAGTCGCTTCTGGACTAGCTATTGGATTGAGCGAGTTGATGTCTGAAATGTTTATTGCTGGCGACCAAGTTGGACTTCCTACTCCTGAACCGCTCAGGAAAGCGGATTCACCTTCAGTAATAACCTGATCATCGCCAGCCTCAGCAGATACAGGGGTAACGGTGAAGTCAATGGTGTTAGAGGATGTCGTTTTAGGACAACCTAAACCGCAAGTTATATCCAAAGAAAGGGTGCCGTTTTCTGATAGTAATGCTGTAGAAAAGGTGTTTTCGTCAACAGATGATATTAACGAACCATTGTAAAACCATTCGTATTGAGTGGTGTCATCACAGTCGGTAATCGTTATCTCAACCGGAACAGATTCGTTTTGACAAATATCCGTATCGATTGCGCTAATTGAAACTGACGGTTCAGGGGTTTCTACTGCAGACCCTGAAATGTCAATGTCAAAATCACATTCAGATGGATTTATAGCACCATCGCTTGTCCCGCTTACTTGAACATAATAAGTTGTGTTTGGAGCCAACAAGATGGATTCTGTCAGCGAAAAGTCAGTATTGTTGTCACCACAATTTGACATGGGTGTATAAGGCGCTACGCCACAATCGCCGGATGTTTCAAAGAATAATGCCCGTAATTCCTGACCATAGTCTGGATCTGGATTAAAGGATAAATTCGAAAAATCAACTGAGACGCTTCCCCCAGAGCTATTGGTAATAAAACGAAACCAAACTGTGTTTTCAGGTGTGTAGCAAAAACCATAATCATCTGCTGCTGAAGTAGCACCAGTTGTAGTACCAGAAACAGTTACACCAGGGCACAACTGCACGGCATTAGGACATACATCATTTGAAGGCTGTGCTAATGCGACATTGACTGTCGTCAAGGCAAGGAATGCAATATGTCGCGTGATCTTCAACTTGTTGAGTTAAGGTTGATTTGTAAATATAAGGAAATTAAGCAGCCAATGGCGTTGTAAGCACCTAAAATAGGGCGTTAAATAGATGAGCTTTCGTTTAGGATAGACGAGATACCGATGAAACTAGATAAAAACCAGTTATTTACCCGTTTAATCGATTAAAACGACCTCTTTTTTTGCATGGGAGTAAAATGAAATTGATTAAGTTTGTTAAAAAAGACACGCATGGATAATTACGCATTTTCAGTTGCCGATCGATTAATGAAATATGTTCAAATTGATACCGAAGCAGATCCCAATTCATCTTCTTTTCCTTCATCTGCTAAGCAAAAAGATCTAGCAAAAGTATTGGTTAGTGAACTAAAAGAATTAGGGGTAAACGACGCTGAGATGGACGAATGGGGTTATGTTTTTGCGACAATCCCAGCCACTAAAGGTGCGGAAGATGTACCGACAATCTGTTTCTGTGCACACATGGATACGGCTCCGGACTGCAGTGGCAAGGATGTTAAACCAATTTTGCATAAGAACTATGATGGAGAGCCTATAGTTTTACCAGATGATAATTCTCAAATAATTACTATTGAAAAACACAGTTATTTAAAAGAAAAAATTGGTGATGATTTAATTACTGCGAGTGGTAAAACATTGCTTGGAGCAGATGATAAAGCTGGTGTAGCTTGTATAATGGATTTTGCGCAATACATGATGAATGAATCTGATTTTGCTCATGGTCGCGTTCGTATTTTATTCACACCAGATGAAGAGGTAGGTCGTGGGGTTGATCACTTGGATATGAAGAAGTTAGATGCTGATTTTGGTTACACTTTAGACGGCGGCGTTTTAGGATCAATAGAAGATGAGAGTTTTTCTGCGGATGCAGTAGAAATTAGTATTATTGGAATTTCTGCCCACCCTGGTTACGCCAAAAATAAAATGGTTAACGCCATAAAAGTTGCGGCCGATTTTATAGATCGTCTACCTAAAGATGCTTGGTCACCAGAAACAACAGAAGGACGCGAGGGATTCGTTCATCCAACGGCTTTAACAGGGGGGATGGAGCAAGTAAAAGTGAACTTCATTATCCGCGACCATCAAACTCCAAAACTCAAAGAGTATGAAGATCGTTTAAAAGAGGTTTTAGACAATACGATAGCGGATTATGACGGTGTTACTGCCGAATTTAGCGTAAAGGAGCAATATCGAAATATGAAGGAGATCATTAAAGATGTTCCTTTTGTAACGAATTATGCAATTGAAGCTATGGAAAAAGCAGGAATCCAACCAAGACCAGTTATCATTCGAGGAGGAACTGATGGTTCTAGATTGTCCTTTATGGGGTTGCCTTGTCCCAATATATTTACTGGGGAAATGGCGATTCACTCAAAGCATGAATATGTCAGCGTTCAAGACATGCAAAAAGCGGTTCACACCATGGTGAATTTGATTCAAATCTGGCAGGAAAAAGCTTAACTTAATAAACTCGTTTTTTTCTGAATATCAACAAGTGCGTTTATAAGCGTTTCGATTTCTGGTTCACCATTGTATGCTTGAAAAGAAATGCGAAGGTAAACCGTGTTTTCAAATTGAATCACAGGTATTTCAATTTTATACTTTTCGTAGAGCATTTCCTTTAATTCTATGGGGTTTTTAGTTCGAATAGGTATACTGCATATTTGTCCTAAAAAAACATCGGATAATGGTGCAATAGCATGGCTTTCCAATTGCTTTGCAACAATGGGGTAATAGTGTTTTAACAAATCCCTACATTTCTTTTTTTCTTCTTCCCAATTGTTTTCTTCTAAGAATTTTAAAGCATGCGGGGTCACTAAAAATGCAGAAAAATCGCGTGTGCCTTGATAGCTATGATAATCTTGAAAAACAGAGCCAGATGGCACTTCTGCCTCATAACCCCATGAGATGACCAACGGATCAATTTTAGATTGAAGCTCTCGTTTTACGTACAAAAAAGAGCTCCCTTTTGGAGCAAGCATCCATTTATGACATGCGCCAGTGTAAACATCTGGATTTAGTTCGCGGATATTCAGAGATATATGAGCCGGAGCATGAGCTCCATCAATTATGGTCATCAATCCAAGGTCTCGTGCTTTTTTACAGATTTCTTCAACAGGAAAGATTAACGCTGTTGGACTTGTAATTGCAGAGATAAAAATAACTTTTGTTTTTGGCGTCAATCCACTCCAAAATGCAGTTAAAAAATCCTCTTTACTTGTTAAAGGTAAAGGTATGTGTTGTCGGATATATTTTGCTCCAAATTTTTTACAGTAATATCGCCATGTCATGTGCATTGCGCCATATTCTTGATCAGTGGTCAGAATTTCGTCATCAGGCTGCAAATCGAGACTTCGAATTACGGTGTTTAATGCCGTAGAAGGATTTGTTGTATAGACTATATCCAGCGGGTCGCAATGAATATAATTAGCAAGTGATTCTCTTGATGTTTTTAAGTATGTTAATCCCGTTTTTGTGATGAACTGAATGGGTTCACTTTCCAATTCAAATTGAAATTTTTGGTAGGCATCAAAAACGGGCTTAGGACAGGTCCCAAATGATCCATGATTGAGAAATGTAATTTCGGGATTAAGAAGAAACTGATCCTTCAAAGAATTTGACATGTTTATCGGCAATTTATTGTGGATATGTAAATCTAAGTATTTTTAGAGCATAATTTTATGGATTTTCTTCCATGACTGATCTTTTTAGTGGTTCATTTGTTCTCTATAAGAACATAAAACAATGATGTAATGAAAAAAATATTAATCCTAATGACATTGATTTCAAGTGCGGTTTTTGGCCAGAGTTCTATTCATGAGTTTTCATTCCGTTCAATAGACGGAAAAGAACATAAAATGAGTGAGTTTAAAGGTAAGAAGATGTTGATTGTGAACACAGCTTCGAAATGTGGATTTACTCCTCAATATCAGGCACTTCAAGAAGTTCATGAGCGATATGGAGAAGACGTTGTGATTATTGGTTTTCCGGCTAATAATTTTGGCGGACAAGAGCCGGGTACAAACGGTGAAATCGAACAGTTTTGTCAGAAAAACTATGGTGTTTCTTTCTTAATGGCAGAGAAAGTGTCTGTCAAAGGCGCTGACATCTCTCCATTATTTAAATGGCTTTGCGCTCAAGAAAACGATTCGTTTACGGGGCCGATAAACTGGAATTTTGAAAAATTCTTAATCAATGAAGAAGGAAAATTAATCGCTCGTTATAGGAGTGCAGTAAAACCGAATGCCGAAGTAATCGTCAATCGATTTGAATCGTAAATTACCCTTTTTCCCCATTGAATTTGGATAGCTTATCATTAAAACGCAATGAGGAAGCTATTCACACGAACCATTTTAAAGCCATTATCCCAATTGATTCTCAAAAAATTGGTAAATTTGGCAGACCTATTAGATAACAAGCAAAATATATTTATATGAAGCTATTAGTTTGTATCAGTAAAGCGCCTGATACGACCAGTAAAATTGACTTTACGGACAACAATACTAAATTTAACGAAGCTGGTGTTCAGTTCATTGTAAACCCTTATGATGAGTGGTATGCGCTTGTGAGAGCGATAGAACTTAAAGAACAAAACGGAGGATCTGTTACGACCATAACTGTTGGAACGCAAGCTGATGAACCCGTGATTAGAAAAGCATTAGCTATAGGAGCAGATAATGCAGTTCGCGTCGATGCTGAGGCTAATGACGCATACTCAACAGCTTTCCAAATTGCTGAATATGCCAAAAGTAATGGCTTCGACATTGTTTTTACAGGGAAAGAAACAATTAACTATAATGGCTCTCAGGTTGGAGGTATGATTGCAGAAATGTTAGATCAACCTTTCGTGAGCTTAGCAACCAAACTCGATATGAATGGTAATACAGCAACACTGCACCAAGAAATTGTTGGTGGAGACGAAGTTGTTGAGGTAAATACACCTTTTGTCGTAAGTGCTGCAAAAGGAATGGCAGAACAACGTATTCCTAATATGCGCGGAATCATGGCGGCGAGAACAAAGCCTTTGGAAGTAATTCCAGCTGCAGATTGCCAACCACTTGTTTCATTTGAATCGTACGAATTACCTCCTGCAAAATCGGAGTGTAAGTATGTAGATGCAGATAATGTAGCGGAATTGGTTAACTTATTACACAACGAGGCGAAAGTCATATAAAAAGAAATTGAGATGTCAGTATTAGTATATATCGATACCCTAAATGGGAAAATAGCGAAAAACGCACTTGAAGCTGTTCAATATGGCAGCAAAATTGGCGACACAACTGTTGTTACGAATGGTAATATTTCAGATTCAGCCCTCCAAGTTTTGGGTGGTGTTGGAGCTAAAAAAGTGTTAGTCAATAAAAACCTAAAATCAAATGACGCATCGCAAGTAGCGAAACTTGTGAAAGCAGCTGCAGAGGCAACTGGAGCGGACACAATTGTGTTTTCCTCAGATTTAACTGGAAAAGCGGTTGCACCAAGAGTCTCTGCCAGCTTAAAGGCAGGTCTCGTTTCTGGAGCAATTGGATTACCGGAGGGTGATGGTTCCGTAAAGGTGAATGTCTTTTCAGGAAAAGCGTTTGGAAAAGTTACGGTCAACACATATAAGAAGGTAATTGCTTTAACGCCCAATGCAGTTGGTGTGGTTGAAGGTGAAGGAACGGCTCCCGTTGAGGCTTTTGATGCTGAAGTGGGTCAATCTTCTATCACAGTGAAGGAAGTTAAAAGACAAGAAGGAGATGTTTTATTGCCAGAAGCAGAATTAGTTGTTTCTGCAGGGCGCGGACTTAAAGGTCCAGAAAACTGGGGAATGGTAGAGGATTTAGCAAAAGCATTAGGTGCAGCAACAGCTTGTTCAAGACCTGTAGCTGATATCGGATGGAGACCTCACCATGAACACGTTGGGCAAACAGGAGTTGCTATAAGACCTAACCTTTATATTGCAGCCGGAATTTCAGGAGCAATTCAACATTTGGCGGGTGTAAATGGAAGTAAAGTCATAGTGGTGATTAATACTGACCTTGAAGCACCATTTTTTAAAGCTGCCGACTACGGAATCGTTGGAGATGCATTCGATGTATTGCCAAAATTAACGGCCGAAATAGAAAAACTAAAGGCACAAAATTAAATTTGATTAATTTAGGGGGCATGCTTAAAAGCTGTCCCCTTTTGTTTTTTTATGGAGAAAATTGAGTTAAAGATAATTGGCCTGTCATACAGTCAAACCCAATCGGGTGCTTATGCACTCGTTTTGGCTGAAAAGATAGGAGCAAGAAGATTACCCATTATCATAGGCGGTTTTGAAGCTCAGTCTATTGCAATTGAGTTGGAAAACATGAAGCCATCTCGTCCACTTACCCATGATCTTTTTAAATCTTTTGTGGAATCATTTGATGTTACTATAGGTGAGGTCCTTATCTACAATTTAGTGGAAGGTGTCTTTTATGCAAAAATAGTTTGTCAAAAAGATGGGGAGGTCGTTGAAATAGATGCCCGAACAAGTGATGCGATTGCTGTTGGTATTCGAGCCGGATGTCCTGTATATACATTTGAACATATTTTGAGCTCTGCGGGAATTCAATTAGAAGATGAAATAGAAGCAGAGGGTCCTGGGCAAGAGGAAGTTGTAGAAGAGGTTGCCGAAACGAATGAGTTAAAAGCAGCAAGCCCTAATAAATTGGAAGAAATGTTGCAACAGGCAATTGACCAAGAGGATTATGAGCGCGCATCTGAAATTCGAGATGAACTAAATAAACGAAACTAGACACTTTGAAAAAAAACTTTTCTATAGGATGGGCTTCAGTCTTATTTTTACTTCTGTTTTCATGCAGTAGTGACAAAGCTACTGAAACTGTTGTCGGTAAATGGCAGCAAACAACCGTGGCTGACGAGGCTCCTCAGCAAACCTTAGCACTTAATCAAAGTGAAACAGACAATACCTTTATCCTAGAAAATTGGAAAGGAGATACCCTCCAAGGAAATTGGACGAAATCAAATGACTCATTGTCATTAACTTATTTTGAAATCGGTACTTTTCCTGTCGATTCAATGACAATTACCAATGATCACGAGAATAACCCAGGTTTAACACTCTATCAAGAGGGCATGCCGGTCGGAGAAATGCATGAAGGAGAAATGACCGGTAAGGAAATGTCCATCCTTTTTCGATTAGTTGAATTGGGAGATGAAAGGTTGGCATTGGAAAATGAAAATCAAATTTATCACTTTCAAAAAGTACAAAAACAAGCGCAATCGCTTTCCTTTTTCTCTGTTATAAGAGGCGTTTTTGGGATAATGGCATTGATCATTATCACCTTCTTATTTTCTGGCAATAAAAAAAGAATTGATTGGGGCCTTGTAGCTAAGGGTACCGCCCTTCAAATAATCATTGCAATTTTGGTGCTTAAAGTACCACTTGTGGAGAGTGGGTTTCAAGCGGTAAGTGAGTTTTTTGTATGGATCATTCGTCAAACGGATGCAGGTGTTGATTTTCTATTTGGCCAAATGGGCATTGGTGAGGTGCAAGCACCACTGATCACCTTTGCAGTTAAGGTGTTACCTACAATAATCTTCTTTTCTGCACTAATGAGCGCGTTTTATTACCTAGGTGTTGTGCAAAAAATCGTTTATGCATTCGCCTGGGTTATGAAAAAATTTATGCGTCTTTCTGGTTCAGAAAGTTTAGCAGCAGCAGGTAATGTTTTCCTTGGTCAAACGGAATCGCCTTTACTTGTAAAGCCATATTTACTGGTCATGACAAAGTCAGAAATGATGTGTCTTATGACAGGTGGAATGGCCACCATTGCTGGTGGTGTTCTTGCGGCATATATTAGCTTTTTAGGGGGAGATGACCCTGTTCAACAAGCCTTTTTTGCTAAACACCTCTTAACTGCATCTATTATTTCTGCTCCAGCAGCAATTGTTGCAGCTAAAATATTAGTTCCAGAAACCGAAGAGATCAATCAAAATTTAAAAATAGATAAACAAAAAATTGGAACGAACTTACTGGAGGCAATATCTAATGGTACTTCAGACGGTCTGAAATTGGCCGTAAATGTGGGCGCAATGTTGCTTGTATTTATTGCATTAATGGCGCTTGGAAACGGCGTGCTGGAAGGGGTCGGCGAAGTGACCGGGTTAAATGACGTAATTGCCTCAAACACCCCTTACAAAGACGGTCTTTCTTTTCAATTCATTTTAGGATATATCGGTGCACCTATTGTCTGGTTAATAGGCGTTGAAGGAACAGACATTGTCGCTGTTGGTGAACTACTGGGGCAAAAAACGGTCCTAAACGAATTTATAGCCTATCCGCGCTTAGGTGAAATGAGAGAAGCCGGAACATTAAGTGAAAAGTCAATCATCATGAGTACATATATGCTCTGTGGATTCTCAAACTTTGCTTCGATCGGTATTCAAATCGGTGGAATTGGCTCACTCGTACCATCTCGAAAAGGTTTATTGTCACAGCTCGGAATGAAAGCCCTTATTGGCGGAACAGTAGCCAGTTTAATGACTGCTGCAATCGTTGGTATGCTCTACTAGGGTTGAAGACCTTTCAGCAAAAATTAATTGTTTGAAAGTCCCCTGTTATCTTATGAAAACTGATGTCGGTCGAAAGAAGTATACAATTAACTGATTTTTACGTACATTCACAGATAAGTTGGGCTTTTTCAAATTGAATTTGCTACACTTAATGGGTTGAAGTTTTTACCGTTAAACTGACCTGCCACTTGACTATGAGAAAAACGTTGATGAATCTAGCTATCCTTTTTAGCATGATGCATACAGCTGTTATTGCTGTGGCGCAGACCGTTGAACCCTTTTCTCTGCGTTATCAAATACTAGCAAAAGGTGGAATAGATTTCGTTTCGAATGCTATTTTGCAATGTGATGGATCGGGAGGCGGAGGCGCAAATTGTGCTGATCTAGATGCCCAACTACCTCCCACTTATGATACTTGGAGTCAGAATAACGATCACGTAGCTGAATATATCGATATAGATCTTGACCCAACAACCTTTAGTTCATCTTCTGATAGTCTTGATCTTCTGGCTTGCAGTGAAATACTCTTTGCCGGAATTTATTGGGGCGGTCGATCCCGCGATGATGACCTAGGTTATCCAGGACGTGATTCAATTAAAGTTGGAGTGGATGGCGGTGCTTATGTAGATGTTGTTGCTAATGAATTAATAGATGCCGGAGCAGATGAAGGATTAGGGAATAGAGTCTATTATTGTTACGCAGATATCACAGATATTTTAACGGCCAACGAAACAAAAGCCCTTTACACGATCGCAAATGTTTATTCAAGACTAGAAGAAGGGTCCAACCGATGGGGAGGTTGGAATATCGTTGTAGTGTATCAGAATGATTTAATGCACATGCGCAGCCTAAATGTTTTTGACGGTTTAGTGAATGTAAATGATTCAGGAACCGATATAGAAGTTGGGATATCCGATTTTTTAACTCCCCCATCAGGACCAGTATCATTTGAAGTAGGTGTCTATGGTTATGACGGGGATCGTGGTTTTGAGGGAGATTCTTTGTTATTCGATGGAGGAGCGGGTTACGTTCCAATTTCGAACACTACAAATCCAGCGGATGATATCTTTAATTCTTCACAAACAAGATTTGATGCCGTAACCACCTCTCAAAACCCGTTGCACCATAATAACATCAATATTGATGCTGACATTTTTGCACCAGATAATGGGACATTTGACTTTATTGGTAATTCGGCAACTTCTGCGGATATCAAAATCACAACCAACAATGAGACGGTCCAAATACAAGCCCTCACTTTTGCCGTTGATGTTTTCGAACCCGATATTAGAGCTGAATTAAGGGTAGAGGATATTAATGGAGGATTATTGGAAAGAGGGGATACGCTGGAGTACACCATTGTTGGTAAAAATATTGGTTTGGATCCTTCTTTAAGTACTTTCGTTGTTGATACCTTGCCTCTCAATATTGAGTATGTACCTGAATCTATTGAAATTACATTTGGCCCAAACCTTGGCGTGAAAACTGATGCAACGGGCGATGATCAGGCATTTTATGATGTTGCAGGCCGTTTTGTTCATGTCAATATGGGCTCTGGTGCAGATGAACTGGATGGGGGTGAACTATTGCATAGTATTGAGGGTGTTGACAGCACCTTAGTTGTTTTTCGAGCGACAGTTATTGAGGATTGCGACTTACTGTTTTGTAATTCTATTGTTGAAAATCAAGCTGGAATATTTGGTGTGGGTTCTGAGTCTGGAAATGACCTGTTTAATTGGAGTACACCAGGAGGGTTGGACATGTTAGGTTGCCCAGAACAGGGCACAACAGATATCGCGATTGACATTAGTGGTTGTGATCTTCCTCCTGACACTACGGTTGAATCGTATTGTGGTGGTATTGATTTTGAAGAATTCCCTTACGATGAAATAGGTTATGAATACTTTGATGATGGCTATCTCCCAGTTTCGGAGCCATCTGGCCCCGGAACGTATTATGCCATACGCGCAGAAGTAGAATGTGCTGATACGATTATGATCACCATTAGTGATTATCTCGATGCGCCAACCGAGGCAGATGCTGGATTAGATCAGGAATATTGTGAAGATCCAGGAGCCATAAATTTAGAAGGCAATGATCCGGTTATTGGAACAGGCGAGTGGACGGTTATTGTCGGAGGAGCAACGGTTTCTGACCCTGAACTATTTAATTCTGAAGTAACGGGTTTGTCCATCGGCGAAAACACTTTTGTTTGGTCGATCATTAACGGCTCAGATTGTCCACCTAGTGAAGACACTATAACCGTAATTGTTTACGAATTGCCGACAGAAGCCGATGCTGGTGATGATCAAATTATTTGTTTCGATACAGAAACCATTTTGGATGGAAACGAACCGTTAATTGGTATTGGCGAATGGTTGCTGATTACAGGGGAAGGAATACTATCCGACGCTTCGCTTTTTAACACAGATGTAACGGATTTATCGCCAGGAATCAATACGTTCAGTTGGACTATAACGAATGGTGTTTGTCCACCTAGTATTGACGAAGTCGACGTACTGATTGATCAAGACTATGATGGAGACGGGGTTTGTGATGAAGAAGATGTAGATGACGATAACGATGGAATTAGAGATATTATAGAAGGCCCTGAAGATTCGGATGGCGATGGATTAGAGAATAGGCTAGATCTAGATTCTGATAATGACGGTATTCCAGATATAACAGAAGCTTGGGCTTTTGATGCTGATGGAGACGGACAATTAGATGGTTTTGTGGATACGGATGGTGATGGATTCGGAGACGAAGTTGATCCTGACGATGGCGGTACATTACTTGCAAATCCAGATTCTGATGGCGATGGCCTGGTTGACGCGCAAGATCGTGATTCAGATAACGACGGGGTCTCTGACTTAAAAGAAGCATTTGGTTTTGACGTTGATAGCGATGGGGAAGCAGATGATCTTGCTGATACAGATAACGATGGTTTTGTCGATCTATATGATACGGATGATAATACTGTCCCGGGACCTGGAGACGGAGGCACGTCATTGTTGGATCCTGATACAGATGGTGACGAAATTCTCAATCGCTATGACTTGGATAGTGACAATGATGGTATTCCAGACATCATAGAATTTAACGGTGAAGATGCTGACGGCGACGGTGTAATTGATGTATTTGTGGATACAGACAATGACGGTTTTGCTGATGAGGTGGATACGGATGATAATACCTTGCCAGGCACAGGAGATGGTGGGACACCTCTCTTTATCCCTGACACGGATCTCGACAATATTATCGACGCCATTGATCTAGATTCTGACAATGATGGATTATTGGATATCGTTGAGGCAGGTGGTCTTGATGTCGATGGAAACGGAATGATAGACAGCTTTGATGATGTGGATGATGATGGCTTTTCAGACCTGTACGATACGGATGATAATACAGTACCCGGCGCCGGTGATGGAGGAATTGCTATTGACTTACCCAATACGGATGGAACCGGAGGTCACGATTATGTGGATATTGATGCTGATGATGATGGGATCCCGGATAATATCGAAGGGCAAGCGACCACGGATTTTAATGAATTAACTGAATCTGATGCTGATCTTGACGGTATCGATGATGCCTATGATATTGATGCAGGTGGTTCCCCAATTGGTCTTTATGATCACGATGGTGATGGTTTCCCAGATTTTCAAGATACAGATGCGGATAATGATGGATCTCCTGACTTAGTGGAAGGCCATGATTTAGACGGAGATAACACACCTGAAACAATTCCAGCAGGTCTTGATAGCGACTTAGACGGTTTGGATGACGCTTTTGATACCATCGAATTGATCCCACTCACCTCTTTTACCAATGCAGGCAATGGAACTGTGAACCCTTTAACAGATGGTGTTTTTGCAGATGCCGATGCGCCGGGCATCGGTGACCTTGACTTCAGAGAAAATGATACAGATCAAGACGGAATTACGGATATCTTGGATACAGATGATGATAATGACGGGATTCCTGATGTCATTGAAGACCTAAATGCGGACGGCGATAATAACCCAAATACAAACCCTTCAGATTCTGATGGTGACCGAGTAGCGGATATTTTCGACCTAGATTCTGACAATGATGGAATTGCAGATATTGTTGAGGCGGGTGGTATGGATGCCAATACGGATGGTCGTGTAGATGATTTAAATGAAGATGGTAGTTTAATTAATGACACCGACACGGATGGATTAGATGATGCATTTGATGAAGATAATGAAGGAGAAGCAATTCCAAATCCAAATTCTGATGGAGATTCAAAGTTTGATTTCCAAGATTTAGATTCAGATAATGACGGCATTTTTGATGTGATTGAAGATGGCGGAGAAGATTTAGACTTTGACGGTCGTGTGGATACTTGGTTGGATTCAGATGAGGACGGTATTCTTGACTATGCAGATGTTGATTTAACAGGCGGGGATGATTTGAACGGAGATGGAATCGCCGATAGTTTTCAGTTTGGTGATGACGATGATTCGGATGGTATAGGAAATGCATTTGATAATGACGAAAGTGGTGATGGCTGGGATGATGACAATTATACGCAAGGAGACGACAATCAAGATGAAGATGAAAAGGCCGATTATAAAGACCTCGATTCTGATAATGATGGCACATCTGACATTACAGAAGATGGTGGTGTAGATGCCGATAATGACGGTCGAGTCGATGAATTTGAAGACGCGAATAATGACGGCGCTGCGGATGTTGGTATGACTTCTGGTTTAGGTGATTTTGACATAGATGGTATTCCAAATCACGAAGACGTGGATGCCGACAATGATGGTATTACAGACGCAGAGGAGAATGGTCTTCTAGACCTTAATGCAGACGGACGAATAGATGCCTTTAATGATGAAGATGGTGATGGTTGGGATGATGACGAAAAGACGTTAATTCCAACGAATACAGACGAGGCAGAGCAACCAGACTATAAAGATTTGGATAGTGATAATGACGGAATTGATGACATCATAGAAGGTGGCGATATTGATACCGACAATAACGGTGTAATTGACCTTTTTGTAGATGATAACAGTGATGGTTTATCAGATGATGGTGGATTAACCCCACCAGACACGGACGGTGACGGTCAAGATGATTATCAAGACATTGATTCAGATAATGACTCGGTTTTGGACGAGGATGAAAATGACCCAAATGACGACGGCAATGGTCCCGACGACACAGACGGTGACGGCCTTCCCGATTATCAAGATACCGATGACGACAACGATGGAAAACTAACGATAGACGAGGCGATTATAGAAGGCTTAGATTATGTTGATTGTGACCTGGATGGTATTCCCGATTATTTAGATACAGATCCTTGCGGACTCAAAATACCAAAAGCTTTTTCACCAAACGGAGATGGAATAAATGACTTCTTTGTAATCGAAGGAGTTGGAGCTTATTTGAATGCAAGTTTTGTGGTTTTTAATCGATGGGGAAATAAAGTTTATGAATCAATCAATGGTTACCCAAATGATTGGGATGGAACAACCTTTTCCAACGGTGAGGCGGGTGATCGAGACTTGCCGGTCGGAACATATTTTTACATTTTAGATTTAGGTGACGGAACTGATCCGATAAAAGGTTACGTGTTTATTAATAGATAGATGAATAAACTTTTAGTCATATTGTTAACATGTTTTGCAAGCTCACCATTATGGTCGCAGCAAGACGCTATGTTTACACATTATGCCTTTAATACATTGGCTGTAAATCCGGGTTATGCTGGAAGTCGAGATGTCTTGACAATAACCGGTTTGCATCGTTCTCAATGGGTGAGTTTTCCGGGCGCACCAGTTACCCAAACATTAACAGTTCATTCACCAGTCATAAATAAGCAATTAGGAGCAGGTTTGTCTTTTATAAGCGATCGAATCGGGCCCTCTAAGAATAATGGAGTTTTTCTTGACTTTTCATATAAAATTAAGGTACAAGAAAAAGGAAAGTTATCCTTTGGCTTAAAGGCAGGTTTAAATATGCGAAGTGATGAAATAGGAGGTCTCTCCACCATCCAAAATGATGATCCGAGCTTTGAGCAAAATATCCAAAGTCAATTATTACCCAATTTTGGTTTTGGTTTGTATTATACACAACCTCGCTTTTATGCAGGGTTATCTATACCAAGGTTGTTAGAAAATCAATTTGATACAAATGTGATTGTTGGAGGAACCGATCTTGCCTCAGAATCGCGACACTATTATTTCATCGCTGGGACTTTGATTGATCTAAAACCGGATGGCAGTTTGAAATTAAAACCAACCACGTTTTTGAAAGTTACTGCAGGGGCACCGATTGAAATGGACATCACCGCTTTGTTTTATTATCAAGACTTCCTATGGGTTGGCCCGATGTTCAGAACAGGAGACGCGTTTGGTGCTTTGGCTGGAGTAAATATGACAGATCAGTTTTCATTAGGTTATTCATTTGATTGGTCTTTTGCTAATACGACGGGTCGGTATAATGGAGGTTCGCATGAACTAATGTTGCGTTATGATTTTATTTTTAATGAGAAAGCAAAAATAGATTCACCAAGGTATTTCTAGATGAAAGAGATATTCATAAGACATATTGCTTTAAAATTAATTGTCAGTTTTGTTTTTTTACTGTCCTTTTCCGCTAATGCTCAGAAAGAAGATAAGATATTGAAAAAGGCAAATAAGGCCTATTCCAATTATGCTTACAGTCAAGCCATTGAATGCTTGAATCAAGTTGATGGTTATCGCCCTGAAGTGATGCGCAAAAAAGCAATGAGTTATATTCATTTACATCAAACAGAGGCTGCTGAGCCAATCCTTTATAAATTGGTGACATCAAGTGGATTTCAACCCGAAGATTTATATCAGTATGCATACGTACTTCGGGCAAATGAAAAATATCGCGAATCTGAGGAATGGATGAAAAAATATGGCGAACTCAAAAAGGATGATACAAGAGCACAATTGTACTTGCGCGCTAAAGGAAATTTCGCACGGTTAAAAAAAGAGAATAAAAATTTTAAGGTCTATAATCTTGAAATGAATTCTACCTACTCAGATTTTGCACCAGCACTATGCGGTAATCAGGTTGTATTTGCTTCGAGCAGACCAAGAGAAATTGATCCGATTCGTAGAAGGTGGAACCAAAGTGGCCAACCATTTTTAGACCTTTACATAGCTGATCGGGCAGCAGATAATCGCCTAACAAATAGCAAGCCGATTGCTGGCAAAGTAAATGGCAAATACCACGAAGGTCCGGTCACATTTAATGAAGCAGGCGATTTTATGATAATTACAAGAAACAGTCCCGCTGGCAGAAATGAAGATGGGGTTGTACGCTTACAATTATTTGCTTCACATTTGATTGATGGCGACTGGCAAAAACCTGAACCACTACCTTTTAATAATGAGGCTTATTCTGTAGGTCATGCCAGTCTTTCTAAAGATGGAAAAACACTATATTTTGCATCAAATATGCCTGGAGGATTAGGTGGTGTAGACATCTATAAAGCCAAAGTTAATGATGACGGAACTTATGGTGATCCTGTAAATCTGGGCAATAGAATTAATACCGAAGGTGATGAGATGTTTCCTTTTGCACATGCGTCGGGTGAGTTGCTTTTTTTTTCTTCTAATGGTCGTGTTGGTTTAGGAGGGCAGGATGTCTTTTTAGCACAATTAAAGAAAGACCAGTCGGTAGGAAAGGTGATGAATCTCGGAGCACCAATTAATTCCAGTTCAGATGATTTTGGATTGGTATTGAGTGAAGATCAATCAAACGGCTATTTTTCATCCAATCGAAAAGGCGGCAAAGGAAGTGATGATGTTTACGGTTTTGATTTAGCCAAGGCTTTTTCATTTGGTCGAATTATTCGCGGAACAATAATGGACACTAAAGGCAAACCGCTAGCAGACGCTGAGGTAAGATTATTTGATTTGCGTACGGGTCAAGAGGAAGTTGTGCACTCTGATGAGGATGGTTTTTATTCATTTGTTGTTGAAGAAAACAAATCTTTCAATTTGAGAGGGCAAAAAGAGAGTTATTTTGATGCCAATGCCACAACAAGCACACATATCACTGAAGAATTTGTGGAAGTAAATTTAAAATTGGTAAAAGATCCAGGGATATCGATATATGCCCAAATCACCGATAAATTTAGTGGCAAGCCCTTGGCTAAAGTAAAAATGGTTATGAAGGATTTAATTACAGGAGAAAATGAAGAAGTCATAACAACTGCCTCTGGCGACTATTTTAAGCCTTTAATAGGCCGAAAACTTGAGGATAAGGGAAGTTATCGTTTTGTATTAAAACGTGCTGGGTACCTCAATAAAACAGTAGATTATAATGCCGTTTTTAAGTCTATAGGAAAGTATGAAGTTCATAAAGTGATAGACTTATCAATGACGCCTGCTCAACCTGGCGATGACATGTTAGAAAGACTCCAATTAAATCCAATTCATTTAGAAAAAACAGAAACAGATATTTCAGCAGAGCACGCTGTTCAATTAGATAAAATAGTTGCTGTTTTGAACGACAATCCAAGACTTACCATTCAGATAAGGGTACATACCGACGTTTTTGGTAGCGCTCAAACCAATCAAAGAATAACCGAAAAGCAGGCCCAGGTTATTGCCGCTTATCTTGCCGAAAGAATCACAAATCCTGAGCGAGTTACGAGTAAGGGTCTAGGCGAGAGTCAACCGACTATGGTGGATGCAACGGCAGATGGAGGCCATAAAGAAGAAGTCCTGACAGAAGCCTTTATCAATTCCTTCAAATCAAACGACAATAATGAAGCTTATGAAAAGTACGTTAAGCTAAGTCGCCGTGTGGAGTTCGTTATTCTGAAGATGTAAACTTACGGGTAATTTTAACCTAAATTATTCCTTTAACATCTCAAAAGGAGATTGATATACGGCATAGTTTGCTGTTTGATTTAAGTTTTCCTGATCCGCTTCAAGATATGAAGCCACTTCTATTCCGGCTTCTTCATTTGCTGCGATCATTGATCCAGTAGATAAATAACGGGCAAAGATCATTGCGCATAATAGCAGTCCCCCATAAATGGAAATATGTTGATTTAGTTTTTTCAAGGCAGGTAATTAGTAATTCATAGTTTTCATCTAATGTAGGCAAAGAAGGGTTCGAATGCCAATATTTTCGACAAAGCCACTGTTTTCGGGGATGACCGATCGTTCAGAATCAAAAAAAGCTGCTAATTCAAAATAGCAGCTTTTAAAAGTATATGAATACAAGCGTTGTTTTACGTAAAGATCGCTTGGTAAGTATTTGTTGCGTTGATAGGGTTAACCAATAGAATTGGAATTTTTGCTTCGTTCGTAATCATGTATTGCTCATGTGAGGCTCCGAAAACACCAAGCAATTGATGCTTTTGAATGTTCATGATCGCAATAAGGTCTGCATTCGCTTCTACAGCATGACTAACAACTTCTTTATCGAAATCCTTTGAAGGAGCTAGTTTAGTGGTCACTTCAATTTTGCGCTCTCCAAAAAACTTATTCGCAAAGATGATATTCGCCTTAACCGCATGCTTTAAGAACTCATCCGATTCATCCGGAATGATTACGTGGACACGAGAGTTAAAGAACTTCGCCATGTTCGCAACCAAAGTAAGTTTCTGTTTCGTTTCTTTGTGTAAGTCAAGAGGAACCACGATATCATCATAACCTGAAAGATTAATTCGTCTTTCTTGAACGATTATAAAAGGAGTTGGTGAGTTTGTCACCACTTTTAAAGCGTGACTCCCTGTAATATGTTGCCATCCGTGTGCACCATGAGTACCCATGAAGATCAATTCCGCGCCAATTTCAAGGGCAAAATCTCCGATATCATCGAAAATGTTACCGACACGAACGTGCTTAACGATTTCAACATCATCTGAAAGTGCTGCTGCTTGCGCTTTTTCAGCTGCGTTATCCAATTTTGTCTTGGCCTCTTTCACTTCATCTTTCTTCGCTACCACGTGTAAAAGATGAACGTCTGCTCCAACCACCTGTGCGGTAATCATCGCATGCTCGATTGCACTTTCTGCAACTTCTGTGAAGTCAAAAGGAACAATGAATTTTTTCTTGGTCATAGTATAGTGATTTGATCTGGTTTTAATCGGCACAAAGGTACGGCTTTGCGCCAGCATAAGACCACAAAATAGTAATAATTAATATATTCTTAATGTGAATTAGCTAAAATTTGTAGCCTTTTTACGACGCTTTTTTAGATAGGCGTTAAGAAATATCGCCCCAAGAATGATAACAGTGCCAATATAAAAACCAGTTGACATTTTTTCGGCATCAGAGCCTCTCATATAACCAATGATTAAGGCAATAAGAATTGCATAAATGGGCTCCATATTAATACTCATGGTAACCGTAAAGGGGGTCAAAAATTTTAATAGCCAGACACTCGCTAAGAAAGCCAATGTCGTACAGATTACTCCAAGAATTATCAATAACACCCAGTCTTGCATGGAAACCAAAAACAACTCATTATTTAGCCCATTAGTAAAGGCTAAAAGTGTGGTAATTGTAGCAAAACCTCCAAGCATTTCATACTTTGTAATTTGAAATGTTGGGAGGTTTTGTTGGATGAGTTTTCCATTAATGGTATTAAAAGTTGCCGCTAAAAATGCAGAGAGTAAACCGACTAAAATTCCCATTTTATATTCCGGTTCAAACCCCATGATAAGTCCGATGCCAATAACAATTGCAATGCTCAAAAACAGTTCGTTAATTGAAATCTTACGTTTAAAAAACAGCGGTTCTAAAAAAGCGGTAAACAAAGTTGAACTGGACATGCAGACCACAGCAACGGAAATGGTGCTGATTTTTATAGCATAAAAAAAGGTCAACCAATGGATCCCAACAATAATACCCGTTGAAAAGAATAATCCAGCTTGCTTAAAGTTCACTTTTCGAACTTTGTAGAAAGGATAAAGCAGCACCATGGAGAGATAGGCAATACCCATTCTAAAAAACACAATCTCAAGTGCCTCTAAGCTGATTTCTTTGCCCAAAACACCAGTAAATCCCCAGATAAATACAACTAGGTTTAAGATGAGATAATGTTTCCAGTTTGCCTCCATAAAAAAGCCGCTTACCCAATTTTTTGGATAAGCGGCTAAAAGTAATTAAGTTTCAGTGATTATTTACTTAACAGCTTCTTTTTTCTGTTCGGTCGCTTTCACTTTTTCTTCTTGTGTTTTTATCTCATCTTTTTTGGCTTCCTGATTTTTCTTTGCCTCCTCTATCGCTTTCTTATTATCTTCGATCTTCTTTTTATAGTCTTCGATTTCTTTTTCTAGCTTTTCTTGCTCTTTTTCAAGATCTTCCAACTCCTTATTTCGTTCCTTCAAGATTTTCTCTTCCTCCTTGACTTCTTCACCGACAACATCTTTGGCAGCCTTTACGCCGAACTTGTAGAGTTTAGTATTAATAACTTTAGCTTTTCCAGGATGTTCATTAGAGGTCATGATAGCGCCACCTAAATCGATAGCCAGTGAAATAATTCCACCACCATCAGGATTCGCTTCTACTTTTGCATAAACGTCAAAAGTATTGTCGCCCATTTCTTTGAGTTTGCAGTCATCAACAAAAATAAAGCCCTTCTCTGAATATTTCCCTTTCCAAGACTTAAGTTCGTCTTTTAATGCTTTTTCAAGGCTTTTTTGATCACCATAAGGCACGGATAATAAAAAACCATTTTTAGGTCCGTCTATATTTACTTTCTTTTCCTCAACTGTTACCTGTGCGAAGTTATTTAACGTTAGCAGCGCGAGTAGTAATGTTACTGTTTTTTTCATAATTTGTTTTTCAATACCGCAATGGCGGTGGTCTTATTGTTTAATAGCTTAATATACGATCTTTGATTAAAAGATTATCCTTTTTAAACACCGCGTTCCGCAAAATTGATCCAAATTTTAAGCCAAAGTATTCAACGGGATGTTTTTTGTAGTTGGGGGATAAAATTCCAATTTCAGCTCAACCAAACTCCAAAATTGAATTAATTTTACACTATGCAGTTCAAGGAGGTAATCGGTCATGAAGCCATCAAAAAATCGTTGATCCACGAAGTGGAAGCCGGTCGGGTGAGTCATGCACAGATGCTTTTAGGACCAGAGGGAAACGGAAAATTATCCTTAGCGATATCATTTGCAACCTACCTTTTATGCGACACTCCTGCTAAAGGAGATTCTTGTGGCGTATGTCCCAATTGTAAAAAAGTTTCTGCATTTACACACCCGGATTTACACTTTGTTTTTCCTGTAGTAGCCAATAAAACAAACAAAGTCGCCTATTCGGGAGATCGAATTCAGGAATGGACTGCTATCATACAAAAGCAACCTTATTTCAATCTCAAGCAATGGCAAATGCACTTAGATGAAATGGGGAAAAATGCCGCGATTGGTGTTGAAGAAAGTAGACAGATCTTAAAGCGATTGGCTTTAAAGTCTTACAGCGGAAAATATAAAGTCATGATCATCTGGATGCCAGAAAAGATGAATAATCAGTCGGCGAATAAATTATTAAAATTACTAGAGGAACCACCGGAGAAGACCATTTTCTTATTGGTTAGTAATGCTGTCGACACCATTTTGCCAACCATTTTATCACGAACACAGATCATTCGAGTGCCAGCGTTGAAGCCAGATGAAATGACGGAATATTTAACCACAAAGTATAGAGTGAGTGAAGAAGCGGCAACTTCTGCGGCAAGTCTGGCGCAAGGAAATGTTGCAGAGGCGATTGAATTATTGCAAGGTGCTGATGCCCAGCATGCGTTTTTTGATTTGTTTGTGAAAATGATGCGTGCTGCTTATAAAGCAAACCCAATGGATTTGATGGAGGTCAGCGAGGATGCAGCCGCGCTTGATAAAGAGAATCAAAAGAATTTTCTTAAATACGGATTGCGTATATTTCGCGAGTCGATCATCCTCAATTATATGAAGGGAGAACTTGTTAATTTGCAATCCAATGAAAGGGCTTTTTTAGAAAAATTTGCGCGGTTTATCAATAATCAAAATATTACGGAATTGATGGAAGAGTTTAATCAGGCGCATTATCACCTCGAACGCAACGCAAATCCAAAAATTCTATTTTCAGATGTGGTTATAAAATTGACGAAATTGATTAAAAAAGGGGTCTGATGAAATTGTTTTTTGGCATTATGGGATCATTGATTGCCTTTAGCATTCTCCTTGGGTGTGGCAATAATGAAAACCTATTGGAGGAAGAGGGGCCAGAGATTTTGGCTTATAGTTTTGTAGTCGCTGGTCATGCATACGGAAATCCAGATACATACACCTCTTCCGTTTACCCACCTTTGCTCATCCAATTAGACAGTATTATTGAACATACTGGAATTCAACAATTAATTTTAACAGGCGATGTGGTGGCGCATCCAACTCCCGAAAACTGGGAAACCGTTCGGACTGAAATTGAAGAGCGAAAAATAGAAGAGTGGTTCATTGCTCCAGGTAATCATGATATTAGTCCGTACATGGATACGGTGATCCAATCTAAAAAATATATGGCGCACGTGCGAGCAAACAACCTTTTCCTCATTTTAAATACCAGTCACCCTGGTTGGACAGTGGATAGTGCCCAAGCTGTTTTTATTAAAAACACACTTCATAAACATGCTAATGAAGTGGATGAGATTTTTGTTTTTTCACATCAATTATGGTGGGAAAATCAATCTCCTGTTGAATTTAAGTTGGATTCATTAAGACCAAATTCTTTCGCTCTTTTAGAGGGGCCATCTACTTTTTGGGATGATGCTTTCCCTTTCTTTAATGACTTAGAAAATGAAATTTATTTTTTTGCTGGAGATATGGGCTGCCATTTTAGCCTTCCAGGTTATTACGAAGATCATCACAAAAATTTCCACTTCTACGGAAGCGGAATGGGCGGCGCAGTTGAAGACAATTTACTGCACGGTAAAATATATCAAGATGGACATGTGGAAATTGAGCGGATTGATTTCTGATAAATGTCCACGGAAAGCATTAACTTTAACGGTTTAAATATAGGAATAACGGAAATGGGATGTAGTAATTGTTCGAATGGTGGTGGTGTACCCAATGGTTGTAAAAGCAACGGTTCTTGCGGAACTGGCGGTTGCGACAAATTATCCGTATTCGATTGGTTAGCTGATATTGATTTACCCAATGGACAAAGTGAATACGACGTTGTTGAGATTCGTTTTAAAAGTAGTCGCAAAGGGTTTTTCAGAAATATAAAAAACATCAACCTACAAGTTGGTGACGCTGTTGTTGTTGAGTCTAGTCCTGGATATGATGTAGGTATAGTATCAATTGTAGGTGAATTAGCTCGTATTCAAGTGCGAAAGAAAACTTTGAATTTCAAAGCACACGAAGCCCGCCCTATTTTGCGAAAAGCAACAAAAAGCGATATCGAGAAGTGGAAAGCAGCCAGATCGAGAGAGTCGGAGACCATGCACGCATCAAGACGTTTAGCCTCAGAGTTGGGGCTAAAAATGAAGATATCAGATGTCGAATTTCAAGGCGATAGCAATAAGGCTACGTTTTATTATACGGCAGAAGAAAGGGTGGACTTTAGACAGCTCATTCGCAATATGGCTGAAGAATTTAGAGTCAAAATTGAAATGAAACAAATTGGTGTGCGACAAGAAGCTGCTCGTTTAGGCGGTATTGGTTCTTGTGGTCGTGAATTGTGCTGTTCAACTTGGCTAACCGATTTTAGATCGGTATCTACGGCTTCAGCAAGGTACCAACAGTTATCATTAAACCCGCAAAAGTTAGCGGGCCAATGTGGTAAGCTAAAATGCTGCCTGAATTATGAGCTCGATGCTTATATGGAAGCTTTAAAGAAATTTCCACGCTCTGATATTAAATTAAAAACAAAAAAGGGTACTGCATTTCATGTAAAAACGGATGTTTTTAAAGAGCAAATGTGGTATATCCAAGAGGATAAAGACAATCCTGGGGCAAATGGGTTTATTCCATTGACACCTGAGCGAGTAGCTGAAATCATTAAGTTGAATAAGTCTGGAGAATACCCTTCTGACCTGAAAGACTTCATGGTTGAGATTGAGGTTGAAGTGCCAGATTATACAGACGTTGTTGGTCAAGACAGTTTGAATCGTTTTGAACACGTATTTAAGCGTAAAAAGAAAAAGCGTCGTAATAAAAAGCCGAACCGCAATAATCCAAATAATAACCAAAACGCGAAAACGGAAAATACGACCAAGGAAAATGCAGATGGTCAAAACCAGAAGCAATCAAGCGGAACAGGTCAACAAAGAAAAAAACGACCGAATCAAAATAAGAAAAAAGGTAACCAACAAAACCAAAATCGTTCCAACCAAAACAAAGCACAGAATACGAAGTCGGGAACGAATAAACCAAGAAACCAAAGCAAGGGGCAACAGCAGGCTAAAAAATCGGATGGTGCTAATAAACCCAAGGCATCGAACCAAAAAAGAAAGCCTTCGGGAAACAGAAATACCAACCGCAATAAACAACAAAAACCAAAAGAGAAAAAGGGAGATGAATAAGTTGTTCTATATCGCAGTTTTGGTTGCTTCTAGCACTTTGTTTTATGCATGTGATAGCAATAAAGTGTTTGAAGAGAATCAATCAGTAGATGATCAGATCTGGAATACTGAAGACATCAAAACGTTCTCATTTGATGTTACGGATACTATTTCACCGGTGAGCTTGGCGGTGAATTTGCGCACAACGGTAGATTATCCTTATTCAAATATATACATGTTCCTGTATAGCGAATATCCAGATGGAACTGAACATAAGGATACGATAGAATTTCTCTTAGCTGCTGCTGATGGAAAATGGTATGGTGAAAACTCTGGAACGATCGTTTCGTTTCAAGGTTATATCGCTGCTGGTGGACGTTTTGCAAAATCTGGAACCTATACCTATAAGTTGCAACACGCGATGCGTGAAGATGATCTCCCGGAAATTGTTGATGTAGGATTGCACGTGGAAACCATGGAGATGGAATAATACGTTTGAAATGGGCGCATCTGGCAAAATTCATTTTCACACATTTGATGCCCTGCGATTTTTCGCCTTTTTAAAAGTCTTTCTTTTTCATTTACCGAATGTCTTGCCTGGAGACCCAGCGATGGAGTGGTTTCGTGATCACATCAAACACGGGGGTGGTGTAGGTGTTAGCTTTTTCTTTGTTTTAAGTGGTTTTTTAATTACTTATATCCTTACCTATGAAAAACTCAATACAGGTAAAATAGACCTGAAACGTTTCTTTGTTAGACGCGCTTTTCGGATATGGCCCTTGTTTTATTTGGTGGTCATAATCGTTTTGCTTTTGCCACCTGACTTTGCGCAACATTGGGGGTTGCACATGAATGGGGGAGGTTATGATCCAGATTGGCGATTTTCCCTAACTTTTACAGAGAACTATAAGTCCATCATCATGGACAGCGGTCCAAAATTAACACCATTGCCGGTCTTTTGGTCATTGTGTATTGAAGAGCATTTTTATATCATCTGGATGATCGTCTTCTTCTTCATCCGACCAAAAGGAATTCCTTATTTTCTAGGGACTACCGTTCTTATAGCATGGATTTTCCGTTTCTTTGAAACCAGTATTTACGAAACAGAAAACGTTTCTACCAATGACCTTTTTACCAATATTGATTATTTTGCCATAAGTGGATTATTAGGATATGCCGTTGCTAAAAACTATAGGCGTGTTGCGGATCTAGTCATTCGTATTCCTTATGCCATTCGAATTGGATACATTTTTGCCGTTTTGACTTTACTCTATTTTCAAAAGGATCTTTTTGTCCATCATGATTTCTTTCCAGAGGTGTTAAAATACACCTTATTTTCGACGGTTTTTGCCGGTTTATTGATCGTTTTTATACCGCAAGAAAAAGGCGGATTAAGAATTAGAGACAAACATTTACTCTCTTGGCTAGGTCGCATCAGCTATGGGCTGTATGTATACCATTTAGTTTGGATTCATGTCCTGATGAAGGTTTTTAAATACAATGGATGGGACCTTAACCATTGGTCTACTTTCGGACTTTTTGTGCTGATTACTTTTTCCGGAACCGTTTTAACTAGCGCCATATCTTATTATTGGTTTGAAAAACCAATCCTTTCTTTTCGAGAAACGCTTTTTCCAAAAAAAGCGAATTGAATCTAATCTTAAACCTTCTGTCCAATAGGATGAAAAAAGCTACTTTAGAATTATTACTTTAGTAGAAGATGAAAATCATTGTGGTTCCCATATTGCTGCTAGCTTTTGTTTTAACAGGCATGGATAAGGAAGAGGCTTATGGCCTCAGCAACCAGGCAGTTGATTCGATAAGGTCAACCAGCTTATGCCTCATCACTATTTGAAAAAGCGGAAACCTATTTCTCAACTGCTTCTATTTCTTATGAAAAGGTTGATCACTACTACTGGAAGGCATTGCTTTATGCCAAGCAAGGCGAATGTGAAAAAGCTACGCCACCATTTCATGAATCACTGGACATGGCGCTCCAGCTTTCCGATTATGAAAAAGCAATTAACATTTATTCCGATAAAAACTTGCGTTGTACCTTTATGCAAGGATGAGATCTGAAACAAGCCTTGACCAATGCATTGCATCTGAAAGAAATGACAGCAAATTCAGATAATCTCAAGCTAAAATACTTGGAACTTAGAAATCGAGGAGTATCGACCTTATATTTCGTTTCATAATCGAACGCATATCTCAAATTGTTCGTTCACAGATATTTCATTTTATGCTGAGCAATTAACTTTAATGGATGGCATTTTCCTGAGGTGTTTAAACACTTCTTTTACCTCAACTTATAAAAAGGAATATGCGCAGTGCAAAATAACAGGGGGTAATTTATTCATGCAGATGTGTGATTTTACAGATTTTACAGGAGCAGCGCTTGTACTGGATGGTACAACCTCTTCGTCAAGCATAGAAATGACTGCTTTTGAATCCGACAATATTGAAAGTGCTTTGGCCATAGCAGATATTTCTACCGCTGAGACTTTTATTCGAGGATGCGAGTTTAAATGGTGTAAAACGGGTGTGGCAAAGAGATATGGCAAAGCCAGCTTAAAATGCAATACCTTCGATCAGATTGGGCAGAATGCGATATTTGGCGGATCCAATGCGAGATTAAATTTGTCAACCAATGATAATGCAGGGTACAATACATTTAGCAATTTCAACGGGTATAATATTGAACTTTCAAATGCAGGCTACCTGCATATTAATCAGGGGAATAATAGTTTTGACAATGTAGAAGGATATCCAACACTAATTGGCGATATCGAAATCGGCGGACCTTATCTAACGGCAATTTTAGCACACCAAAATCATTGGAATGCTTTTGGTGCTGCCCCGGCAGATGCAGAATTTGATTTGGTCAGTTCTATGACAGGCGATCCGATTTTTGTTGCCGCTGCTGTTTTGGGCGCTGGCCCTTGCGGTTCAGCTGATGCGGACCATCCCATTGTTGATCTACCTGGAGGAGGTCATACATACTTACCGTCTGTCTCGCTTTCAGGTATTGGTCATTTAGTGAGGTTAGATTCGGCAGTTACTTTTGCCTCTATGGCAAGTCTTGCTTTTGACCCGGCCGGTAACAACGAACTGGCCATTCAACGTTATGGCGATATTTTGAAAAACCCTTTTACAGATGAGGAATTAGCTGATCCGAAGGTTAGTTTTTATTTGAATCTTGCTTATCACGGAATGAAGCAAACGGTTTATCATGCTATTTCAGACAGTTCAATCTTGAAAAGCCATAACCTGAATACATTCAGTGCCCCTGTGCAAGAATACGTTGATGTGTTGAATAAGTATTCATCTAGTGATACGATCGCTTCTGAAGACTATGTTTCACGGCTTTATTTAGAATTAGATAAGGCTCATTTATTGCGTTCATTAGGGCATGTATCTACTGGTTTGGATATTCTTAAAAATCTCAATCTTTGCTCTATTGACTCCGCTGAGCAAGTAGTTTTAAACGAATGGCTTCTTTTGTATAATGAAGAGTTAACACGAATGAGTCTGGGAGAAAGCATCTCTCCATTAGACACCATTTACACAGATACGACCGATTATCTAATGTCAATAGATATTCAGTTAGCGGAAGCGTATTTTGGTTCACGTATTCTTGGACCGGGTAATGTTACTTATAAAGATTGCTCAGGAGGTATGGCACGAGAGATGCCTGTTAACAATTTAGCTGATTTTGCGCTTAAATTATACCCAAATCCAACCAATGGTCTGGTCAATCTACAATACACATTACCAGATAAAGCGAAGGGTGAAATTTTGCTCTTTAGCATTGATGGTAAACAGGTCGGAACTTTTGATTTAGATAAAGGGACAAATCCTACCGTTTTGGATATTTCATATCTGCCCAACGGATTATACCTCTATAAAATGACGATTAATGATAAACATGAAGCAAGCGGACGAGTTTCGGTAATGAATTAGGGTTTAATTCAATGGTCGTTTTGTGCAAGGGCTTTCCGTCGTTCACGTATGTGGGACGTGCGGAAAGTCCGTTTTGCATTCGGCTAATCAAAGCAATTCATCCAAACTTTTCTTTCGGTTGAAATAATTGATCACCTCCTGATTGGAGCAATCAAAATAATGATCAAGCAACCAGTCGGCTAGGTAGTTTCGGTAGGCTTCGCGCGCGATTAAAGGGAAGTAGATAAAACCACGCCCCTTTTTCTTGTGGCCAATAAACTTCTTGCGTTCCAATATCCGAACGATAGTTGAAGTTGTATTATAAGCCGGTTTAGGGGCTGGATAAAACTGTATAATTTCTTTGACAGTTGCCTCTTTGAGCCCCCATAATCGGAGCATAACTTGCTCTTCTGCTTGTGTTAAACGTTGCATGATACGAATCTACAAATAATCTAGAAATCAATAATGAACTAAACCTATCGTTCTGTACATTAAAAGAGAAAAAAACGTTTGTGTCGAACAGAGGTTCTGAACTCATCCACCATTTCTGAGATGCCCTTTTCCTGTAATTTTTTCAGTAGAACAGACCATGAATTCTTTAATTTATAATTCAGTTCTTTTTGGCAAATAGGCAATAATCCCAGGAATTCAACACCTTCATTTGCGAAAACGTCTTGCTTAAAAAAGGTTTGTAGATGTATCGGCTCAACTATCATAAAGTGATTGGCAGCAAATGGGCCAAAGATATTTTCAGGAGGGTTTCCAGCGGGAACAGTATCTCCAGGACCAAACCAAGTCTCAAATCGTTGAGGAACTTCTGCAATGCGGTGAATCCAGTGAACAGACCAATGATTTTTGTCCACTTCCGCATAATGCGGCAAACAAAAATAAAGTTCAATTTTTTGAAATTTTTCAAAACCCTCCTTCACGGTCTGATTCCGATCAGATAGACCATCCGTAAAAACGATGGTGCATTTCAAGTCCGGATTCTTCATGACCTTTATGTCAAATCCATAATCCTTGTTTTGAACCAGAGTCCTAATGGTCTCTTCTGGAAGTGTTTTTGAAAAGAGGGTTTCAACCATAGCACAAAAGTAAGGGCTTTTTACGATTATTTACTCTAAAAAAGAGTGGTTGGGCTAAAAAACAAAAAACCACCAGTCATAGACCGATGGTTTAAATATTGATTGAATCAAAATCTTACTGAATAATGACAGTCTCTTCTGAAGTCTCTTCTTGTTCAATTTTGATGATTCCTTCACCATAAAGTGTATCACCACTTCTTACTTCTATGTCTAAAACAAACACACCTGCTTGTCCTAAGTTATAACTGTCTGAAAAATCAAAAACAGCATAACCATCAACCTCTGTAAAAGAAGTGTCATCGATAATGATAGCACCATGCTCGTCAATGGTTGGACTTGGATACAAACGTACCATTGCATTTGGGAAAGGATCACCTGCCGTATCAACGACCTTAATTCTTGCTACCGTTTCTCCTTCTTTTCGACATGATGGAAATAAAGCCAATGATACAAACATCAACCCTATAAACCCTAATCCAATTCTACCAATAATTTTATTCATTTCTCTAGTGTTTATTCCCGCCTTTAAAGCGAGGCCTGTTACAAAAATACGATATTTTTGAAGAAAGGTTTGGTTTTCGTGCATATTACTATGCTTAATCAACTGCGCCAAGCCAATTGATTATCAACAACCGAACATTTCTTCTTTCGTTTCTATTAATACTGACGCGAAATAAAAAGGTTGCCTCTAAACAAGGTAATTATAAGCCCTAGAACCATTTCTTATCCCTGTTCAATTGCATTTTTTTGTAATTTCGCAGAGGTGGTTAAAGAGAAGCCTTCAAAAGCAAATCTCCTGTCACCTAGTAATAGAACAATTGAATAGTAGAAAAAGTTACATACCTCAATGGGTTTAAAAGAAAAAATAGAATCGATCAGGTCAGAAATGAATGCATTTAAAGTGGCTTCTGCAGAGGAGTTAGAAACTTTTCGTATTCGTTTTCTAGGTTCAAAGAATGTCATTAAAGACCTTTATCGTGATATGAAGGAGGTGCCAAAGGAAATGCGTAAAGATTTTGGTCAATTGATCAATGCCTTGAAAAACGAAAGCGAAGAAGCTTTTACTTCATTTAAAAATCAGGTCGGATCAAACCAATCCGGAGGCGAATCAGAAAAAATTGATTTGTCGCGTCCTGGAGAAGAATTTCCGCTTGGATCGAGACATCCATTATCATTGGTGCGCAATGAAATAATTGAGATTTTTAGCAGAATTGGCTTTAATGTTTCTGAAGGTCCAGAAATTGAAGATGACTGGCATAACTTTTCAGCATTAAATTTCCCGCCAGAACATCCAGCTAGAGATATGCAGGACACCTTTTTTATTGAAAAAGGTGAAAACGAAATGGCATTAAGAACGCATACGTCTTCTGTACAAGTGCGGGTTATGGAAAATAGCCAACCGCCCATTCGAACCATATCACCAGGTCGTGTTTATCGAAATGAGGCCATATCGGCAAGAGCGCATTGCTTCTTTCATCAAGTGGAAGGGTTATATATTGACAAAGACGTATCTTTTGCTGATTTAAAACAAACCTTGCAGTATTTTGCTCAGGAATTATTCGGTAAAAAGGCAAAAATTCGCTTAAGACCTTCTTATTTTCCATTCACCGAACCAAGTGCTGAGGTAGATGTTTCTTGCACACTTTGTAATGGTAAGGGGTGTAATGTTTGTAAATATACAGGTTGGCTAGAAATTCTTGGTTGCGGAATGGTTGACCCTGCTGTCCTAAAATCTTCTGGTATTGATTCACATACTTATTCAGGTTTTGCATTTGGAATGGGTATCGAACGTATTGCTCAATTAAAATATCGTGTTGGTGATTTACGTTTATACTCTGAAAACGATATTCGATTTTTAGATCAATTTAAATCAGCCTACTAATGGGATTATTCAATTTTGGGGAAAAAAACAGTTCAAGTAATGCACAACCTATGCGCTGGCAGCGATTAGATTCGGAACAGCAACTGAACGAATGGATTGATGCTTCTCATGAAAAGCCGGTGATGTTTTTTAAGCATAGCACCCGCTGTTCTATAAGTTCAATGGCTTTAAGTCGATTAGAGAATTATTGGAATTTGAACGATGAGGAAGTAACACCAGTATACTTGGATCTAATTCAATACCGACCAGTTTCAAACAAAATGGCTGAATTGCTAAATATTACACATCAATCACCTCAGATTCTATTGGTGAAAAGTGGGGAGTGCGTTTATAATGCTTCACATAATCAAATTGATGTTGAAGGTGTAAAACAAAACTTATGATAAGAGCAGTAATTATTGATGACATCCCAGAAGCACGATCTGTATTAAAAGCAGATTTAGAAAATTACTGTGTGAATATTGATGTTGTCGGTGAAGCAGATGGAGTAGTGACGGGTGCAAAGTTAATCAAAGAATCTGCCCCAGATTTGGTTTTTCTTGATATTCAAATGCTAGATGGTTCTGGATTTGATTTATTAGAAATTTTGCCTGAAAAAGACTTTAAGTTAATTTTTACAACTGCCTCAGATGAATATGCGGTAAAAGCGTTCAAGTTTTCAGCAGTAGACTATTTATTAAAACCGATTGATCCGGATGAATTGATGGATGCTGTTAGTCGTGTTGAACAACAAGATCAACCTGCAGACCGAATCGATTTATTGAAGGAAAATTTTGATAAACCGAAGCGTATTGCGCTTAACACCTTAGACAAAATTCATATTGTTGAAGTGGCAGAGGTACTGCGTTGTGAGTCGAATATCAATTATACGATGTTTTACTTTTTAGACGGAACGAAACTTTTAGTTACAAAGACACTAAAAGAATTTGACAAGTTGCTTTCCGATCATTATTTTATTCGTGTGCATCAGTCGCATCTTGTTAATGCCCGATTTATAAAGGAGTTTTTAAAGTCTGATGGTTATATCATTATGAAAGACGGAACGCGTGTACCGGTTTCAACTCGAAAAAAACAAGTATTAATGGATATGATCCATAATTTTTAAATTCATTAGTGTGAAGACCCATATATTACAATCCATTATTTTGGTACTATCTCTTTTTTTAATTGTGCAATGCGCAGGGGATAGCGAAGATCCGATCGAAAAACAAATCGTTCAAAACACGCGAGCTGCCCAATTAACCGCACCGCTCAACCGTGATACTTATGATTATGGTGATGATATTACAGCGGAAATTCAGATTAATGATCCAAGCAGCATTACAGATTTGAAATTGACGGTAAACGGAGAAGTCATTGCTGAAAACATCAACCGAGAATCACAAACGATTTCATTTAAGGCTACAATCGGCGGGAAAGTAGGTTGGTATCGCGTCTCGTTATCTTATACAGACAAAGAGGGAAAAGAGGTAGTTGATAATCGAGACGTTGCGATATTTTCAGATCTTGAACCAGAAAGTAAAAAGGCGATAATCGCGAATACTTATCCGCATGCAAAAACTTCATATACCCAAGGACTGGAATTTTATAAAGGACAATTATTTGAAGGGACGGGACAGTATAATCAATCTATTCTAACAGAGGTAGATTTAGAAACTGGTGATAAGATTAGAGAGAAACCATTACAAGATCATATTTTCGGAGAAGGCATAACGATTTTAAACGACACGATTTATCAAATTACCTATCGTGCCACACAATGTTATGTTTATGATATGGATTTTAATCTCTTGTCGACCATGAACTATTATGGAGAGGGCTGGGGCTTATGCAATGATGGTGAATACATTCTCATGAGTAACGGATCAAGTAAAATTGTTTGGAGAGATTCAAAATCGTTTGAGATCGTGAAAGAATTAAGTGTTTTTGATAACCAAACGGAGGTTGTAAACCTGAATGAATTAGAATTAATTAATGGTGACTTGTACGTTAATCTCTACCAAGAGAATCGAATTGCACAGGTTGATACGAGTAGTGGTAAAGTATTGACCTATATAGATTGTAAGGATTTGGCTTTGGATGCCAAAGATTTAGGTAATGATGTTTTAAATGGGATTGCCCATAACCCGGAAACGGGTAAAACATACATGACCGGTAAATGGTGGCCTAAACTTTATGAAGTAATATTCGAATAATGGGTAAATTAACGATAGTTCCCACTCCAATTGGAAATATGGAAGACATGACCTTCCGAGCGATACGTATTCTAAAAGAGGTGGATGTCGTTTTAGCAGAAGATACCCGAACGACCAGTAAACTTTTCCAGCGTTACGAAATCAGCAATAAATTGGTCCCCTATCATTTAAATAATGAGCATAAAATTGTTGAGCGCATTGCAGCTGACATTGCATCTGGGATGCATTATGCATTGGTCTCTGATGCAGGTACACCTGCTATATCAGATCCTGGTTTTTTGCTCATTCGTGCCTGTATAGCATTGGATGTGGAAATAGAATGTTTACCAGGTCCAACGGCTTTTGTGCCTGCCTTGGTGAATTCGGGTTTTCCTTCTGAGAAATTTATCTACGAGGGATTTTTACCGTTAAAAAAGGGGAAACAAACGCGCTTACAATATATAGTCGATCAAGAAAAAACGGTTGTTTTATACGAATCACCGCATCGTTTGCTTAAGACACTGAAGCAGTTTGGCGAAATTTTAGAACCCAATCGTCAACTGTCCATTTCAAGAGAGATTTCGAAAAAGTTTGAAGAAACCGTTCGCGGTAACTGTGAAGAGCTCATTGAGCATTTTACACATAACCCCATTAAGGGCGAATTTGTAATGGTTATAGCGGGTAAAGAAAATCGAAAAAACAAGCATGGAGCAAATTAGAGCCGCCTATCTCGTCAAACAAGGGAAAGCATCTGAAGCATTTCAAATTAAAGACACAGACAAGCCTATTTTGAATGAAAGAGAGGTTGGTATTCGTGTAGAGGCATTCGGATTAAATTATGCGGATGTAATGGCTCGAAATGGACTTTATCGTGAAAGTCCTCCACTGCCATGTGTTCTTGGTTATGAGGTTGTCGGTAAAATCGAAAATATTGGTGCAGAGATGGATCAAAATTTAATCGGTAAACGAGTGGTTGCGTTTACGCGTTTTGGAGGATACGCAAATTACGCCGTGACGGCTGATTTTGGTTTTACAGAGGTTGGCGATATGAAGGCCGGTGCTGCGCTCAGCATTGCGACACAATATGTAACGGCCTATTATATGGCAGAAGAGGCTATTCGATTGTTTAAAGGAGATCGTGTATTGGTGCATGCTGGCGCAGGTGGAGTCGGGACGGCACTAATTCAACTTTGCAAGCGAAAAGGTTGTGAGGTTTTTGCAACAGCAGGTTCCGCAGAAAAATTAGAATATATGCGTGAACAGGGGGCTGATCATGTCATCAATTATCGAGAAGAGGATTACGAAGATAAAATCAAATCAATTCTCGGGAAAGAACGCTTGGATGTGACGTTTAATCCAATAGCCGGCACGACCTTTAAAAAAGATTTTCGCCTTATCGGATCAGCTGGCCGTGTATTACTTTTTGGAGGTTCTGAAAGGTCAGGTAAAAATTGGGGAATTTTTTCTACCTTGAATTTTGTGCGAAAAATGGGTATTATTATACCGATTACTACCATGATGAGGTCAAAAGCAATTATCGGTGTCAATATGTTGAAAATTGGTGATAATAAACCAATGATCTTAAAACGATGCATGCAAAATGTGGCTGAATTAATTCGTACAGGAGAATTAAAACCGCATGTTGGGGGTGAATATAAAGTCGATCAATTGGGTGCTGCTCATGATTTTTTAGAGTCGCGCAAATCAATTGGCAAGGTTGTTGTCAAGTGGTAGGCATTAAGAACTAACCGTTTAACGGAATCAAAATAATACGCTATGAAAAAAAGTATACTTATTGGCGGGTTGTTTATGGTCTTTTTAGGACAAGCGCAGAATGTAGATGAGAACAGGGTTTCTGTTTCATATATTCAACTCCCTATTAACGTCATCAACAAGGCTGTTAAGGTTTATGAAGTTGATATCAACCGTTCGTTTGAACAAGCGAATGAAGATAGTTTATCTCGATATCAAATAGAATTAGAATCGGCGGCATCAATTTATGAGGCTGAACTAGCGCAATGGAAAGCGCAATGCGAAGCAATGGAAAGAGATTATCTGAGCAGAATGGCAGCTTGGGAAAAGCAATCTCAAACAGCTAGTGCCTCTGGAGCTCCACCTTCTTCACCTCCGTTGGCGCCAGTTTATCCTGCTCATCCAGTTCAACAAGAAGTTGAGCCACCCCAATTACACAACGGTTTGGACGAAAACATGGTCAATAATGGCGTAGACTTAAAAGGATTTGACAAAGGGTTGGGAGGAGCAATCATTACGGTTGACATGTATCCCATCTCTCAATTCAAAGTAAATGAAAAGAAGGTCGTAAAAGACGGTGTAACGACGTATGAATATTTTGCTTCTTATAAATTGCCGATAGGATTAAAAGTAGAAGACCCTAGTCAAGGGGTTGTTTTGCAAACGATTATTGGTAATTCTGTTCAACAACATATTATGAAATCATACGCATCGAAATATGATTTTCAATTGTGGTGGATGGACAATGCAGACCAATTTTGGATGGATTTTGAAAAAGTAGTGCGTCGAAAAGCGGTGAATCAATTAAATACCGAATTAAATGAAAAATCGGGTTTTCCAGTAAAGAGCAAAACCATTGAGATTTATACCGTTAAACGTTATAAAGATCATAATTATTCAGATTTGGTAAATGCATATACGTTAGCTACACAAGGTTATCAAAAAGTGAGCAATACGAGAGATCGTAGTGAAGCACATGCTAAATTAAATGAAGCAATTGCTGCTTGGAAAAACATTCTTACGGAAAGTAATTTATCCGATAATAAATCGCGTATCAACGATAAGGTTACCGCATTGTTACAATGTAATATTGCTCAAGCCTATATCTGGATGAGTGAATTTGATCAAGCTGAGGTTTATATTAATCTTGCTAAAAATTGCGGAATTGGAAAATTTGAGCGAATTGCGCGTGCTCTAGCCGGTTCATTAGCTGAACGCAAACAGCGCTGGAACGCCTATTTTGAGTAACTGAAAGCTTTATCAAAATACCTATTGCTATTATTAAAATGGTTAATTGCAATAATAGCAATAGGTTTTGTTGGTTGGAAAATTTGGACTTTTAAACAGCATAATGAACTCTTTGATTTTCAGTGGTCAGTAGAATCAGGCGCACTGATTTCAATAACCGTACTGTTGGGAATACTCAACTGGTCATTCGAAGCAATGAAATGGAAACGATTGCTGAGTGGCGTTTTACATTTGTCATTTTTCCGGTCATTCGCAAGTGTCATGCAAGGTGTAACAACGGCGATCATAACACCAAACCGTTTAGGAAGTTTTATTGGTCGTGTAGGAGGTCTGCCGAAGGAACACAGAGAAAAAGGTGTTTTATTGACACTATTATCAGGTTTAGCGCAATTCAGCATTACTATCGGATTTGGTTTGGTTGGATGGGTAATTGTATATGGTCATAAAGAGTGGCTCTTTGTTCTACTCTGTATATTGTTTATAGGCCTTGGTTTATGGCTCTTTTTCGATCCAAAAACGATTTTGCGTCCGTTCATTATGCGTTTTCTGAAACAAAAAATTGTGGAGAACATCTTGTCTTTGCAAGACATAAGTATTTCATTAAAGATTGAAATATTAGGCTTATCTGTACTAAGATTTCTGACTTTTAGTTTTCAGTATGTTTTGATTTTATTTTGCTTCCCAACGATAAATGATACCCTTACGATTTGGAGTCACGTATTGGTGGTGTATGGTTTAATGACGATCTTACCTGGCTTATTCTTTGGCAAACTATTTATCAGGGAGGCCGCGGCCTTAATCGTTTTTCCATTGATAAGCTTTGCTGATAATGAAATCATTTTAGCCGGTTTGATCGTCTGGTTGATTAATATTGGTTTACCAGCATCAACTGGCGCTTTTATGATGATGAAAAGCAAGCAATGGTTTAATTCATCCACACAACAGTCATGATAGCAATGGGATGCATTTTGATTTTAAGTTTTCAAATAGTGGCGGCTATTTTGATTTGGGCTGGTCGAAAAAATATGCGATTCAAACATGAAGATGAATGTATCGGTGGCCTGTCTATTCTCATTCCTTTTCATAATGAAGAAAACCGAATATTAGAACTAATTAATTCGTTGAATCAGCTGGAGAAAAAAGAAAATAGAGCTATTGTTTTCATCAATGATCATTCTTCAGACAACACTGTTCGCCTCATTGAATCGAAGCTTCAGCATCCTTTTAAAATAATAGAAAACACCTATAAGAAGGGTAAAAAATGGGCGATTAAGAAAGGGGTCGAATCAGCAAATGACAACTGGATACTCACTTGGGATGCTGATGTGAAAATTGGAAATGATTATTGGCAAAAGTTGAGTGAATTGCCGGTGGCAGATATGATTGTATTGCCCGTTAAATTGACGGGGAGTAAAACACCATCTATTTGGGCTAAAATAGAACATGCCTTTTTGCGTTTCTTTCAGGATGGGATGGCGTCAATCAACCACCCAACGCTCGCGAGTGGAGCTAACCTGGTTTTTCGCAGAACGGCTTTTTTAGAATTGGGATCGAAAAGAAATGACTATTCAATTCCATCGGGAGATGATGTTTTTTTATTGGACCAAATGCGCCTTTCAAATATGCAAATATTGAACATACCGTATAATCAATATGCAGTTGAAACACCAGCACCCACAAATTGGAAATCTCTTTTTCAACAACGAAAAAGATGGTCTTCAAAAGTGGGTGACATGAGATCTTGGACCTTAATTCCTGCTGGTCTTTTACTGATGTTCGTTCAGTTTTCGGTTTTTGGCCTTATTTGGCTTTCTCTTAATAACCCTTTATTTATTCTATTGATCGGAATTAAAATAATGATAGAAATAGGGATCGTTGGAACTTATAATAAATTGAATGTACAACTGATTTTAATGACAATCGTCAACCAAGTTTTGTATACACTTATTGTTTTGGTGGGGCTTTTTCCTTGGGGCAAAGAATCAAAATGGGTCATAACTGAAGGGCAATAGCCCTTATTCTTCGATAACTGCACAATTCCCATTAAACGGATCGTCCTCGTAGGTTTCACATACGGCATCTGCTTCTGAACGAGAGACCTCGCCAATGGGATATTCATTCCCGCTTGTAAAACATTGGCACTTATAGCTTTTAGAACAACTAAGTGTACTTAATCCTATGGCAATTAAAGCAAATATGATTCGACTCGTTTTCATCTTTAGCGGTGTTTCATTTTAATATCAGAAACAAGATAGGAAATTTTCGTTTTTAGTGTTCTAATTTCTTATCCTAAAAATTATTAAAACAAGAGCAGCCCCACCAGGAATATGAGCAATCCTGCTAAAAACAGTAATAAAGTATACGGTAAAATATCTTTCGCTTTGAGGCCAGTTATGCCCAATAAAGGTAAGGCCCAAAAAGGTTGAATCATATTGGTTAGCTGATCACCATAAGATAAGGCCATAATTGCTTTGGGATAGGTCACTCCTAATTCTTGCGCGGATGCTATTATAATCGGTCCTTGAACGGCCCACTGACCACCACCACTGGGTACAAATACATTCACAAGACCAGCAGAGAAAAAGCTATAGATTGGAAACGAACCGGTGGTAGAGATGCTCACAAAGGCATCCGAAATTTGCGTGATTAATCCTGACCCAACCATTAAACCTAGAATACCAAAATAAAGGGGAAATTGCAATAGAATTCCGGTTGCACCAGAAATAGCATGTCCAGCTGCATCGATGAATTTAGCAATACTTGTGTGTAATAATAGCGCAAAGCCTAGTAAGGTCAAATTAATAAAATTGGGGTTTAGAAAATTTAAGCTAAACGATTCGGGTAGTATTACAGCTTTGTAAAATGCATAAAAGAGAATGAGTAAACCAATAATGAGGCTAAAACTGAAAGAATGATCGAGGCGTTCGGCCCCTTCATGCTTTTCTTTATTGACAGGTTTTGGTTTAATTGGCTCAGGTAATCGATCAAATTGAAAAGCGCGTTTTCCCGCCAGATACATCAGGGCCGGAACGATTATTAATAACATGAGAATAACCGTAATATTCATACCTGAAAAAATCGTTTCGTCCATACCTACACGATTTGGCAAATTGGCTATATCAACACCTGGCATATCTCCAATCAAAGCTTTTAAATTGCCTTCTTCTGCTGCTTTAATTGGAGCAGATCCTGAAATTCCACCGTGCCACACCATCAGTCCGACATAGGCAGCAGCGCCTATTAATGGATAGTTTAATGGCTGACCAAGTTGGTTAAATTTTTCACCGACTTTTCTGGCGAGAATAGCACCGAAAATCAATCCCAACCCCCAATTAAATAAACTGACCAATATGGTTGCGAATGTTACTACAAAGGCTGTATTTGCCGTATTGGTGCATGGAGATAAAAGGCGATCAATAATAAAAGAGACCAATTTAGATAAGGCAATGATATGCCCTAAGACCAACATTAGCATCATTTGAAAAGCAAAATACAGGCCTCCTTTTCCATCATTCCATAAACCGTTCTCCCAAAACCCTCCTAAATCAGCAATGTATTCTAGCGCACCTTTTTCTGTTGGCTTTGTAAAAACGTAAGCGAGTACGAAGGTTAGTAATGTCAAAATCACTGCTATCGTGAAAGGAGTTGGCAGCAGTCGCTTATAGGTATTTGCAAACTTTTCTGTGAAAGACATTTATTTATATCTAGGTTACCGAAATTAGGGATTTTTTAGGACACTTATTATAAAGAGTTCATATCTTTGCCTTGTGGATATCGATGAAATAGAAACACCGGATTTAAAAGATCGTTTACAGGCGTTAATGCTGGATGTTATCATCTTATTTGCTTTAATGTTTGGTTTATATAAGGTCTTTGATGCTTTAGGGGATGTATCTGATTTAGTCAGAATGTGGTCTTTTATATTTCTGTGGTATATCTATGACCCCTTATTAACTTCTCTGCTTGGCGGAACTTTAGGTCACTTATCGATGGGCTTGCGCGTAAGAAGAATGAGTGATCCGTCGAGAAGGATAAATATTTTAGCTGCTTATGTTCGCTTTACGGTTAAAGCGCTTTTGGGATTCATCTCCGTTATTGTGGTGGCCGCATCAAGCCGTGGTCAGGGTATTCACGATTTAGTCTCCTCCTCCATTGTCATTCGAAAAAGAGACGAAAATAAACAAGTGTCTCAAGAAGAATTATTAGACGTGGTAAGTAGCGACGATGATAATGATTTGGACGAACACCTGGTTGGTTAAATGGGGTGATTCATGTCCAACATTTCAGCCCGTGTCTCCATCAACTTTGTCAGAAATTTACTCACTGACTTCCGCGCTGGAATTAGGTCAATATTGACATGATACCCTTCGGCGTGAATATTAAACGAATCGGTACTTTTAAAAATAGTTAGTCGATAATAAGGTATCGGCCAGACATAATTGTTTTTCGGATTTCGGATATAAATCAGAATTCCCTTTTCTCTTCTTTCAATACTGATGAATTTTCGGTCAACACTTTGACCAAAATGTTTGTCTAAACTTGGACTGTAGTCATTAACTATTAATCGTGGTGAGCCAACAGGTCGATTTTTTATGCGCATTTTTAAATTAAATGGTTCTCCGATTAAATCCCGTATGGCTTTTTCCTCTTTATGACTCGGCTGATCGTATAAATAAATCATACAATAATGACAATTGAGCCAGTGGTTTTGTTCTAATGATCTATTTATTTTTCCTCCCCTTAAAGGTCCATTGCCAATAGAAATAGGGGAAAATGGGCAGAATTAATTCGATGGTTTCGTCGGCATCTGGGAGATACATATAGAAACCAATAAACTCCGCATGAAAATTCCGTAAAATGCCCGCTTTGAGCTTATAAAATGGAGCTATCCGAAAGCCATAAGACAGTTGGTATTTGCGCGGAATAATGTCCAAATAGACAAAGGTCGTTCCATAGGATGCAGGTTCTGTTCGTGAAATGAATGACTACACGCATTTTGTCAGACTACGGGATCCTTATAACTACGATTATCTATTTGAAGTGAACGCAACATACAGCGATACAATAACTGATTTTACATACAACACGAAGGGCTATAATTGTAATACAAGGGTCGATGAGGTGAATTATAAACTGAATGGTGAATCAAGAACCGAGATAGACTTAATTATTCAATAAGTTGCTTAAAGTGTTTTCATTTCACGAACAGAACCAGCATGTAACCCATCAATGGTATGTTCTCCAATTCTTACTCGAACTAATCGTAAGGTAGGGAAACCTACTGCGGCAGTCATTTTTCGAACTTGTCTAAACTTTCCTTCTCTCAGGGTAATAGATGCCCAACTCGTAGGGCCATGACGTTCATCTCGAATTTTACGCGCACGTTCGGGAAGATCGGGGGGGTCAATCTTAAAAGCTTTACAAGGTTTAGTCATGTATTTTTGCCCTTCAATTCCAATTTCAACGCCGGTCTTCATTAACGTTATCGCTTCATCTGTGATGAGGCCATCTAATTGAACGTAATACTCTTTTTCGTACTTCTGACTCAGAATACGAAAGCTTTCTTTTCCGTTTGTAGTTAAAAGTAATAGTCCTTCTGAGTCTTGGTCTAGCCGTCCAATAGCCATTGTGTTTGGAGCGAAATCATAGAGCTCTCCCAATAATTTCTTTCGCTTTTTGCGTTGACCGTTATAGATAAACTGACTTAAATAACCCCAGGGTTTAAAAATGGCGTAATGATGATGTATGTTTTCTACTGCTTTATTCTCCATTGGCGACATCTTCGATCGCTGGTGAGGATGTTCCCCCAAATAATTCACAATAAAACTCTACGGTGACCACATTTCCGGCACCAGTCACTTCTTCCATTCCGTATTCGATACGATCAAAGATAAATTTACCTTCAAAAGCTTCAAAATGCTCCCCTTCTTCATTTTCGCCACCGCCTAAATGTTTAAAAGGCACATCTAATGTTTTGGTTTCTTCTAGCAGGGTTAATTCGCCATGCGCAATATATGCAGTATCAGATTGACTGACAGAAGTTGATTTAAAGACGATCTCCGGATAGTTTTCTACATCAAAAAAGTCAGCTTCCATTAAATGCTCATCGCGCATGCCGTTATTGGTATTGATTGATTTTGACGCAATGTAAACAGTCAAGGAAGATTGGGTGTAATCTTCAGGCACATTAAATTCAATCGAGAATTCTTCAAAGGCTCCTTTGGTCTTTTTTAAACCTTCAACATGAAAGAGAATTTCTGCCTGAACATTTTTTCCAGATGCAATTTCAAAATTCCCTGTTATGGTGGATAGGGTCGGAATAACTTGTCCAGTGGAATCAATTGCCTCTTCAACCTGAACTTCTGATTTTTCAATTTTACTTTCGTATTCTCCCCATGGAATAAAATACAAGATTGCAGCTGCGGCCACCGCAACAATTACTCCTCCGATTACTAATTTCTTTATCATGATATTGTTTTAAGTCTATGTTTATTGTAAATTCTTAACACAAAATTAGAAATATATGTTTGAACATCTATTATGAATATCCAAGAAAGACTTATTAAAATCCTGCATTGTCATCAATCCATAAAAAAAGGCACTTGCATAGCAAATACCTTTTTTGTTTTTGTCAAGATTCTAATTAGAAAGGAAGATCGTCGTCTCCCTCTGCTACAAATGTTTCTGCATTGTCAGCACTCGCTGCTCCAGCTCCACCAAGTGGCTCTATTTTCCATGCATCCAATGAGTTAAAATAGCGAACTGCGCCATCTTTTGGATTTGTCCATTCACGACCACGAAGGAAGAATGTAACTTCAACATTGTCACCCAATTTGAAATTATTCAACAAATCTGTACGATCCTGAACCGCCTGGAACATGATTGTTTGTGCGTATTGTCCGGAAGCATCCACAACTACAAATTCTCTCTTCTTAAAAGACTCAGAGATTTGTTGTACATCTCCGATTACTTTTAGCTCTCCTTTTAATGTGTACATAATATTCGTTTGTTTAATTGTTAAAAGAAAGAAGCGTTTTCCAAGCTTCTTCCAGTTTATTTTCAGTTAATAATTCTTTCGCGCGTTGATGCAGTGCAATTTCAAGCGCTGCTTGTTTGTCTTCCAAAGAAACAAATAAATCACTTAACTCCAACAATTTGTAATCATTTACATCTGTTTCGTTCGGAAGTTCTTCAATACCGCCCAATTGTCCAAGATCATTACCAGTTAAAATCGTGGATAAGCGAATGTCTTTTGGAATGGCGTCTACACCAATGCCTTTGGTAACGATGGGTTTGGTAATTTCAAACATGGATGTTTTATCTGTCCTACAATACCAGTTTCCGCCCATTCGCGAAACTAAATCAATTTTATGTTGATCAATTTTGCCATCCTGGTCTAATACTTCATCATTGATATGAATCCGTGTCACCTCACAAATGACCAAATTTCCAGCTCCGCCTCCGTCACCTAATTCAATCACCTCGTTTACCTTACATTCAAATTGAACGGGAGACTCTGCTACACGAAATGGTTGAATCGTTTCCGAAGCTAGAGGCGTTAAACCAGTCTTTTCGAATTCATCGGTACCTGGATCATAAGGGGAACTTGCCAATGACATTTGATGTACCAAATCGTAATTCACTACGTTGATTACTACCTCTGGAACTTCTTTGACATTATTATAGGTGTCCTTAGTCGTATTCGTTCTTCCAGATCGAGCAGGTGAAAACACCATAATCGGGGGGTTAGCACTGAAGACATTAAAGAAACTAAAAGGCGCTAAATTACTGACACCATTTTTGTCAATCGTACTCGCAAAAGCAATTGGTCGAGGACCAACAGCACCGAGTAAATAACCATGAAGTTGTGGTATAGGTAACGATTTAGGATCAATACTTCGCATACTGCAAAGCTAATAAAATTGACCAAAGATGCTGGTCAATTTTATCGTTATTAAATCTAAAAAAGCGGAAATGTTCTTATGCTTGATTTTGCATATGTGACTGCACATGCTGAATCGCCGACTGTAGGTCGGTCAATAGATTTAAGGTGTAGTTGTGGTGCTCTTAAATCAAATCAAATACAGCGCACAATTCACGCATGAGGACTTCAAAAGGTTTTGGTATTAATTAAAAAAGGCTATTTGCCACGGTTCTGTCGCATTAACTTGGAGTAACTAATAAATGTTTAGATTACAACTTCATCTAATACTGAAATTATGTTTGATCGTCACCGATATCAAAGA
>Ga0181559_10000253_pt1 | contig 46899 bp, 31 predicted proteins | sample 011ome_21_FD_133752 | JGI IMG/M metagenome (GOLD analysis project Ga0181559, IMG submission 133752) | Coastal salt marsh microbial communities from the Groves Creek Marsh, Skidaway Island, Georgia - 011508AT metaG (megahit assembly) | ecosystem: Environmental > Aquatic > Marine > Intertidal... | reverse complement strand
CTGCGAGGCAGTCTCCTCCAAGCCGATGGACGGACCTACGCGCTGGGAGAACTGGGAACACTTGGAATTTTCGAACTCACTTCAGGCGGCGCGAAGGAACTCGACAAAACACAGCTTTTCCTCTCCCGCTCGACCTGGTCACTGCCAGTACTTCACAAGGGGCTGCTCTTCGTTTCGCAACACGAAGCAGATACGGACGGGAATCCCCCACGATTGATCTGCTACGACCTGCGGGAGGAGTAGAGACTGAACACGCAGCACATGGGCTGATGAGCACATATTCTGAGCTCACAGAGGCATCGCTGCAGCTGGCCTCTGTGAGGCCAGAAAAGATGTTTTTCCACGGGAAAAACTTTCGGCCTAACCCTCCGGATTTGTCAGCCGGATGATCACACTGGCGTCTTTTGCGAGCCACTCCTCCGCTGCCTGCTGTATTTGCTCTTGAGTGAGAGCACGAATCTGATCGGGCGCGTTGCGGTAGTTGTCCCATCCGAGGCCAACCAGTTCGTTGATCGTCGCGCTTCCGGCCAATTCTCGTACTCCTTGAAGGCGAATAACTTCCCGCCCTAGCCACGAAGCTTTGGCGCGATCAAATTCTTCTTTGGTCAGACCTTCTCTTCGCAACGAAGTAATTTCTTCGAGCATCTCTTCCTGAACTCGATCGAGATTCTCTGGAGAAGTTGATGCGTAAAAAATTACGAGACCTGGCTCAAGCCCCTGCATTCGAGTTGAACCTACTGAATAGGCGAGTCCCAACTCCTCGCGGATGCGAATGAACATGCGCGAAGCCATGTCACTGCAGGCCTCATCGATCAAATCCAGCGCCGGCTCACAAGGATTGGTCAAATCACCGACACGATATCCAATTAACAAAACGGCCTGCTCTTTCTCGTGTTCGAGTCCTACCACTTTCCCATTGGGTTCTGGAAAGGGGGAACTCAATCGGGTCGTGAATTCCCGTGCTCCTTTCGGCAAGTCGGCTTCAAATCGCGCTCGCAGGAGATCTTCGGCCTTGTCCAATTCGAGGTCACCGAAAACACCTATAACGCCATTTCCACCAACGGTAAGTCGCTGGTGCATCGACACGACGTCCTCCCGCCCGAGACCGGGCAAAGAGTTATTCGTGCCGCTCATCTCAAGCGCATAGGGATGATCCCCATACAGCTCTTTCCGCAGGCGCTTCATTGCGACGGAGAACGGACGGTCGAGCTCAGCTTTGATTTGAGCGAGCTGGAACTGCTTTTCTTTCTCCAAAACCTTTTCTGGAAAAGCTGCATCGAGGATAGTTTCCCCTAACAATTCGACAACGAGGTCGAGATCAGGTCGCATCGCGTAGGTGGATACGCCAAATGTATTGTTCCCGATCGAGCTCCCAATTCCTCCGCCGACCGATTCGATAGCTTCAGCAATTGCATCACCGGAACGCTTTTTCGAATCCTTCACCAAGAGGCGCGACATCAGTCGAGTGACTCCATTTTTCTCCGGAGTTTCTGCGAGCAGTCCGCCTCGAAATACGCCGCTCGCCTGCACAAACGGAAGGCGGTGGTCGGCCAACAGCAGAGCCGTGAGTCCGTTGGGGAACTCAATCTTGCGAATGTCTTCCGACCGGGAAGTTACCGATGAAACCGATTTCGTTTTTTCCTCCCCTGCCGGAGCAAGACCAACCCGAGTGAAACGCGAAGGCGTCAGGTATTCGCCCGCGACTCGTTTAACCATATCGACATCGACGGCCTGTACTTCTTCCACATAGTCGCGAGTGTAGTCGAGATTGCGAGTCAGCAGCCAGTTCGATCCCAGATCCGAAGCAACCCCTCGAGCTGACGTCAGGATCGAAAACTGCGAACTAAGGGCCTGGTTTTTCGCTTTTTTAAGTTCCTCCTCTGTGATTCCCGTTTCCACAAACCGAGCCAATTCCTCAAACACGGCATTTTCCGCTGCTTCCTGTTTTTCCGGTTCCGTGTCAAAACTGAAAACAAGCTGTCCAGGAAACGAAGGCGTATAGGCATAGGCCCCGATCGAATGAGCGAGCTGCTTCTCTTCGCGAATCTTTCGGTAAAGGTGAGAGCTGCGCCCATCGCCAAGAATCGCGGTCATTAAATCCATCGCGGGAACCACCGGGTGCGATCCGTCAGGAGCCGGAAAACTAATGCGAGTGCGGTGCAGTTCCGTAGGAAACTCAATCGTCTCGGAGCGGACTCCCATCTGGGTCGGCTCACTTGGAAGAATGACGGGAGATCTCCGTCGCCGTTTCAGGTCTCCCAGCTTTTCTTCAATCGCTGCGACGACTTCATCGGTGTCCACATCCCCCGCAATGACCAGAAAGAGATTGTCCGGTGAATATTTTTCCCGGTAATACCCGTAGAGATCGTCGCGGGAAAGCTCGTTAAAAAGATCGAGATAACCAATTACCGGATGGCGGCAGGGATGCACTGCGTAGGCTGTTCGGAAGAGCAATTTTCCCAGAACCTGCTCGGGATTATCTTCGCCCATCGCGATCTCACGACGAATCACATCGGATTCACTCTCAAATTCGTCTTTGGGAAGCTCCGCAAATCCCACCACGTCACAAAGCACGTCCAGACAGTTTTTGGAACCGGAAGAGGGAGCGTCGATCCAGTAGACTGTGCGATCAAAGGACGTGTAAGCATTGATGTAACCGCCCTCGGCCTGGACAGTCTGCGCAATCTCGTTTGCGTTGCGACGCGCCGTCCCCTTGAAAAGCATGTGTTCAAGGAAATGCGACATTCCTGCACCAAGCCAGTCACCTTCGTGAATGCTTCCCGCGCGGCACCACGCCTGCAGGCTGACGACAGGGGCTGAATGATCCTCGTTAACGATCACTTCCAGCCCATTGTCCAGCGTTCTGCCGGTTGCGCTGGATCTGGGAAAAACGATTGGGTTGCTCAAATTTCGCTGGGCTTGGCAGGTTGATTCCCACGAGCAGGTGGTTCGTTGCCTTCGTCCCCGGATCCTTTCAGATCGATTGTTCCTGCAGGACGAAAGGGAGCCAGAAGCTTTTCTCGAAGATTCACGACACCAGCGAAATCTGCTGGTGAATCATCCTCGGAACGTCCAAAAGCTCCCACCTCAATGAGCTGAAAAACCATCGTCCCGATATCCTCGCCCGTTGTAATCCCCCAGGAATCGAGAACAGCTACAGCCATCGAGCCAAACTCCTTCAACGCGTAATCGATGATCCCGGAAAGCAGTTCCGGGCCACTGACATGTCGGTGTTCGATGAGTTCGTCTTTGCGAAGTTGATTCACCGTATGATCAAGAGCTTCGCGCAAAAAGTGGTATCCATCAGGCTTGTAGACACCACCCTGCCCCGCGATCATTTTCACGGCTTCATCGAAATTGAGTTTCTCCATAGGAACGGTAAGAGGGTGTGATCGAAGGAAAGGGGCCTTAATGATTCGCGAAAAATCTGGAGGTCGTCAAGGGCAAAGGGGACTATGGACCCCACAGTTTCACATTTACCGCTGGAACAATCACCACCTCTCGGGGTTAACTCTTTTCGATGCGAAAAGGAATGCGATTTCAAACCAAGTTGATGCTCACGCTCGGGGGCATGATTGTGGCTGTGACGCTCGCACTCATCTGGGCCACGGGCGCAAAAGTCCGCCACGCATACACGAATCAGTTTTCGGAAAATTTCGACTCCCTCTTAGAGCAGATCGAAGCATCTCGAGCAGAAAGGTTGGATGACTTTCTCGCTCTTTCCAAAACGCTGGCCACCCACCCTTACATCATTGCCACTCTTCACGGATCAGAAGACATCGATGAGGACGTCATAGCCGAGTTTTGGAAAATTTATTTGGAATCCGTGTTCGGAGAGAATCTACCCAAAGCTGCAAATTCCCTAAAGGGAAGGCCCGTGCAGACGAACCTTTCCTCAAATCTGCTCAACAAGATTAGCCGCATCTCCGTGGTTAATGCGGAAGGATATGAAACGATGCTACTCCATCCGAAATTGCCCCCTAGCCGTCGGCAACAAATGAAGCGGATCGATTTTAAAAAACGAGGATCGAGAGAGCGCTTGCAACTGTTCCTCGCTGCTGACGAGCAACAGATCTTCTACCAACCCACCATGGTTTCCCGTCCTGGAGGCAAAGAATCGGAGTTGGTTCGGGAAACAGTCGCGACACCAGTAGCCGACTCTGATTCCGGGGAAAATATCGGAATCCTGATTCATTCCACCCCCAGCCAAACTGAGACCGAACGCTTTCTGCAGAGGTTTCAGGATGAATTTGAGACAGGCACTCGACTTCTTAATGGCATTCTCGTCGATAGTGAAATCTACTCGGAGTCCTTCGAAAAAGAAACGAGCGAGGAACTTGTCCCAGTCGTCGAAGAGAAAATACCCCTTTTACATCCCGCAAACGACCATCACCAGCAACTCCAATTCGAAACTTCAGCAAATGGCCGAGACTACCTCGTTCGCGTCAACGAATTGACCGCTGAGTCGTCCCTGCGTCCTGCTTACCAGATTGCCGCGTTCCCACTCGACCAATTGCACAGCGACCTTGCCGATCTTCGCATTCGAGGCTCCGGAATCGGTGCCGGCGTGCTCATACTTGGACTGGGGATCTGCTGGCTCCTCGCTCACAGCCTTTCGACTCCACTGAAGAAGCTGGCAAAAGGAACTGTAGAAATTCGAAGCGGAAATCTCGATCATCGTGTCGGGGTGACCTCAGGCGATGAGGTTGGAGAACTCACCGCCTCCTTCAACGAGATGGCGGAAGGGCTGAAGCAAAAAGCACTCTACCGGGAACTGCTGGGAAAAGTCAGTGACGAGAGCGTCGCCCAGGCACTTGTCAGCGGAACCCTCGATCTTGAACTGGGAGGCGAACTCAAGGAGGTAACCGTTCTCTTCTGCGACATTCGAGGCTTTACGGCAATGACCGAACACATGCCACCAACGGACGTGATCGAAATGCTCAACGAACACATGACAGCAATGACCGAAGTCGTCCGGAGCTACTACGGAGTTGTCGATAAATTTGTCGGAGACGAAATCATGGCTGTTTTTGGCGCGCTGAAATCCTACGGTGATGATTCGCGGCGCGCCGCAGAGTGTGCTCTGGGGATGATCCAGAAACGCATCGAACTCAACCAGAAGCGGGGTGTGAAAATTAACATCGGAATCGGAGTCGCCACCGGAGAAGCCGTTGCCGGATGCATGGGCTCAAACGACCGCCTCAATTACACCGTGCTCGGTGCAAGAGTAAACCTCGCATCCCGGTTGTGCAGCGCAGCCGGATTGATGGAGGTCGTCATCGATGACAAAACTTTCGAATCAGTAAGAGAAGATGCCAACGCAAAACTCCTGCAGGACCTCAAGCTGAAAGGTTTCGCTAACTCGGTAGCAGCCTATCAGCTCCACGCCCTTTCGGAGCGAGCCGAAGTCGTGGAACAGATTCCGTGATACGTTCTACAGATGAGCCCTGTTACATCACAGGCCCAACAGGGTTAGGTCATGGACTCAACAGGGTTGGGTCACACCTTTTTCAGCTTGCTGATTCGGCCTGTGGCGAGCCACTCAGCTACGTAGATGTCGCCGTTCGGAGCAAAACAGGCGTCGTGCGGATGGATGAATTTCCCATCGACCCAAGCTTCCGGGTTTCGTCGCATCGCATTCTTGTCGGCGGTGACTGACTTTCTCCACTCGGGATCTTCACCGAGGTGAATGACCTTGTTTTCTTTGTCCAGCAAAGTGACTCGCGCACTGAGGTCAGGCACAAGAAGGAGATCGCCGAGGCGGTCAAGGTTAGCTGGGAGTATGAAACCATCCAAGGTCTGTCGGTGCTTGCCATCCAGATCAAACCACTGCAGCCGCTTGTTGGCACGATCAGCTACAACCATGAGGACTTCGTCAACGTTTCGGTCATCAATCCAAAGTCCGTGAGGGGTATTGAACTTCCCGTCTTCTTTCCCACTGGAGCCAGTCATTCCTTTCCACTCACCGTTAGCATCGTAATGATGGACGGTGTGCGCGCCATAGCCATCAGCGAGAAGAAATCCACCATCGTCGAGAAAGGCGAAGTTAGTCGGCATGAATCGGTCGCGGCCCCACACTTTTTCCGGGTTTGTATCCTCTCCCTTTGCGTAGATGCCCGACTCCATCGGCGCGTATTTCTGCCAGACAACTTCACCATCGAGAGTGAGCTTGGCGAACGTTTTCAACATCTGATAGCCGGTCACGTAGAGAAACTCGCCATCGACTTCTTTGCGAACCTCAAGGCCATGTCCCCCACCCTGAAACTGGTTTCCGAATGCCTTAATGAAGGTGCCGTCTTCATCGAAAACAAAGATTGCCGGATGGTCCTGCTGGGAATGATCTCCCTCATGAATGACATAAAGCCGGTTATCGCTGTCGACCGCGACATTGTGCGTAATCTGGAAAGTGTATTTATCAGGAAGCGTCACCCAGTCCGTCAGGAACTCGTATTGGTACTCCCCTTCTCCAAGAATAATGCCACTGCTTCGTGTTGGCGCTTTCTTGCAGGAAGTAATCAAATTCACGCTGCCGAGGGCGGCCAGAGACGACGTGCCCAAAAATTTGCGTCGGGAAGAGGTGATCGAATCATTCATGCGCCAAAAAAATACGCGAAATCCCGCCACCATGTAAATGGCAGAATCAAAAGCAGGAAATCACGAGCCACTTCGAATTTCCGCGAGTATCCTATCGACCACTTCTTCAGCGGTGAGGTCAGAACTGTCGACGACGATAGCCCCTTCCGGGATTACGAGGGGCGAAGCTTTACGGCTGGAGTCAATTCGATCGCGCTTGGCAATACTGTCGACAATACCCTGTGCTCGGCGGCGCTGCTCGCGGACTTCAGGTGATGCGTCGATGTAGAATTTCCACGGGGTATCGGGAAAAACGACCGACCCGATATCACGACCCTCCATGACGACTCCTGATTCATAGGCGTAGCGGCGCTGCTCGGCAACGAGGCGCGTTCGAACTTCGGGGATGGCAGCAACGAGGGAAACGTTCTGGTTTACCTCCTCTTCGCTTATCTGGGCCGGTGTCACCTTTTGACCGTCTATCGCAATCGTGCCGGCAGAATTTTCTTCTGCGCACTGAAATTGCGTCGCTTCAAGAAGTTCCACGACAGCCGTCTTATCCGAAGGTTCCACTTCTTTATCCAAGACCCACCAGGTAAAGGCCCGGTACATCGCACCAGAGCTGACAAAAGTGATGCCCAGCTCCTTCGCAATTCGCTTCGCAACGGTGCTCTTTCCGGATGCAGCCGGACCATCAATGGCAATAATCGGAGAATTGAAACTCATGGACGCGCTATCGTGAACTGGACCTGGTCTGGCCGCAACGCATTTTCCCTCTTCCTCATAGCGAAAAATTCCCTTGCCCGAGGGCCTGCGGTCCGTATCCGTGAAGAAATGATTCTCGCAGACTCCGAAATACTTCGCTCGATGGAGAAAGGGGAAATTGTGATCGAACCCTACGATCGCAGTTGCCTCGGCACCAACAGCTATGACGTACATCTCAGCAAGCACCTCGCAACATACCGCAACCGGGTCCTCGATGCGCGCGAGCACAACGAGATCGATCACTTTGAGATTCCGGAAGAGGGTTTTGTCCTCGAGCCACAGATCAACTACCTTGGATCGACAATCGAATACACGGAGAGCCATGCTGCCGTTCCTTTCCTCGAAGGTAAATCGAGCGTCGGCCGTCTTGGCATCGACATCCATGCGACAGCCGGAAAAGGTGATGTGGGCTTCTGCAACTACTGGACTCTCGAAATCTCAGTCAAACAACCAGTCCGCGTCTACGAAGGCATGCCAGTCGGGCAGCTGATCTACTTTCTTGTCGAAGGGGAAATCCTCACGCCTTACAACGCGAAAGATTCCGCGAAGTACAACGATAAAACACCCCTTCCCGTCGAGTCGATGATGTGGAGGAACAAGTTCTGAAAGAAGCGGAGGAACTGGAGAGAGAAAACGCCCGACTTAAGAAGATCGTCCCCGGCCAGGTCCTCGGGAGAGAGAGCCTGCAGGAAGCGCTGAAAAAAGCTCTGAGCCAGGGATACAAGCGGCAAGTCGACGAGCGTTTTTTCGGGAAGAGACTATGCTTGCAAAGGCAGGCCTGCCGACACCGACCACGATAATCGACTTGCGCATCTCATTTCCTTCACCGCTCATATTGCGGCGCTGCGTTTTTTCCATCGCTTTGCAACAGGGAGTTGCAGAAAATGCAATTCACGAAGCTCGCATTCTTACCCATACTGCCCCCATCAGGAGGGAAGGCCGCAGAGACAAAGCGCAAATCCTTCGCAACCAACCCGCTTGAGTCTCACCCTTCTCTGCTCTACCTTCGCGCCTCATGCCTGACACGCCTCGGATCACTCGCATCATTTTGTCCCGCTTCCGTCAATTCGGATTCTGCGATATTCTGCTCACCCATCCTGAAACCGGAGATCCGCTCTCCCGCATCTGCTTTCTCGGGCCAAACGGTATAGGAAAAACAACCGTTCTCGATCAGCTTTTTTGCGTTCTCTCGCCCAAAAATGCACCGATCGAAGCGGCATCGGAAGACGCGCTGATTCTGGTCGGTATCGAAATCGATGGGGAACACCTTTTCCGAGCTTCCGACGGAACCAACCACGAGCACCCCGTCTGGTTTCAGGGAAATCTGGAAGACTCGTCCCGCTGGTCTTCCCTCGAAAACAACCCTCCCGGCTTCCAGGAATTCATCGAACGCTTTTCCGACTACACGCTCTCCGCTGATCCTGACATTCCCACCGACAGCCTCGCCTACTTCAGCCCCGGGAAAAACACGCTCAATGGAAGCAGCGTTGCAGGCTTTCGTGAATTTCTCGAAGCTCGCGAAATCGACCGCGCCGCCAGCTACCACGAGTTTCTGAAGCACCCCAACAACCGCGACCGAACCGTCGCCGAGATCGACGGAGAATTTGCAGCAACGCATCCTGACGTGCTCGAGTCATTGCAAGAACTCTGGGAGCCCGTCCTCGCCCCGGCTTTCCTTGAATTTAATCCAGCCGACAGCGGCTCCCTGGCATCCACACAAACCGGTGACGAAATCGCCTTTGATGCCCTCAGCCCGGGCCTCCGGAATCATCTCCTCCGTATCGCGCGGCTACATGCCCACTACTTTGAGCAACCGAGCTGGGCTGGGTTCCTCTTTCTCGACGATCCTGATACGGGTCTGAATCCCGACCTCGCACGCGGACAGATGCAGTTCTTCCATGATCTCTATTCTGATCGCCCCGGCCAGATTTTTGCGACGACCCACAGCCCGCGCGTCGCCTCTCTCTTCGCCGCGGAAGAACGCATTTCTTTACAATTCGACTCCGAGCGAGGCGTTGCCATTGGCGAAAAAATCGTTCCCAAACCCGCAGAGCCAGAGGAGGAACCCGAACCGGATCCCATTTCTGAAACTGGCCCCATCACCCGCCCGATTTCGACTCCCGATCAGGAACGGCTCGCCCAGATCAAAAGGGCGATGGAAGAGACTGATGATCAAGTCGAACTGGCTGACCTGCTCGATGAAATGATGGCCCTTCGTAGCAAGCGATGAACATTCTCGTCGCCAGCGACAAATTCAAAGGCTCCCTAACCGCCGCCGAAGCCTGTGAGGCAATTCGCGCCGGCCTCGCCTCGGGATTTGAAAGTCGGAACGAAGCGCCTCAAATCAGCACACTGCCCGTCGCCGACGGAGGAGACGGCATCGCACAAACTCTGACCGATGCACTATCTGGAGAATGGAGCACATGCATCGTTCATAACGCTCTCGGTGATAAGACCGAAGCAGGCTATGGATTGATCAACGATGGCCGTGTCGCCGTCATCGAGATGGCGGAAGCATCCGGTCTTGCACAACTGGGGAATCGCAAAAAAGACCCATGGTCTGCCTCGACCTACGGAACCGGCGAACTCATTCAAAATGCCACTGATCAGGGTGCCGAAAAAGTCATTCTCGGCATCGGCGGAAGCGCTACGATCGATGGGGGCTCTGGAATGGCTCGTGCTCTCGGGTGGAAGTTCCTCGATTTCGATGAAACCGAGCTCACCAATATTCCGGCAACACTTCCTGACACAGCCACCATCATTGCACCCGACAATCCGAACCTCCCCGAAGTCATCGTCGCCTGCGACATAGAAAATCCGCTCTTCGGCGGGGAAGATTGCACCCGCAACTACGGCCCGCAAAAAGGAGTCGAAGTAGCCGATTTCGAAAAATTCGAAGCCCGAATCCGCCACCTCATCAACCTTCTCGACGGCGATGCGAAGTCAGTCGCGACTGAGCCCGGCTCTGGTGCCGCCGGCGGACTCGGGTTCGGCGCCCGAGTATTCCTTGATGCCACACTCCAGTCCGGTTTTGATCTCGTTGCCGATCAAATTCAACTGAAAGAACAAATCGAGTGGGCTGATGTCGTGATCACCGGCGAAGGCCGTCTCGATGCCCAAACGGATAGCGGCAAGGCGCCCGCCGGGGTTCTCCGGCTCTGTCGTGAACTGGAAAAACCGGCTTACGCATTTTGTGGGTCGAAAGAAACGGGCGCAGGATCCGGATTCGTCGAAGTGATGGAAATACAGGATCCCGAGCTCTCGCTAGAACTCAATATGGCGAGGGCGGCTGCACTTCTTGAGGTTCGGGCTCTGAATTTTGCAGACAGCTTCTCCGATACCGAAAACTCGTAATCATGGCTCAACCTACCCAATTTGATCTCCACCTCGGCGATTGCGTTGCCGGCATGAAGAATCTCCCCGATGAGTCAATCGATATCGTCGTCACTTCCCCTCCCTACAACCTCGGAATATCCTACCAAAGCTACAACGATAAGCTCAGTTCCGAAGACTACCTGTCATGGTCGCTCGAATGGGCTGGAGAAGTAAAGCGCCTCCTCAAACCTGACGGCTCGTTTTTTTTGAACGTGGGAGCTGCTCCCGCAAATCCATGGATGCCACACGAGCTTGCCCTCACCTTGCGTGATCTATTCACTTTGCAGAATACCATTCACTGGATCAAATCCATAACTGTCGAGCCAAAGGACGGCGATCCCGTATCGGCAGGCCATTTCAAACCGATTAATTCGAAGCGCTTTATAAACGATTGCCACGAATTCGTTTTTCACTTCACTAAAACGGGAAAAGTTCTACTCAACCGAATTGCGGTGGGAGTGCCATACGCAGACAAGAGCAACATCGCACGCTGGGGGCATGCCGACGGGCGAGACAAACGCTGCCGGGGCAACAATTGGTATGTGCCTTACAAGACAATCGTTTCGCGAAACAAGGAACGCCCCCACCCCGCTACCTTCCCCGTCGAGTTGGCCACAAAGTGCATCCTCCTGCACGGTAGCGAACCTGACAAAACAACGATGATGGATCCCTTTCTGGGCATCGGTCATGCCGCCAGCGCAGCAGGAGTGGCCGGGCTCGCAAAGTTCATCGGCTTCGAAATTGATGAAGGGTATCTGGCGGAAGCGCGGGAAAGGCTGGAGCAGAGCTAGTTAAATCCGCTTTGTTGCCTTGCTCGCGATTGGATTCCAATTCTCGGCGAATGCGCTTTCGTCGCACGACCAGCACTACAAGGAGAATTATGATCCCTAGCGCGATTACGATTACAATTACGAGAAAAAACCCTACAGGCAAGGACACCGTCTCTGGCGCTATCGGCCTGCAGTATCAACAGCAACTCAGTGAGAGACTTCTCTTTCAAATTGGCGGATTCGATAGCCTCGACGACGACGGAGACAAAAGGTTTGGCGTTCGGACCGAATTACAGAGGAAGTTTTGACCACACTTAATGCGAGTCAACTTACTTCGCTTTCGGCTCTTCTTTTGCTTTTTCCTTAGGAGCTCCCTTGGGAGTTTCTGTCTTCTCCTCCAACTCCTGCTTCACCGGTGGCAGCAGCGCAATCCTCTTCCCAAATTTCTCAATCTCCTTCTCTTTGAATTCATTGTCGGTCTCGCCAGATGAAATGGAAAAGTGGGTGATCGTTCCTTTGAAAGGCGGGTGATCGCCTCCGTCGGCGGCTCCGTTGTTTTTCCCTTCCCCAGTGTCCCCTAGAATGATAGAGAGTGCCCCCCCGAGAGCCAACCCGCCTGCCTCGGCTTTTTCGGTTCGTTTTTCCCGCCCAAGAACGATATTGAGACTTCCCGATTTGGAGCTGCCAATGAGGAGGTTCGTTGTTTCCCCGACGGGAGCTTTACCAATATTCCAAACGTGGAGTTTTCCTTTGTTGGTGTCCCACGCAAAAAAGAGTTCTCCTTTCTTGAGATAAACTCCAAAACCACCCCGGCTCGTGTTGGCATCGACGATGACCCCGTTTTCGGCATCAGGTCGAAAGCGGACCCGGATATTCATCGCAGGATGATTGGCATTGATCGGCCCAACACCAACCCGGACACCTGTCCCGTCAAATACGTAGCCGTCTGCTTCCTTTTTTCCTCCGGTAACTTTGGCAGCACTCCCGATTGCGAAAATCATTTCTGGAAGCTCTTCGGGGAGGATGTAGTCGCGATCTTCAAGAGCTCCCGCAGTTACCGATCCTCCCGATGTCGAGGCAACAACGCCACCGGACTTAGATCCGGGTTTTTCCATGTCTCCTTCTGCGCCACCGATGGATTCGATTTTTCCGTCGGCCAGCGCCACGAGAGTTTCCGGTGCGTCTCCCCAGAGCTTGCCCGCGCCGAACAAATCCCGATAGATCTTCACCTGCGCCTGTAGCTCCGCCTTCCTGTCACTGTCAGCGAGCTGATTGAGCAAGGAAGCTGACCGCTGCAATGCATCCCTCGTGTAATTCAGGGGACCGCCAAAATTGAGAACATAGGTGCCGGCATAAGCCTGAATGGCATCTTCCGTTTTGCCGGATGCCTCATGCCCGCGCCCACGAAGATAGAAGGTTTCCGGTGTCGGGTTTTCCACCTCAGCCAAAGCAGCGAGAACTTTCTCCGACTCACCTTTTGCCAGGGCCTTCCACGCTTCCACCTCTGGGGGAACGACACGAAGTTCGGGTGGTAGATTCAAAAACTCACCTCTCACCAACTCGGCCTGCTTTGCAATAGCCGCTACGTCCATCTGACGACGAAAACAACGCAGGAGACGTTCCTGAGCGAGGGAAACAAAATTCCCCGGGACCGGATAGAAGTGCGCGAGCTGATCTGCGATTACGAGTCGATACTTTGTGACAGCCTGTGGAATTCGACCCGACTCAAATGCATCTTCGGCTTCCCGCCAAGCCCCAGTCGTAGGGAATGCCACGAAATCTATCTGGCTCCGAAGAGTGGCCTGCTCTTCTGTAGCGGCGGCGCTGGAACGCCAGCGGACTTGCCCTCGCTCTGCGGAGACCAGCTCAACCGTCCGAGCCTGACCATCCTTCAAATAAATCGTCGCGAGATCAGCATGTATCACCCCGGGCATTCCTGACAAAAGCAGAATAAAGATCCCAAACGATACTGAAAATCGAACACTCATTCCTTCTCTTGCTGTGCCATTTTCTTCGCGTATTCGTTGCGCCACTGACCAAAAACAGACTTCGCTTTCGCCACTCCCGGATGCTTGTGATGCCCCATGCGCTTGAGCATGTCCTGCAGAATCTTCAGCGCCTTGAGATCCTCCCCCCTTGCCTTGGTAATTGCAGCAGCACGCAGGTAGGCGCGAGTCGACCAGTCGAGATAACCCGGAAAATTCGCATACACGCTGACGTAGACTTTCATCGCGTCCGCCAGGTTACCCGTCTTTTCATTCGCGAAACCCATCTGGTAATTCGCTTCCGCCCGCGCAATATTCCATCCCCGATTTTCGAGGTAGGCTGCCCAGTGAGTTTTAGCCTCTTCGTAATTCTCCTCCGCCATGCGGATCCTTGCCATTCCGAGAACTGATTTTTCCTGTAACTCGTCATCGGGAAAGGAAGAAACGACGCGCTGGAATTTCTTCATTGCCTCTTCGCGGACAGCAGCGTCTTCTGACTGGGCTTCGATCTGCGCAACATCAACGAGGCAATACTCGTAATTCGCGGTCCCAGGACGATTGTCGAGGATATATTCGTAGAGCGTTTTCGCCTCCTGCGGTTTTTTCCGGATGTCACTCACCCAGCGAGCCAGCCGGACTGTGGGATAGTTGCTGTGCTCCGCCGGATCGAAACCTGCCTCCAACTGGTAGTAGAGCTTGTTGATTTCATCCTGAGGTGCCTCCTCTTTTTCCAATTGGTCAACCAATGCAACCGTAGTCCATCCTTTCAAAGCCGGCGTCGTTCCCCGCTCAGCCCGCAAGCCGCTCATCTGCTCCCGCAAGACTTCGGCGTCGAAGTTGGAGTCGATAAAATCCACGTAACTGCCAAACATCTCACTTAGAACAGTCGACTCCGCTTCGCTTCGATTCTCCCATACCACCTCACGAAGCTTGCTCAATCCCTCTTCGTCCCGATCCTGCTCCAACAGCATGGGCAGAGAGGCAACAAGGAGGTCGTGCCGGTAATCTGAATTCGGATAGTTCTTCTGAAAATGGGCATAGTGTTCCTCGGCTTTTTTCCACTCTTCCTGATCACTGGTCTGAATTACCAACTGCCAGAGCGCATATTCGACGGTTTGCGCCTGATTCATCTTCACGCCTCCGTCTCGTCCGCCCAAATAGCAGGCCTCGATATCGGAGTAGGCTCCCTCCAAGGCATTCAAGAGATCGCCCTTTAAGTTCCAAGCCGGAGGACCAACTTCGTGATTTGGATATTCCGAATGAATGCGCTCCACCTTGGCGACTGAATCCTCAAGCCGATCTATCATGAACTCACTGAGTGCCGCCTGATACAGAACTGGCGGAAGCAGTTGAGACTCTGGATACACCTCGATGAAACTTGAGAACACTTCGACAGCCTCTTCCCACTTCTGCAACTGCACCTTCGAGAGACCGAGGTAGAAATGCACCATCTCCTTCCTTTCCCCTTGCTCGTAAACTTTGAAATAGCTCGACAGCTCTGTCTCAGCCTCCTCCATGTGACCTAGCTGAAAAGCGGAAGCGCCATAAACAAAATCAGGGATATCACGAATTTCTTCACCCTGTGTCATGTCCTGCCGGACCTCTCCGGAAATCTTGTAGGCCTCCTCGTACTCTTCCCGGAGAAAAAGCAACTCCACGAGGACACGCGCGACGCCGGGCTTCAGTTCGTGATCTGGAAACTCATCGAGAAACTGCTTTCCGTATTGATACGCCTCTTTCCATTGCTGAATCTGAGCCGCCGAAACGACCGCGTTGTGGAGAAAAACCGGACGCTCCGAATGAGCCTTACCGGCCTCATCCGAGAGACGGGAAAAAGCAACAAAACTGCCCGCGAAATTCTGCATCATGAAATGGGCGGAACCCACTCCATTGAGAATCTGCAGATAACCTTTCTCCAAGTTCCCAATTTGCCCCTCTAGGTCTTTCAGAGCCGCTGCTTTTTTCTCTTCCAACTGCTTTGAGACAAAACGGTTCTTCAGCGAGTCGTATCGACGATCAAATTCCGGCTTGAGTAGCCGTGGATTCACCATCCGCTCGTACCAACCTAGAGCACGAACCGGATCCTGCGCCTGCAAGGAATACTGAGCCAGATACTGGAATTGATCGTTTCTATCGTAGCGGTCCAAAAACGGGGCCTGATCGACAATTGTGCTGTAACTCTGGATGAACTCGCGGACACCGGGAAATTCCACTTCAGGGGTCCAATCTTCAGCAATCACCATGTAAATGGTCTTGCGAAGCCCATCGCTCAGATTCTCATTGGCGAGCGGCCGGACCATGAATTGATATCCTTTCTCCAGCTCACCCGATTTCAGGTAGCAACGCCCCAGGTTCACACCAACATAGATAAGGTTGACCTTGGGATCACTTTTTCCTACCACGAGGATTTTTTCATAAAGATTGAGAGCACCCTTGTAGTTTTCTCGCATCATCTCCGCATTGGCCCACTGAACCAAAGCCGCATTCAGGAAAAGATTGGGCAACAGATTCTTGATCTCATCATCACTGCCAGATTTCAGAATCTCGTTGGAAAATTTCTCGTAGCAGGTTTTGAAAGAAGCGATTGCTGCGGGAGCATCCTTTTTCCCAAGCGAAGCGAGACCTTTGAGGAAATGGAAGTGACCAAAGACCGGGCCAAACCGTTTCAGGGCACCCTCACCGTGTTCGGCGATGACACCGTTACAAAGAGAAAGAGCCTCATTCCATTTCTCCAACTGAATCGCACTGATCGCTTTATTGTAGGCAACAACAGGGTCAGTTAGATCCTCCTCTTGGGCCGATCCTAGGAGCGGAGCACAAAGGATCGCGAGAATGGCGACCACTCTCAGAAACATTACTCCGGAGAGACAATTTGCCCTAAGCCCTGACACTACAATCTACCTTTGAATTTTTCTGGATGCTTCTGGAATTCAAAACCGTCGATGGGCTTTCCTTTCTTATCCACAATCGTAAAACTGCCCTTGGTCTTTTTCGCGATCTCCGAGAACTCTTTCATTCCGGCAGTAGTCTGCATCGCGACCATATTGATCGGTGGCTTTCCATATTTGGCATTCACCTTCAGGATTGGTGCGGGAGCATTTCCCCCGGTTCCATCGGCCATAAAGAAAATGACATCCGGCGGCGGGTCCATCGCATGAGCGATATCCAAAGCAACTCCCCAGTCAGTGCCCCCAAACAGCTTGTCTTTCTTCACTCGATCCATGGTCGCTTTCACATTGGATGCCGAGGATTTCAGCCACTCTGCCTTTGGCAAACCCGAATCAGCCCCGCGAAATTCGTAGTCGCCGAATCCTTTTACACTCTTGAAAAAGTAGGTCTTTTTCGGCCCCTTAATCGTGTTGTCTAGTCCCTGCTGTTTCTGCAGAGCCCACCCCTTGGAAGCGTAGTATCCGCCACCGGCAAACAACAGGACCTGATACTCAACTCCCTTGAGAGACTTCAATGCTTTCTCCAACTCGTCGTTCCGCAGCTTCACCTGGTTTGCCTTCATCGAACCAGAATGGTCGAGCACAAAAAGGAAACGCTGCCCCGTGGATGTCCCCCCAAAGAAGGAAGCACCGCTTCCAAGCCCCTGGCCGCCGGAACCGAATCCACCACCTCCGAAATCCGCATCACCAATCCCAAGGGGGCCCTTGCTCGTTTTCGTAACGTTGGGAAGAGAAATTTTTGCGAGAGCATTGGCTCTCATCAATTGAGCAAGCGGTGCCGCAGCCGCGGAAGAAGCAGAGGATTTCTTCGTCTGCTTCACCACGTTTTTCTTCTGCATCTCCTGCTTTTTCGCTGGCGGCCCAATCACAGCCGCCACGATTTCCGGCTCATCTTTTGCGGGTTGAAGGATGACAACCAGCGACGCGATAAGAGCGATAGCAAGGTGAAAGGCGACCGCCATCAGAATCGCTGTCGCCTTCGTTCCTCGTGCCTTCGGTGGCTCCTCAACCGAGCTCGCCGGGCCATAGTATTCCTCGGGAGCAGCCGCTTCCGCGTAGGATGTGTCGGCCTTTAATCCTGTCGGAGCTGGAATGAACTTGATTTGCTCCTCCTCTACTTTTTCGTCCGGTGGGGTGTCTACCGAATGCTCATGTTGCTCGTAGGACTCCAATTCCGGCTCCACGCTACCGAGCGGAACGGATTCCGTCGAAAGAGAAAACTTCGAAGCCAACGCCATCGCTACAGCTCTATGCTCCCCTGCTTTCGTGAGGTCGCCTGCGCTCTCGAGGACCGAAGCGAGAACTTCGTGTCCGTAGCCATTCGACGGATTTGCTGCGACAAAAAGTTCTACAATCGGAACTGCAGCAGCTCCAACAAGATCTGCAACTCTGTGCAAATCCTCATCGCTCTCAGGCGGACTCGGGGAATCGAGAACTAATTCCATCGCTTCCTGCAAAGCGGCACGTTCCAGCATTTTATCCGCAATAAGAAACCGGACTGACCAATCGCCAGGATTTGCCTCAAGGGCTTGCTTCAGTGCATTTTCGACATCACTCATAGAATATGGATGGGGGGGTTATTGCGCAAGACTTACGTTCTTTATGTCAGCTTTTGAGCAAACATTCAAGACATCGACGAAGCGCTGACCGACAGCTTCTTCGTCACAATCGATGATGACCTGAGTCTCCGTGTTCGCTACCTGGGCACTTGCCGAGTATCGACTGAGACGTTCCGTCAAATTCGGTAAGTCGCGATCATTCGGATCCGAGTCCGTAATCTCTTCGTTTACCAGCACGACACCATCAGAATTTATCTCCACCAACATCTGATCGATCTTCACTTCACGACTATCTTCCTGGGCAATTCCGGGGAGGGTAAGACTGAGATCTGCCTCGGACTTTTGCAGAGTTGTGGTCACGAGGAAGTAGATCAGCAAAAGAAACGCAACATCAATCAGAGGACTGATGTCGAGCTCTGGCTCTTGCTGGTCGCCAAATGGATCACTACTCGCCATTTTTATTTTGATGTCTGATACGTTGAGAAAATCACTGTCGGAACTCCAGCCTGAGCCGATGCCTGGCTCACCTCCTGGATGTGCTTGTAGGGAACTCCCTTGTGAGCGCGAAGGTGTATGCGCGTATTCGCATTCTGGCTTTTCGCCCGGGAAACCCTCTCTCTCAGTTGCGGGATCGTAAGCGTGTTTCCATCCACATCCTTCACCGTACCGTCGATGTAAATATTGATCACGACGCGTCCGTCAACCAACTCTGGCACAGCCGCATCGCTCGCCACCGGAATAATGACATTCGGGTCTTTCGGAAAGGTGATTATATTCGCTGCGACCATGAAGAAAATCAGCAAAAGGAAAACGAGGTCAATCATTGGCGACAAGTCGGCCTTGAGACCGGGTCCACCAAAAAGATCGTTTTCCTTCGCCATCTTCTCTTCCGTTCGGAGGGAATTATGCCTCGTGAGAATGAACTACCGTGCGACGCAGAATTCCGATGAGTTCTTCGGCATGCTCATCGCACTCGGCAACCATGCCCTGCAATCGATCACGGAAAATAAAATAACAGAAAATCGCAGGCAGCGCGACCACCAAACCGGATGCCGTCGTGATGAGCGCCTCGGAAATATTTCCCGCAAAAGCGGAAGGGTCACCCGTACCGCCCTGACTCAACTTGGCGAACGCACCAATCATTCCGGATACCGTTCCCAACAGTCCCATCATTGGAGCCGCCTGGGCAATGACGGAAAAGTAATTAATCGTGCGAACACGCCCGCGATTGAATTTTCTGGAGGCCGCGGCCATGACTTCTTCCAACTTTTCGGAATCAATGACACCATATCCGCGCTCGGTGATGTAGTGAATCGAGGCATACATGACACCGCTGAGGCAGGATGGGGTAGATTGAGCCTTCAGCAAAGCCGCTTCGAGATCCATTGCCTCCATGTCCCCTGCCATCGCCTGATACAAGAGCTCCGGATAAAAGTTCTTCTTCTGCAGATCAATCAGACAGAAGATGAGCAATCCGATCACTGCGAAAGAAAAGGCACCCAGGATCCACATCGACCAGCCGCCCTGCTTGATCATGCCCAGAAGGTTAACCTCACCGACTTCAGCAGCCCCTTCGGCGGCAGCGGAGGATGACGCAGCAGGCTCCTGCGGAACGGTCGCAGCAGCCTCTTCACCAGGTAAAGAAATATCAAATTCGTCCTGAGCTTGGAGAGCTAAATTCGAAAAAACGAAAACAAGGAGTGAGCAAATAGCGAAAAAATTGCAGTTCATAAAAGATTTCTGTAAGTCTCCTCAGAAGAGGTTAAAACAGAAAACTGATTTTTTCGTTAAAAGCAATAAAAAAGCAACCTTTGCGAAGGCGGCTTCACTTAATTTTGATGCTGAATCAGTGATTGAACATGAACTCCTTCGAGTTCAGAACAGCCCAGAAGACGTCGTTAAGGACCATTTCGATCTGCGCTTTGTCTTCGCCGACGGAATTGACCTGTGCCATCAACTGCTTCATCTCTTCCTCCGTAGGCTCACGGGTGAAACAACGAACGTAGATATCTTCAATTATCTGCTCGGGAGTCTTCCCGGCAGCAACAAGGGAATTCACCACTTTACCCTGCTCGATTTTTGTAGTCACGGTAGGACCGTTAAGCAGATGAAGAGCCTGAGACAGACTTGGGTCCATTTTCACTTCGCAAGAGCAAACCGTCTCGCGAGTCGCGCGACCAAAGGTGGTCAGGAAATAGTCTGTGGTACGGCCATCCGCAATTTGCACAGCGCGGGAACCGAGCGGCAGGCCGCGGAACTTGTTCTTTGTCTCGGTCACCTGGGTAATCGTATCGAGCATGATCTCGGCACGCTGTCGACGAACACGGGACTTCGCAAAATTGTTCAGATCATCCTTGTTTGAAGCATTCTCTTTTGTAGTCCGCTGGTAGGTTGCCGAGTTACAGATATCGCGAACGAGCTGCTTGAAGTCATACTCATACTCACCTTCGAAACGTGCCGCCAATGCGGTGAGCAACTCTGGGTTCGAAGCTGGGTTACTTACGCGAACGTCGTCGACAGGATCAATGATACCAACACCAAAGAAGTGAGACCAGACCATGTTCACGACGTTTCGAGAAAAGTAAGGATTCTCCGGTGAAGCAAGCCACTCTGCCATGACAACGCGGCGATCTTTCCCTGCCACATCAGGCGTTTCTCCACCGAGGAATTTGGGAGGCATAGTTCGGCCACCGACGATGTGTTTCACCTCACCGCTACCGCGGTTGTAGATGACCTGCTCGCGCTGGTCGACGCCCTGCTTGCGACCAATCTGGGAGAAGAATGCTGCCCAACTGTAATAGTCATCCATCGTCCACCGATCGAAGGGGTGATTGTGGCACTGAGCGCACTGGAGACGCATTCCCATGAAAACCTGGGCTACGTTTTCCGAGAGCTTCAGAGAATCTCGCTCGATCTGGTAGAAGTTGGTCGCTGGATTTGAAAACGTCCCGCCCTCTGCTCCCATCAACTCGATAACGATCTCGTTGAGCGGAACATTGGCAGCAATCCGGTCGCGAAGCCAACCATTGTAGAGCAAGGCAGACTTGTAGGAAATACCCTGAGCAATATTGTTGTCGGAGCGAATCTGGAGAAGCTCTGACCACTTCATCACCCACATTTCTGTGAATTCTTTTCGCTCGAGAAGCTTGTCGACAAGCTTGGCCCGCTTGTCGGGACTCTTATCAGCCATGAACTGATTGAACTCTTCCACCGTGGGGAGCTGGCCAGCAATATCCAGCGTGACGCGACGAAGGAACTCGTCATCAGAACACTGACCTGAAGGAATAACACGCAGCTTGTGAAGCTTGTCATGCACCAGTCCATCGATGTAATTGTTCTCGGTCATCTCGGGACGGGTGTATTCGAGATCCTCAGGAATCACGATCGTCTGGATACCGACGGTCTTTGTCTCGAAACGAGCCATGATGAATGCCTCACCACGCTTTCCCGCTGTCACCAGCCCATCTTTGCTGACGGCTGCCGTAGGCTCGTTATTGGTTATGAAGACGGCGAGATGAGTTACATCGCGGTCATGCCCATCAGAATACTTTGCACGAACCGTCATCTGCTGTGTTGCTCCAGCCCCCTCAAGAACGAGCTTGGGTGGGTAGAGATAGAGGTCTGTGACAGTTAGGACTTCTTCAGGCTTATCATTGTGAGCCCCGTCCGCAATCCACTCAACCATTGTGTTGTAGCCGTGGCTTCCCCTGTCTATCAACTTACCTCCCGTGTGAGGGACGGCTTCGATGGCCTTTTCAACGAGGAGTGATTCCTCTGGAATCGCAAGATTGACCCGGTGTCCCGCCAGCTCTCGTGTCAGACGGAAATGGTCCCCATTCGGATCGTATCCGAAGAGGGAAAGCATGAATCCGTCCTGTCCACGAGCGGAACCGTGACATGCACCTGTGTTGCAGCCATCACGCATGAAGACCGGCATCACGTCGAGGTGGAAACTTATAGGACGATCCTCAGCCGCATTTTTCACCACAACCGGGATCGATGCTGTCTTGTCCGACACTTTGACGTTCAACCTGGTTTCACCATCCTTGACCGGCTTAAAGTGACTGCGAGTCTTCAGATCAACCAGAGAAGGATCTTCAAAGGTGAAAGTCGCATTTTTTGTCACATCAACTGTGGTGTCGTCCTCGTAAGTAGCCATGACGACCACACTCTGTGTGTCGCGCTTGGTCTCGAGAGTGATATCAGGAGGAAAAACCCCGATCTTCACGAGAGCTTTGCCTTTGTCTTCCAGCGGCTTCGCATCCGAGAAATTCTCTTCGTCTTTCGGCTCCAGAAGAATCTCCTCGGGCCAGATCGCACCTTCTGCAATCCACTGCTTGAGCTTGGCGATCTCGTGGTCGTGAAGTGGTCGCCCTTTCGGAGGCATCACATCAGAGTCATCTTCCGGAAGGGAAACGAGTTCGATCATGAGCGACTCATCGGCCTTGCCCTTTACCAGAGCCGCGCCACCGTCCCCGCCTTCCCAGAACAAGCTGGCCTTGTCCATTCGCAATCCACCTTTGACCTCCCCTTCGTAATGACAACTGACACAGTTGAACTCAAGAATGGGAGCGATGTCTTTGGCAAAATCGATCTTTGTCTCCGCGTGCGACGCAACAGGTGTAGCGAGAGCAACCACAGCAAGAATGTGCAGGAATGATTTCATATCGGAGTAAGTTACGGAGTTTGGGAAAACAAGTATTCTAAAACGTTCAGAAAATTTACTTCTCTGCCGCTTTTTTCGCCTCCAGACGAAGTTGTTCGAGACGAGAGAGTGGTTTCTCCTTCGGCGCTGTTTTTGCGACAACCTTCTTCTCCGCTACTGGCTTAGGAGTAGCAGGAGCCTTCGGCTTGGGATCGACGCGAAGAACTCCCCCCATGCCAACGCGATGAAGAACCGGCTGACCATCTTTTAGAACAGTAACGGTGCAGAAAAGATTTTTGTGCTGACCAACTGGAGTCTTTTCCGACGTGACAATCGGGATGCTCAAATTCGTTGTCCCTTTGTCGATCTTCACGACTTCAGCAGTTGCATGAGCAGGAATGCCAAAAATCTGGGTATCGGCCTGACCGGCGAATTCACGAAGATTCTCCACCTCAGCAACCATGGAAACGGGCTCCCCCTGCTTCGCAGTCGCCATGGAAAGCTTCATGCTCACGAAGGGTTCTTCCACCGAGAGATTGACGAAGGGTGTAGCTGTCATCATGAGGCCTTTTCCTCCATCAGACTCAGCAATAAGCGTGATCTTCCAGTTGTTGATCTCCGCACTGCTGTTTGCGTTGAGCTCGTAGTCAAGTTCGGTGTCCTTTTCCCCGAAAGTCATTGTAGCCGGCGTTGTAATGCCGGGAGGTTTCCATGGAAAGCGAACCGTGATCTTCTTGTCGTAGCCGTCCTTGCGATGAGCTCGCACTTTGAGCTTCATAGTGCCGTTGCGAACGATAGGGGCTTTCGGCTGATCGATTGTGACACTGAAAGGCATCTCCTCGACAACTGAAATCGGCAAATCGTTGTTGTAGCGAGTGTAGTATTCGACCCCGTTCTGCGGACCACGAACCAAATCAAGAGGTTGCTTGAACAGACCTTCCACTGGATTTTCCGGATCCGTGCCTTTGACCTTCAACTTATACAGCCCACCGGCGATGGGAGCGTCAGGTGCAGCTTTCAGGAGGATGGGAAATTGGCTGACCGTCTTAGGAATCGCCCCCGCTTCCCATGTCACTCCCGCTGGAAGCTCGGGGATATCGAATACCAGATCACCAGAGTAGCCTCGACGAGTCGTATTGACAGCCATCGTATAGTAACCTCCGCGAGGGACATTGAACTGCTTCCTATATTGCAAATTTCGTCGAAGCATTTCCGGCATCGTGACGTCAATCGTCTTCTCGGAAGGAAGCGACTCGATTCGGTAAATAAAATCCGATCCTCCGCGATCGAGCATGTCCTTAATCCGGACAAAATACTCTCCGTCGGCTGGTGAATTAAAATCGACTCGACTGTCCTTCGTTCCATCAGCGTCATCGCTTCCGCCGAGTGACTTCATTTTGGCGTCGTAGATATTCATGACGGGATCAACAGGCGACCCAATCGCGTTTGCAAAAACTCGAAAACGAAAACGCTCACCCTTCTTCGCTGAAAACTTGAAATAGTCGATATCCCCCTCTTTCTCCAAGATTCCATTGAAAGCCTGCGGGAGAGCAGCCACGTCCTTCACTTCGGTGTGCGAATTATTTGGCTCAACCTCCATTACGTTCCCGAAATCGCTGATTCTCACATAGTTGGGAGACGGCGGAAACTGCCCTCCGTTTTCTCCAGATACGCCCACTGTTCCCTCTGCAGTTCTCGCAGGGATTTTCGCCTTCGTCTTGTAGTCGCCCTTGATGTCACCGACGAGAGTAAATTCAACATCGGATCCAGCCTGTCCGCCTGCAGGATAAATTCCAGTCGGACGAGGGAATGTTCCAATGTGGGCACGATAGCGTCCACGCCCCTGGTAAGCGGAGTCACGAACCTCGACGATGTATTCACCGTCTTCTGGGATCTCCACTTGGAGAATGGACTCCTGCTTGAGCAGAGCAGAGCCATCAGCCGAAGCAAGTTCGAAGCGATCCTTATTGAGAATCGTTACAAAAGGATCAATCGCGATGTTGTTCGTGATATTGTTAATTCGGAGTCCTTCGATCTCAACCGAAAGCCGCTGCCCTTTCTTCGCTGTGACTAGGTAGTAGTCCGTCTCTTCCGACTTCGCCTCGGCCTCGATCGTCACGTTAAGATCAATTTTCTGCGGTGCATCAAAATCGTCATTGGGCTCCACTTCCGCGACATTCGGAAACTGCGAAACCCAAAAGTTCCGGGCGTAGCTGATTCCGCTGGCACAACGGAGACGCAGGTGGTGCTCTCCGAGGCGGCAATCTGGCGAAATAGTCAGAGTCGCCTCAACCTTTCTCGCATCGAGAACCTTGAGATCTTTGAAAGCGATTCCCGGCTCGTGAAATATCACCTCCTGCGCATCGTCGAGACGATTCCCATAAAAGGTAACCTTGACGTCAGTACCTCGCTGCCCGCCGCGCGGTATTGAGGTGGACAGGTCGGGAGAAGCAGCCCAGGTGGAGACACCCGAAATGCACAGAAGTGCTAGCGAAAAAGCCGCGAGCACTCGTGCTGGATGCAACCCAAGAGCCGCACGCTGAAGGTTCAGGATGCGATTCATAGTTTTGAAGAGAGGAAAGGTTATGCCGGAGCCTTGTCGATGAGTTCCTCGATGACGCTTCCGCCATCAACGATCTCCATTGGACGGGGACCAGGCGCAATGAGTTCTTTGTCCGCGTTGATTCCCATCTGCGAGTAGACCGTCTTGGCGAAAGACTGTACATCAACAGGATTGGTGTCGGGTTCTGCAGCGAGTGAATCAGAAGATCCGTAGACGAATCCGCGCTTGATTCCGCCTCCGGCGAGCATCGTGGAGAAAACGCGAGGCCAGTGATCGCGTCCGTCGGTCTTATTGATCTTCGGCGTACGACCGAATTCAGAGGAAACCATCACCATGGTAGAATCAAGCAAGCCGCGATCGTCAAGGTCGCTGAGCAATGTCGCAAGTGCCTGATCAAAAGATGGGACTTGGCGAGCGATACCGTCCTTGATCCGGTCGTGCATATCCCAGCTACCATACGTCATCGTAACAAGGCGAACGCCGGATTCGACCAGACGACGGGCAAGAAGCATCCGCATACCAGCAGTGTTCTTGCCGTAGCGAGTCTTCATTTTCTCGTCCTCTTTCGATAGATCAAACGCATCACGAGCTTCGGCAGAACTGATCAAACCATAAGCACGCTGGTAAAAGGAATCCATCGCGTCGATAGAGTCGGCCTTTTCCACGCTGCGGAAATGACTGTCAACGGCCTCGAGGAGCGTGCGACGACGCTCAAAACGAGCTGCATCAACTCCGCCAGGAAGCGTGAGGTCACGCACCTTGAAAGACTTATCAGATGCCGGGTCACTGCCCACGGAAAAAGGTCCATACATGGAACTGAGGTATCCCGTTCCCGCAAACTCATTTGGAACGTTTGGAACGCAAACGTAAGCAGGAAGATTCTTGCGAGGTCCGAACTCGTGAGAGATCACGGAACCGAAACTAGGGAACTTAATCGCCGGGCTTGGACGATAACCAGTGAACATGTTATGAGTGCCACGCTCGTGAGCTGCTTCACCGTGAGTCATGGAACGAATCACCGTCATCTTATCCGCAACCTTGGCGAGGTTCTTGAAGTTCTCGCTGAACTGAACGCCATCGACGTTTGTATTGATTGGCTTGTAAGGGCCGCGGTATTCCGACGGGGCATAGGGCTTCGGATCCCAGGTTTCCTGGTGAGCCATACCCCCAGGAAGGTAAATGTGGATCAGTGATTTTGCGACCCCTTCCTTGGACTCATAGAACTTTGCCTGCCCCTTTGCTTCGGTTTTGAGAAGCTCAGGAAGAGTCAAGCCCAGTCCACCTGCAAATCCCACTTGAAGGAATTCGCGGCGATTTGCCAAGCCAGAGTTGAAGAAGCTTTTACAGCCAGTCATAATATTGGATTGTAGGTGTGATGATTCTCGATAAGAAACCGTTTCAGCTCCCATCCTCAAGGGGCGTCTTCACGTAGAGACGCAACCATGTAGAGCAGGTTGCGGAACGTCGTTAGTAAGAGCATGATGCACAGAATTGCCAAATAATTTTCGGCGACTTGAGGCAGAAGTGTCGTATACTTTGATGTTAAATCAAAATTTGTAAATCAAACGTTGATATCCTCGGTCACGAACAAGTTCGTATAACTTAGATAGCATTCCAACGCCATCACTGCTATGAAACTAAGCGTATTCACCCTCCTTGCCGGAATCCTTGTGCTGGGAATCTCAAATCATGGCCTCAGCGCCGATGAGAAAGCCAAAGTCACCTTCATTGACGACGTTCTCCCTATCTTGGAAAACCGTTGTAACAACTGCCACAACCCCGATGAAGCGAAAGGTGGACTCAATCTGGCAACCTTTTCAGCCACACTCACTGGGGGCTCCGGTGGTGAGATCGTAATTTCTGAGGATCCCGGTTCCTCTCGCCTCTTCACCCTAGCGGCGCACACGGAAGAGCCCATCATGCCTCCAAAGGGCACGAAGATGACGGAAAAAGAGCTGAAGATTGTTTCTGACTGGATTGCCGGTGGCCTCCTGGAAACAAAGAACTCGAAAGCACGCAAGTCAGATAAGCCCAAAGTCGATCTTAACTCCATCAGCGCGACAGGGAAACCGGAAGGTCCACCTGCCATGCCGGAGCACCTCATTCTCGAACCTGAGGTTCTCACCGACCGACCCAACGCGGTTCCCGCTATCGCCCACAGTCCGTGGGCACCTATTGTCGCCGTGGCCGGGCAGAAACAGGTCCTGCTTTATCACTCCGAAGATTATGACCTTCTCGGAGTTCTCCCCTACCCTGAGGGATTCCCTCAGACTCTCAACTTTTCCCCCAATGGCGCCTACCTTTCATGCGGTGGCGGCCGCGCTGGTAAGTCGGGAAATGTCGTTGCCTGGGATATTAAAACAGGTGAGCGAATTCTCGAAGTCGGAAAAGAGTACGATATCGTTCTCGGGGCTGACGTTTCTCCTGACCTGAAAAACGCGATCCTTGGCGGTCCGAAGCGACTCATCAAACTGTGGGACACAGTTTCCGGCGAAGAAATCAATTCGATCAAGAAGCATCCTGACTGGATGATGACTGCCCAATATTCTCCCGACGGCATTCTTTTCGCCACTGGCGGTCGCAACAGCGGGCTGTATGTGTGGGAAGCCGCGACGGGATATGAGTTCTACACGCTGAAGGGACATACCAAGGCCGTAACCTCACTGGACTGGCGTTCTGACGGCAATGTTCTCGCAACCTGTAGTGAGGACGGACAAATCATCCTTTGGGAGATGAACGAAGGAAAGCAGGTCAAAAAGTGGAATGCGCACAGTGGAGGCGCCCTCGCTGTCACATTCGCCCCCAACGGCAATCTAGCCTCCGTAGGAAGGGATAAGACAGTGAAGATCTGGCAGGCTGATGGAAAACAACTCCACTCCATCACCGCATCCGACGACATCGTGATGAGCGTTGCGGTTTCACAGGACAACAAGCGTGTTTTCACCGGCGACTGGCATGGTAACATCAAAGTCTGGGACACTGCCACTGCCGCTCAAATCGCCGAAATCAAACCCAATCCACCTACGATTGAGGAGCAATTGGCCTATTCCGAACAACGAATCCGCGAACTCACCGGAGAACTACCAAAACTGGAGCAGGGCGTAGCCGCCGTTTCCAAGGAACTCAGCGACGCCAAAAATGCACTCGCAGCAGTCGACAAGAGCGTCGCCGAAGCCACCAAGATTCGCGATAGTCACAAAGGGGCCGCTGCTTCTCACGACGCTAAGATGAAAGCGCTCGCCCCTCAAGTTGAGGCGACCCAGAAAGTGCTAACGGCCAAGCAGGCAGCCACCAAAGTGCAAACCGATGCACTGAACGCTGCCAATGCAGCGATCAAACCTGCTCAGGACGCAGTTACCGCGACCACAAACGACCACAAGGCCAAGGAGGCCGCATTTCAAGCCGCACTAGCAGCCCTCAATGCTACCAAGATCGAAGCCACGAAACCTGCCCTTGAAGCGGCTCATAAAACTCAACACGACCATCTCGCTGCAGCCCGCGCCGCTGCAGAGAATGCGAAGAAAGCAACTGACGCCGCAGTTGCTGCCAAAGGAGGAGCACGCGCACCTCTCGTTGCCGCTCTCGACCAAGCTCGAAAAGCTGCTACTGCGGCAAATGCACAAGTCGCCCCGGCGAAAACCGCTCATACGAATGCAGAGACCAACCTTCGCAACGCAACGACAGCCCGGGTTAAAGCGGATGCTGACCTCGCCGCAGCTTCCAAAGACGGCCAGGTTCCTCCTCCCAACCTCGTCGCTGTACAGCAGGCCGCCGCCACCGCGGAGAAGAATGCAGCTAACGCAGTCAATGCTGCCAAAACCAAAGTTGCCGCCGTCGACGCGGCCGCAAAAAATGCCGCCAACATCGTCGTTCAGGCGGATGCCAAAGTGAAAGCGGTAGATGCCGAGATCGCAAAACTCGCAGCCGATCAGAAGGCGAAAAATGACGCGTTTGCCAAAGCGGAGGCGGCCTTCAAGCCTCTCCGTGATGCTCTCGCCGCCGGGAATGCCCGCATCGTAAAAGCAAAAGCAGACCTGGCTGCTAAAACGACCGCATATCAGCAAAGCGAAAAAGCACGCAACGATGCTAAGGCAAAACTCGACGCTGCGAACCAAGTGTTTGCCACAGCCACTGCCAAATTGAATCAGATTAAGCCTCTACTGGCCAAAGCTCAGGCCGAAGAGAAGGCTGCTCATAATGCACTCACCGCAAAGCGGACCGAATGGACAACTGCCAAAGACTCGCTAGCCGCATCTCAGACCGCGCTCGCGAAAGCTGAGCCAGTTCTCGCAGGTGCAGCCAAGCAAAAAGAAGCTGCCGCCGCAAAAGTCGCCGCCATTGTGAAGAAAGAAGCCGAAACGAAAAAGACGATCGAAGTCGCCAAGGCCGAACTCGAAAGCAGCAAGTTCCTCGTCAAGAAATGGCAGGCTGCAGCAATCAACCTTACCGCTAAAAAAGAGTCCGAGGAACTCGACGATATGACCGAAGAGCTAGAGGACATGAAGGAGAAAGAGGGTGAAAAGAAAACCGTTGTTACCGAAGCAACGAAAGCCCGGACCGACGCAGAGAAAACTCTCGCTGTCGCTAAGAAGACCGTAGAAGAAGGAAACAAGAAGCTGGTAGAAAACTCCACATCGGTTCTTGAGAGCGCCTTGCAGCTTGTCGCCAGCCGCGCCGTTGCTGAGCTGAAAGAAGAGGCTGTCGATGCGCAGCCATCAGCTGCGAAATCCGATCCGGATTCCCCCCTCGTTGCCTCTGCAGATCCCGACGCTTCCTCCGAACCTTTCGCCCAATCAGACATGCCCGATGAAGCCGAGACCGAGGAGACGATCGAAACAGTCGCCGCCGAGGCACTCGCCTACAAATCTCGGGAAGAAATTGATCAGGAAGTCGAAGCCCTTCGCAAGCGCCTTGTTGAAATCGAAAACCTTCTCGCCATCAGCTACAGCGAGGCCGACAAAACCAAGAAGACCGTAGTCAAAGCTGACAAGGTCGCCATGGAAGCTCCGAAAGTGATTGCCGAACGGACCAAGGCCGAGCAGGAAGCAGCCCGCCTCCTCGCCGAAGCTGAAGCCGAGCGCAAACTCCAAGAGACCGCCCTCGCCGAGCAGCAAAAGCACATCGAGGAACTTCGGAAGAAGTATCTCGCCACTGTTCCGAAGCGGGAAGAGTAAGCGAGTCGACGTTTTTGATGGACAGACGGGGCTGCCACCCTTTGTCGCAGTTTCGCAACCTCACCTGCGCTCACTTTTTTTCGAGCAGCCACTGAAGCTTCGGACGTGCAGCAATCGCTGGGGCTATGTCCGGCGCCAGCATCGACCTAATGGGAACGATACAGTCTCGCTCGACACGACACTCCTTCTCCTTTCGGGCATGGTAAAGGCAGACAAGCTAACTTTGTTTAATGCAGGTGATTAATGAGGGCTGACTCTCCTCTAACCATCACTCGCCAATTTCCTCTTCGGAATCATCGAACGAATCCAGCAACTTGTTGGTGATACGAATCTCCACTTTGCGTTCATTGTCCCAACTGAGATTATTCATTGGCGCTTCGCCACTCTTATACCCGGGAATCACATCACCATGACGAACGACGCGAATCCAGATCCCTCTGATTTCGTCCGATAAATAGTCGCGCTGACCTCTCGTCGGCTTGTATTCGTACATCTGCGTTTCCACAGTGTGAGTATCGAATCCGATCTCGTCATTGAAATTCATGTCAGGCAGTTCAACAGCCTGACCATCCTGCTGATTCATAAGCGGGTAGAGAAGCGGAACTGGTAAAAGTTCTGCCCTAACCAGACCATAGGCAATGGCGTGCAAGCGGATTAATCGAACCCGGATCACTCGATTGCGGTGTAAGAATTGGTAGCAACAATACGTTTCAGCCGCACCTGCAGGAAATCGACCGTTGCCACTCCGCTCCATCGGCCTTACGGATTCAGCGCAAACTCCACCGTCTCAGCCTATTTTGAGCACCACCGCCAAAACCGTCCCCCCTGCCGCCGCGAAAGAAATTGATCGTCGCCGCACTTTTGCGATCATTTCCCACCCGGATGCCGGCAAAACCACCCTGACCGAGAAACTGCTACTCTATGGTGGTGCGATCCACCTTGCTGGCAGCGTCACAGCCCGAAGAAATCAAAATTCCACTGCCAGTGACTGGATGGAAATGGAGAAAGAGCGCGGCATCTCCGTGTCATCGACCGTACTCCAGTTTGACTACGAAGGCAGTTGCGTAAACCTGCTCGACACGCCCGGTCACCACGACTTTTCCGAGGATACCTACCGCGTTCTATCCGCCGTCGACTCCGCCGTCATGGTGATTGATGCCGGTAAAGGAATCGAGGCTCAGACACTGAAACTTTTCGAAGTCTGCAAAAAGCGCGGCGTCCCCATTTTTGTTTTCATTAACAAAATGGACCGCCCAAGTCGACCGCCCCTCGAGCTCATTGACGAACTCGAGCGCGTCCTCGGCTTGCCACCCGTCCCGCTGAACTGGCCGCTCGGAGATGGTCCGCGTTTTCGAGGGATTTTTGACCGTGAGAAAAACGAAGTAAACCTCTTCGAAAGGACACCCCACGGTGCCTTCAAAGCACCCCTATCAGTCGGCGGCATCGATGACGACGCCGTCAAGGAAGCTGTCGACTCAGAGATTCACGAAACCGCGAAGCAGGAAATCGACCTGCTCGACGGCGTCACCGAAGAACTCGACGTCGAAAAGGTTCTCAACGGCGAGCAGATGCCAATCTTTTTCGGCAGTGCGATGAACAACTTCGGCGTGCAACTTATGCTGGAGCGCTTTCTCCAACTCGCCCCGGGACCCGCTGCGCGCGATTCCGTCGACGGACCGATTGATCCGCACCACGACGCCTTTTCCGGCTTCGTTTTCAAAATCCAGGCAAACATGAACCCGCGTCACCGCGACCGGGCCGTGTTCATTCGGATCGTTTCGGGAATCTTTGAACGAGACATGCAGGTGACCGATATCAAATCAGGACGCAAAGTTCGACTCGGCAATGCACAAAAGTTGTTCGGTCAGGATCGGGAGACGCTCGACGAAGCCTACGCAGGAGACATTCTCGCTCTCGTCGGCAACTACGACTTCCTGATCGGCGACACCCTGACGAGTGATTCCAAAATTCGCTACGACGAGATGCCTCGATTCAAGCCCGAATGCTTTTCCTATCTCTTCAACAGCGATACTGCGAATATCAAACGCTACCGCGCCGGTATTGAGCAATTACTCAAAGAAGGCGTTGCTCAGGCATACGACGTTCACGGCAGCGCCCAGCGTGTGCCTTTATTAGGGGCTGTCGGACCGCTTCAGTTTGAAGTAATGAAAGCGCGGCTCGAAAATGAATACAAAGTCGAGTGCCGCCTCGAAGGCTCACCGTGGAATGCCGTGCAGTGGGTCCGGGAAAAGGAACCTTCGTCCGACAAAAACGCTCTCGACCCACCCAAGGTCGCACTCCCATCTGGATGCAGCTTCGCACGGGATCAGGAAGGCCAATGGATCGTCCTCTTGCCTGCCGATTACCTCATCAGCATTCTGCACGACCGGAACGAAGCGTTCGAATTCAGCGATAGTCCGTTCGATCGGTGATTGTTTGATGTTGGAGAAAACAAAAATTCTTGATCTTGCTCTTACTCTTGATCTTGCTCCCTCAGCGAGTTTGTTTCGCATGAAATGGAGCCCCTGACACTCACCGTCCTTCTTCTCGCGGTTTTCGGCAGCGTCCTCCTCGCAACACGCAGGTCACGACGGCGACACTATTTGCTCCATTCTCCCGTCCCTGATTCCTGGCAGCAGGTCATAGACGAGCAATTCCCCCGCTCTAACCGTATCCCTCCAGACATAGGAAAGCGCCTCGTCGGCATCGCACGCATTCTTGCGGAGGAAAAGAACTTCGAAGCCTGTGGAGGATTCTCCGAAATCACGGAGGAAGTCAAAGCCCTGATCTGTCTCCAGGCAGCGATCCTTATTGTTAAGCTGCCCAAGCACAAATTCTACCCACGTCTGCAATCCATCCTCATCTACCCGGGGGCTTTTCACGACCGAGGACAACGTCGATTCGGAGTTTCCGAAGAACCCAGCCGAGGCAAACATCTTGGCGAATCGTGGCAAACCGGCTCGGTCATTCTCAGTTGGGAGAGTGTCGTCGCAGGCGCCCGGAACGACGACGACGGAATGAACGTGACGATCCACGAGTTTGCTCATCAGCTTGATCAGGTCAATGGAGCCGCTGACGGTGTTCCAATCCTGCGCAATCTCAAAGCCTACCGCCGCTGGGCCGAGGTATTCCAACGGAACTACGAAGAACACGTCGAGGATGTCGAGGACGGTCGTGGCGGAGAACCGCTCATAGACCCGTATGGAGCTACGAATCCCGCCGAGTTTTTCGCAGTGGCCTCGGAAACGTTTTTTGAAGAGGCGAAAGAGTTAGAGAAAAAGCATCTCGATTTGTATACGGAGTTGCGGGAATACTACGGAGTCAATCCGGCGGGGTGGTGATTGATAGGATACTTATCTACTTCGATTCCCTCATTCCACCGATCAATGAAGAGTTTGATTTTCTTTCTCCACGAATCATCCTCAGGATCTATCTCCACGAAATAGAAATGCTGCTCTACAAAAAGCAGAGCATATTGCTTTCCTTCTTCGCATTCGAAAACGCCAGAGAATTAGCGGATGCCCTACATGCGGTAGCTGGTGTTGAAGCGAGCTTCCGGCGAGCGATGCACCGGATCTGAATGGATAAATACCGTAAACCCCGGAGGGGCGATAGAGTGTTTCGCTTACCCTCCGCTGGAAAAAGGAGCCTTGCTCACTCCGTCAGCTTCTTCCGGCTCTCCTCCGAAAACTTCTCAATCGGATACTTGTAAACCGTCCCGTTCGCGAGCCGCAGCAATGCGACATTTCCATCCACTCGCAACAAAGTCGCGGTGATCGTCTTGCCTTCCACGTTCGTCCACTCCCGCGGCGTAGCTGGGGCGGTCTTCATTTCGGAATCTTCCTTTTTCTCTCCGCTGCCGGTATCTATATATCCAGGTTCGCCTGCTTTCGGCATGGTGCCTTCCTCGCCCTTTTCGCCATTAATTTCAGCTCCTTCGGCGATCCAGCGTTGCACGAGTTGAGTCTCTTCAGGGGTAAGGCGCTCACCTTTTCCCTTGGGGGGCATCGCGTCGTCATGATCGGCGGGGCGAAAAAGAGTGACGAAGAGATAGCTCGCATCCCAGTCACCCGGAACAACGATCTTATTCTTGCTCAGACGACCGTGAAAATGCTCAGGATCGTCAACCTTGAAGCCACCTTTTGCCTTACCCGACTCGTTGCTGTGGCAATCGGCACATTTCTCCACGAAAATCGGCATGATATCGGCCTCGTACTCGACGGCAAAGACCGGAGAAATCAGCAGCAGAGAAAAGAAAATCGCTTTCACAAAGAGGAATAACACACTGGTATTCATTCGTTACCGGCATTGGCCTTCGCCTTTGCCTCACGTCGCTTCACTTCCTTTTCAATCGACAAGAGCGTTGCGGGGATCGTCTTTTTCATACCTCGCTTTACGATGAATTGGGGAGCAAACGCACCAGGATCGATGTGGAGAGAATAAACCACCAGCAAATGCTCCGGATCCGGGCCTTCGAAAATCCACCACGTCCCGATCACATTCCGGATTTCGCCTTTCACGAAAGTAAAATCGGCCCGCTTCATCGGCTGAAGCTTGTGCAAAAGGGTGTAGCGATAGGATCCCTTTGGGCCTCCCACATGCGTTTTCTGCACCACGACCATTTCGTTTTCGCCTTTCGAAATCACTTTCGACTCGAGAACGCCATCCAGAAATTTTTCGGCACCTTCCTTGTCGTGAATCACGTTCCAGATCATCTCTCGTGATCCGGCGAGCAGTTTTGCCATCGTCACGAAGCGCTTGTCGGTTTCCTCGGTTTCGTCTGGCCGCTGCGGGAGAAGTAACACTTCTCCCGCCCCGAGACGCTTTTTCGCCGCTTCGGAATATCCCGCATAAGGCTCGGATGCAAATACCGGCAGGGACATCGCCAGAAGCGTCAGTTGGAGAGGAATTCGGATCATTCGACTCTCGTAACCCTAGCACTTTTCTACACGCTGGGGCGAGTCGATTTTTCGTCGCGAAAGCGGACCAGAGACACGAGCACAAAGCTCAGGATTATCAGCAGATACCAGGCCCAGAATTTCTGAAAGCTGACCATCTCCCATCCGTCCTCCTGACCCGGATACATCCAGGCACGGGCGTAGGTTCCAATATTCTCCGCTCCCCAGATCGCGAGAGCCACGAAGGTCAGCCCTACGAGAATTGGGATGGTGCGGTCGCGTTTCCCCGTCCGAATGGTCAGCTGACAAGGGGCAAACATCACAACCGACGCAGCAATCAGAACCCATCGGATATCGACTGTGAAGTGGTGGGTGAAAAAATTTCCGTAGGCCAGCACCGCGAGGACCACGGTCATCCATACAGGTGGGTAATTCGTGAAGCGAAACTCAAACAATCTCCACGAGCGGGCGATGTAACTTCCCACGGCCGAATAGAGAAACCCGGCAAACATCGGCACCTGGTAGATTCGAAAGAGAACATTCTCATCCGGGTAAGCCCAGGAGCCAATTGCGGGGGAGGTTTTGAACCACTCCATCAATGTCGCGAGAAAGTGGAAAGCTAAAATCACGATGATCTCGTCCTTGTGCTCGAGGCGGAAAGCAACCAAGGCAGCTTGCAGAGACAGCGCATAGAGGAAAAGCAGATCGGACCGGGAGAGATTTACATCCGGCAACCAGTAGCGAGTCAGCATGAGCCCACCCAGCAGGAAAATCCCAAAGAGACAGGCGAGAATCTGCGTTTTTCCAAACCAGAGCAGCTCATCGAAGGAAACAAGTGTGTCTGTGCGATCGCCATCGTTCATACCCCACCCTGCAGACCCAGTATGAATGGCGTATGAAGTGAAAATGAAATCGCCGTGAATCGTTTGTGAAGTGGCGAGGCTAGTTCCACACAGAGATAACGTCCCTGATGCCAACGAAGCAGCATACTACCCTGTAGAATCGTCGACCTGACAGGGTCAGGTGCTCGACTCAACCCTGTTTGATCGCGTTCTCCTGATCGGTTCGATGGGCTACTCCCCGCCCTTTGTCGGAATCTTCAGCCCGAGTTTTTTCAGCTTGGGGAAGAGGACGTTTTGGAGATAGGGATTGTCGGGATTCTCACGGGCGTAATTCTGGTGATACTCCTCAGCGAGGTAAAACTCCATCGCGGGTTCGATCGCGGTCACGATGGGATCATCAAATGCTTCCGCAGCGGTCAGCTCTTTGATCTTCTTCTCAGTCGCTAGCTTCTGCATATCGTTCTCGTAAAAAACGACGGAACGATAGCGTATGCCGCGATCATAGCCCTGACGATTCAAAGTCGTTGGGTCGTGAAGCTCAAAAAATCGATCGAGTAACTTGTCGAAGGGCAATACTTTGGGATCAAAATAGACGCGCACCACTTCGACGTGCTTGGTCCGTCCTGAGCTGACCTTTTTGTATTCGGCAGTTTCTTTCGTATCTCCCATGTATCCCGAGAGGGTCGATGCAACTCCAGGTGTCTGATGAAAGAACTCCTCCACGCACCAGAAACATCCCGCGCCAAAGGTCGCGACCTGGACGTTGTCGGGAATTTCTTTCACATCGGGATTTTTTTCCGTGATTGGAGGAACCGCAGGCTCTGCCGAGAACGCCGGGAGAACTGCCAGGAAAAGACTGCAAATCGTAAGTTGAATCGCTTTCATACGTCGATAGATACTGTGCTTGGTAACCCGAAAGTCTCTCCGGTTCAAATTTTCCACAACGAAGATAGGGACGTGATCGGGCTCCTTTTCTTTGCATGAATTTCATTTCTGCACTCCTTGCCACCGCTTCGCTCGCCGCACTCCCGATCGGATCGGAATCGAAATGGCGAGTACTCTCAATTGATGGGGCCGGACCCAACGAGGTCGCTTTCTCCGAGGAAGGCGTCGAGATTGCGATATAAAATTCCGCTTCGGCGCTGCTCTTTGTTTTCCCGAAACCCCGTGAAATAAGCGAATTCGCCGTAGCCGGGGCAACTGAAGGCACTCAGAAACAGATCGCCGACGCCAACTGAGAAAATGTGCGCGACGATCCCCTTCTCCGCGTTGGAGTGATCGAAACTGACAACCGAAAGCTGAATCCACTGGAAAGAATTGCAGCTCCCAGGTAGGTCAAGGAGTTAAAGAGCATGCTGGACGGGAGTTCGGAAGGCATCGCAAAAACTCACTGCTTTCACCTTCTCCCTCAGGAAGAATGGATCGGCGAGTCACGAGAAAAACCGAGCATCTCCCCGTTTCACGGAACCGTCGTTGCGACACCTCCGAAACAAGGGCTTTGGCATGGACGAGCAAGTTCGCGGAACCCGGCAAAGCGCGTGGATTCTGGGTGATTGCAGACGGCGACAACATGCAGTCGCAATTTACGACGACGATCAAGGAACTATAGATCGAGTATCCATAACGGGTGTATTAGCAATAACGTTTCACTTTCTTACCCGCCATCGCGCAAAAATCGGAATCGACAGACGGAAAAAAGCTATCGTATGGTCTGGATATTGCGGATCAATGTTCCCGCCTTCGCACCTACTCAGGGCGTGCTTTTTTCTCATTTTATCTCACTTCATCTCATGGCAGATACAGCAACTGAATCACAGGAGGAACTTGGTAGTTCCGACAAGGAAGTTATCGAAGAACTCAAACGCGCCTACGAGTCGATGCGCGAGCAACTCGGGCTTGTTATCGTCGGCCAGGACGAAGTTATTGAGCAGCTTCTCATTTCGATATTCTGTCGATCCCATGCGCTCCTGGTCGGTGTTCCCGGACTCGCAAAAACGCTGCTGGTCTCGACGCTTTCGGAGGTTCTCGATCTGGAATTCAAACGAATCCAGTTCACCCCGGATCTTATGCCTGCTGACATCACGGGAACGGAAGTTCTCGAGGAGGACATGAGCACCGGAAAACGGATCTTCAAATTCGTCCGTGGCCCGATCTTTGCGAACATGATTCTCGCAGACGAGATCAACCGGACCCCGCCCAAAACGCAGGCAGCTCTCCTTGAGGCGATGCAGGAGCACCACGTCACAATCGGAGAAGAAACCTACCCCCTGCCAGAGCCGTTTTTCGTGCTCGCTACGCAGAACCCGATCGAGCAGGAGGGAACCTACCCCCTGCCCGAGGCGCAGCTCGACCGATTCATGTTCAATATCCGGGTCGACTACCCAACGCCGGAAGAAGAGGAAGCCATCATCAAACGCGTCACGGGAACCTACAAGGCCAACCTTGAAGCTCAGCTCAGCGGAGAGGCTGTGCTGCGATTGCAGGAGGTCGTGCGCCGCGTCCCAGTCGCCGATCACGTCGTCGCTTACGCTTCGCAGATCGCGCGCGCCTCTCGTCCGAAAACAGAAGATGCTCCTGATTTCGTCCGCGAAATGGTCGCATGGGGTGCCGGGCCACGGGCCGGAATTTACCTGATCCTTGCTGCCAAGGCCCGAGCGATTCTCCAGGGGCGCTACCACACAACGACGGCCGATGTTCGCGCTGTCGCATTGCCTGTGCTTCGCCACCGCATTCTCACAACTTTCAATGCCGAGGCCGCCGGAGTCACCAGCGATGACATCGTGAATCGCCTCGTCGAAACTTTCCAGCCGAGCGCTGATCTCGATATCTGATCATCCCGGATTTCGACCGATTCTTTCTCATGTCGGAAACGACCCAGCCCTCCTTCAGCGAACTCCTTCCTCCCGAGATCATTAACATGATCGGGCGCCTGGAGTTTTTGGCGCGCAACGCAAAAGAGGGAACCATAAACGGGCGCCATACGAGTCCGCACAAAGGTTTCTCAGTCGAGTTTGCTGAGCACCGGCAGTATGTTGCAGGTGACGATCTTCGTAATCTCGACTGGCGAGTTTACGGAAAAAGTGATCGTTACTACATCAAGCAGTTCATCGAAGAGACCAACATGCGCGTCACCCTCCTGGTCGATGCTTCCGGGTCGATGAACTACTCCGGCGACGCAGCAACGAGCCTCGGGGGAAAGGAAAATCTCTCCAAATTTGAATATGCTCGTTATCTCGCCGCCGCTCTCAGCTATCTGCTGATCCGCCAACAAGATGCCGTCGGACTGGTTACTTTTGCCGAGGAAGTGGAGACCTATCTTCGCCCCGCCGCGAAGCCAAGCCAGGTTCGGACTATTCTCGAGGAACTCTCCCAGACTGAACCCAGTGATGATACTCGCTGCGCGGATACCTTTCACCAAATCGCCGAGCAGATACCGTCGCGTGGTCTCGTCATCGTAATCAGCGATCTTTTCGATGATGCAGAAGCGATCAAGAACGCGCTTCATCACTTCCGTTTCAAAAATCATGAACTGGTTGTTTTTCACCTGATGGCCGAGGAGGAGATAACCTTCCCCTTCGAGAGGTTCGACGACTTCAAGTGCCTCGAAGTCGAAGGTCGACGACTCAATATCGATCCATCGACAATTCGAGCTTCTTACCTCGACCGCGTTTCTGCTCATTTGAAAGCGATCGAACTGGCCTGTGGTCAAATGGAAGCCGACTACGTCCCAATAAACACCAAGACTCCCGTTCCCGAAGCCCTCTTTACTTATTTCTCGCAGAGAAAAACGTGATCAGCATTTCAAGTTCCAAGAATCCCTCACTGTGCTTTTTCTCAATACAATACTTTTGCTTGGCGCGCTCGGAATCACCATTCCGATCATCATTCATTTGCTGAATCGACGGTCGAACCGAATCGTTGATTGGGGGGCGATGAATTTCCTTCTCGAGTCACTCGCGATTCGGAATCGGAGAATCCAGCTGGAAGAGGCGCTTCTCATGGCGACGAGGTGTCTGCTTGTCGGGTTGCTCGCGCTTGCCCTGGCACGACCGTTTATCCCGCCTGGATCGAGCGTTCCATGGATCGTGATCCTGCCCCTGCTGCTGCTTGCTGTTGTCGGAATCGGTGTTGCTGTGGTTCTCCACAACGAACCGAAATGGCGCCGGTGGATCGGCACTATTTCCGTTCTACTTTTGCTAGCCTGCGTTGCCCTGATCCTGTTCGAAAAGCACCTCAATCTCTCGCGTTTCACACCAGGATCACGACAGGACGTGGCTATCATCATCGACGCTTCGACTTCTATGTCCGTCGCGTCACATGGCGAAACAAACTTTGACCGAGCTGTCGAGGAGGTGCGCACCATCATAAAACGGGCTCCGCGCGGTCACGCATTCAGTCTGATTCTCGGCGGCCCATCCCCCACGGGAGTCGTCCTCGATCCGACAACAGATCGCGCTGAACTGGAAACGGCTCTCGATCAGATGGAAGAACTCGACGGCGCGATGGCGACCTATCAGGCGTTTACCCTCGCCTCACTCAGCCTTGCGCGGGGGGACAACCCCGCGAAGCAAATAGTTATCCTGACCGATGAACAAAACGTGGGATGGGAAATTGGAAAAAGCGGACGATGGAACTTTCTTCGCGACGCATTCAAAAACCTTCCTTCGGAGCCGCAGGTCATGCTTCGAAAGCTGCCCTTGCCCGACTACATCCGGAACATTGCGGTCACGGAAGTGCATCTATCCCGCGATATTGTCGGGGTTGATCGACCCGTTGAGGTTTCAGTGACGGTGGAAAACACCGGCAACGAAGCTGTCACTCCCGGAGCGCTCATCCTTACTGTCGACGATGGTCGCGAATACCGTGATCAGTCATTGGGACAGATCCAGCCAGGCGAACGCCAAACGGTAAAGTTTTCGCACCAGTTTTCAGGATCAGGAGCTCACTCGCTCTCGGCAACTCTTGAGGTCGAAGATGATATCGCCACAGACAACACCGGCTACTACGCCACGAATGTGGCGGATGTACTGAAGGTTCTCATTGTCGATGGCCGCCCCTCGTCTCGCCCCTTTGATCGCGCTTCCGCATTCGCTGCCGTTGCTCTGGCGCCGTCGGCACTCACGCTCGACCCTTCTCTCGATGCGAACCGCCCCAGCGTCAGCGATGAGGCTGCTGACGATTTCGAAATGGACTACGATCCGACGCTCGACTCGATCCGCTTTCTTGTTGAACCGGTTGTGATGGATGCACCTGAGATCGGGACGGTCAGTGACTTCAGCGAATTTGACGTTGTGATCCTCGGAGATGTTCCGCGCCTCCCGGCGAAGAGCTTGGCAGCGTTAGTTAATTTCACCGAACGAGGCGGCGGACTCCTCGTCACGGCGGGCAGCAAAGCGCAGGCTGACTTCTACAACGGATGGAAAACAGAAAGTGGGATCCCGTTCCTCCCTGCCACTTTGGAAGCTACTCCGAAGGTAGCCGAGTCAGGTTCCGGCTTCAGGCCCTCAGCGCAAACCCTAACCCACCCTGCTTTGGCAAAGGTCGCCGATCCAACAAAGAGCGATTTTGCCTCTGCCAGTTTTGAGACCTACCGACGCCAGGAAATTCCTGAAGAGCTTACCAAAGAAGCTGTCGTGGGGGCGCGGCTAAACAATGGTGACATCCTCCTTTCCTCGCGTGAGTTTGGCACCGGCGAAGTTGCGCTGATGAGCATTCCGCTCGACCTCACAGCGGGCAACTTCGTGACGCGACAGGCCTTTCTCCCCTTTCTCCACGAACTTGTTTACCACCTCGCCGACCCGGCATCCTATCGGCTGAATCTCGATCCAGGATGGGAAGTTTCGGTAGGATTGACTGGCTCGAGCGGTCGCGCCATCGGACAGGGGCTGATGGGGAACTACTACGCTTCGCAAAATGCGGAGTCTCCAGTATTCACACGACGTGACGAAGCGATTCAATTCAATTGGCTCGCCGGAACGCCCGCACCGGGCATCCCGGCTGACAATTTCAAGGTGGAGTGGAAAGGCAGCCTGCAGTTTCCGCGCTCTGATCGCTACACCTTTTCGATGGAAGTTGACGACCAGGCTGAGCTCTGGATCGCCGGAAAAAAGCTCGGTGACTTCAACTATCCGGGGGGCACGAAAAAGTGGAATCAAAAGGTCGAAGCAGAAAAGTGGTACGACTTCCGTCTTGTTCTCCGGGAAGGCGGCGGCGACGCGAAAGCAATTCTCTACTGGCAGAGCGAAAAGACACCACGCGAGATCATCGCGCCTCAACACTTCCAGGCATTTGCTCCGCAAAACGCCAACCAGGGCGACTCGCAGCTCACCCAGTATAAAGTCGCCGGACCTGGTAACCGCCCTCGCACCGCAACGCTCGATACTACCGATGGAGGATCCGTCCTCAAACTCCAGGGCGAAATTTCCTCGGGGCTTTACCGCCTCGCTATTCCTGAAGATCAGGCTCCTTATTTCACCGACTTCCTGCGCGATAACAGCCTCGAAATTCCATTCACTGTAAAACGCGACACCGCGGAGAGCCACCTCGTGAAACTTTCCGAGTCCGACTATTCTTTCCTCGCAAATTTCATCACCCTTTCCCAACCACAGACTCTCGAGGACCTGATCGGATTTCTGAACGGGAATCAGTTTGGACAGGAGCTGTGGAAGTATCTCGCGATTGGAGCTTTCCTGTTCCTCCTCATTGAAATTGCCCTCTCCCGCTGGATCGCTCACAGCCGCCGGATGGGAGAAGAAATCACAATCCATTTTGAGTCGAAAGACGCTCCGAACGACGCATTTCGTGACCAATTGGTCAAAATGGGAAGAGCCTAATTTAGCAGCCAGACCGTGAATCCAGAAGACTACAGCAGAGACGATATCGTCACCCAGCTGAGCCCTGCTCTTGCCGCAGTCCTAGCCACAATCGCTTTACTCGCTTGGATCCTGACGGTGATTGTGCGGGGGAGATTCCCCCAGGTGATGCCGATCTGGGTTGGATTCGGCTTCGTTTTGGCAGGCCTCACAATCTGGCTGACTCTCCAATTTCTCTCCAGCTTTCTCTCACTGGCCACATCCTGGCCACTGATCGCGCTTACGATCGGTGGTGGTATTGCCGCCGAGCTGCTTGTCGGGTTTTACCAGTTTGAACGAACTCTCGTTTCGAAGTCTCGTGGCCGCTGGCTGCTTGGCCTACGCCTTGCCGCACTGGCAGTTCTCCTCCTCATTCTCGCGCAGCCAGTTCGATCCTTTCTCGAATCGCGCGAAATCGAACGCGATGTGGCCATTCTCATCGACGAATCAGACTCGATGCTGCTTTCTGACCAAAGACTTTCCTCAACCGAAGCGCTTGACCGTGCCGCGCTCCTTGGGTTGGAAGAAGTGGCTAATCGCCCTGCCTTTCAGGAAGTCACCACTCGCACGGCGTCGCTATCGCGCCAACTGCAGGCGGAACGGGAGTCGCTCCAATCAGGACCAAATGCAAAGGCTGGACTCGAAACTCGAGCGGCCCTTCTTCCCGAATTTTTCGAAGGTGTAGAACAAGACAACCAGGATCTTGTCACCCTCCTGACAAGCATTCGTCAGCTGGAGATTTCCGGCGAGGTAAAAATTCGCGTGGAAGACTACCTCAAGCGCAGCCGCGACGGACTCTCCCGAATTCTCGAAGCAGCCAAATCAGCTTCCGAGTCAGGCAACGCCGAAGAGCTGATTCGACAGCTGGAGCTGGCTGAAAAGGAGATCGGCGAAATCTCCAATACGCTGGAACAGACCGCGATAAAAGCGGATGGCGACTTTCTATCTTCTCTCAAAAAACCAGCTCGCGATCGTGTCTCCGAAGCAGCTGGCACATCACGCCTCGAGTTGGCACGAGCGGCCCTAGACTTTCCCTTACCGCCAGCGCAGAGCGATGCCGAATCTAATTTTGCGACTATTCCCTTCATCGAGCGGCTCAAGGAGGACTACAATCTTCGCTACTTCCGTTTCGCCCGCGATGTCGAGCAAATCACCATGGGAGAGGATGCGGAGAACAGCTGGGAAGGCGAGATGGCAAGTGATCCGGCAGCGGCGCAGACGGACATGACGAGCGCGCTCGAATATGTTCTCGAAAATACGGCTCCCGAATCACTCGCAGGCGTTCTTATGCTCACTGATGGTCGCCACAACGGAGGTAGCTTGCCGGAGGACAGCCTTCGCCAACTCGCCGTGCAAAACACGCCCCTTTCTGCTGTTCCAATCGGCGGCCGACTCGGCCCTGTCGACATTTCTCTACTTCATGTCAAAGCACCGGAATCCATCTACCTCGACGATCGAGTTGTCGTAGCAGCAGAAGCAAAAATCGACGGTCTGCTTGGAGAGAAAGTAACAGCGGAATTACTTTGCAACGGCGAAGTCGCCGATACCATCGATATCGACATCACCGATGTGAGCTTCCGAACCGAACTTCGCTTTGTGCACCGCCCTGAAGAAAAAGGCATTCTCGATTATCAGATTCGACTGAAACCGGATGAGCGGGAGATTTTCCAAACCAACAACGAATGGGATTTCAAAGTCGCCGTCACCGACGACCGGACCAACGTTCTCCTCGTCGACGGATTCCCCCGCTGGGAATTCCGCTATTTGCGAAATCTTTTCTACGGCCGAGACAAATCCGTGCACCTGCAATATGTGCTTCTCGATCCCGATGAAGTGCATCGCGGACGCCGCCCCGAAGATATCGCCGCAAGTGCTTCCCGTCCCTTCGGAGAAGCCGAAGCGACAAACCTGCCTGCGAGCCCGGAAGAATGGGGCCTATTCGACGTCATCATTCTTGGCGATTTCTCGCCAACCTCACTCGATCAGGAAGACTGGAAAGCAATCGAGGAAACGGTCACCAAGCGAGGCGCGCTTCTCGTCTGCATCGCCGGACCTCGGCACATGCCTCACGGATTTAATTACGAGACATTCCAGGATCTTCTCCCGATTACCTACGAACCGAGCAAATCGACACGGATGGAGAGCCCGGAACCTGCCTTCCAAATTGAGTTAACCAGTCCGGGCCAGACTCATTCTGTCACGTCGCAGTCGACGAGCCGCGCGTTAAACCAAGAACGCTGGGCCGGATTCCAGCCGATGCGGTGGCGCTTCCAGCACAGCGGAGTCAAAGAAACCGCAGAAGTGCTCGCCTATGCACAGGCCTCAGGAATCCCGGGGGTCAGTCAGGCGTCGGCACCAGATGGCTCCCCCGGCTCCGTCGAAGCTGCTCTCGAACAGCTTGCAAACCGCAAGCAGGTCGAGCAGGATAATGCCGTTATCACGACGATTCGGGCGGGCCTGGGAAAAGTACTCATGCTGAATTTCGATCAGACCTGGCGATTTCGATACGGAGTAGGTGACACGTATCACCACCGCTTCTGGGGACAGGTGACACGCTGGGGAGCTGGGAAAAATTTGAGATCCGGAAACGAACTCGCACGACTCGGATCGGATCGGCTCAGCTACACCCCGAGCGATGCTATTGAAGTTTCGGCCAAGCTTCTCGACTCCGACCGCCGCCCAATCACCGACTCCGAAGTGGAAGTGGAAATCTGGAAAGATGGGGAACGCCTCTCGCGTCAGAAGATGAGCTATCGCACTGACTCATCGGGCATCTACGAAACCAGCCTAACAGGACTTCGAAGGGAAGGCGAATATTCGCTTAAACTCGCTGGTGAATCAGTCGATCAGGCCATTGGAGCAAACCCCGACGGTCCTGACGCCATCGAGACTCAGATTCTCGTCGTATCAACGCGCAACCCTGTCGAACTCGCTGAACTGACCGCAGATCGAAACTTTCTCAACCGAGCCGCGACCATGACTGGTGGAAAGGTCGCTGAGCTCAGCCAACTCGAAACCCTCCTCACCTCTTTTGGATCACCAAAGGAAATCCTGACAGAACGACGAAACGTGAACCTCTGGGACACATGGCCCCTCCTACTCAGCTTTCTCGGCCTCCTCACCTCAGAATGGATTTTGCGCCGCCGCAGCGGACTGGTCTGATTCCCTCAACCTCGCCCAAAGAAAGATCATGAATACTCTCGAAGCAGCCTTCGGCCAACTTCCGGAACCGATCCTGAACAAACTGGATTTGATGATCCGGCGAATTCGGCGACTCCTTTTTCTGCGTGGGCTTTTTGCAACACTCGCAGTCGCTTTTGGTTGTCTGCTCGCGATCATGGCGATCGATGCGGCTTTCACCCTCTTTTCGACCACATCGCGGTGGATCCTCAGCCTTACCGGGCTGGCAATTACCGCAATTGCTGCCTGGTGGTTTCTCGCCCGCCCCCTTTCCCGTCGCTTTACCCTGACGCACATGGCGCGGATCCTCGAAATCCGACACCCGGAACTGCAGGAGCGAATTTCCACGGCAGTCGAACTTCTCTCCAGCGATGATCCGGAGTCGATCAAGGGATCGGAAGAACTCATTTCAGCCGTGGTCGATTCAGCCGTCGACGATGTCGAAACGGTCGATCCTAACACCGAATTCAAGCCTGCCAAGACAAACAGGTATCTACTTATTGCAGTCGTTTTCGCTTCCATCATTGCAGCTACCTTGCTGATCTGGCCCAAGCAATCCTGGACACTGATGACGCGAGCACTGGCACCCTTTCTCGACATTGGAAACGCCTACGCTGACTCGCTTGTGATCGATCCGGGAGATGTTCGGATTGCCAAAGGCAGCACAATTACTGTCGAAATGAGCGTCGGTCACAAGCGCCTTCGTCGCGCCGAGATTCGGAGGCTACAGGAAGATGGCAAAGAATCTGTCGAACGAATGACTCTGATCGG
>Ga0181559_10000249_pt1 | contig 47091 bp, 29 predicted proteins | sample 011ome_21_FD_133752 | JGI IMG/M metagenome (GOLD analysis project Ga0181559, IMG submission 133752) | Coastal salt marsh microbial communities from the Groves Creek Marsh, Skidaway Island, Georgia - 011508AT metaG (megahit assembly) | ecosystem: Environmental > Aquatic > Marine > Intertidal... | reverse complement strand
TTCTCGACGTACGACGCTTGATGAAAAAAACAGTTACAAAACGTTTTTCTCGATTTTCTTGCTGACGCGGAGAGAGATGTGTGTCAAAACTTGCGCCTCGCGAAATGGCGAGATGCGCTGTGACAGCAAACGTGAGCCATTCATATTCTCTTTTCTTCATCGCGAGCGAGAGAGACATTTCGCGCGAAAAAGAAGCAAAAAAATTTTTTTGTCCTCCTCGCACGCGAGATTTCAATTCGCCGAACTCGTCGTTTGTTCCCCGGGAAAATACCTACGTAAAACGCCCCCGGTTGGCAGACACAGACGCACACACACACAGAGAGAGAGAGAGATAAAGAGATAAAAGAGATAAAGAGATAAAGAGAGAAGAATAAGATGGGCGCGTCGGTGCAATTCATGATCACCGCCGCCATGCGGGAAATATTAACGAACGAGTTGGAATTTTTAGACTCGGAGGTGGACGACATGAAACCGGAATTGGCGGCGAAGATGATCGAAACGAGGACGAAGAGGCCATTCGGCGAGCGGGAAATGCCCGAGAGTTGGAGACGAGGAGTGATGCCGGAGAGGAGAGGTGGTGGCGGTATCCTGAATTTTTTTAGAAACATAAACTCGCTGCAAGTGATTGTGTTAGGGGCGATTGGCGTTCTCGCCGGGATGGTGGCTACGAATAAAATCGAGCTCGAGACGCTGCTAGGAGGCGCGAGCACGGCGCTGCCCAAGGAGAAGTTGTCTTCTCACGTGAAAAAGAAGAAGAAGAGAAAAGGGAAGAAGAGGAAGATTCCTAAACGCATGAACGTGGTTGAAAATTAAAACTCTAATAAGACTCTCATTCGAACACAATAAAACAACTCTTTCGCGGATGAAACGCGCGTCCCGTTTTCTTCTAAAACGCAAAAATTAATTAAAACGCGCCTTTCTTGTACGCGTAATACCCCGCGACGAGAACGAAACCGCTTCCGTCGGTAATCATATAAAGATACCCAATCCCGCACATGACGAATATTCGTCGAGCAATAAACTCTAAGTACTTCGGGTCTTTCGGTAACACGCGCCAAGAGTCTCTGTAGCCTTGGAGAAGAATGTCTCTGGCGAAAACGAATTGGCACAACGTGTCCCAACCGTACGTGCCGACGACGGTGAAGAATAAGAGACCTAAAACTTTGTATCGAAACGCGTCGTCCGGCATAGAGACAAACTGTAACTTGTTGTTCAAATACGGAACGACTTCGAAGGCAGCCATGAACGAACCAACGAACAGAGAGGCCAAGGAGAGCAACAAAGTTTTGTTCTCCAAGGAACCCATCATAAACGGTCTGCCTTTGTAGTTGACGAGCATGACGCACACGCGTTGAACAGTTTCGATGAGAAAGATGACCGTGTTCAACAAGCACGGCTCGAACGGCGGGCCTTGCTCCCAGAACGATCGCTGCGCTTCGCTCGCGTTTTTCTTTTCTTCCTCTGAAACTTTTGCGACTGGAATCGCCTCAGGAAAAGCGGCTTTCTCACCCGTAGCCGCGTGGACCAACTCTGTGGCGTAGTTCATCACAAAGACGTGGATGACGAGTTGGCCGACGATGGACAGAAACAACGCCGGGTGAAAGATGGAGCGCAACGGTCGAACAGGCGATAGCGTGTGTACCGGGGTAGCGTACGAAAACGCTAAACCAGCCGCGGTTAAACACAACCCGCTAGCCATCATTTGATTGTCCGAGGATCGGATACCATCGGTGTACAACACCGACAACGAAAACGCAGAAATCAAGCAAGAGAGCACGAGCACTTGCTGCATTTGAATCGAAGAAACCAACGTGCACCTACCTTGTCGAATGATATCAACCGCAGACCTAATGGTCGGTAAGCGAGAGGTGAACGGAGCCGCCATGGATGCGTCGCCGAGTTTCACTTGCGGAAGTTCGCCGTCTAAATCGTCCAAGTTTTGCATCATGTCGCTCATGCTTGGAGTTTTACCGCCTTGGCTGCCTTGTCTTGCCTTGGCTCTTTCCATCGCTCTGCGTTTGGATTCCCGAATCATTTTTTGCGTCGAATTTTTCATGGCGGTAAACTGCGCCCACTTTTCGCCTCTCTGCATTCTTTCCTTGAACTCTTCCTCGAACCAAACTTTTTGCAACGCTTGAAGTTCTTTCATGTCTTTTTGCTGAGCGACTTTTTCCTCCATCTTCGCCTTCTTCACTTTTTCCGCTTGCTCTTTCACTCGTTGCATCTTCTCTTGAAACGTTTCAGCCTTGGCGAGCTTTTTGCCTTTTTCCCCGTCGTCTTCATCTTCTTTGCTCTCATCGCCACCCTCTTGTTTCAATTTCTTCGTGTTTGCGGACCCGAAACCAGAGAGAAGCGCTACGCCGACGTGTGCTTGTTTTAACGCGCCAACGTCGTTTGCGCCGTCGCCACACATGTACGTGTGTCTTCCTTGTTGTTTCAAGCGTTTCAAAACCCTCTCTTTATCGTCCGGAGACATTCTGGCAAAGATGGACACGGAATCCAAGTAATCCCAGAGCTCGCTTTCTGAGGAACTACCGCTCCCTGTCGCGTGACTGGCAGCGTTCAAGCTCTCCCCGGTGACGCACAACGAATATTTCTCCGCTAATTCTGGAATGCTCAAATCTTTGTAACTTCCAATGACTTGAATGCCTCCATTTTTATCTCTTTTCGCGGAGACCCATCGAAGACTGCCGTTGTCGAGCTCGAGCACCACCGCGCCGGCTAACCCGCCTTTCGCGATGCCAACTTCATTCCCAACGTGCAGCGCAGTCAAAGTAGCATCTCCAGTCGCCATCATTACGCGATTGCTCGAAGCGATGAGCGCATTGATAACTTCTTCCGAATCCGTTCGAACGCGACAGGCAAACGCTAAAAATCCGGCAAACTCCAAATCGCATTCTACTTCGTCTCGAGATAGCGGCGATTTCGCGTCGTTGACTCTTTTCGCATCCCCGGGAGATAACACTTTGTATGCGAGCGCAATCACGCGCATGCCTTTTTCGGCTAACGTGCGATATTGCGCGTCGAATCCCTCAGGTTTACTCTTCAACAGCGTCGCAATCTTCTCCGGCGATCCTTTCACCAACGCCCACGTTTGTTCGTTTTCCCCTTCGTTTTGCTGAACGGTGGCTACGACGGACATGCGCTGCAAAGAACTTGCAAAGTGATTGCGCGCTAAAATCTTGGCGCTCGGTGAACCTTTCCACGTTCGCTTCTTAATCTCCTCGGAAAATTTTGGTTTTGATTTGCTCGATTTTGGATCGTACTCCCATTTGACGGCGAACAAGGCGGCTTGCTCGAGAGGGTCGCCGTACGTCTTCCCGTCGATTTGCACTAAAGAATGACACCCACCAATGATAATTGCAGAGGTCTTCGAACACTCGATCGGCGTGGCAATTTGCGCGGATGATGTGCTGTTATTTAAATCCGACGCGTCTACGACGCCGACCGCGACGAGTTTATCCGAAGTAATCGTTCCGGTCTTGTCAAACAAGCAGGAATCAATCTTCCCCGCCATTGGCACTCGAAATGGTTCCGTGCAATACACGCCCGATTTCATGAGCGCTAATAGTGCCGTGTTTACAGCCATGGCAGTTTGCATGGGAAGTTCCGGAGGAACGACGGATGTCAAGATTAAAATACATCTCAACACTAACTCGTACTGCGAACGTTTACCATCCTTCATGCCGACCGTAAAGACGTGATACGAAGCCATGCACGCGAAAACCAACAATATGAACAACAGAATCATCGTTTCTTTGGTATCTCCGGTGACTTGTTCCGAGGAAAACTCCATCATGCGCATCAACTTACCCTGCGTGGAAGAAAATCCAGTTCGCAAAACGTAACACACGCAACCGTCATCAGGCGTAGGAGGCACTTTTACCGGCCCATTTACACTACCGCTACTATTATCCGAAGACTGTTGCATTAAAGTAGTTCCGGAGGATAACACGTGCGTTTTGTGCACGTCCTCAATGTCTAACCTCGCGTCCTCTTTATCGTCGTACGAAATCGCCTCCTTCATTTGGGGCACCGATTCGCCAGTCAAGGAAGCTTCGTTCACAACCGCCGAGCCTTGCAAAATCAAACAATCGCACGGAATGGTCGTTTCACCTTCCGCGTGTCTCTTCACGCTAACTATATCCCCGGGAACTAAATCTTCCGTCGAATGGTCTTCCCAGATGTTATTTCTAAACGCGTAAATTCTGCCTGTTTTTACCGCGATGCCTCTCAACGCCGTGATGTTCCTCTTCCTCGAAAACACCGTCGTCGCTTCGAAAATCAACATTGACAACATGTTGAACAAAGCGTACTTCCAATACTCATCCATCAACCAAAGCATGCACGTGAACATTTGAAACACCGTGACTGGTCCGGTGAGCTGTTCCTTGAACATCTCCATAAACGTCGGCAACTCTACGTGCAAGCAATTATCACCGTATCGATTCATGCAATCCTCGATTTCATCCGGCGCCATCCCCGTCGCGGTCCTTTTGAAGTAACTCGAAATTGGTAAATCCACGGGACAGGTCAATTCTCTCAATTCTCCTCTCGCCTTCCCACTCTTCGCGTCTCGTTCCACCTCGACGTACTCGTAGCGCTGCCTTTGAAAGACGCACCACAACGTCGTCTTATAGGTAAAACCGTCCTCTTTACTTACCGAGCTCAGTAAATTCATCTTCGTAATCTCCGGTTTCCCTTGGTGCGCGTGCGGCATGATTTCCAAATACGTCTCCTCGTCCACTCTCTTCGCGTCTCGATACCGGAAAAACCTTCTCACTCGAACCGACCAGTGTTGCGCGAACATAATCAGCGCGTGCACGAACACCACCGAGGAAAACTTAATCACCGCGACAAAGTCTGGCAACCACCACGCCGGCAACGTCGGCGGAATCTCGTAAGTCACCGTTTGGTTTATCGCGGGTTCTTCTCCGAATAATCCGAACGAAGACGAAGACGACGAGGAAGGATTTCCTTCCCGCGCCTCATGCTTTTCCTCTGCCGCCGCTCCGGTGCTTTTTGCCTCCTCCTCCTCCTCTTCGCCGAACCCGTCGTCTTCGCCCCACTCGTCCTTCACTTCAAACTTATCACCCTTTTTCGGCGTTCCGAAATCCTCCTTCTTCACCACCAACTTCCCGTCCACGAACTCGGTCGGTTCGTACCCTTGACTCTTGTGATGCGCCAAAGCGGTCTCGTACGGTTTCCCGCTCGTCTCGTAGCACTCGCGGAAGAAGTAACCGGCGAGGAGGAGAAACGGGAGATGGTACAAGCCGATTTTGCGCCCGTTGATTGTGAGTCGCACTCTCGGCGTAATCGCTCGCACCGAGGAGATGGACGGCGGGTGCGTCACGCGGATCAGCGCGGGGGAGGAGGATGAGGAGGAAGTGGGAGAAGAACTCGACATGCGCGTTCTCTCTCTCTCTCTCTCAGTTTCTCTCTCTATCTCTTGAGCGCTCTTTTTAGTGAGGAGATCTCTCCTCAGTCGCGGAATTGCTTTTCGTGTTTTTAGGGTTTAGGGTTTAGAGTTTCGAAACGCGTTTAGGGGAAAAAATTTTGCAAACGCGCGCGCGGTAAAGAAAGAAACGCGCGCGCGCACGCACACACCAACTCACACACAAAGAGAGAGAGAGAGAGAGAGAGAGACGAGAGACGAGAGAGAAAAGAAGAGAGAGAGACGAGAGAGAACCACGACGTAACATAACACGTAAAGTAGAAAAAGAAATGGGCAGAATCAAAATCGGATGCAGAGAAGATTTGAGCGATAAAATCGCCGTCGTGACGGGCGCGAACACCGGCATCGGGTTTCACACGGCGAAAATGCTCGCAAAGGCAAACTGTAAAGCGGTAATTTTAGCGTGTCGATCGAAAGAGCGCGCGAAAGCAGCTCTGGAAGAAATTAAGAAAGAATGCGGGGGCAAAGAGACGTGCGAGGTGATGGAGTTGGATTTGAGCGACGCGGACTCCATCGCGAATTTCGCGAAGGAGTTTTCGAAAAAATACAAAAGATTGGACATTTTGGTGAACAACGCCGGTTTAAACATGTCGGCTGGGTACGCGGGTCCTCGCGTGACCAAGCAAGGGTACGAGATGTGCATGGGAACGAACTATTTCGGGCATTTTATGCTGACTTCTTTGCTGCTACCGGCGTTGCAGAGAGGGAAAGGGACGTCGCGAGTGGTGGCGCTGTCGAGCGTGACGTCGTGGTTCGGGTCGAATAAGTATCATTACTTCGTGAAGGGACCGTCGAAAACGAAAGGAAATTACTCGGCGAGTAAGTTGGCGTGTTTGGCGATGACGAGAGAGTTGCAGAGAAGGTTGGATAGGCAGGATCCGGATAACAACGTGGAGTGCGTGGCAGCCGATCCGGGGTTCGTGGCGTCGGATATTTGGAGAAACTACAACGTCGTTTGGCGAAAAATAGCCGGTGTGTTAGCGCTGACGCCGGAAGAAGGAGCGATGACGAGCGTGCACGCGGCGACGTTAAAATCAGTCAAAAAAGGTCAGCTGTACATGCCGTTTTCGATCCGGTTGAGCAAGGTTTTTAAGTTGAATAAAGGGTTGGGGTATAAGTGCATGGCGTTGCAGAGGGTGTTCGCGGGATTTTCCGCGGACGATTGCGCACCGAAAGCGAAGGATTTGAAATCGAACGAAAAGTTGTGGGATTTGAGCGTGGAATTTTGCAAAGATAACGGCATGTCCGCGAGCGCGATGGGAGTGTTGAACGCGCTGTAATCCGTGATAATCATCGCGAGTTAATCAACCAATCAATCAATCAAATTGCTGTTCTGTTATTTATATTCCCAGCAAAGTCAAAAAAAAACAGAAGACAGAGAAGAAGGGGATGTGAGAAAAAAAATATTTAAAATTTCTTATTGAATGGACCACGGAATCTTTTCGCCGGCAAAAAACGGCACCACCACGTCGCCACCAAACTCGTACGTTTCCGGCACCTCCCACTCTTCTCGCTTTAACGTGATCGTTCCAGAATTCCTCGGCACTCGATAAAAATCCGCCCCGTTGTGACTCGCAAACGCTTCCAATTTGTCCAATTTCCCGACTGAATCAAACGCCATGGCGTAAAAACTCAACGCCGCGTGCGCGCTAAACACTCCAGCGCACCCACACGCGCTCTCCTTCGCACCTTTTGGGTGCGGCGCAGAATCTGTGCCCAAGAAAAAGCGTTCGCTTTTCGGTCCTACCGCGGCATTTAAAACCGCCTCTCGATGTTCCTCTCGTTTCAAAATCGGCAAACAATAGAGGTGCGGTCGCATGCCCCCTTTAAACAGCGCGTTTCGATTCAACAAAACGTGCTGCGGCGTAATCGTAGCCGCCAATCTACCATCTTCGGGAAAATTAGATACAAAATCCGCCGCGTTCTTCGTCGTTATGTGTTCCATCACCACCCGTAAATCTTTCACCTCTTCCAACAACGGTTTCAAAACTTCCTCGATGTATCTCGCCTCGCGATCGAAAATGTCCACCGTCTGGTGCGTCACTTCGCCGTGAACTTGCAAAATCAAACCTAACTCGGCCATCTTCTTCAGCGCCGGCATCACTTTCTTCACATCCGTCACGCCAAAACTCGAGTTCGTCGTCGCTCCGGCTGGATACAACTTAAACCCTCTCACGAACCCACATTTCGCCGCGTCTTCCACCGTCTTCTCGCTCGTCTCGTCCGTTAAGTACAAAGTCATGTGCGGTTCAAACTTCGCGTTCGTCGTTTTCGCCGCCTCTAAGATCAACTTCCGATACCCACTCGCCTCTTCCGCCGTTCTCACCGGTGGTTGCAAGTTTGGCATGATCAGCGCTCGATCGAACTGCTTCGCCGTGTGCGGCACCACCGACGCGATTTTACTCCCATCTCTCACGTGTAAGTGCCAGTCGTCCGGTTTGGTCATGGTGAGCGAATCTGCCGCTGCCGTCGTCGACGAAAACGCCGCCGAAAAAGAAGAAGACATCGCTCTTCTTCCGACGAAAAACTTTGAAGCCGCTCTTCCTCCTTTTCCTTCTCCTCCTCTTCTAAACGTCGTCGTCGCCGCTGTTTCTCCCGCCGCTCTGCTCGGAAACGAATTTGAAGCGCTTTGACGACAACTCCGACGACGACTTTTCGTTGCGCTCGAAGAAGAAGAAGAAGAAGACGCAAAAGAAGACGCAAAAGAAGAGAGAGAGGAGCAGTAGCAGCGCGGCAAAAAGAGAGCTCTGCCGCTGCTCGTGCTCGTCGTCCTCGTCGTCGTCCTCGTCGTCGTCATCATCGCGGTAGACGTCGTCGCTCTCATTTCTCGTTCGTTATCTTTGAGGTAAGTCTCCACTTTTTTTTCCCCGGGAAGAGAGTTTTACTTATACATATACGGATACATTAACGCGGAGAGAGAGAGAGAGAGAGAACGGAGGATCGATGATCGCGCGTTTTCCTTCTTCTTCTTCTTCTCTCGGGTTCGCGCGGTTCGCGAGACGAAGAAAAACAACGAGGAGGTTTCCACGCGGCGAAGATAATCATCGCACTCAGAAAAGCGGCAACGACGCGTCGTCTCCGAGAGCACAACTCGTCGACGAGGAGGAGGAGAGCAGTTCTTCTCCCGTTTCTTCTTCTTCTTCTTCTTCCGAGAAGGAGAGAAGGCGACTGAAAGATGCGCTCGTCGAAGCGTGTCGAGGGACGTACCGAGGCGCGCTGTTCGCGTCCAACGAGCGAGAGACGAAGGCGATATTCGACGCGAAAGCGCGTTTGGAAAAAAGTTTTCTTCAGCGGCGACAGAAATCGAAAGAAGGAGAATCTGAGTTTGATGACTTCGACGACGCGCTTTTGGACGGGCGATGGAAATTAATCTTTACGACCGCGCTGGACGTGACTGGATTGCTCGTTTTGTCCATTCCTCCTCCGCCGGTGCCGTTTTTTCCGCCGCCGCCAGTCGTAGTTGGAGATATTTTTCAAGAGTTCAAGACGGAGACGAAGGAGATCGTCAACGAGATTCGCGTTTCGGTGCCTTTGCTGTTGGAGGAGAAGGACGGGGTGATTTTGAGGGTGAACGCGACGTATAAGGAAGCGAAGAGTAGTAATAGTAGTAGTAGTAGTAATGATAATAGTAAAAGAGCGCTAGAGTTGGTGTTTCAAGAAGCCGTGGTGAGCGACGTGAGAATTAGCGAGTTTACCGAGATGTTACTCGCGCCGGCGGTGTTGCCGAGAACCGAGTTGAATCAACGCGTGTTGTTATTTTTGAGAGATTTCGAGGTGAGGTTTCCATTGTTCGGGAGAGCGGCGAGGGCAATGGGTGGAGGGACAGAGAGTACAAACGAAAACGAGCGAACTCCCGGCGCGGCCGTGGGGAGGTACGAGTTTAGTTATTGCGACGAGGACGTCTTGATTGGCAAAGCGACCGGTAGCAACGGTATTTTCATCTTCACGAAAGATCATCGATCTTGATGTAAAAACAGTAAAGGAAAGAAGAACACGCAGGAACAGAGAGAGAGAGAGAGAGAGAAGAAAGAGAAGGACCCTCTCATTATTTTATTAACTAAAGACTGTATTAAGGTTTGGCATTGCAAATATTTTATGTATCTATTCTTTTCAATTCTATGTTCTCGAATCGAGAGATGGAAATCGAAACACGACCTTCGCTCGTGCAAATGCATCGTGTTCTCGCTTCCTCGTCGAACTAGTTTTTTTTTACTCAGCGGGTGCTCCGCGACCGCGCATGTTTACGCCCGCTCTTAAGACTTGATCTACCAACAATAATTGCGTCGCAACCACTGGTGCACTTTGCAAAATTTGCATCTTCACGAGATAGTTATCGTACACTCCACTCGTCGTCGGGTCAAACGGCTCACCAGTCGTCACGTCGATGCCGACGATGTTTCCATTTTCGTGTTCATCCGTGAGGGAAATGACCGCGTCTTGCGCGTCGTACCCTGAATTCTCCGCTAATGTTTTCGGAATGACGAGCATAGCTTCAGCGAACGCCTCCACACCTCTCTTGGCTCTACCTTCAACCGTTTTCTTCGTCACTTCGTTCAAATGGACGAACAAACCAGCCTCGAACGCCCCGGCACCGGGGATGACCGCTTTGTCGATTAAAGTGTTTTTTACCGCGCGCAAACCATCTCGCACGGCATCCTTTAACTGGATGATCGTGTGTTGGTTCGGTCCTTTCAACAAAATCGTGCAAGAGGTTGGGTTCGCGACGTCCTCAATGAAAGTAAACTTTTCGTCGCCTAATATGTGTTCGTACACTTCTCCAGCATGGCCTAAAACTTCCGGCGATAACTCCTCCGGAGAGTTCACGCATACTCCGCCGCACGCCAAAACTAATCGTTCCATATTTCTTCTCTTCGCTCGTCTTAATGCTAAAATATTCTCTTTCGCAAGCATATCCAACGAAATCGGATCGATGCCTTTCTGCGTGATCACGACGAATCCTTTATCGTTCCCGTCGCAGACTTTCTTCTTCAATGCGATGACTTGTCTCACGACGTCGTCGGTAAACTTCCTCTCCGCCTCGACCATCTTCTCTCTTTGCTCCGCGTTCGAGTACATAAAGCTCGAATTCACCTCGGACTTTTCGTACTCCATGCTTATGTTACACGTCAATATAAACGCATCGGCCACGTGTTTCGGCATATCCGGATGTCTCGACCCGTGATCTAAAACCATCCCTTTAATCAACTTCGTCTCTGAATCTTCCTTATGCTTCATGGTCATGATTTCCACCATGTGCAAATCGATCGGCATTTTTGGTCTGGAAATGCACAAAACCGCATCCGTGACGATAGTCGTCAACATATCCGCTAAATGTTCCTCCAATTTTGTCCTCAACGCGGTCCTCGCCACGCACAACAACATCTCTCGGTCCGGATTCTCCACGCCTCCCGTTTCCACGCGAAACTCCTTCAAAAACTCAATCGCACTCTTCTTCGCCGCTTCTAAACCTTCAACAATCACTCTCGGGTGCACGCCTTCGTTCAAATACCTCTCCGCTTGTTTCATCAACTCCCCGGTAATCAATACCGTCGACGAGGTCCCGTCGCCGGAAATATCGTCTTGCGCCACCGCCGACCGAGCAATCATAATCGCCGTCGGGTTTTGAATCTGCATCTCTTTCAACAAAACGTTGCCATCCTTCGTGAGCTTTAAACCTGCACGGGAGGGGGGGGGTAAGAGGAAAAGAATGCGTTTCCGTCACAAAAGCGTTAGTTTTGAGGGAAAAAAAAAATTTCAGACGAATTTTTCCTTTCATCGTCTCTCAAAAAGTCAAACCGAGCAGCCGTCAAGCTCTCTCGAAGAGGAGAGATGAGATCGGAAGCGAGAGAGAGAGAGAAGAGAGACGTTCGAGACGATCCGCGACGTCATCGACGACGCGTTTCAAAGAAAAAGAGAAGAAAAAGATGCGCGCGAGCGTTGAGGGAGAGAGAAAAGAGAGAGAAAAGAGAGAAAGAGAAGCGCACCTCCGGCACCATCGACGAGCATCTTAATCGTTCCTCTCGGCCCGAGATTGGTTTTCATCACGTCTTGCAAACCTTTCGCGGCGTTGATGTTCATGAACAACGCCGCGGCTTTGTCCATGGACTCGGCGTTTGGGTTCACCGAGCGCAGAGAGGAGGTCATTTTTTTCTTTTCTACGTCTTCTTATTCTTCTCGAGAGAGAGAGAGAGAGAGAGATGTCGCGCGTAGTCGGGAGAGGAGTGTAAAACTTTTGGAGCTTTCACTTGTGTTTCAAACGTGTTCGTTTGACTTTTTTCCAGCCTTGTCGCGCGCGCGAAGGCTTGACGATACGTTTTACATTCCTACAAAGCCTACAATACTACTACTAGTACTACTATTGCTACTATTAATATAAACGCTATAAAGTACGCTACAGCTATCGCGATATCGTCGTCGTCGTCGTCGTCGTCGTCGCTCTGATTCTGTCTGACTCTCTCTCTCTCTCAAGTCCTTCTTAACTCGAGTCCGCGCTCGCGCTAAACACTCGACTGACGAACTCGTAGGTGAAGAAAGTCACGCCGGTGGACGGCAACATGCGCGCGAGATTTGGGACCATGCCTTTGTACATGCCAGATATGCCTTCTCTTCTGGATATCGTCGCGAACGATGGAGCAAGGTTTTGTATTTGATCTGGTTTCGCTCGATTTGGAGCTTTTGCATCCGAGCGCGAACGACTTGTTGCGGGTACGTGACCAAAGAGGCGACTATTTTTGAAAGCATGCCGTAGACGCCGCACTCGGCGCTGGTGAGTTCTCTCTGTTGTTGTTGTTGTTGCTGCTGCTGCTGCTGTTCGCGCGTTGTATCGATGGCATCGTTGTTCATTTCACCTCCTCTGGCTAAACTCTTTAGATTTTCGTAACACGTAAACTGAATGGCGCCGTGCGACACCAACAATAAACTCGGCGTTAATCCTTTGTACAGTCCAGAAACGCCTTCGTTTCGCGCGATTGAATACAAACAATCGATTAACCCTTTATATCTGACCGTAGCTTTTGTTGGTTTTTGAACTTTAACTCCTGCTCCTCCAGCTTTGGGAGCCGCCTCGGCGCCTCCGCCTCTCTCTTGCAACGCCAGCCTCGTCTTTGCCACCCAAATTGGGTTCGTCAATAAGCTCACGCCGATGCCCGCCTCGGCAGCCGCCAACAACGTCTCCCCCGAACTGATGCTATTCTTACTCGCACCATCATCATCATCATCATCATCATTTCCTCCTCCTGCGACTCCTCTACCGCCGCCGCCGCCTTCGCCGTTCCTCGGAGATGTCCCTCTCTTCTCGTACCGTTTCCTCGCTCGATCGTACAGCGCGAAATACATCGCCCACGACGTCGTGTTCCCAACCAACGCCGGCGTCAACCCCGCGTACAAGCCTCTCGCGCCTTCTCTTTTCAAAATCGTTTTAAACGCGTGCACCGTCCCGTCGTACGTCTTACTCAAATCTTGCACTTGCAGACGCGTTTTGATGACATCGAGCGGGTGCAGCGTAATCGTGGCCACGAATCCCGCCGTCGCTCCCGAGACGGCTTCTTTGTTCATCGTCGTCATCGAATCATCACGTCGCGCCACGCGTGGGTGTCATCTCGTCGCGGTTTTCTTTTTCTGTCGTCGGTGCGTCCGAGAAGACAGACAAGAAGAACCCAAAAGGCGAGCGCGGTGTCACGCGTTCGGAAAACGTGAACGTTTTTTTTTGTATAGAAGAGTCGTCAAGAAACTTTCGTGTTTTTGTGCTTCGTTTGTCACACATCGCGACGAGAGAGAGAGATATAGAGAGAGAAGATAGGGAAGGTAGAGAAGAGAGAGAGAAGAGAGAGAGAAGAGAGAGAAAACGACCGACACCCATCCACACGCGAGAGGACGGACGAGCAAAAAAAACAGAAAAAAGAAACAAACAAAGCGGCGAAAATTTTTCCAAATTCCTCCTTTTTATTTACGCAAGTGGTGAGTGCAAAATAAATATACACACGCAACGCGGGGTCTCTCTCTCTCGCTGTCGCGCGCTCTCTCTTCTCTGTTTACCTCTCTCTGAAGAGAGAAAACGAGCAATTCTTCGCGCGCTTTTCGCGATCGTTCGATCGAGGCGCGCGTTTCGCGTTCGCGTCTCGGGTTTTTTCTTCCTCGTTCGTTCGCGCGGCGCGAGATTTTTTTTCTCGGTTTCTTTTCCTTGTACAAAAAGGAAACGACGGCGCTCTTTCCTGCGGAGAATTCTCCCCTTTTGGTTTGCCGCCAAAATCGGATCGGGTTTTGCTTTACCCGCGCGCCTCTTCCTGTGCGGGAATCGATGATCGTCGAGAAGATATTCGCGACGAGAAACACTCGATGCGCGCGAATCGTCCGAGATATGCGTCTCTTTCACTTCGCGGCGGGGGTTCGAACGTCGTCGTCGTCGTCGGGAAAGACCATTTTTTCATCGTCAGAGAGAGAGCTCGGCGACGGCTGTCCGTCCATTTTTTTTTCATTTTTGTGGGTCCCCCCTCCGGGCACCTTTTTGGGGCTTTTGTGTGAAAAGAAAAGAAATCACAATGATTATTAAGAAGCTTTGCTGACCTTTTCGTCTCTCTCTCTCTCTCTCTGATCGTTTGAATCGAAAAACAACAGAAAATCTTATAAATCAACAATGTCTGAAGGCAAAGAGCATCTCTCCATCGTTATCTGCGGTCACGTCGATTCCGGCAAGTCCACGACCACCGGTCGTTTGCTGTTTGAACTCGGCGGTATCCCGGAACGTGAAGTCGAAAAGTTGAAAGCCGAGGCTGATGCCTTGGGTAAGTCTTCTTTCGCGTTTGCGTTCTATATGGATCGCCAAAAGGAAGAGCGCGAGCGTGGTGTGACCATCTCGTGCACGACCAAGGAGTTTTTCACTGAGAAGTGGCACTACACCATCATCGACGCGCCGGGTCACAGAGATTTTATCAAGAACATGATCTCTGGTGCCGCGCAAGCCGATGTCGCCTTGTTGATGGTCCCGGCCGATGGTAACTTTACCACCGCCATCCAAAAGGGTAACCACAAGGCTGGTGAAGTCCAAGGCCAAACGCGTCAGCACGCGCGTTTGCTCAACTTGTTGGGCGTCAAGCAATTGATCGTTGGTGTCAACAAGATGGATTGCGACACCGCCGGCTACAAGGAGGCGAGGTACACCGAAATCCGCGACGAAATGCGCAACATGTTGACCAAGGTCGGGTGGAAGCCGGACTATGTCACCAAGTCTGTCCCGGTCTTGCCGATCTCTGGCTGGATGGGTGACAACTTGATCAAGAAGACCACCAACATGGGCTGGTGGAACGGCGTCGACGTCGAAAGCTTCGACGGCAAAGGGGAAAAGTTCCACATCGACTGCTTGTTGGACGTGTTGAACAACATGGTCAACAGACCGGAACGTAACCCGGAATTGCCGATGAGATTGCCGATTTCTGGTGTTTACAAGATCAAGGGTGTCGGGGATGTCCTCGCCGGCCGCGTCGAACAAGGCGTTGTCAAGCCGGGGGAGGAAGTTGTCTTCTTGCCGACCAACACCGCCTCCAACCCGTGCGGTGGTAAGGTTTTCACCGTCGAAATGCACCACAAGCGTGTCGAAGGTGCCAACCCGGGCGACAACGTTGGTATGAACGTCAAGGGTCTCGACAAATTGAACATGCCGAGATCTGGCGACGTCATGGTGTACAAGGCTGACAAGTCCTTGGCGCCGTGCAAGGAGTTCACCGCGCAAGTCCAAACTTTGGATATCCCGGGTGAATTGAAGACTGGCTACTCCCCGATCGGTTTCGTCCGATGTGGCCGCTCTGCGTGCAAGATGACGGCGTTGAACTTCAAGGTTGGTAAGGAAACTGGCGGCAAAAAGCTCGAAGGTCCGGCCTCCTTGAAATCCAACGAAGTCGCCGAGTGCGTCTTTGAACCGGTTCACCCGATGGTTGTCGACTCCTTCAAGAAGTGCGAGGGTTTGTCCCGTATCGCATTTTTGGACGGTAACACCGCCGTCATGCTTGGTAAGATCACGAAGGTGACCTACAAGGAAGGTTAAATATGTGCGAGTGTGAAGTGTTTGTACGTGTGAAAGTTTGAAAGAGAATTTTTGCATGTCTCTCCTTTTAACAATCGTATATTAATAATCTTTTTTTAAGCGTGTGGGAAGTTAGTGGTGTAGTCTATATAAGTAAATCTTTAATAATAATACTATTAAAAGAAAATTGAATGAAGAAATGAATGAACACATGTACTACTTACTACACAGTGCGCGCGCATCTCAATACTTCGTTTGTTTTTTATCGACTTCGTTTGTGAGAGGTTCTCTCATCTTTTTAGTATTTACAACGGGTTCAATTACTAAATGTGTTTAATCGCGAGAAATCTTAGCCGTTGCCTTTCGGAGCCACTCTTTTACTTCCGCTTTTTGCACTCTCGGGCTGATTTTCTCCCAGACTTGTTCGTGATATTTGTTTACCCACGCGATTTCATCTTCTGACATGATCGTCAAGTCCATCAGTTTGGTTTGGATCGGGATAAACGTCAAGCACTCAAAGTTCAAATAGCCTTTCCCTTGGAAGTTGTGCTCCGTTTTCGCCTCGCGGCAAATGAGAAGGTTTTCGATTCGAATGCCAAACTTGCCATCTTCGTAGTACCCGGGCTCATTGGAGACAATCATTCCATCTTTAATAGGTGTCGTGTTTCCCCATCGCGGAGAAATGCTTTGCGGGCCCTCGTGTACATTTAACGCGGCGCCGACGCCGTGCCCGGTGCCGTGTCGATAATCTAATCCAGCCGACCATAAGTGTTGTCTTGCAAACGTATCGAGCGCCATACCTGGGGTTCCCACCGGAAATGTCGCCGAATCCAACGCTATGTGACCTTTCAATACTCTCGTATAACACATCTTTTCGTAAGCAGAAGGAGTTCCAAGATGGTGCGTCCTCGTCACATCTGTCGTGCCACACAGAAACTGTCCTCCGGAATCTAACAAGACCATGGAATCTTTCGTAATTTTTCTTGCCGACTTTTCCGTGGCTCGGTAGTGCACGACTGCGCCATGGGGACCTTCACCGACGATGCTCGGAAACGATTCTTCGACGTACCCATTTTGCTCGGCGCGCAAAGAGGATACCTTCTCGCCGACGTTGAATTCGTTCAAATTTTCATTACCCTCTCGCGCTTGTTTCTCGAGCCAACACCACAACTCGCTCATGGCCACGCCATCCATTAAGTGCGCCTCGCGCATGCCTTCCAATTCTGCTTCGTTCTTGATTGCTTTGGCCATAGGAATCGGACTGACGCCCAACTTTATCTGTTGTTCGTTGTTCACTGTTTTGCTAATATGTTTACCACTGTCATCGCTTTTAGCCACTTTCGCCGGACGACCCTCGCCGTTTTTTCTATCCTCCGCTGCTTTGATACCTTTAATCGCCTCGTCGTACGTATTCACAGAAACCTTATCCTCATCGATCCAAATCTTCGTGCCTTTCTCTGCCATTTCTCGTAAACATTCTCCAACCTCTTCGTACGGCCTAACTTCAACTCCGGATTCTTTCAAATGTTTCGCAACCTCCTCGTTTACCTTATCTCCGTCGACAAACATGAATGCTTCCTTCTCAGTCACCAACACGTGCGACAAACACACCGGATTACACTCCGCGTCACCGCCTCTCACGTTCATCAACCACATGATATCATCCAACGCAGAAACCACCAAACATTCTTGCTTCTCCTTCGCCATTTCCTTCCTAATCTCCGTTAACTTTTCCTTGCATGATTTCCCGGCGTATTTCATCGCGTGCACTCTCAACATCGCCTTTGGCATCCCAGGCCGCTTCTCTTCAACTTTCTCGTTCTCCCAAACCAAATCAACCAAATTCTTCTCCACTTTGATGAGCTTACTCTCGCTTCCTCCCTCATTCTTCTTCTTCATCAACTCCTCCAACTGCCTCGCCTCGGAGACCGAGTGCACGTTCGCGTCCACGGCCAGCGCCTCCCCGCTCTCCATGTTCTCTCTCAACCATTTCTGCACCGACGGCACGTCTTTCTCGCCTTGTTTCATCAGTTGCCACCCAGCGGAGCCGTCCAACTCTTGCTCGGCTTGTAAAAAGTACCTCCCGTCCGTCCACAACATCGCGCTCGTTTTCGTCACCAAGCACGTTCCCGCCGAACCGGTGAAGTTAGATATGTACTTTCTCCTCTCGAAACATTTGGAGACGTATTCGCTAAAGTGCGGATCTTGCGACGGGATTAAGACAGCGGAGACGTTCTGTTTGTCCATTTCGAGACGCAACGCGGCGAGTTTCTCTTTCGCCGCGGTGGTGGTCGTGCTGCTCATCGCGTCGTTATTATTTAGCTGGACGGTCGTCGCGAGTAATCTTCCTCCTCTTCTTCTTCGCTGCTGCTTCTCGGCGACGAAAAGGAACGCCGATGATGACGACGCGTGAACGAGAGAACGCTGTTGTTGATTATTATTACGACGAAGACGCGCGTTGAAATAACAACGCGAGGACGACTGTTGCTGCGCGCGGCGAGACGTAGAGCTGCTCGTGGCTTTCAGAAGAAAGAGAGACTTTTGCAGGAGCATTTCTTGTGAGGGAAAAGTAACGAGAGAGAAAAAATTCATCGTTACTGTTGGTGCCGGCTCGCCGCTGCTTACTTACATCGCTTACTACTACTACTTCTTCTTCTACTACTACTACTGCTACGTGTGCGCGCGTGACTTCTTCTTCTCCTTCTTTTTCTTCTCTTCAACACCTTTCGAAGACTTTATACAGCTGCTCCAAGCACGCGACTTCGACGACGGTGCCGTCACGGGCGAACCGGGCCGGAGGCGCGAACGCGGACGAACCCAGCGCCGGGAAGACGACGTGTTTCGTTTGCCACGTGTTTTCGTCGTTGTTGTGCTCTTCACTCTCGTTGTTGTTGTTGTTGTTGTTGTTGTTATTGTCGTCGTCGTCGTTATCGTCGTCGTCTAAAACGCCGTAAAACTCGGCTAAACATTCCGCGATGGTCACGAAGCATCGCTTTTCGTTCGACCAGTCGACTTTCTCGCGCAAAGATTTCACAAACTCAGGGAGACGAGAGACATCCGGGGAGTGACCGTCTAATATTTCTGGTAGCGCGGAAATAACGACAACGTTATCATGATCATCGTCGACCGGTGATGACGTTGATGCATCCTTTGTTGTCGGCGTCGGCGTCGGCGTTGATTTCTTTTTTTCAATCGCGATGCCAAAGTATTCTTTGAGCATCTTTGCGTGGCGGAGCATCAGCTCCTCAATCTTTCCTTTCGCGTCGCGATCTCCATCTTGTCCTTCATCATCTTCTTCTCTTTCTCCTTCTGCGAGTAAATCGCACAGCCGCGCAGGAGGCTCTATCGAAATAGGTTTGAAGCCACTGAATTTTGCCATGGTGAGCTGATACATCAAAACTCGCGAAGCCGCGTGGACGTTGATCATCAACAACTTCGTGCCGTGTTGAATCAACCATTTTCCCGTGGAAATATCAGCCGGACCGACGATGGTGTGCGAGCGAAGCATTTCTGCGATTTGATCGTCCATCTCATCGCGAATAGTTTCGCATATTTCCGTCGCTGAGGTTAAATCCGTGTAATACGGCGCGATATCGTTCATCGCGCCATCGCTCCCGTCTTTGCTCGGTCGATTTCGTCTTGCGCGAACGTTTCGACGCACTTCTTCCAGCAAAGTTGTCGAGCCGCTTTTACGTCTGTTGTTGTTCGGAGTCTCGTTTCCTTCTCCTATCGTCGCATCATTACCAATAATATTACTATTGGTCCCACCGCCGACTGATGTTTTCCGATAAAACGCGTCTAAACTCGCCATATCTTTTGTTGGATTCGTCCGCACGAGTTTGTGATCGCCGCCGGCTTTTTCTCTTTGCGTCGTTTTTGTCTTCACGATTACTTGTTGTTGTTGAGTTTGAGTTTGAGTCGCGACTGGTCCTTCTTCATCATTCTCTCCCTTATTAACGCCGTTGTTGTTTATTCTCTCTTGCGCTCCCGGCAACAGAGTTTGCACCGTAAACGTTCTCGCGCCGTTGCTTTTCACCAGCGCCTTCTCCAACGCCGTTTGCACGCGCTCGACGATTTCCTCTTGGTGCATGAAGTGCACCTCTCTTTTCGTCGGGTGCACGTTCACGTCAACATCTTTGAATGGGAGCTTCATACTCAAAAATACGAACGGTTTTTCACGCGAGGAGGACGGTAAGACCGATTGATACGCGGTTTCGATTGCTCTTTTCAACGGAGCGCATTCCACCAAACGGCTGTTGATGAACAAGATGAAGGTCGTTTTCTTCGCTTTGTAATTGGCGTTGGAGTATAAGATGTCACATTCCATGTGAAATTGTGCCGTTTTCTTCTCTAACTTGTCGTTGTTGGTTTTCAATCGTAACGGTAAGAGTTCTTTCGAGACGGTTGGACCGTAGATTTGGCCGATGCGTTCGAGACGACTTTTTTGGAGTCGAGCGTTTCGAGTTGATGCAGAAGAAGATTTTGGTTCTGCGTTTCCATCTTCTTCTTCTTCTTCTTCTTCTTCTTCTTCTTCTCTATCTACTATTTTTCCTTCGCGGTCGCAACCGCCATCGCCGTCGAAAATTACGAACGGTGCGTTTACCGTCGCCCGCGTTTCCCCGACTTTCCTACACGAAAACGCCACGTCCGGTCGACTTGCGGCGTACCTCGTCACCACGTCTAAAATCTTGGCGTATTCCTCCGCCCCGGACTTCAACGCGTTCCTCCTCGTTTTTACGTTATAAAACAAATTCTCCACCGCAATAGTCGTACCCGTCACCCCCGCGCACATTTCCTTCGTCCCTTCTCGCATCTTCCCGTCTCGATACTCCGCTTTCCACGCGCACTTCTGTCCGCTCCTCGCCGTCGTTATCGTCACCTCCGCCACGTACGTCATCGACGCCAACGCTTCGCCTCGAAAACCAAACGTTTCCATGGATTCTAAATCTTCAAAATTTTCCAACTTTGACGTCGTGTGTCGCTCGCAAACAATCTCCAAATCTTCCTCGCGGATTCCGTGCCCGTTATCGGTGATTTGGAGGAGCTTTTTTCCTCCGTCCTTCACCAGGATGGAAATTTGAGTCGAGTTGGCATCCAAGGCATTTTCGATTAACTCTTTCAAAGCGGAATGTGGACCGTGAATCACCTGCGTCAAATTGAAAGAGAGAGCATGAGAGCATGAGAGAGAAAGAGAGAGAGAGTAAAGTAATAAACGAGAACACGAACGAGGGCCATCGAGGGAGAGAGAGAGAGAGAGAGAGAGAGAGAGAGAGACATGCTTTTTCACCCCGCGAAAGAAAATTTTTGAAAAATTCTCCTCGGGAAAAAAGCAAAAAAACGCGTTACGTTTATATTTATATATACGTGTGTGCGCGTGTGCGTACCTCTCCAGCGGCGACGCGGTTCACCACCTCCTCCGGTAACCGCTTGATTTCTTTCACCTCGACTATTTTTTTATCGGTGTTGTTCTTCTCGTCGTTTAAGTCGTCGTCGTCGAGGAACACCATCTTATATTTTTATATATCGAAGAGAGAGAGAAATCGTTTTTTGTCTCTGTGATAGCAAAACCCTAAACCAACAAAACCCTAAATAAACAAAACCCTAAAACAAACGGTGTTCAAAATAGAAATTGTCTCTCGCACGCGTCGACACAAGTTACACATTTATTACATTCGCGACGACGCTTTATATGGCGGCTTCTTCGGCTTTTCGTTTTATTTCTTCGCACCTCCTCGGTCGCGGAGGAAACAACGCGCCGCCGCTGGTGCCGCTGCCGCCGCTGAAAAATCGTCGTCTTCGTCGTCCTTCTCAACTCTTCTCTTCTCGTCCACGAATTCGTGGCGGCGAATCATCGTCGTCGTCGAGAGGGAGGCAAACGAGAAGAAAAGGCGCTTTGTTTACTACCGACTTTGAAGACGACGACGACGACGACGACGAGAAGAAGAAGGAGAAGAAGAAGAGCGGCAGAGTAGTCAACGAGTATTGGACGCGAACACCGTTTGAATCGTACGCGGAGAAAATCTTAACGCGGAGTTACGACGACAACGACGACAAAACGGTTGCCGCGAAATTGAACTTTTCGAGAGGAGGAGTCGACCTGAGCGTATTTCTTCTGTGCGCGTTTATCGCCGCCGACGAGGAGGACGACGAGAGCACGAGCAACGATGACGACGACGACGACGACAACAACAACAACAACAACAGTAGTACGAATAGCAACGCAGTATCCTTCCCGGTGGAAAGAAGGAAACGGAGAAGAAGACGGCTCACGCACGCGCAAATGCGAGCGTTGACCAAAATAAGCGAGAGGTGGAACTGGAAGATATTGAAACGTGTCGAGAGCGCGGAGGATTCGTTGTTCTCGCTGGCGGATTTTGCGGAGGAGGAGAACAACGCGTGTCCGCCGGCGAGAGAATTTGGCGAGGAGTTGAAACGGTTGAGAGAGAAGATGGAAAAAGCGAAACGGGCGCAAATGTGGAAGTTGGTCGAGGATGAATTGTGGTGGGATGACGCGAGCGGAGAAGGAAGAGAAGAAGAGGAAGAGAATAGTTGTAGTTTTAGTGGCAATAGGAGCGGAGAGACTTCTTCTTCTTCTTCTCACGAGACGGACGATGATGATGCTAAAATTTTCGACGCGTCGACCAAAATTGCGTGCGAAAATATTCGAGTGTACTTCGAGTACCTCGGTTTCCAACCGACGAGCCGGGAGTGGCTATCGATTCAAACCCTTCTCGGCGAGTGTTTGACGAGCGAGAAGGACAGAACGATGATTCGAGCGCCCCCTTCCTCCTCCTCCAATTTCCACGTTCTAAAGCGCACGATCGACCACAAAACCAAAAAACCGTGGAAAGACGCCGAAAGGCGAAATCTCAACCGTCGATACCTCCTCGCTCGTGAAAACTTACTCGAAGCGAAGAAAGAGTGGGCGCTCGCCGAACAGTCCTACAAAGAAGCGAGAAGAAAAATCACTCGAGCTCGGCACGAAGTCGCCAAGACGAGAAAACACGTCCGGATAGAGTTTCGATGACGACGAAGACGAAGACGAAGACACGAGAGAGAGTTAGAGAGTTTTAAGAGAGTTAGAGAGCAGAGCGCGAACTTGTATATGCATATTTCCATAGTTGTACTGGTATTTGTGTGCGATGATGATGTTGGAGAAAAAAAAAGTCCCGCGAACGAAATCGTAATTCTCTTTCACGCACTTTGCTTTTTTTGTACGCATAAACTTTTTCCCCTTTCGGAGGAGGTTCCACATTAAATCGACGCGCGAAAGAGAGAGAGAACAAGATGACTTTTGCGAGCGACGACGTCAGCGACGAGCGTCGGCGGCTCGTGTTGATCCCGAAAATACGCAAACAAACGCTCAAATTAGACGTCGTTTTTGGTTCAGATTTAGCGGACGACGACACCGACTGCGACGATAAGGGATGGATACGAGGGGAGACCGCGATGCGCATTTCGGCGCCGTCGACGCCGGACGACGGAGACGGAGCTGAGATCGATGAAGTTTCGATGAAAAAGATGCGAAGGGTAAAAACACTCTTGATTCACGCGGAGAAAGATTTGGTTGAAATCGATTCGATTGAAATCGATGGCGAGAGAGGGAAGTGGCGGCGGATTTTCGCCGACGACGAGAATATGAGCAAAATGAGCGTAGATACATTCGACGATTCGATCGTGGAGAGAATTAAACTGATGAAGCAGGTAGAAGATGAAAGTTTGACGACGATGAATGCTAGTGGTAGCGGCGGTGCTAATAGTGCGAGCGCTGCTTCTCGTTTCGCGGGCGCTTCGATTATCCTGGTTGAGCTTGAGAGCGGCGAAGAGATTGATTTCAATTCGAAAGAAGAAGAAGGAGATGAAGAGGAAGGTAATCCAGACGCGACGATGAATGAGGCGGGACGAGATCAAGAAGATATAGAAAAAGAAGAAAAAGGAGAAATGAATAATATTGATAAGGCGAAGAGGAAGGATAACGGGAGAGAAGTGGAAGTTTTGATTCGATTTCGATCGGGTAATTTTCCGGCGGTAAAAACTACCGCTCGAAAAGACGATGATGAGGAAAGTATCGTCGCGATCGATGTCGATAATACCGGTAATGATGACAACGATGGTAATGGTGGCAATGAAGACAACGAACAGCGCGTGCAAAGGTCGTTCTGGTCATCTTCATCCTCGTCGTCTTTGTCAAAAAATACGAAGAAAAAAGTCATAACCGATCTGAGCGTCGCATGCGACGGTGAATTTTTCAAAGCTCCCGGTACTTTGGAGAAACCTTCGTGCTGGTTCCCGTGTGTAGATGTGCACGATTGTTTGACGGAGTTCGATTTCGACATTTCGTGCGCTCCGCATTTGGTTGCTATTGCTCCGGGACAGTTTGAAGAAGCTGTGTGGGAACCAGAAGTTTCCGATATCGACGGACAGTTCAGGCGAAGACACACGTTCCGTAGCGTCGTTCCGTGCGTGGCAAGGGACGTGTGCGTCGTGGTTGGTCCGTTTAGCGCGCACAGAGCGTATCGAGACGCCACGATAGAAACCGTCGACCCGAACGCGCTTCCGGTGAACCCGTTCGCGAGAACAAAAAAGCAGACAACAAAAATTACGCATGAAATGCAAAGCAAAGAAGGCATAACTATGTACATCCCGAAGAGTTTAGCGTCGACAAGCGCGACCGAGGAAGACGCGGACGTAGCGTTTTTGGAGCACTACGAGCGTCTAAAGTTCCTCGGTCGAGGCGTGTACGATTGCATGGAAAGTTTTGAGTCCTACTTGGGAAACTTATACCCAGCGGAACACACGCGATTGATTTTCTTACCAAACTCTCTCGCACCAAACAACACTAGAGGATTTTCCTTGGCGAACGCGACGATTATGTTTTCCAAAGATGTTTTTATCGTCGACCCGACGGATGGGCCGAGGTGCGTTGAATCTCGAGCGAGTTTAGCCGAAGCGTTGGCAAATTTATGGTTTGGCGTGTTGCTCCTCCCTCGAGACGTCGTCTCTGATTCGTGGTTGGTGGAAGGATTAGCCGGAAATTTAGCCAACGCGTACGTTCAAAAATGCTGTGGTACGAACGAAATGAGTTACCGCCGAGCGAAAGAAGCGGAGGAGGTTGCTTTAAACGACGACGGGAAAATGTTGCCGCCGTTGTGCTCGCAAGCGACGAGATTATGGAGAGAAGGATGCACGACAGGCGGAAAAGGCCAACGATTCTCAAACGCGAAGAAAGTAGACGCCGTGGCGAACGGAAAGAAGATCGCGCAAGCGGCAGTCGCCGTAAACGCCGCCGGACAAACTATCAAAAGCGTCGAACCGATCGAAGTTCTGGTGAGCGGAGATTCCTTTCATCCGTTTCCAAAAACAATCGACGACATCACGGTGTTGGGAAGTCACCCTCCCTTAACGCTTTCGCCGAGAGTTGATCGGTTGCTTCGCTTAAAAGCTGTCGCCGTCATCGGTCTACTCGAAAGACGCATGGGACGCGAAGGTTTACAGAAAGTCTGCAAATATTTCGCTAATTTGCAGCAAAAAAGGACGAAAGAAAACTCTAAGGATGAATTGAATGACAAAGATAGAAACGATGCCACCAAGAACAAAGACGGGAAAAATGCTTCTTCGAGTAAAAAGACTGCGAAGGAAAATCAAAATCAAGAACATGCGCAGAGGATAGAAAAGTCACGGGAAGCGCTAGCTTCGAACGCGCGGTGGATATCCTCGCAGCACTTCCTCGACCACTGTCGCTCGGCGGTGAATTTAGGCAAAGGCGAAATCGCATCTTTCATCGAACGCTGGGTCTACGGCTGCGGCTCGCCTACGTTCGATGTCGGATACAGCGTTCGGAAACGAAAAAACAAGCTCGAATTTGCTGTGAAAGTTATTCACTCGCCGGCGACTCTTGCCGCCGACGAAGCTGCATCAAGAGTTGCGAGAAATCATCGAACGAGCATGACCATTCGATTGCAAGAAGATGCGACGACGTCAGATCACGTCGTGGCGTTAACTGCCGGAGGTGCAACCGCTACTCCTGGAACGCTCGCACCGTCCGAACACGAACATTTCGTCGAAGTGCCGTTGCAAGCGAAAACAAAGGATTCTCGATACGAAAAGAAAAAGTTTTCAGCGCCCGTCGTGGAATCTGGAACCGGAGCGGCTATAAACAACGATTTGTTGACGGCCAAAGATAACCCAGTGTCCTGGGTACGCGTTGATCCCGATGGAGAATGGCTTTGCAATATCCGAATGCCAATTGAACAAGTCGGGTTAGAGTCTATGCAAGCACTTCTGTTGGACAAAGAAACAGATGTAGTCGCTCAATCAAGCGCGGTGAGATTTCTCGCCAAAAGAGCGATGATTGGTTCGCAGACCGCCTGCGCGGCGTTGGAGAAATGTTTGCGAAGCGACAAGACGACATTTTGTCGCGTTCGAGCAGAAGCGGCGATGGCATTAGGGAAGAGCACGGGAGTCAAGTCCAAGTTTCTCGGATTGAGCGCTTTGGTTTCGTATTACCGACGAACGCAATGCGATCGAAACACGGGTTTTCCGAAACCAAACGATACGCGCAACGTCATGGAAACAATTGTTGATGAAGCGGTGTTAATAGCACTCGGGGCATCTGTGGACGATTCGAACAGCGTGAGTGGAGTCATTTGTACTCCAACGACCGCGTTTGATTGTTTAATTGATCGTTTGTCGAGAAACGACAACACGGGTAACCCAAACTCGGACGTTGGTTTAATCGTCGCGGCATTGGAGGCGTTGTCCATTGCTATGCCGCCTGACGCGAAACGACGAGATTTAGCCATTGCGCAAGCCGTTCGTTACGCCCACAGAGACCCCGTATTCATCAAGTCCGATCGTAACGTCGTCGCGAGAGCAAGTTATCGAGCACTGGCAAACTTAGCCCGGTTTGCTTTTGACGATGAAAATGTTCAAATGGAAAAGAGACAAAAAGTTATCGAGTCTGCGTTGCAATGCGTGGACGACGCGATCGGTTTGAGCACAGATAACGCACGAGGGAGACGCGACCGCATTTCGACGTTATTTATCGACGCCGTTGGCGTGAATCAAGATGCGGATAACTTGCACGAGTGCTTAGAGGTGATTAGTAGGGAACCGAACCCGTTTGCTCGAGTGCATTTGTTGTGGGATGCGATCGATGCGGTGACGAATTATTCTCATCAAAAGACCAGTCTCACCGCGAACGACGCCTCAGGTGGCCAACCGAAAGAGACGTTCGATCAATACTACGAAAGGATGCTGGTGTGTTATCGTGCGAAGAAAGAGACTTTAAATTTGTTGAAATCGTGCGCATATACAGACAGCGCAAAGTGTAAAGTTGCAGCAAATAAACTCCTTCGAACGTTAACTGTGAAAATTAAAGAGTCTCCTCGTCACGAGAAAATTGAGGAGTATCAAATCGACGACATCATGAGAGCAGTCAGAAAGGCGTCCCTGAGAGCGACTCAACATCCGGAACCTTTGAGTCGAGCAGATTTGCACAAGATTGATCCAGCTGCGGCTTTGAGAATGGCGGAGAAACAAAGAAAACGTGCTAAGAAGGAGGAAAAACGCATGCGGAAGTTACGAGAAGCGCAGGAACGCGAAGCACAAAGATTAAAAGCGGAAGAGGAACAGATTTTTGGCGAAGGAGGCGAAGTGCTAGATATCGAGCCGGTTAGTTTTCCTCCTCCTACTACTACTGCTACTACCGCTGTGGCTGTACCTGGTGCTCCCCCTGCACCGGTTGCCGTAACTGCTGCTACAGCTGAGCCGATGGAGGTTGACGCCGCGCCACCCGCGGCAAAACCCAAGATGAAGCTCTCTTTCAAGTTTGGCGCGAAGAAGTGATGAAATCTCCGTAAATACAAAAATACAAAAAATACAAATTTGTTTGCGACTACACGAAACTAGTTGCTAATGTACACTCGGTTGCTTTGATTTGACTAATACGTAGCAGTGTAAAAATCTCATCTGAAACACGCCTCTAAAATTCGCTTCGCACCTTTCGGTTTCGTCGCAAAAAGCGCAGCCGCCGCAACCCATGCGCTAAAACTCACAAAAAACGACAAGACGAACAACCACGCGCATGCGAAACATGCTACTCTCAACGCCAACGGGTCTCTCCCGCTCGCAATCGACGCAATTGTTTCCAATCGATCCGCTACGGTTTCTAAAACAATCACAGCGTACGAGCTCATTCGAGGCAACGCAGCATCTTTATCTTCCTCCTTATTCTTCTTTTTGTTCTTCTCCTCGTTCTTCTTCGCGTTGCTTTCTCCTCTCGTCTCAAAGCTCGCTGCTCGTCGCCTCGCTCGCAAAGAGGCTCGAATGAACACGGCGCACAAAGCGAACACGATATAGTTTGGATACAAAATGAAAAACACCATCATCAATCGAACGGACATACCTTTTACCCACAATCGTTTCGAAGATACGCGCACATTTTTCGCATCGCTACTGCCCTCCTTTTCCTCCTCCTCCTCCTCCTCCGTCGGCATTGATATCTCTCTCCAAAGCAACCCTTCCAACACGAATCGGATCTCCTCTCGAAACGGCTCCAACCCAAGCCCGCACAATCGTTTCACGCTCGGGTTGATCGATACCCACGCTAATATCATGTGCTCCGCGCGAGTCGGTGGATCTATGGAGATAAGGGACGAGAGTATTTCGTCGTCTTGGGCTTGTTCGATCATTTTTTGTTGTTGTCGTTCGTGAGATTTTTTCTTTCTTTCCCGCGGTATTTTTTCATTTTTGTTGTCGCTTCTAGTGGCGAAGGAAGAGAGGGCGGACGTCGACGCCGCCGACATTTCTGAATTCGTATCTCTTTCTCTTTCTCTCGCGCTCTCTTTCTTCTCTGCGTTTGCTGCAAATTTTGTGTGGTTCGCGCGCTTCTCCGCGCGTCTGTTAGTGAAGAAAAGATGTTGACTTTTTCGATTTCGAGAAGAAGGACAAACGGCACGCGAAAAGGAAAAGGCAATGAACTGCGGATGAAATCTCTTTACATTCTATTTAAAGGTTGCTATGGCGCTATATTGCTTATGATTATTCACAAATATCTACATCTATTATGTTACTATTAGCGTGAAGTCTCCACGACGACTCTTCTTCTTTGGCCCTTCGTAGAAGTTTCCTCACCTAACGTTCGTATTTCGGCAACCGCAAAGTGTCTTCGATGGTCGAGGACGCGAGAAAGGTTTCTCGATCGTGCGCGCCGAACTTATCACAGACCAGAGGGCCTCGGATGGTACCTGTGATTTTCTCTCCCCTGCTTCCTCCTCGTTTGTTCGGAGGGGAAGTAGATATCTTCTTGTTGCCTTCTTGATGTTGTTCGCCAAGTAAAGGTTTGCGTTCGCCGTTGGAGGTTTCCATGATGTACTTGTTCATCGTTCTCCCGCCAAAGTCGCTCGCAGAGAGCTCTCTCTGCGCGACTGCCACCGCGGCGGCTACCGAGATGTTAGTTGACTTTCCTTTGCGCACTTTGGAAGGCGTATCCGGGTTGGAAACGTTGTTTCTGTTAGTATTCGCGCTGGTATTTGTTCGCAACATTCGATTCGGCGATGGCGGAGGATCGGACATCAACCACGGTTGAATGTACTTTTCGTCAAACTTTTCCAAAGCATGATAGGAAGAAGATCGATGGCGCATAGGTTCGTCCGGTTTGTTGTTCTTCCCGCTCGATGGATGCAAGGATTCTACGTTTGAAATTCCGCTCTTATCGCCGTTGCCATCGTCCTTACCATTGTTGCTTCCTTTTGGACTTCCACTCCCCTTCTTCGCGTCGATATCGTCGGGAGAACCGAATCCGAGATACTGCATCACTGGTCGCATAAATGCGCCCTGCACAATGACTGTCACCAACACTAAAAACGTCGTCGCTGTGAGCATTGCGCCACCAACTGCACCAAACTCAGCCGCCGCTTTCACGCTCAGCGCATAAGCTACTGCTCCTCTCAAGCCGCAAAACACCAACATGTGCTGTGTGTTGGCTTGAATGTACCCAGTGGCGTGTGTTGTTCTCGATACGGTGTTCAACATGTACGACAACGGATAGACGCACATGACTCGACTGATAACGACGACGACTAACGCTACGAGACCGGTGGTGATGTACGCAAACGACGCGCGGTACATACTCGCCCCCATGTAAATGAACACAAACGTCTCCGCGACGTACGCGAAGACTTTGAACAAGCACATTGACACCATTCTTGGCGATCGCTCTAAATTCTGTCGCGTGTATCTCCCCATAACAATCCCGCAAAACAGAACAGATACGATCCCACTCATTTCCATAGATTCGCTAATCGAATACGCTAAATACGGAAACAAAAATACCAACGCCGTATCAAACACCCACCCGTCTTCGTGTTGGCTCGTAACAGAGACATGTTTAATCAACAATGCGGACCCCATGCCGACGAGGATGCCTACCGTCATACTCGTCCCGAAAGTCAGAACGAAACCTTTAATGGATTCGAAAATCAAATCTTTCACCTCCATCTCTTGCGAGTAATCGGATTTCTGCCGACTCAACGTCACTTGCTTGGAAAACATCTCAAACAAAACGATGCAAACGGCGTCGTTTAGCACCGATTCGCCTAAAATCATTGCATTTAGATCCGGATCTATGTTCCCTATGTCGTTAAAAACGGATAAAACGGTCACGGGATCTGTCGACGTGATTAAACTACCAAACAACAAAGCCGAAATTGGATCCCATGATTGAGATAAACCTAAAGTCCCACTCAAATACATTAAGCCTCCGACGATGAATGTGTTCATGAATGATCCCAAAAACGCAAACGTGGCGATGGCATCCGCGTTCCGGAAATACGTTGCCGGATGTAAAGTATATCCAGCCTCGAATACCACCGGAGGTAACAAAACTAAAAAGAAGAACTTCACATCGAAGAACATCCAATCTACAAACTGAATTATTCTCGATTTTTCTTCCACGGCGACTTGTGCGCTCAAATCTGTTCTCGCTTGGTACGTGATCATGCCTAGTATAATTCCCAACATCAACGCCGCCCCTGACGCGTGGACCCATTTCAATTTCAACTGCCTCAACGCGATTGACACGACGATCATAAACACAATCATCATGATCATCACTCCCATACTCAACGCCGCAGTCGCTTCCCCGGATTCAAAATCCTCCACCGAGATTCTCTTCTTATCCGCGACGACTCTTTGCGTCACGTTCAAGACGATATCTCTCAGTTCTTCGTTCACTTGTTCTCTTTGCAGCTGTTTGTCACGGATCGAATTTGTAAACGTAACTCCTCCTCCTCCTCCTCCTCCTTTCGCACTAGCACCACCAGCGGCAGCAGCACCACCAGCGGCAGCAGCAGAAGAAGAAGAAGAAGAAGCCGCAACGGTCGACATAATCCGCTCCGCGAGCGTGTCTTTCGCTGCCGGCGTCGTCGTCGTCGTCGTTCTCATCTGTTGGTTCTGATTGTTCCCCGCGGGCACCATCGTCACCCCGTCACCGGCAGCAGCGCGAGAAGAGAAAGAAGAGACATGACCCGCCGACGACGATGCTCCTCCTCCGGGAACGGCACCATCAAATCCTCCGCTTCTGGTCAGATCGTACGGCGACGTGTATTCTCTCTCCGCCGCCCCATCGGAGTTGTAGCTCATGATGCGTCCGTCGGCCTCCTGTACAAATTTTGGTTTTGGCCGCGCTTTTTGTCCTGGGTGAAACGATTTTCTCTCTCTCTCTTTGCACTCTTTTTCTGTGAACTCTGACGAACGTATAAAACGACGCGCGAAACCAAAAAAGAGACTCTTTCACTCTCTCTCTCTCTCTCTCTCTCTGGAAGGAGCGCGTGTTCGTGAACGCGCCGCGCAAAGAGGGACCGACGAACAATAAATACCGCGAGAGAAAGTTTTGCTTTTTTTCTTTGAACGCTGGTGCTAAGAAAAAAAAAATCAAAACCCTAAATTAGTAAATTAAAACCCTAAATTACTAAAATAAAACCCTAAATTACTCAATTTTCCCGCCTTTGGTGCCTCTCGCAACACTATATTCACATCATTAATTACCCGCGCCTGCAGAGAAGAAGAACACGGACGAGGAACGCGCGTGAAAGAAGAGACAGAGAGAGACAGAGAGAGAGAGCGCAGGAGAGCGCACGAACGCGTTTCTCTTTCTGTCTTTCTGTCTGTCTGTCTGTCTGTCTGTCTTCTTTTTCTTCTCTTTTAAACTCTCTGTCTCTCTGTCTCTCTCGCAAGAATCTGTGTGTCTACCGCGACGCGACGATGAAAGGAGAGAGCAACTTGGAGAGAGCGGAATACCACCTCAACTCCGTCGCCGCGCTCCGACCTTTCGCGGCGTTTCTGTTGCAATACGTCAAAGATGGAGGCGACGTGCTCGACTCTCGAAACGCTCCGAAAGAGATGCACGAGATGCTGGAGCTTTTGAGACCTTTGACGGAGTCGATGTCGAGAGAGGAGTTACAACTGCTGTTGGAGAAAGCTTCGAGCGGCAAGTTTGAGGACGAGCTGCTGATGTGCATGGCAACGGATGGGGAGGACGAAGAACAAGAAGAAGCCCCGAGAGGCGTCGTCGTGGACGATAGCAGTTTTGGGGAAGATCCTGATGTCTACGAAAACGTATCGGTGCGACCGGGATTTGTGGTGAAAACGAGAACGAATACGGGGAGGAAAGTTATGGTGAACGTGTGCGGGGCGAAGGAAGTGCCGAAACCGGAGAGGTGGAGCGCGAGGACGATAACGGAAGGAGAGGCTACGGAAATGACTCCTCCTCATTCTCCTTTGCAACAGCAACGGGAAAAGCTCCTTGAAGAGGAAAAGAAAGCAAAAGATGAAGACGAGGAATACATCGTGAACAACTTGGAAAAAACGCACAGGTTCCCGTTGGCGTGTAGCGATGTGCGGGGAGACATCGATCGCAACGGGAACGCGTGCGACGTGTACGACGTGACATTTAACGACGAGGTCGTTGAAGTCGCCGCCAAGGCGATGTTTGAGCCTTTGACGATGACGACAACGAGCGAGTATAATGCGACTACTACTGATGCTACTACAAGAACAACGACAACGGTGGCGGCGACGAGAGAGGCGAAACTGAGAGATTCTTTGGCGACGATATGCGTGGAAGTAGTTTCAAAAAAGCGCATGGAACGGGGAACAGGGGGCGCGCTGGATCCAAAGTTTACGTTACCGAAGCGAACGTTCGCGGGATCGTCGCCACCTCCGCCGATGCGCGTGAAGAAATTTTTGTCTACTTCTTCAAGGCGTTCGCAGCTGCGACAAGAGCACATGCGGCGAAAAATTGTTGAAGTAAACACGCCCATGTCGCCACTCTCGACAACGAGACGACCGAATGAACGCCGCTTAGAACAAACCCGATCATCCGAAGACGAGGAAGAAGAAGGCGGCTTCGCCTTTCGCCTATCGCCGGAAAGGAAAAGGAGCGCTATCAGAAAACGCAAGCAAAGCCAAACGAAAAATGTCGCTACCATCGCGAATGCTGCCGCTGCTGCGGAGACAGCAACGATGATTCCGATGAAGAAGAAACCTAGGGTCAAAATAGATACGAGTTACCCGGATAGACCGCTGACGACATTTGCGACGGTTACGTTGACCTTCGATTCTGAGCAAAGTTTAGGCCGGGCAAAGTTGAACGTGTCCGGCCGAGAGTCGATGTTATGCGTCTCGTTCGACGACGACCACCACAACGAGCGAGAAGGGGAAGAGGGAAAACAAGAAGAAGATCTTCTTCGCGGGGTAGGATGTACAGAAGCTGTATCCACGCAATATCGAACCGAGTTTCCTTTTTTCATCGACGTGAAAAATATTCGCGCAATTGAAACCGAAGAGTTGACAGGAGGAGAGATGGGAGATAGCGGCAGCGATACGGCTTGGAGAGATCCTTTGACGGTTACGTTGAAGATACCGTTCATTTTGACGTCAACTCTTGACGATAGACGATAGAACATAATGCGCAAGCTTGTATTAGTACCATTTTTTTATTAAACAACACAGTCATCCGAATTATATCATCAGAAGAAATCCAACGGGCCTTTACCAGTCGCGCCTTGGACACAAAAGATGGAAAACGCCAACATGGCCAATCGGCAATGCTGGATTTCAATCGCCTTCAAAATTCTTACTTCTTCTTCGCTTTGGTTCGCGGCTAAACCGAGCGGATCGAACAGACGTCCACCCGGGTACAACTTATCCAAAGTGCTAAAGCGTTCGATTTCAAATTTACCGGTACGCAACATCTCCGCGACGAACATCAACGGCAAATGAATAATCGGCAACCAAAAGAGACCCCACGGGATCTCTGAACCCATGTAAGTGAGCTGCCAACCGTCGGTGACATTGTGTACAATTTTTGTCGACCACCAGTGTTGATCGATACCTTCGCCATATAAACCATACTTGAAGAGAAACTCTGGAAGTAAAACGCCGATGGCGGCGAGCATGGCCCATCTGCCGTTGATCAACTCGCGCTCACGGAATTTCAACAAGTCAGATTGTGCGCCGAAATTTAACGGATCAAAACCGATATCGCCAGGCAAACCACCAGTCAAATGCGGAGGAACAATGACGTTTTCACCGGGTAAATTGATGATGGACTCCGGGAGAAACTTGATTCGATCGTTCCCATACAAATCAGTTTCGGTCAAGCCAGTGTTCTTGACGACTGTTTTGACCATGGATTGCGAACCGTTGGACCAATATTCAGTCGTTTGACTTTCCGTGGTTACCATAGGCGAGGCCGTGGCCGCCATGCTGTTGCTCTTATTTTTATTGCTGCTGCTGCTACTGCTGCTAGTCGTACCGTTGCCAACTTTCCACCAATCTCTCCCGGAAAATCCAGGCGTCATGCCTTGCTCTAAACTCTGTTGAAAATCTCTCATCATGATGTTCGTGTTTCTATCCTGCGGCGGGATGTTTCGGTCCAGCAAATTGATACCGTCGGCTGTTTGCAATGAGTTCGGTTTTCCATCTTTATTCTTCAAACCAGTGACGTCGACATCTAACATTTCCAAAATCGGTCTCGTATACGACGTGAACAAACGAACGCCCGATCCGCCTTCGGTGACTAAATGCGCCAAAAGTAAGCCTCTCAAATCGTTGTTCCCTTGGAAAAACATCATCATCGCGAATTGTAACAGCTGAACGGAGTTCAACTTGCTCGCCAAAAATCCTCTGTTAAATTCAATCGGCAACCCGAAGAAGGTGCCAAAGAAATTTCGCATTTGCTCGATGCGCAAGGAGATCAGAAGTTCCATGCCGAACTGGTAAAAGCCAATTTGTCGTCTTCGTTCATATCCCCACAACCGGTCCCAGGCTTCGTGAGAAATTTCCGAGTAATCCTTAGTCTCTTTTGCTTTTTGAAACCCGTTGTAAATAGCCTCAGCCATACCCGGAGCGTCTCCGAGCGATTTCGTGATGGAATAGCCACTGGCGGGATTGACCATCCCCGCCGCAGCTCCGTACGCCAACGTTCGCTGAGGCGATACCGGCGGTGTACCACCCAATGGAATCCACGACGCTTCTTCCTCGATAATTTTTTCCTGATCGACTTCAATACCCATTCGAGTTAAGCGCCTATACAATCGTCTTTTCAATTCATCGAAAGGAATTTGCACTCGAGCGACTAAACACGTCTCCTCGACAAACACCGTATTTTCATCCACAGGTAAGACGTATAAGAAACTCGGCACTCTCCAACTCCCGTCCTCTTTTCGGCTGTTTTGCATTTCGCCCTTCAACTCTGGGTCAGCTTGGCGAAAGTCCATGAACACGGCTTTATTCTTCTCCCACGGATGGTTCGGTATAGTCACTTCGATCCCATACGCCGTTTGCCATCCCGGCGGTGGGCCGGCTTCGTATCTCAACATCTCGCGGTTATGGCCGGTCGAGCAGACGACTAAATCAGAAAAGACTTCAAAGTCTTTCTCGAAATCATCGTTTGCAACACCAGCCAAATCGACATCGGTGGACCCCTCGCCGTAATTTCCTCGCGAGGATGCGTCTGTTTTCAAAAATCGACCACGAATCTCTGAAGGTTTCTCTTCGCCCGACGAGAAGTGTTGCACGCGATCAACGATGCCGGGGAGGTATTTTACGCCGGATTTTTTACATTCGGACAACAGATGTTCGCGCAATCGTCTTCTGCAAACTTGTCCGTACGGTCGACCTAGACTTCGTCCACTTTCGGGGTCGCTATCGTCATACCAAACTAAAGTGTCCTCGTATTTGTGAAGCAAAGTGTGTTCTAGACCAATCGCCTTGAACTCGTCCAACCAGACGCCGTAGTTGTTCACGAACGGCGCGTCCGGAGCGACCACACCGACGGATAAACCTTTCTTTGCAGTTTCGGCTGCAATGGCTAACCCAGCAGGACCAGCCCCGATGATTAAACAATCCACCTTCTCGCCGCTTTTTAGAACGTCCAAGACGTCCACAATGGGTTGTTGGTCTGGGAAGACTTTGCGTTGTTGAAACGCAATCCACTCGCGATCGTCTTTGTAACTCTCAAACTTTACTTGATTACTACTGTTGTTATTGCCAGACGTGTAAGACAACTCGCCTTTCAACAGCTTCTCAAAATCTAATGGCGACTTCAAGATGGGCTTCTCGGTCGGGTTGGCTTTCTCATAGACCCCTTCGCCAGAGACACCGTCGATGTCATCGTCGTCGTCGTTCTCGTCATCTTCATCCATGCTCACGTCGTCTTTCGTCGGCAGCGTTGCACTAAAGTTTGTCTTTGATTTTTTCGGCGTTGGGATGCCTCCGTAGCCAGGCAACGTCGGCGGCATCTTCTTCGGCGTCGTGTTGATTTCTAAAAACGCACCCCCCCATCGGCTAGAATCGAATTTGTTCTCCGCACTGGCAAAGTTTGCAAAGAAACTTCCCATGAACGGCAACGCGGACGTGACGAACGTATATCGCATGTAATTGTTGAACGAGATGAACAACGCGACACCTAAAGAGAGTAAACCGGCGGGCCCGATGTTCCAACTGAGAAAACCGCCCCAAACGTCTTTGGGTAAGTTGAAGAACGTTTTAAAAAATTGCCGCGTGCCTTTGATATCCAACTCCATCAACGTTTCCATGCCGAAACACATGAATGTTCGAACGCGTAAATCTTCTTCCGTCCATACTTTCTTCCAGATGCCTTCTGAGGCTAATTTTGCCGAGAACAGAGTGGAATCGTTGGCGGGGATGGATTCGTCGACTAAATCTGCGGCATCCATGCCGGATTTACCTACTCTCAACGCCTCGCAAATCGCATCTACTAAAACATTCGCCGAACGCATGGTTTTAGCTATCATAAACCCGGTGCTTGGATGAACCATCCCTGCAGTTCCGCCAATACCAAGCGTTCGCTGTGGAAACGTCGGTAAAACACCACCCATTGGAATCAAACAATACTCCTCTTCGTGAACTTCGGTCACTTTCACGCCTAACCGTTCCAAGCGTTGTTTCAACTTTACTTTCAAATCGTCAAACTCCAACCCAGGTCTGGCGACTAAACTGGTCTCTTCTAAAAACACTTGCGTGTTGGAAAACGGCATGGCATACAAAAACGTAGGTAAGACATCATTTACCGCTTTATACGCGTCGTCCAAGTGGTCGTCTCGCCAATCCATAAACAACATCGTATCCAACGGAAACGGGTGCGATTCAACGTCGCAAACGATACCGAACGCGGCTTGGTACCCAGGTGTGAACTCTCGTTCAAAGTCCACCAGCTTTCTCGCGTGCCCGGTGGCGTCTAAAACCATCTTCGCAAACACCACGGACCCATCCGATAACGTTACTTCGGAAACGTCGTCCTCCTCGTGCTTGACTGATTTCACGTTGTTCGTCCCAAAATCTACTTTATTTTCAATCGCTCTGTGAATCAATTTCGATTTCAGTTTCGCTCGATCCACTTGCGCGTAAGCGCGGTCTAAATATTTCCCAGTTTGCCGATCGTTTTCTTCGGGAGTGTCCGCGTCGCCAAAAATAACCTGCGCTCTCGGCCAACTCGCTCGATAACAGTCCTCGAATCCCAAGGCTTTGAACTCGTCGCACCAGACGCCGTAGTTGTTCCTCCATCCAGCCAACGGTTTCGGATCAATCAGCGCTACTTTCAAACCTCTCTCCGAGGCTCGCGTGCTGGTGTACAAACCAGCCGGACCGCATCCGACGATCAATAAATCGTACGCCGTCTCTTTCGTCTCGCCTCGAGACATCGTCGGCAACGTCTCGGGCAACGGCTCGCACTGGCCAACTGTGGGACTCATCGGGTTGTACGGATTATTTTCCACCCATCGCTCGTGCGGACGCTCCGTCGCTTCTGGAATGATCGCGTCTATGTGATGCGATGGAATTGATTCTCTTCTATCGTTCTTCTTCGTTTCTTTTCCGTCCATCTTTGACGTCGTCGTCGTCGTCGTCGTCGTCGTCGACGACGACGTTTCTTCGGAATCACCGGCGTCCTTATCGCCTTCGTGTGAACGCGCGACAAATCCAACGATACCTCTCCCTCTGCGCGAAGAAGAAGAAAAAGAAGAAAAAGAAACGATTCTTCCTCCTCTTTCTTCTGCGCTCGCAGCGACGACGACGCGGCGAGAGCGTGGTCGGTAGCGGCAGCAGCCGTTGCTAATGTCGTCGTCGTTTCTCGTCGCCACTCTTCCTCCTCCTCTTCGGGATAATCCCGAAAACGACGAGGAAGAAGAAAGCGACGATGTCATCGTCGTCATCGTCTTCATCTTCGCGCGCGCGCGCTCGAAAGCAAAAAAGATGTGAGATTATCGAGAGAGAGAATAATCGAGCGCGCTTATGTTCTTCTTTTTTCCAAAATCGTCTCTCGCTCGCGAGCGCGGAGTATGTAGTGGTAACGCAAACGCGGAGGGGATGATACGCTCGTTTTTTTTCGCGCACACGAGTCACTTTTGTCGCACAGCAGAAATTTTTTTTGATGCTGTGGATATCTCTCGTCTCTCCGAACGCGACACGGCGTGACTGATAAAATAAGCAAAACTGTACGTGTACCGGTAATAAGCAGCTTATTTACGCTTTATTCGCGTGGCGAGAAGAGAGAGAGAGAGAGAGAGAGAGAGATTCGCCCCCATGTGGTTGAAAAAAAATCTAAAAATATATCCACACACTTTTCTTTCGTTCACACCACGCCGGGGCTGCGCCTTTTTAGAAACAAAGAAAGCCTCGCTCGCTCTCGGAGCATCGAGGCGACGACGACGATGAATGCAACGAGTACCATCGCGACCGCGCGCTCTTTTTTTGCTTTCGCGCGATGGGCGTTCATCGTCGACGAAGAAGCGAAGAGCGACGACCGAAGAAGAAAAAGAGAGGAGGAGAAAAAAACAGGAGGCACCCGAGGAAAAGTTTTGCCAGATCGTCCTCGCGAGCCTTTGGCGTACAGAACGCCGCCGAGACGGTTTCGACGAGGGCTTTTAACGACAACAACCGCGAGTTTGGGTTCGGAAAGAAACGCACTCGTCGGAGACGCCGCCGTGTCTTCTCGTCGAGAGAGAAGAACTGCTGCAAAGAGTGGTGGCCCGGAGAGAAGAAGTCGGGTCGCGTCGAGCATTGAACGAAAGAAATCTGCTCGGTGCACGTCATCAACCGCATCGTCGTCTTGGAAAGACGGCGTCAATATAGACGGGAGCGGTGAGAATGAAGTCGAACGCCGTCGTCGCGAAACGCATCCAGCCGTCGTTGTTCAAAAATACAAAACATTTCTCGAATCGAAGAACTTTGAATTTCCGCGTTGGCTCTATCAATAACACATCTACATTTGCTTTACATAATGGTTACACGCGCGATGAACGCACATCATCACTTGATATCTCGAAAATCCGGGTTGCTCGTCTTATTCGGATCCTCCAAACCAAACTCGGTCAACGACTTATCGTTCGATCGCCAACCCGGTTTCGATTTCACCTTCATCTCTAAAAACACTCCTCTCTCTAAAAACGCCTCGATGTCTTTCCTCGCTTCGGTGCTCAACTTTTTCATCGCCGAGCCGTCCTCGCCAACAATGATGCCAACCTGCGATTGCCTCTCGACGTAAATCGTCGCCCGAATCAAATCCTTCGCAGGCGGTTTCCTCTCCTTCAATTCCTCCACCCACACCGACGAACAGTACGGCACCTCTTGCGAATACAGCTCGAATATCTTCTCACGAATGATTTCTGCAACGAAAAAACGCTCGGGGTGTTCCGATAAATACTCCTTGGAAAAATAAGACGGACCAACTGGTAACTTATCCTTCGCCCACTCGACGACTTCTTTCACGCCGGTATCGTTCAGCGCCGAAACCGGAATCACTTCTGAAATGCCTTTAATCTTTCTAAAGTACTTCATCAACTCCTTAATCCGTTGCACGTCTTTAATCCGGTCGCACTTATTCACGCACACGACCGTTGGTAGCTTCCCAATCACGTCCTCGTCCAACAAATTCTCAAAATCCTTCTCCGCGGTATCTTTCGCGTCCCCGTCGACGACGATTATCAAACAATCCGCCGTCGCCACCGAGGACCGCACAGATTTCAACATCGTCTCGTCTAACTTATTAAACGCGGACTTCATCACCCCTGGGGTATCTAACAGCACCATCTGCGACTCCTCGTCGCTCAGCACCCCCAGAATCCGGTGTCGCGTCGTTTGCGGTTTCTTCGTCACTATGGACAATTTGGTCCCTAAAATCCTATTCAAAAGCGTCGATTTCCCTGCGTTTGGACGGCCGACGATGGCGACGTACCCCGACTTGTGTTTCTCCGTCTCTTTCGGTAGCAACTCGCCGCCAATGTACGGCAACACTTCCGGCGGGTTCGATTCGTCGTCATCGTCGTCGTCGTATTCATCGACATCTTCTTCTTCTTCTTCTTCCTCTTCTCGCGCTAAAGCTCTTCCGGAAACGAGTCGTCGTTGGAACCGCCGCCGGTGTTGTCGTCGTCGGCGTTCGACCGAACGAAGACCGCTCGTCGTCATCGTCGTCGTCGTAGAAGAAGAAGAAGAGCGAACGACAAAAAAGCTCTTTGCCGCGGCTCTCACTCCTCCTCCTCCTCGAGGAGGAGGAAAAGGAAGGTTGCGATGAGCGCGATGATGAAGCGCGCGCATTCCTCTTTTTTTTTTGCAACAAGAATGCGGATTCGAAAATCTCCAAAATAAAGAAGACCAAAAGCCATCATCGAAGAGCCGACCGAAGAAACAGAGGCCACACCCAAAATGACAGATCCGAACAACGAAGGAGAAGAAGAAGAAGAAGAAGAAGAAGAAGCGGTCCAGTCCGTCGCAGAGCTCGAACAGGCGTTGAGTGAATACTTGGAACAGATGAAAGAGCTGGACCAATTGGACGACGGCGACGACGAGAAGGAGGAGATGAAACGAGAGTTGGAGGAAGTCATCGAGCTGACGAGAGAGGTTTTGCGAGAGCGGATGATCGCGGAGGGAAAAGAGGAAGAGAAGAATGCGGAAAAAGGAGAAGAAGAAGAAGAAGAGCGAAAACGAAAGGAGGACGAGATTGAGAAAGAGTTGGAGGATATGGAAAATTTGCGTCAAATCGAAGAGGAGGAGGAGAAGAGGAGGAAGCGAGAGGAAGAGGAGAAGAGGTGGAAGGTTTTGAAACGGCCGGAAGAGACGAGCAGAGGAGACGTGCGAGACGAGACGACGACAACGACGACGACGAAGGGGACGACGACGACGGCAGCGACAGAGAAAGATGCGAACGGACGATCCAGAAAAGAAGGCGAGGATAACGCCGACGGGAACAAGCCGCCAAAAAATCTGCTCTACCGCGGCGCCAACGACAAACCGACGTACGATGAGGAAGGCAATTTAATCATCCCGAAAAGGCTTCAAATACAAGACGACGACGATAAAGTTACCAGAGATCGGAAACGGAAACAATTGCAAACGTTCAAATATAAGCAGAAACAAAAGGCAGAAGCAAGCGAACACGCAAAAAGGGCGAGCAGTTGGAACGATTTCAAGACAAAGAAAGCGAGCAAGAAGAAGCGATTGGATAACATGAGCAGCGGAGTATTTAAGAAGAAATCGATGTTTAGTGGCGTCGGAGAGGGTGTGAGAGAGGTATCTAAGCTGACGGTGCCGAAAAAGCACCAGTTTCATTCAACGTAGTGTTTTGTATTTCTAAAAAAAAAAATTAACGGCTCGCGCGTAGATATTAAGTAATTCATAAAAGGTTTAACTCTATCTCAAATGTTGTTATTACACACACTTTTATATCTCGGATCTCTCGTCTCTATTTCTCTCTCTCTTTCAAACACACGCACACACACTTGTGCTATTTCTTCGTTTCCATTCTTCTCGAAATTCTTTCTTTAAAAAATAAACAGACTTGCGGAGGTGCGTGTATTCACCATCTTTTTCTCTCTCTCTTTCTCTCCTTTTTTTGCGCGCTTCTATTGTCTCTCAATTTTTCGTGCTTGCTAATCAGAGCGTCGCGTACTTCCTCGTCCACTCCCTCGCCAAATCCTCGTACCTTGGTCGATCTGTCTTGTAAATGTGCGCAATTTCTGGCACTAAAGGATCGTCCGGGTTCGGGTCGCATAACAACGAACAAATAGACAACAAAACCTTCGAAATCGTCAACGCTGGGGACCACTGCTCTTTCAAAATGTCCAAACAAATGCTTCCGTGCGAATTCACGTTCGGATGGTACACTTTTGTCTTGAAATTCACCTTTGGCGGTTTGAACGGATAATCCGGAGGAAAATGGATCGCGACGAAAAAGAGACCGCCTTGGTAGGGACTATCGGCTGGGCCGATGATGGTCGCATCCCAGTGGAAAATGTCGTCCTCGGACCGTGGACCGGCCGAGCACGAGGTTGGCGGATCTTTTTGTAAATCCTGTGCGTCGTGTTGCGACGATGAGATGATGAGAGAAAGTCGCGGATCGTCAGCGTGAGTTTAACGCGCGCAATCGATACGCGAAGCAGTCTGCTTTCTTTCCTCTCCTTCGAGAGAGAAAAATCAGAGAAAAAAGAAGGAGAAAATCGAAGAAGAAAGCGAAAAGAAGAAAAAAAAAATGTCGCGTCGCGCGCGCGAAATCGAGAACAAAGACGCCGTCGCGACCACCAAATGCTCCTAAAACCGGACGAAAAACGCGCTCGGACGATATCTTCACTCGAAAACAGAAGAATCACGCACCACAAGCTCTTTCGTGATTCGCTTCGAAGCCATTTTGTATTTTCTCTTTCTCTATTTTTATATAAATTTTTTTCTCTCTTCTTTCGCTGAGCGTGAGTTAGTTGAAATTACGCTTCGCTTCTGTGTCTCCGTCGTCGTCTCTCGCGAACGGTTTTCGCTCTGGTTTTGTACTTCTTCGGGAAGAGGTCTATTTTTTCTGCGCGGAACTATTCTGCGTCGCCGCGTTTGCTTTCTCGAGTGTGCTAGTTTTTCGCTGAGTAACCGACGAAAATTTTTTTTAAGGACGACGGGGTGGGAAAACGAGACGACGCGCAGCCGGGGAGCAGGAGGAGGAAACAGGCAAGGAAGGCAAAAAATACGACTCTCTTCCAGAGTTTGAATCGTACATATAAAAAAAAAGAAGTTTCCATCACAATCAATCGACGAGCACCTCGGCGACTGCTCCGCGCTGTTACTCCCGAAACGCGTTCCGTAACTTGAACGAAACCGTGGCCCTCACTAACTCACCGACACGTTTAATACCTCCTCGTCTTTTCACTTGGATTTTCTGCAACTCCAAGGACAACGCTTTGAGGACGAGCGCTCTCAGGAAGGTTTTCTCTTTTCGCGAGAAACTGTGTTGTTGGTTTTGCGCGTGAGTGTGCTGTTGTTCCCGAACGTATTTGTTCCTGAGCTTTTCGCATCGAAGCAGCGAGGCGTGGATGATTTGCGTCGCGCTGGAGTCGAGCGTTGCGGACGAGTGGTGGGGAGAATCGAACTTGGATTTCAAATCGTCGTGAAGATCGAAGAGTTCTTTGCAGAAGCGGCACTCGGTTTCAAAGGATTCGTAATACGCGGATTCGGCGGAGCTTTTTGTTGCAGTCATCGCATTTTCATCGGTGGCGTGTTCCTCATCTATTTCTTGGATGCCTCCTCGCGGAGATCGTTTCTCGGATTGCATTTCAAAGCCGCCGAGGAAGCATCGCTTTTTCGCGACGCTGACGAAAACGTGATCTGGAATGCGAATTGAAGTATCGGTATCGACAATGTTTTCATCCAAAGTCGTTGTTTCGGAAATCGAGACATTTTCGCCGACGCGCGCTGTCTTATTTTGTTTGCTCCTCGTGGACGAAGAAGTTCCTCTCGCGTTTTTTTTCTTCGTCATCTTTTTCTTCTTTCCGATCTCACTTGGCGAACCAAAGGAGCGAATCGCAGATGAATGGATGCACATGTTGACGCATTCTTTCCACGCCACGTGTATGCTTGATTCTGTCAACGCGCCATCGCTCGCAATTCGAAACGCGGCGTAAAAATCTTCTCGAGATAGACCAGTCGATAAAATACTACTGCTCGTTAATGTTCTTTCTCCGAGCTGATCTTCACAATCCATAGCTCGGAACAATACAATCAAAGCTCTCGCATTCCGTTTCGTTCGCTTCTCGTGTTCAATCATCAGAATAGAGACGACATCGTCCGCTTCCACTATTTTTGTTTTGATGCCACTGGTAGATGAGGAGGAGGAGGTGGAGGAGGAGGCTCCTACGCCGCGATGTAAGAGAAATGCTCTGGCCAACGCATCCATCTTTTCCTTCTCGGTCAATCGAAGAGTGTTATTGTTATTACTATTACTAAATTGAACGCTCATTTTTTCGTTGACCAAAACGTCTGGAAACAACGTTTTCACCGCTTCGCACGCGTGCGAAAACGTTACTTTACCGCTATCGTCAAAGTTCATCATTTTGATCGACGCAGTGTTACTTTGAACTTCGCTAAATTTTATCGCTTTGCCGTTTGCGGATTCATTTTCTGGGAATAACGAAGAGATGTGACCATTCGGAGCCAAAGCATCGAGCACTTTCAAATAGAAGTCGTATGTATCCCGGTCGCCACCAAAGTGGGTCGTATTACTTTCCTCCGCGTTCAAAACAGTTCCATTTGGGGAACAAGTAGAAGTAGAAGATTCGAGGAGTCCGCAAAACGCCGCAAATTGTCTGATCTTCAACGACGACGTCGAGTGAACTTTACACGAAGCGATTAAATCCAAGCAGTTTGTTTCCGCCAATTGCCGCAATCCGTACCGATGCACGTGCCACTCGTACGCGAAACTCGCGAGATCATTGTGAGATTCGCTACCACCTCCGATGTGAGACGACGTCTGTTGTTGTTGTTGTTGTTGTTGCTGCTGCTGCTGCTGCTGCTGCTGCTTCTCTTGATCCTTTTCCGCGGCTATTTTATCGGCATAAATCTGGGCGACCGTGCGTAACGTCCATGATTTTGGTTTCTCGCGACCATTCATTTTTGCATTCTGAATGAGCCTCGTGAAACCGCCGAGAAAAGAAATTTTACCGGCACTCTGAGATGCAGAAGAAGCGTTTCTGTTGGTGCGCCAATCGCCTCTTCTTTTCTTCGTGCTCACGGCAGTTGTCTCGACACTATCATTGTTATCATTGGCGTCACTACCATTCCATCCCAACATCATCAAATCTGCATCCGTTTGTGAGCTCGCATCCGTCATGTCCTCGCAACATATCGCATGTAACGACCCGTCTTCGTCATGTGCTATCATGTGTTTTATCCAACGCCGACTTGTTTGTGCATCCATATCAATCGGTTTTCCTCTCGGAGTTTTTGCCAAAGCGACTCGCAAACGTTCTTCCGCGTACCTCAGCGACTCCCTCGAGTCATCGCGACTGTCCAATGCGTGCGCTAATTTCTTCTCTAAAGCCATCGTTTGCGCTCGAATCTCCCGAAACATTGTCTCTTTTAACTGTTTCACCTCCTTTTGCGCTTTCAGCAAAGCATCTCTTTCTAAATTGCGCCTGTTCTTCCGCTCCGACGAAATTTCCTGCCATCTTAATTTAGCTTGCACAAATTCGCTTGATATTTTCGCGTTTAAGATTTGCATGCGTTTCTGTTCTCTCCTCGTTGCGGCTAAACTCTTGGCCAATGCGATTTTTTCCTCCCCGTCACGTTCGGATTGCGTATTTGCAAAATCTCGCATGGCAACCAATCTTCGATTTTTTAAGCGCATCTCATCCAATTTGCGCTCTTTTGCATCAATTATGTCTCGATATCGATCTAATATTGCATCTACGAGCTCGCCACGATCTCTGCACTGCGCGTGAATCTGCCGGGACGTTTCTCGTGCGATCATTTCCAGCACTTTCAATTTCTGATGCCGGCGTTTCTTATTCTCAGCTACTTTATTTGAAATACTCTTTCGCGTAGTAAACGTGACGAGACTCCTCGAATAAGGATTAACATCGTCCTTTTTTTCCTCTCCAAATTCAGAATCAGATGCTGACAATGAATACGCGTCTTCTTCATGGTCGCTCCATCTCTCTTCCAGCGTTTCTAGCAGGTGTCTCGCCATGGCCCTCGACGCGGGCTCTGGGCCTTTCCGATCGGTCCAAACGAGATTATTCACAGCGTTGACACCACGACTGGTTATGCCGCATCGATGATTCCAGTCGTGCGCATGTTTCTCCTTCTCGCCGCTCTTTTGCATCTTCACGGTCCGCGACTTCTTCTCCCTCTCTTCCTCTTCCTCTTCTTCTTCTTCTTCTTCTTCTTCTTCTTCTTCTTCTTCTTCTTCCTCCTCTCTTCTCTTCTCTCTCAACTGTCTCTCCACGAGCGCGATTTCCGCTTTAATCTCTTCGATCGATCTGACATCGCATCCATCGCCTCTCTTCACCGTCTTCATCTTCTCTTTCACCTCTCTTCCAACTTTCGTCTGGGTATCGTCTTCGCGCGAAGCGCACGAAGAAGCGAGCACTTTTCGTCGCACTCTTTCCTCGCACATGCGCGCATGCGACCACCGAAACGGTCGCGGCGTCGTCGGAAAAAACATCGGAATCTCTTCCACTTCTTCTTCTTCTTTTTCCTCTCTTCTCGCGGTAACTGCGAAAGGTTTCGCGCTCCGCGCGCCGAGCGACGCGACGAGATGGTCGCAAAACGAGCGTCGTTTCACGCGCGGATGGTTCTCAATCGTGGTTCAGATATTCAAACTTTTTTTTCTTTTTTTCTATTTTTGGAGAAAGAGTGAAAGAAACCCATCGCGCGTACGTAAAATTGCGCCACAGAAAGAAACGAAACGAGGAGCGCGCGAACGAAGCGAGAAGCGAAAACAAAAAACAAAATGCCGTCGTCGTCGTCGTCGTCCGCGACGTCGACGTCGACTTCTCGGTGGGCGGTCGTTCGCGCGTCGTCGATTTCGCGAAGAAGACCTTTGCGCTGTTTCCAGTGTTCTCCTTCCCGGGGATGGTGGAAAACAGAAACCGTTGTGGGCGACGCGGATCCCCTGGCGCACCACCGCGGCGAGAAGACTATCGCGAACGAGAAGAGAGTGAGTAGAGAAGGCATCAGAGCGCGTTCGAAACGCGAAGATGGTGCTCGCGACGTTTCCAATCGAGAAGAAGAAGAAGAAGAAGAAGAAGAAGAAGAAGAAGATACGCCGAGCGAGACAAACTTCGGA
>Ga0181559_10000246_pt1 | contig 47335 bp, 37 predicted proteins | sample 011ome_21_FD_133752 | JGI IMG/M metagenome (GOLD analysis project Ga0181559, IMG submission 133752) | Coastal salt marsh microbial communities from the Groves Creek Marsh, Skidaway Island, Georgia - 011508AT metaG (megahit assembly) | ecosystem: Environmental > Aquatic > Marine > Intertidal... | reverse complement strand
CATTACACTATTGATGAAGAATGAACGTCGGTGAATCGCAAGCGTTCATGCCGTCCTCTATTAGTTGAGCGAAAACTCGCAAGTTTGCGTGTAAATCAGCCAGAGAACTCAGTCGTGCGGATGTGGCATCCAGTCCGTGAAGATGCCTTTGGCATTGCGGGTGGCTTCCAGCTGATTCCATTCCACCACACCCACGCGGTTAGCCCAGGCTTGATATTTTTCAATGAATGCGGTACGGATTTCTGGATACGTGTTGGCTAGGTCGTTCATCTCGCAGCGATCTACGTCCATATCGTAGAGCTCCCAATTGTCCCGGTCCCAGCGCTTGACGAGTTTCCATTTTCCCTCGCGATAGGCGCAATTCCCTTCGTGTTCCCAGGCCAAAGGAGGACGATCCGGGTCATCGCTGTTAAAGGTGTTTTTCAAGCTGCTTCCCTCCGTAGGAGGAATGGGAAGTCCGTTCCGTTCCTGTGGCCAGTCAACTCCAGAAACATCGACAATGGTAGCCATGATATCCATCAATTGACCCGTTTGATGACGCAGTTCCCCCCGATCGGAAATCCCATTGGGCCAGTGTATGATCAATGGGGTGGCAATACCGCCTTCGTGAACGAAATGCTTGTATTCACGGAAGGGTGCATTGGAAAGATTGGCCCAGGCCACGCCATAACTCTGAAAAGTCGTTTCGTCTCCTGGCGGAACGGTGGGGTCGTTGCCATGTTTCATTAACCGCCCGTCGCGGGTGTGGGTTCGGCAGGTGAGCGGTTTGGCCCGTCCTTCCCCGGCCGGCTTTTCGTAGGGGTAAAAGGTCTCGAAAATCTCCTCAGCGCAAGCGCCATTGTCGGAGAGGAAAAAGATCAAGGTGTTGTCGAGTTCGCCCTTGGTCTCGACGGTATCCAGAATCCGGCCAATTCCATGATCCATCGAAGTGACCTGTGCCGCATAAACCTCCATGCGGCCTTCCTGCCAAGCCTTGTCCAATGAATCTTCCCAAGCGGGTTGAGTGGAGTCACGATGGGTGAGTACCGTATCCGGACGCAAAATACCCATGTCGATCATTCGTTTTAGCCGCTGCTTCCGCAGTCGGTCCCATCCGCCGGAGTATCGGCCCTTGTACTTTTCAATGTCCTCTGGGCGGGCATGCAAAGGCCAATGCGGCGCGGTATACGAAGCGAACAAGAAGAAGGGCTGTTCGGATGTTTGATTACAGTGGTCTTCTATAAGTCCGCAGGCATTCTTGGTAATGTCGTCGGTGAAGTAGTAGTCTGCATCCTGAGGAGGATCTATGGATTCATTATCTCGAGCCAGGGTGGGCGGATCGAAATAACTGGCTGCTCCACCGATGATCCCATAACTGCGGTCAAAGCCTCGCGCGCGGGGCCAGTTCGAACAATCGCCGTCTTTTGAAAGCTGCTGTTTGCAAACATGCCACTTGCCGGACAAATAAGTGCCATAGTTTCCTTGTTTCAATACTTCGGCGATGGTCACGCACTGTTTAGACAGGTCCCCACGATAACCGTCGATGTCATCGTCGAAATGGGCCATGTGACCCATGCCCACTTGATGTGGATTCATGCCGGTCAAGAGACTAGCTCTTGTCGGGCAACATCGCGCGGTATTGTAAAACTGGGTATAGCGGAGGCCTTGAGAGGCGAGGCGGTCCAAGTTGGGTGTATCGATTTCGCCGCCGTAGCATCCGATGTCAGAGTAGCCCATGTCGTCAGCCAAAATGAGAATGATATTGGGCTTTTTCATCGCGATTTAGAACGACCTATCGGGACGAGATCTTCGCCACCGAAGGGCACATGGGGAACGAAGGTATCAGACCTGAAGCGGGGTAGCATTTTGAATCTTAGTGTCCTTTGTGATTGCTTTCAGTTGAGCGGTAGGACGTTCGAGGCGATCATGGAGACTATCAAGCCAACCACTGCCATTATCGTCGCCATGACAGAAAAGTTAGTCAGTGTTTCACCTTCGGTCATGCCGCTCATCTTGCTAATTACCCAGAATCCACTGTCATTCATCCAGGGGACCGGCTTGGAGCCAAATCCAATTACCATGGCGAGATAGATGGGATGGAAACCTAGGATTTCCGGAGCGGCCATAGGACCTAGAATTCCGACGGAGGTAATCATGGCCACGGTAGCCGAGCCTTGCACAGTGCGAATCATGGCAGTCAAAACGAACGCCATCGGCAGAAACCACATGCCTCCTGCGACATCAATTTGTTCGACGACTCCTCGAATGCCTGATTGTTGCAGCATGCCTCCGAAGGCGCCTCCTGCGCAGGTGATCATCAATACGATCCCGCCACTGGAGAGAGCCGATTGCATCGCGCTTTTGACGGCCATTTGACCGCCGCCTTTTGTTTGAAAAAGCGTAAACAACCCCACGCTTGCTCCCAGCGTGAGAGCGACATTTTTATCACCGAGCAAACTAACGATACTTGGTATCGCTGCGGGTAAGGTCAGGCCAGCGCTACCGGCGATACCCGTGATTATGGTTTTACCGGACAGAAGAATCAGCGGCAATATGATGGGGGTCATCGAAAGCCACAGATTGGGCAAGTCCTTATCGGTAACATCATCCCACTTTTGCATCTTTTCGTCGCCGCCTTCTTCCAAGTCGCGAAAGGGAATCGGCTTTCTCTTGTTGATCCACTTCGCATAGACCATTCCGCTTATGGCCGCGATTCCCCCAACGATAATACCGGAAATCATCATCATGCCAATATCGATTCCCAACTGCTCCGCTACAAACAGCGGTCCAGGGGTGGGAGGAATCTGGGAATGCGCTATGGATCCGCCTGCAATAATTGCTAGGACATACAGGCCATAGTTTTTCTTGGTTGATGCGGCGAGGGCTTTTGCAAGAGGTACTAGTAAATAGAATACAGTGTCAAAAAATACAGGTATGCCTAAAAAGAAGCCACTTGCGCCCATGGCAGCAGGGGCTCGTTTTTCGCCTAGCACTTTGAGGATGGCCCGTACGATTCGGAGGGCGGCCCCGCTGTCTAGCAGGCATTTGCCGATGATGGAGGCCATGCAAATGACAATCCCAATCTTCCCGCAGGTAACCCCGAACGCTGTGGCTACCCTAAGCCCAAAAGGAGAGCTTGCCAGGCTAGCGGCTTCAGCGGCTGACTTTCCTTCACCCATCCAATAGCCACTAATGAGTTCTGGGGCGGAAAGGGCCGCCACGGCCATCGCCGCGAGTGTGAGGGTAAAAAAGGCGTGTAATTTAAAATAGAGGATGCCAACGAAAACAATGACAATTCCAACGAGGAGAACAAACAGGGGGTCCATTGAAGATTGTTTCTAGGGCTGCTGCCCCGCGATGTCATGCAAATTATGCGTTTGATTGCTTTGATTGACTATTCCGGGAGCGTCATCGGGGTTGCGCATCAGCGGTATTTTTGATTTAAGCCTAAAATAGAACGGAAAATGAAAATGCAGAACCCCCTAAGCCCATCGAATTCCTGGCGGCTGGCCGCTGTCGCTTTGATCTTTCTTCCCCATTCCTTCGGAGCTCATCATGAAGCATCTGAGGCCGGTGAGGCGTTAGTTCCCCTTCACAATCCCATAGAGCCGAAGATAGAGAAGGGCGACATCGTGGTTGCGGTGGAGAAACGCTTCCGACTGCCGCGCCTAGGGGATATGAGTACGGGTGGAGCAACTACGGATGCCCACGCCCGGATACAATACCTCAATCCGGTGGGTGATAGATCGGGTCGCATAGCCATTTGCGATTTAAGGGGAGCCCTCTATTTGGCAGATGCGGAGGGGAAAGCGGCCCAACTGTATCTCAATCATCGCGACTACCCGGTTTCCTTCGACAATTCATCCATGCCGAATGAAACCGGACTAGCGGGATTTGCCTTTCATCCCGATTTCTCTGCCAAAGGTCGACCCGGCTATGGGAAATTCTATACGGCGTTTAGCGCGACCAGCGGTTCGGGCGAGGCGACTTATTTAAAAGACGATGCCGGCAGCCATGAGAGTGTAATCGTGGAATGGACGGCGACAGATCCTGCGGTTATTCCGTTCAAGGGCACCTATCGCGAGATTTTCCGCATCGGGCAATTTGCGCCCAACCATAACATTGGTGCCCTATCCTTTAATCCCAGTGTGAAAAGGAGGTCACCCGACTACGGGAACTTGTACTTTAGTTTGGGAGATGGCGGAGCGTCATTCGATCCCAAGGAGTATGGCCAGTCACTGGAGGTTCCTCAAAGCGCCATCCTGAGGATCAATCCGCTCGGTCGTTCGAAGGATCGAGCGTACGGGATTCCCAATGACAACCCCTTTGTCTCGGAACCGAACGCAGCCCCCGAAATTTGGGCCTATGGGCTGAGGCACCCGCAGCATTTTTCATTTGATAGCAAAGGGCGGATGTTCATTTGCGATATTGGCCAAAAGGAAGTAGAGGAGGTCAATATTGGCATTCCAGGGGGCAATTTCGGATGGCGAATCCGGGAGGGCACCTTTGCGACGGGATTCGGAATCGAAGGGGTAGAAGTAGGCCCGGTATTTGATCTCTCTCACGATGGGCCAGAAACGTTTGTCGATCCCGTTGCTCAATACGATCATGAGGAAGGAAGAGCGATCGGTAGCGGCTTCGCTTATGAGGGACGAAAAATCAAATCGCTGAAAGGGAAGTTTGTATTCGCAGATATCGTACGAGGTCGGCTGTTCTATATAGATGCGGGAAATTTAAATCCCGGAAAGCCAGCAGAAATAAAGGAGTTGCGGTTGATGATCGATGGTCGTGAGCAAGCCTTGTTAGAGGCTGCGGGATATCCAAATACCTACCACCCGGGTTTGCGTGCAGACCTTCGATTGGGAATTGATGAAGACAAGGAGCTGTATCTGCTAACCAAAGGCGATGGCTGGGTACGAAAGCTCGTGCCCGCAAAATGAGTAATTGTCATCGCGAGTGCGTGTCGGCCGAAGGTTGAAAAAGTCCAGTCGGATATGCTGACTGCCAAACAATTCTATTCGATTGCTATTGATGCTCAATCGGTTCCTCTGGCCGGAGGCTTGACGTTATTGCTCGGGAGCATCTTGGCGAGGGTTTGCTTTATCGATTCAAGCTCGGTGAGCCTGGCCAGGTTTGTAAACTCATGCGGATCGTTTTGATGATTGTAGAGCTCCTCCCCTCCGTCGGCATACCTGATATATCGCCAGTTTTCGGTGCGAACCGAATGATTGTTGAATCCCTGTGTTGTAATTACGCCTCGGCCCGTCGTCTGTTCAGGATTCTTGATTAGGGGTAGGAGGCTCTGGCCCTCCAAATGTGCCGGTCTTTCCAGATTGCATAGATCGACCAAGGTTGGATACAGATCGAGTAGGCTTACCGGTTGAGAACAATGTGTACCTGATCTGCCATTACGAGTATCCACGATGATTAGGGGAACATTGGTGGTTTGTTCCCAGAGCGCAAATTTCTCCCAGTGGTGCTTCTGGCCGATGTGATATCCGTGATCCGACCATAGAACTATTATGGTATTGTCAGCGAGAGGCCCTTTCTCGAGAGCCAGGAGTAATCGGCCCACCATGGCATCCGCAAACGTCATCGACGCGAGGTAGCCCTGCATGGCCTGCTTGCGTTTCCCGTTTTCAAGTATCCAGTCATCCCATTTCTTTCGAACCATCCTTCGGCCTGCCTCTGGCAAATCGTCTAGGTCGTTGTCCGGTTCATCCAGAAATTTGATTTCCTCCAAGGGGTGCTGATCGAAATAGGGTTGCGGGGTCCACCATGGCCAATGCGGACGGTAGATGCCAACGGCGAGAAACAAGGGTTTCTCATGCGTTTTGGAAAGCTCCCCCTCGGCCCAAGCAACCACCTTGGCATCTCCCATCTCCGAATCGCTTACATCCAAAGGAGCCCAGTCAAATCGCCCCCGATAGAAAGTCCTATTGGTATTCACTGGCCACTCGGCAGGTTCTACTTCGGGGGGTAGTTGAAGATTCCGTGACGGGAAAAAGACATCCCAGGGCTCTGGGTCCAGATGCCCTTCGTACGCAGATTCGCGAAGCGTGTGGGCGTGATAAAGCTTTCCTCCCCTTGATGTCTTGTACCCCCCGGCTTGGAAGGTATCCGGCAGCGTCTCCACGTCTCGGGTTGTCTCCATCTTCCGCCAGTCATGTCCGTTGGCATAGATGCCTGTGCTGGAAGGCCGCAAGCCGGTGATCACGCTGGATCGCGAGGAGTTGCAACCCGGAGCCGAGCAATGGGCATTCTTAAATACCACCCCTCTCTCCGCCAAGCGATCCATATGGGGCGTCTTTACTCCCGGATGGTTCTTCAGAAAGCCTACCCAATTGTTCAGATCATCCACCGCGATGAACAGAACGTTGGGGGGCTCACTCTGAGCAAACAGGCAGAGAGGCCAAAGGGTAATGAGAAGGGGTAGTTTCAGGAACTTTAGGAGCGTCATGAACGACTTTAAACCTGACGATATCCAGTGCGATTGGGAGAAAAAACCTTAATGAAGTGTCGGATTTGTCAAATCGTACGACGCCGTTGGGTTTCTTTTTGTTTGGCGAAGCCTGGGCGAGGTACCTCTTTGTATTTTTCGTCGATCGAAATTTTAATCGTTCCGAATTTGATTCGGGGGTGGGTTGAGTGGTGAGTTTTGCGGTATCAAGGTGTAAGTTAGGTGGCTTTGCTGGGGGAAGGGGCATTGTCACGATCGTTAGAAAAGCACTACGGATCAGACTCGTCGATTTAGCGAAAAAGACCTGTTGCCTGATGCCCTCGGATCATCTCTCTTTTTCAGGGCTCAGCCTATAGCTTTTTCTTGATCCAGAGACCGAAGTAAGGGTTGGAGATTCTCGGAATGCCTTTAACCCGAAAAATGATCCGGAGATCTTCCAGGCGCTGGATCGCCTTCTTGATGGTTTGGTTGTTCAACACTCCCGAGCGCTGCTTGAAATCGGCTGAGTAAGCGCCGTTGAAGGGTGGGGCGGCCAAAGTCTTCAGTACTTTGAGTTGCGACGGCGCGAGCATGGCAACGGTGTCTTCATAATTGCGGGACTCCATAGCGAATAGTTGCTCGAGGGCTTGATCGATTTTTTCGGTCCCAATGGTTTCGCCAGAAGCGCTGCATATCCAAAGCGCCCAGCAGATTTGTTGGATATCGCCCGTTACCTCTATTCCCATCTCGTAGATTTTGTCGAACACCGCCGGGTCAATCATTCTGCCCGATTCGCGGAAGCGTTTGCTCAGGTAGGAATCGAAGCGCGGGCGCTCTATCGCTTCAATTTCCAAGGGAAGGGCGGATTTATAGAACGGGCTCGTGTGGTCGCTAAAGATTTTTTGCATGTCTTCCCGTATGCTTCCGGAAAATACATAGGGTAGGCTTGCGTGCATTTGTATGCGGCTTCGCATTCGAGCCAGAATTTGGGCACCCTCCGGTATCGCCAATACTTGCTGGAATTCATCGAAGACGGCGATGAGGGGCTTTTCCTGGTGCAAAGTGTAGAGTCGATCCAATGCCGTTTCCAAGTTGTTAACCGCTTCCGGTCCTGAACTGGGCTGCAGCGACATGGATACCGATGGTACTCCGGAGTTCGGATCCAAAGTGGCGGTTACTTTCAAGGCGGAAAACACTTTCAAGGCCAGGTTGAAGAACGTTCGATTGGGCGTCTCGAGAACGCCACGAGCGATTCTTTCCGTAAGATCTGCAGCCGAGTGACAGGCCAGAAAATCGAAATAGACGACCCGGCTTTTGCGTAATCGCTTGGCGACGTGGAGAATGAGAGACGTTTTTCCGATCCGACGCTCTCCAAATAGAACCGCATTCTGCCCTGCGTCCATCATCGACTTGAGCGCTTTTTGGAGTTTTGGACGGGTGCAGTATTGAGCAGCATCGACCACGCGGCCGTAGGCAAAGGGATTGGTCATAGAGACAACAATGTAAACGGGCTGACCTAAGTCAATAAAAATACACCAAAAGGTAGATCACCAAAAGGTATATCAAATATGGGTGTGTCAAGCTTTCGGTTGATCAATTACAGTGATTGGTCGGAAATTCAATGGTTCCGATTTGGTTCGGGGGTGGGGGCTGAAAGTTGATTCGAGGTAACCGAGCAGAATTTCCATGGCGTTGGGTGGATTTCGCGAAAGAAGCGGTTCGATGCTTCGATAGTGACCCGTTACAGCGGCTTGGGTAAAGCCTACGGCAATTTCTTCGAGTAGCGGACTACAGGGACGTCGTTTTTCTGGGCCGGCCCTGGAGTGCTGCGCCCAAATTGTATGTAGGAATCTAGTACGGCTTTCATGTCGGTGACGCGTTCGGGCTGCTGCGCGGCGAGGTTTTGGGTCTCCCCGATGTCTTCAGCCAAATTGTAGAGCTGAATCGGCTCGTCCTCACTGCCTTTTGCCCAGCCACCGGAGCCGGGACCGAGGATGAGCTTCCAGTTTCCGGAGCGAATGCCAGGCAGGCCCTTACCGGAGCAGCTAACGGCGTGGATGCGCACTGGGGAGTCTTCCCCCTGGAGGAGTCCGAACAGGCTGAAGCTGTCTTCTCCAGCATTGTCCGGAATCTCCTGATCAAGGATCTCCGCAAAGGTAGCTAATAGGTCCGCTTGGTGTATCAAATTACTGTTGACTGAATTCGAGGTAACGACCTCTGGCCAACGAACTATGAAAGGTACACGGTGGCCGCCTTCCCAAACGTCAGATTTGTATCCACGCAATGGGCCGCTCGGATAATGACCCATGGCTTCGAGATCCTCAACTCCGATGTAGGGTGCGCAGCCATTGTCGGAGGTAAAGATGACGAGCGTGTTGTCCGCTTCGCCACTCTTATCAATCGCTTGCAGTACCTGCCCGACGATGGCGTCGGTTTCCATGACGAGATCCGCATAGGCGTTCAAGCCGCTCTTTCCTTTCCAGTCATCGTTTACGGCGATGGGCGTATGGGGCGAAGTGAGCGGCATGTACAAGAGATAGGGATCTGTCTTCTCGGACTGGCTTCTGATAAAGGCGGAGGTCCGTCTCCCCAGTTCGGGTAGGGTAGGCTCAAGGGTCCAATCGACGAGGGCCGGTCCTTGCACGCTGGCTTGGTTTTTCTGGAAGAGTTCGATGTTTGCGAACTCGCTAGGGATCCCCACCGTGCGGTCGTTTTCGATATAGCAGTAGGGTGGCCAATTGGGAACGTCGGTCCCGAAATAGCTATCGAATCCATTGGCGGTGGGTCCCCCTTCGATTGCTTGGGAAAAGGTTTTCTTCCAAGCGCGACGATGGTCGTCAGTGGCCGTGATATCCTTCTTCCCCCCGTATCCGCCAGTAAGGAACAGCTCTTTGTCCTTTTCGTCGATGGGCCAGTTCCATCCCAAATGCCATTTGCCGATGCATGCAGTGTTGTAGCCCGCTTGCTTTGCGAGACTAGCGATCGTCAATCTATTGGGAGGAATAACCGGAGACCCCCAGCGTCCGACGATACCGCTTTGTAAGCGTGTACGCCAGTGGTAGCGTCCCGTGAGTAGCGTGTATCGAGAAGGTGAACACACGCCAGAGGAAGAATGAGCATCGGTGAACCGAAGACCTTCGCGGGCAATGCGATCGATGTGAGGCGTCGGAATTTTTCCACGTTCGGGATTATAGCATTGGACGTCCCCATAACCCAGATCGTCAGCGTAGATGATGACGATATTGGGGGCCCCGCCAGCGAGGCTGGCGAAGAACAGAGAGGGGAGAACAGGAAATAGTGAAAATAGTAGGCGGGTTTTCATGAAAGATAACAGGTATCCCTACTGTTTTTTTCGAGCAGCCAGCCGTTCGAGGCGCTCGCGCTCGAATTGGTCGAGAGCTTCGTTGCCGGTGCGGGGTTGATCGCCGATGTCCTTCGGGTCGTCCCCCACTTCTTGCTGCAATTTAAGAAGCTCCGTTTTGAGATCGGTTAGTTTAGTTGTCCATTCTGGGTTGGAGGCGAGATTGTTGGTCTCGTTAGGGTCGGCTTTCAGGTCGTAAAGCTCCCATTCATCGCGGGTATCCCAATAGACGAGCTTATGGTTTTGACTGCGCAGGCCGTAATGACTGGGGGTGTCGAAGTGGGAGTAGTAGTATCGATAATAAAAGGACTGGCGCCAATCGGTAACCCGCTCTCCTTTAAATAGGGGGACCAGGCTGCGGCCTTGCATGTCTCCGGGAATGGGATGCCCGGCCATGTCAAGAATGGTTTCCGGATAGTCTAGATTAAGGGCGAGATCGAAATTGACCGTTCCGGCCTCTACCGTTCCCGGCCAGCGGACCATGAGGGGGATGCGGAGGGCTTCCTCGTAGATGAGGCGTTTGTCGTAGAGCCCGTGCTCGCCGAGGAAAAAGCCTTGATCGGCAGTATAGATGACAACGGTATTTTCGGCGAGACCCGATTCGTCGAGGTAGTCGAGAACCTTGCCAATGTTGTCATCGATCCCTTTCACGCAGCGCAGGTAGCGTTTCATGTATTCCTGGTAGACGAGGCGGCGTTTGGCGTCACTCGGTGGCATGGCTTTAATCTCAGGAGTGAATTGCGTGTGGTGCGAGCGACCGCCGATTTCCTGGGTGCTCTGGTCTAGGGCGGGGGAGCGACCTGAGCCGTTGTCAAAGAGCGTCTCGGGTTCGGGAATTTCGACATCGGCTAGATAGTTGTCATAGCGACGGGCATGCTCCCACAGATCGTGCGGCGCTTTGTAGTGGAGCATATAGAAAAAGGGCTCATCGGGATCGCGAACGTCGGCAAACCAATCGAGGGCTTTTTTAGTAATGATGTCGGACGAGTGCCAGCCGAGATTGGGCGTTTCCTTGCCTTGGCGGACGATTCCGGAGGGGTGCTCGTCACCCATTTCCACAAAGGCGGTATCATGATACTTTCCTTGTCCGGGAAGGATGGACCAATGGTCGAAGCCGACCGGATTAGTGTGTAGGTGGTATTTCCCTACGAATCCGGTTTGGTAGCCATGGGCTTGCATGTACTTGGGCAAGGTCGGCTGGCTCTGGTCGAGGCCGGTGAACTTGTAGACGCCGTTGATGTGAGAGTACTTCCCCGTCCAGATGACAGCGCGACTGGGAGTGCAAATCGAGTTGGTAACAAAGGCATTGGTAAAACGCATGCCTTCACTCGCGATCCGGTCGAGATTCGGCGTAGGAGCGATTTTCGCCAGTCGTCCACCGTAGGCACTGATTGCGTGGGCGGCATGATCATCCGACATGATGAATAGAATGTTCGGTTTCGACCTTTCTTCACCTGCGGCGAAAACGCAGAAAGGAAGAAGGAGTAAAAGAGAGATAAGGGGTGATTTCATGGGTAGATTAAGGTAGGGCTGACTTTCCGTTCGACTGAGCCCACGGCCGAAGCCTTAGTCAGCCGTGTGTCTGATTTGTATTGCGGCAGAGCGGGACCTTCTTGCCATATTTTTTATTGATGAGGTCACGATTCATTTGGGCGGCTCGCCGGGCCGTCGAGCCCTACCTTTTGTATTTAGTATTCAATCGATCTTTATCCGCTTAGGCCAGCCGGGAACGTCGATATCAATCGGATCGCGCGTGTCGGGGTCCATGGGATGGATTTCTAATGTGATTTCGCGGGCTTCTTTGTCGAACAGGACCATGCCGTAGCCGACGATGCCATCAGCTTTTGCGGTCAAGGTTAGCTTGTTGCCAAAGCGATCATGATAATTACCGGTACCGTTCATGCCTGGAATCGCGCCTCCTTGCGGCGGTTCCTCTGGTTCCCAGATACGACCTTGGCTGGACCCGAAAGCGGGCAGCGAATAGGTCCAGGGCCCGTCGCCCCAATCGTCGATCCCATGCTTTAGGATGGTCGCATAGTGAAGATCTCCCGATATCATGACCGCTTGCGATGGGGAGATGATCCGGAGGGCATTGTTGCGGGATGTTTGCGGCCAGCCATTGGAGTCCATATCGCCATAATAAGGTCTATAGTTGCCCACATTCACTAGTGGCGACTGGTGCAAAACGGCGGCTAGTCGGCCCGTTTGCTCGACTTCTTGAACCCATTGGCGGACGAATTTCTCCTGGGCTTCACCCAAAAGATTCAAACCAGGCTGGTCGAGCGAGCTCGTGTCAAAAGCGGGATCCATAATTACCTCGAGCGTTGTATTCGGTTTGTTGCTATGAGGATCGTCAATTGGCTTGGAGAGAACGTCGGTCGGGGGCGACTTGAACTTGCGGTCCTCGAGAAGGGCGAAACTGACGCCAGCGTAGTCTAAAGAGGTGAAGTAAGCCCTGATACCGGAGCCCCAGGGACCTGGCGCGACCGCATCGGGCAGATGCCCCATCTGCATGCGCTCAACCGCATTCGTCCACTTGGGATGAAGGTAGCCGCCGCCTTCGCGGTAGATGAGCATGCGGGTTCTTTCCGCCGCGTTGCCGAAAATGAAAGGGGCGCCCGGGTTGAATCCTTCTTCGCGCTTGGTCCTCATGCGTTGGCCGCCGTTGCCCCAGAGGTCGGCCACGTAAACATCGTGGTCGTCGGTGAGGATGATGGACGGCCGGTCTTTCAGCAGATCGCGAAAGGTCAGGCCGAACTTTCGCCACTTCGGCAGGTAGTTCGCCAAAGCAGGCAGCACGTCCTTTTCGTCGTGGGCTTGGATCGTCTCGCCACCTGCATTGGTCTGGTAGAGCTGATCGCCGGCAAAGAAAAGTAGATCGGGGTCCTGGTCGATCATCTGTTGCACGGCTTTTTGATAGGGAAACCGATTATCGTTCACGCAGGAAACCGCCATCAGCTTCAGAGTTCGCTTGTCGAGCGGCTCCGATCTGATGATCCCCTCGATCAAGGTCGAGCCGCAGACTACCCGGTAGACGCGGCTCGTATCCGAATCCCAATTCTCAATTCGGAAGGCGGCCATTGCCGTGAGGGGTTCTACTTCTGTCGAGGCGACGATCTTCCATGTGTCGCCGGACTTCAGCTCGAGGCTGGCTATTGCGTTCACGGGATCCATCGGGTCGAGGTCCGTATGAGCGGTCAGCTTTAGCGTGTTGTTGGCGAGACCATATTGAGTCCAGAGCAGGTTCACGGGGTCATGCTGGGCGTTGGCGGCCAGCGAAACCGCAATCGATACGACGCTCGCCAATGCGATCATGGGGAAAAGGGTACACTTCATACCCGAAGTATACGCGAACCTAGGAGAAGCGGTCGAACACGAAATCATGAAAACCCATGACTGGCTGACGTACCGTTAGAGTTGTTCATGAAGTAAATAGGTATCCTGCAAGCGTCAGACTTGGTTTTTTGGGCACTATCAGAGATATTTCTGCCACGACCGTAACCTAGACCACCCTTTCCCGTCATCGGGTTTCGCCTGCCATTGTTTTTCCCAAGCAGGCTCCTAAGAGCGAATCGCCTCAATTCGCTGGATAAGAAAGCAGGGCCTGACCCTTTCTTGTCCTTTCGATGAGAGGATTTGCACTTTAAGCCATAAACGTTTATTTCATAAAGTGCTTGGGCGAAGGCTTTGATCGCCGCATTAACCTGTCCGCTTTACGATCTTTTGCCGGTTTCCGTTAATCGCGGACTTTGGGTTTTACGGCCGGGTGAGTTTCAAGAAACTAATCCCGTGCCAGGCACACGACTTGACCTGCGTCGTTGCGTACAAGAATCCTTTCATTGGCAAAAATGGGTTTGGTCCAGCAGGTGGGCTCAAGTATCTTTTTTCTCGATACTTCCCGATAGGCATCCGGGGCAGCAATTGCTGTCACCAATTCGCCATCGTCGGTGAGTATGAGCAAGGTGTCGTCCACCGCGATGAGACTGCCGAATCCGAAATTCGGGGTCGACCAATAGGTTTCCCCAGTAGTGGGATTTCGTGAATACAGTTTGGTCCGGCCATTTTCCGGAAGGCCATTGAGTCCATACAATACGTTGTCGACGATGACTGCGGCGCTTTGCGAGTTTTGCAGTTTGCGATCGTTCCAGATGAGCTCTAAGCCTTCACCATTGAAGGTCAGAACCTCTGAGAACGCGTTGGTGTGAATGAATATCCGTTTTCCGTTTTCAAACACGAGGGGAGTATTGGAAACTACGTTGTTCTTAGTAACCATCCGTTTGCGGGTGATCTCCCTTCCATTGGCGCTGAGAATGGCGAAACCGCTTCCATCCATGGAGGCGAAGTAGGTTTCAGGTCCCAAATGAAACGGTACCGGAGTTCCGTAGCTGGCCCGGCGGTCGCTTTCGCTTATCCAAACCGGATCGCCATTGGTCTTGTCAATCGCAGCGACCTTGCCGGCGCTGACAATCAAGTGATCGCCGAATAGGACAGGGGAAGCCCCGAAGCCCCAAGTGGGGACCTCTATTTCCAGAAGTTCCCTAAGATCCTGATTCCAGATTAGCTTCCCTGTTTCCGGATCGAGGCAGCGCAGCTGTCCATCCTTGCTGATGGCGTAGAGTCGCCCGGCTTCAATCACGATGGAGGCGTTGGGTCCGCCACCGTGAGCGCGAGGCATCAGTTCGGCTTCGAGGCTATGTTCCCAAACGGTTTTTCCGCTCCGAAGGTCCAAGCAAACGATCGTCTCGTTGGAGGCTTCGTCATGGCCGTTGGTGTAAGCCCGATTCCCGAAGGTCGTGATGGCGGAGTAGCCACGGCCAACGTTCGCCGACCAGGAAACATTCCATTTTTCGAGATCGGCTTCGAAGCCCCTTCTCGAGTGGACGGTGTTGTCCTCCTGCGGCCCTAGCCAGGTGTTCCAGTCCTCTGCTCCGAGGGCGGTTGCCGAAACGAGGCCTGCCTGCAGCAGGAGTTTTACAAGTCGTATTGGGTTCACGTTAGGCATCAATCATTCGCGGGTTATCTTAGTTTAGTAGGAAATTCAATGGTTGAGATTTGTTCCGCAGATTGGTTGATAGCAGGTTCCAATGATCCGATTTGTCTGGATTGTGGCCCTAGGACTGGCGACCTGGATTGTGGCCCAGCTGCCAATCGATGCGGTGCTGCAGTCCATCGCGCAGCTCAGTGTGGCCCAATGGCTGGTATGGATTTGTCTGAATCTGCTTGTTGTCGCCTTGCTGACCGGTCGCTGGCAGCTGCTGACCCGGGCGATGGGCTTGGCGGTCAGTTTTACCCAGCTTCTACGCGTTCGCCAGGCCGGACAGCTAATCAGTTTCGTTACGCCGGGGCCGCAATTTGGTGGGGAGCCGTTACAGGTCCGTTGGCTTTGGAAGCGCTATGGGCTGCCAGGCCATGCGGCTTTCCTCGCGGTGGGCTTGGATCGCTTTTATGAACTCTGGATTAATTTTGCGGTGCTCCTGTTGGCGGTACTGGCTTTGGCAGTCTCTTCTGCGAGCAGCCTTGTCGATTGGCAGGCCATCGCCTTGATCCTTTCCGGACTCGTGCTGGCGTTGGCGTTTTTCGCTTGGTTTCTGCTGCGGCAGCCGCAGCGCATGCGTGACTGGATCGAACGCCTAACTCGACCTTGGGCACAGCACCCGCGCTTGGGCCAGCTCCCTATACATTGGTCAGAGCTGCACGCGTCTTTGCAAGGGTTGGTAAGAGATAAACGTCCGGCCCTGGCTTTGGCGGTGGGTTTGTCTTTGTTAGGCTGGACGGGTATGATTGCGGAGTTTTGGCTGTTGTTGCGCTTCGTCGGATTGGATTTTGACCTGACTACGTTTATGGTTTTATTCACAGCGGTGCGACTAGCCTTTCTGTTGCCGCTGCCCGGCGGTATTGGCAGTGTGGAGGTGGGATTATTCTGGGCCTTTTCGGCATTGGCCCTGCCCTTGCCTGCCGCTGCGGGCCTGATCGCGTTGATGCGTTTGCGCGATGTCCTAGTGCTGCTGTTCGGAGCCTTGATGTTGCCGGGGCTGTCAGCTGCCGCTGCCGCCAAAGTCCCTTGAAAAGGACGCCCAGCAAGATTCGTTTTCCCAAAGGCGGACCGTAAAGCGGCCTTTGCCGGGTGGGGCGATGGTATCCAATAGTCGGTTGCAGAGAATGCGGCTAAAATGTTCGATGCTGGGATTGAGTCCTTCGAATTCGGGCAGCTCATTGAGCAGGTTCTCGCCAAAGTAATCAATAACTGCCTGCATCTCTTCCTCGATCTTGACGATATCTACCAGGTAACCGTGCTGATCCAATTCAGCGGCTTCCAGCTGGATCTGCATCACATAGTGGTGGGAATGGGGATCGTTTTCAGCGCCCCAGTCGCCTCCGATCAAAAAGTGTCTGGCAATAAAATCCTTTTTTACGGCGAGGGTGTACATGTCTATTTCCTTTGGTCTGGGATCGGTTTGGCTGGCTTATCCGTTATAGTCAAAAACAAGCTGCAGGGCCTGCTCGGGTGTTTGGTCCAGCAGACGATAGGCTTCGGCGGCGCCAGACAGGGGCATGCGATGACTGATGAATTGTTCGGGCTGGCCTTTGCCTATCATATCCCAGGCCACGGAGAAGCGTCGCTCCTTGTCCCAGCGTCCGCTTAGTTCAGGAGCAATCGTACTGACTTGGCTGCTGACCATGGCGATACGATTGCGATGAAACCGCTCACCTAGTTTGAGTTCCGCGGTCTTACTGCCGTACCAGCTGCCGACCACGATACGGCCTGAAAAAGCGCACAGTTCCACTGCTAGATTTAACGCTTCTGGGGCACCGGTCAATTCCAGCACAATGTCGGCGCCTCCACGGGGTTGATCCAGACGTATCTTGTTTCCCAATACCTTTCTTTCCGCTGAATCGTCCGGGTCAAAGCTAGCCATGGCACCGGCTTGTACTCCTCTTGCCCGACGCTGGCTTGACCTGTCTAGGGAGTATAAAGCGGCCAGTGGAAATTCAGCAAGGATTCCATTCACGAGCAAGCCCAAGATACCTTGGCCCAATACGACTACGCGGTCGCCTACCTGTGGACTCGCATCCAGCACTAGGTTCACCGCGGTTTCCATATTGGCCAGGAACACAGCGGCCTGGGGATCCACACCATCAGGCAAAGGGATGAGGCTAGATAAGGGACTCAGGAAGTGACTGGAATGGGGCTGAAAAGAAAAGACGGTTTTACCGATGCATGAATCATCCACCGCGCTGCCGACACTTTCGATACGGCCGACACTGGCATAGCCGTATTGCAAGGGGTACTTGATTCGCCCATTACCCAGTGTAGAGAGGGTGGCATCCAGCGCGAGGCTTTCTGGTACCTGACCTCGGTACACGAGCATTTCTGTGCCGGCGCTGATGCCGGAGTAAAGATTGCGCACCAGGACCTGATCCCGAGTTGGCGCTGGCAGCTCCTGTTCGCGTACTTCCACCTTGAAGGGTTCGGTGAACCAGAGTTGCTGCGCTTTCATGCCTCGGGCCTGTGGTTTTGCAGTTCGCCCCAGACAATCATATCTTGGCCGGCTTGGCCGGAATAGAGAGGATTGATATCCAAAACTGTATTCCCGTTCGTTGGCTGTAAGTCCCCCACCGCTTTGTAGCCACCGACGAGCTTGGGGGCAATGGTCAGGACGAGCGCATCCACGAGGCCTGCCTGTAGAAAGGCAGTAATGACATTGGCGCCACCCTCCACCATAAGGCTCTTGATTCCCCTTTCACGCAGCAGCTTCACCGCTGCGTCCAGTGGGGCGCGCTGCGATTCGGAGTCCTTGTTTGGCACGGTCAGTACCTCGATGTTGTCTCCCGGTGGTTGGGCATCGGGTTTTCCCGTCACTACCCAGCATCTTCTGTCGGGATGGCTGCACAATTTGGCGTCGGCGGGCGTGCGTAGTTGACTATCAAGTACAATAGGCTGCGGGTTGGGACCGGAGCATTCCCTAACCGTGAGTTGCGGATCGTCGCTAAGGACGGTGCCGATGCCGATGAGAATACCGTCATGCAGGCTACGCAGTTGGTGGGTGATCTGCATGGATTCTTCGCCACTGAAGCACAGTGTCTCACCGCTGTGGGTGGTAAGGCTGCCGTCCCAACTCTGCGCATACGACAGGGTGATAAAAGGCCGGCTGTCTGATTGGAAAGACGCTTTGCGGGAATGCAACCAGTCTTCAATCTGCTGTTTTAGATTCGGCGAAGTCACTATTTGCGGCTCAGGAAGGAGGGTTGGCCAAACGGAGCATGTGATTGAAGCGCTCGGCCTTGGTCTTCAGGTATTGTGAGTTTTCCGGGTGTACGGTGCAGGGTAGGTCCACCCTTTCATTGACCTTGATGCCGTCGGCTTCCAAGGCGGAGATTTTATCGGGGTTGTTTGTGATCAGTCGGACCGAAGTGATCCCAAGGTCCTTCAGAATACAGGACGCGAGGGCATAGCTTCGCTCATCTGCCCCGTGACCCAGCATGAGGTTGGCATCGACTGTGTCATGACCGGCATCCTGCAGATTATAGGCGTGAATCTTCTGCAGCAGACCGATACCCCTTCCTTCCTGGCGAAGATAGACCAGCACCCCTCGGCCCTCTTCAGCGATTAGTTGCAGTGCTCGATCTAGCTGTTCCCCGCAGTCACAGCGGCGGGATCCAAAAATGTCACCGGTCAGGCATTCTGAGTGCACGCGTACCAGAACATCGTCCCCCGCAAGGTCATCGCCCATGTAGAATGCCAGATGTGCTTTGTCGTCGATGGTATTATTGTAGTAGCCAAGCTGAAATTCCCCGTAGTCGGTCGGGATGCGGGCGCTGGTAACGCGGGTTACGGTGGGTGTTGGCATGGCGATTTAGCTTACGGTCTTCGATTGGACGGGAAACGCTGGTTCTGACGGGACTAGGGAGAATGGGTTTAGTCTCTGGTAGTCCCTGATCCCGCAAGGAAGGATTTAGGCCTGCCAGGGGACAATTAACAACTCGAAAATGCCGGCTTTTTGTACCTTATCTCTTTAGGTCGAATCGCCCCGCGGCCAAGCCAGCAGATCTGTGTGCCCCACGATACAGCTCCCTTGGTTCACCTTATTGAGGCGAAATTCAAGCCAATCCTTGAGCGACTTCGAATCCAGTGTCGGGGTGTTCGCAACGGCAGCAGCAATTCCGGTGATCAGTTCGGTCATCATCGATCGGTCCGTCCCATCTAGAATCCAAGGACTTTTGGCAGAGGATACGTTAAAGCCAGCCTCAATGAACCTTCGTTCGAGATAGTCACAGGCATCGGGACCCAGAGCCGGACCGAGTCCCTTGTCCCGTTGTTGGTCTCGATTGAATGCTTCCAGGACAGCATCATCCAGGGGGTGAGTCGGTGTCCACTGGGTTGTCCCATCGTAGTTGAGCGCTGCGTAAAACCCCAGAGGTTGTTGCTGGCAAAGCGTCTCCAAGTGAATCACGAGGTTGTCGACAAATTTGGTGGACACTAGATCAAACAGGGCCGAGGCCGTCACGAGGCGAGCACGGGTCAACGGTAGATCCGAAATTTTAGCAAGATCCAGCTCGCAGGTCTCCACAGATTGTGAACGCCCATGGCGACGGCGGGCTTCTGCCAGTAACTGCCGATCCTGATCCACTAAGAGCCATTCGATTCCGGTTGGAGAAAAGTCATCCGATTCAGTAAAAGCCCGCAGCGTCGAGCCGGTACCCGCGCCAAGGTCCACGATGGTCGAGCGTCGTTCGGATGAGGGATCACCTCTCAGCCAATGTTTGGCCCGCGCCAGTAGCCCAGCATCGCGGGCACGTCTGTCGGCAGTTTCCCGCAGGTCCAGCCAGTCCAAACTGAAACCGCTCATACCTTAGCTATCTCCTTAAGCTTGTTGGCGACGATGGCGGCAGTATCATTCCAACGTGGCAGGTGGGCGGCAGCCTTTCGGGCTCCGTCTCGCAAGCGGCGGCGCAACGCGGCATCGCCAAGAATGGCGCGTAGGGCTTCTGTCAAGGCCGGCGTATCATCCACTGGCACGAGCAGGCCAGCCTCTTCCGGCACTAGATTCGGCACCGCGCCGACACGGGCGGCAACCACCGTTACACCAGCTGCCAGCGCTTCGGCGAAAACCATGCCGTAGCCTTCGAATCGCGACGGGAGGACAAACACATCCGCTTGCTGGTATTCGGTCTGAGTATCTTCAACCGGGCCGGCAAAACAGATCCGCTCGGATAATCCCAAATCCGTCACGCGTGCTTGCAGGTTTGCTGCCCAGTCAGGATCAAAATCGCCGCTCCCCACAAAACGGGCCCGCCAAGGGAAGTCGGCAAGCTCAGCTAGGGAGTCGATCAGCACGTCATGGGCCTTGCGACGCGTCAGCGAGGCTACAGTCAGCAGGCGGATCAGATCGCCGTCGCAAGGCGCGTAGGGAACGGGATCGGTACCCGGCCGGGCGACGACGATGGTTTCTGGCGGTACGGCAAACTGATCGATCAGAATCTGCTGGGTAGGCTCGCTGGTCACAATAGTGGCTCGGGCATAGGTCAGTGCCCGTTGCTCTGATTCCCGCAATCGATCTTGTTGCCTCTTATCCAGCCCCGTTTCCAGCGCGAGCGGGTGATGGCAGAGCGCGACGATTTTCAGCCGCTGCGACTCGTTCGCGGCCAAGTCGTCCATCACCGCAAACGCCAGCCCATCGACCATTACGATGGCTTGATCCGGCAAAGCAGCCAAAGTCTGCTCGATAGATTTCAGGCTCTCAGGGTCGGGGTCGGGTGCGCAGTGAGGCAGAGAAATGGGCTTAACTCCCACACCCAAATTGCCCAATTCCGCGATGAGACGACGATCATAGCGGTATCCACCAGTGGGAGTGTCAAGGTCACCCGGATAGGCAAAATAGATCGGGAAATTGGGCATGCCCAGAATGCGATCACATTTGCTTCGGGGCAGCAATCGTAGACCTTGATCTCCGCTTCCGGGCCAAAACCCAACATTGTTGCCTATTCAGGTGCCGGTCGACTCGCCAATACCTTAGCCATCCCCAGTTTCAGCGGGTTTGCTCTGATCCGTGAACGGCTTAACGAGAGCCTATTTTCAGAATTACGCGTTGAGCTACGGTCAACCGAGCCCACTCGCGCTACAAATCACGTTCATAGCCGTCTCTGCGTCGTGAATCTACCTATTCGTTTCAGCATCCTCGATTGTTGACAGTCATGATTTATAAGGATATCGGTGTCGTTATGATCAACACAAACAATACCCCCCCCAAATCAAGAATTGCTGGATGCCTCGCGCTTAGCCTTGCATTCTGCGTATCACTAGCCCCCATGACGATCGCCCAGACTGAGGGCGATGCGACGTACACTCTGGATCCGTTCCTGGTTTCTGCCGCTCAAGGCTATACAGCGACAAGTACCATCTCGGGTACCGGATTGAACACTCCGCTCATCAATGTGCCGATGTCGATCAACGTCATAACCTCGGATTTTCTCGATGACAGCACCATAGGAGACTTCGAACAGGCGATGGATTACAATTCCTCCATCACGCAAACGACACGCCAAGGAGGAAACAGTCCAAGACCTGCTACCTTTTCGATTCGCGGTTTCCGAAACCGGAATAATCTTGTGGACGGCGTTAGTGCGGGAACTTGGGTGCCCACGCAGATGATCGACCGCATCGAGATTGTAAAGGGGCCGAATACCCTATACGGACAATCTGATCCCGGTGGATTGATCAACGTGATTACGAAAACGCCCCAAGCTCAGGAAGGGGGAAGAGTGACCTTTAAAGCCGGCGAACACGGCTGGTTACAGGCCCAGACGGACTTTACGGTGAGGGCGATGGACGACAAGCTTGGGCTGCGCATTCTATCGGACCATCGTGAACGTGACGGCTGGTATGGTGTGGACGGGGTACAGCAGGAATTCGTCGGCGTGGCAGGTGATTACGCTCTTACCGAAGATTCGGCTTTCACCTTTCTCGTTTCCGGAAACGAGGAGAAAGGGATCCCTTCCCAGAGGTCTACCTTTGGATTCGAAGAACGGATGACTGACTTGAATGGCGATGGGGACTTCGATGATACAGTGAGGCAGATCAGGGAGAATCGCGCCCGCTACAACAATTCATTCGTTCCGAAGAATTTCACCACCATGACGCGAGACAATTTCTACGAGATCGAGCAGGACTACCTGACGCTAGGTTATCGGGCAAAAATAAATGAGAACAACAACCTGCAGTACAAATACAACTTCTACGAAACGGACAACATCGTCAATTTCCGCGCGTTCAACACTTTCCGCGCTTCGGATGGACGTTCGGACGCCAACTACTCGGTCGACAATAACCGGGCTCGGGACGAGGTCCACACGCTCAATGACATTATCCAGTTCAACGCGGGTGAAACGAAGCATCAACTACTGCTAGGCTACCGGAAATCCGAGTCGACAAATTACCAGGGGGGGACGTACCGTTTGCGGGCGACTCGAGCGAATGAGGCGGCCATCTTAGACGATCTAGAAGTACGCACGGGCAAGACTCTCCGTCGGTTCTTATACAAAGACGAGGTCCTCGCGGGAGTTAAGCCTTGGGAGGAAAGAAGCTTGAGCACTGAGGAAATTCGGAGTTTCGGTATCCGCACGAACAACGCGGATCGCAGTTTCCAGGATGTGGATACATTCTACGCCACGGACAATATCTATTTCGGGGACGATAAATTCAATATCCTTGCTGGCCTCCGTCACACTTCCATAGAGCAGAAATCACTTGCCCTTGGCGGGGCTCCTCGAGGCCTTCCTATCGATGTTAGCGATACGAGCTTCCAGCTGGGAGGCGTTTACCGAATCAATCCGACCATGAGCGTCTTCATGAACTTGGCCGATGCCTTCGAGCCCAATGGGGCGGTCGATCCTGATACCGGAGATTTCTACGCTCCCCAAACGAGTGAAGCGATCGAGGCGGGCTTTAAGTTCGTCGACCTTTACGATGGCCGTTTGAGCGGATCGATTGCCGTTTTCAACATCAAGAAAGAAAATGTTGTTCGTAGCGATTTCAACCCTGTCACCTTTATGGCGGATACGGCGATTACCAGCGATGAGAGTCAAGGCATCGAGATGGAGCTTTTCGCCAATCCAATGGACAATTGGACGATGACATTCGCTTACAGCTATATAGACGCCAAGGTCGTGGGCGCGATCTCGCCAGAGCTTGAAGGACTTCGTTTGGAAGGCGCCGCGCCGCACCGCTTGACCTTCTTCAACAGCTACACCGTGAGCGAAGGCTCTTTGGAGGGGCTCCGTTTTGGCGGAGGCATTGTTTGGGCGGATGGCCCGATCCAGCAGTTCGGTACGCCGGTCAATGCATTGGTATTTGAAGACGGCTACACGACCGTAGACGCCTTTGTTCGCTATCCGACTGAAATCGGAGGGCGTCGGGTTGTCTTTGGGCTGAATGTTGACAACCTAACGGATGAATTCTTTGCCCGTTCTCGAGGCGCTTTTAGCCGGCCCCGTTCTTTCTTATTCTCGGTTTCAACTGATATATAGTTTGGCGGTGGTATATTGTTAGATCGTTTAAGCCCTCCCCGCAGAATCAACGAGGAGGGCTACGTATTTGTAACGATGAATACTGTTCGTCCTATATATCTCGACTGAGGTGATAACGAAGGTTAAAACTAGAAGGGTCACAGTTCGATCGAGCTTCATGCCCGGATCTTTGGCTTGGAACGGGGACCCATGTTTTTCAAATATCCGATGAATATTCAATCATTCCAACCGGCGAAATTTAAATCCATCTTTCTTTCCGCTATGTCAGTTCTGGTATTCCTGATAGGGACGACAGAATCTCTCGCTCAACCGAACTCGAATCGATCTCCCGCGGTGGATGGGTCGAAACCGAACATCATCCTAATGATGGCCGATGATTTAGGCTGGGGCGACACGGGCTATAACGGTCACCCATTTTTGAATACGCCGAATTTGGACAAGATGAGCGCTGAGGGAGTGACTTTCAATCGTTTCTACTCGGCGGCGGCAATGTGTTCTCCAACCAGAGGGAGCGTCTACACGGGCCGAAACCCATACCGTTTCGGGATTACCTTCGCCATGAAAGGCAGACTCGAAGACACCGAAATCCCTATCACATCCGTGGTCAAGAAAGCGGGTTACACCACCGGCCATTTTGGGAAGTGGCATTTGGGCACATTGTCCCGCGTCAAGGGGGACCAGTCGCGTTGGGGACATTTCGAGGAGGACCCGGTTCGCTACTATTGCCCGCCATGGGAGCGAGATGTGGACGTCAGTTTCGTTACCGAATCGAAAGTTCCTACTTGGGACCCCCTCAAGCACCCTGGTTCCATTGGAGATGACGGAACAGAGGGAGCTGCGGTTGCTGGGTTGAAAGGGAGCCCCTATGGTAACGATTATTTCGTGGGAGAGGGTGAGACCGTCACTGAGAACATGGAGGGCGACGATTCCCGTGTGATCATGGATCGAGCGATTCCGTTTATCCAAAATGCAGTCGACAGCGAGACCCCTTTTTTCGCAGTCATCTGGTTTCACACACCCCATTCACCGGTAGTGGGGGGAGATCGTTACAGGGGCATGTACAAGGACCACCCCGAAGATACGCAGCATTACTACGCTTGTGTGACGGCGATGGACGATCAAATCGGAAGGCTGCGGTTGGCGCTCTCTGAGCTTGGGGTAGCCGATAACACGATGTTGTGGTTTTGTTCCGACAACGGGCCTGCCCGCCAAGGATCGCCGAGGCATGTGGGATCGCCCGGCCATCTCTCGGGTTACAAGCTATCTATTCAAGAAGGCGGTATCCGGGTTCCCGGTCTATTGGTTTGGCCAGACCAGATTAAGCAGCCTATTACCGTTTCAGACCCATGTGTCACGTCCGACTATTTCCCGACGATACTAAGCAGTCTCGAGATGGATCTGCCAGTTGACCGTATCTATGACGGGATCAACTTGTGGCCACTTATTCAGGGGCAATCTAGAGAGCGGACAAAGCCGATTGGGTTTCTAAATAGGGAAGCCACGGAAGCGGTCTGGGTGGGAGCACGATATAAACTGATTTCAACCCCTGAAGGTGACCAGCTATTTGACATCATCAAGGATCCAGCTGAGAAAGCGGACCTATCTGCCGGTTTACCCTCAATAACGCGAACTATGAAATACGAACTCAATCAGTGGAAAGCAGGTGTATTGGCTGAGCTGAATTCAATTCAATGAGAGGCTCGAATTGTTTCAATCTCTGGTCGGAAACGGAAAATTTCCACTCGTACAGGGAATCCAAGAGCGCCGGCATCAAAGGTAGATTTTGGGGACAGTCTTCAGGATAGTTGGTTGGGGCGTTTCGGTACAGTGGATCGACTTCTACGGAGGGTCGGCTCGTCCAAATTTCACATTCATAATCTAACCGGTAATTTCAGCCTCAGTGAGCATGCCACACCACAACTCACGATTCCCGAAGGCTTCCCCGGCTGCTGAATTTGGCAGACTTGTCTGGTGGGGTGTAGGGGCGCTGGTCGTTGGGGCCGGACTCTTGGGTCTGTTTTGGCAGTGGCGAGGCGCTGGGCAATGGATACTGCAGGCGGGACTATTGTGGGGATTTATCTGTTATCAGGCGGGCCGCCGCCTGCATCTCAATCGACCGGATCATGGCACGCCGCTTTACGCGGAACTAGGCTGGGGTAATCGGCTGACGATTCTGCGTTCCTGGCTTATTGCTGCGGTGGGGGGCTTCCTCTTCCATCCCTGGCCGGAGGGGGCTCTGTTAGACTGGCTGCCGGGGACCTTGTATTTTGGCGCGGCCGTGCTTGACCGGATCGATGGTTATGTCGCGCGCCGGACCCGTCACGGCAGCCTGCTCGGCAACGAGCTGGACATGGTGTCTGATGCCCTCGGTCTGGCGGTGGCCTCGTTGTTGGCGTTTGGCTATGGTCAGGTGCACTTTAGTTACCTGCTTTTTGGGGTCGCCTACTACCTCTTCCATGGCGGACTGATATGGCGGAGACGTCAGGGCTTGCCGGTTTACCCGCTGCCGCCGGCTTTGCATCGGCGGGCCTGGGCTGGTTTTCAGATGGGCTTTCTGGTCGCGGTGCTTTGGCCCCTGTTTTCTCCGCCGGTAACCACTGTCGCCGGTATTGCCTTCATGCTTCCGGCCTTAGTCGGATTTGCCATTGACTGGCTGATCGTGAGCGGGCGAATCGATCGACAGTCTGAATCCGCGGACTGTTTCTTTCGTCGCCTGACTTCTATCAGTCAAACCGTTTTGCAACCGGTCCTGCGGTTGGGCATCGTCGTGATGTTGGGTGCGATGCTTGAGCGATCGGGCTGGCCAACACTTTCTGGCTTAGGATCAGATTGGCAAAACGTCTTCTGGTCGGGCGGCTTGTTGGTCGCGGCCCTTTTCATTCTGCTAGGTATCGCGGGTCGATTGGGTTGTTTACTGCTGATCGGATTGCTGGGCGGGCACTCCATTGAACATTCGCTGTTTTCGGTCGACTACGCGCTGTTCTGTAGTGTGATTTGGCTGATGTTGCTTGGCACCGGCCGGTTCAGCCTGTGGCAAGAGGATGATCACTGGATCAATCGGTACGATGGAGCGTGAGGGTGGCGCGGCGTTAGAGATTGAACAAGGTGTGTTTAACAATCTGATTTCAATTGAAGGAATGGCTTTACGCCACGATAGTCCTTTGTAAAATCGCTCCTACGGGTCACCTACTACGACCGCTGGCTTTGCTCTTCTCTAGGATCGCTTTGAGCTCTTTGACGCGTTCGGGGTGTTGAAAGTACAAATTCCTAGTTTCGCCGGGATCTGTATCCAAATTGTAGAGTTGCCCAGGAGCGTCGGGGGCGGTGTCTTTGATGCGAAAGGGAGCCATTCGCTCTTGTTCGTATCGATTGCCCGCGGAACCTTGGTGGTCGAGATATTTCCAAGGTCCTTTGCGAATGGCAAGCCCGAGTCGATTCGTTTGATGGAGCGTATAAGGGCGAATGGCTTCGCCTTTGTCCTCGCTCATTAAAGCCGGCAAGATGTTGTAGCTATCTTCCGCAGTATTTTCAGGCAGGCTGTATCCGGTAATCGCTGCACAAGTCGCCATCAGGTCCGTTTGGCAGATGGTCTGGTGGCTGGCGCTGCCCGATTGAATCTTGCCGGGCCAGCGAGCGATGAAAGGCACGCGGTGGCCGCCTTCCCACTGATCGCGTTTCATGCCACGCCAAGGTCTCGCCCCGTCGTGGCCGTAGTCTCGCCGCATGGCGATTACGCTGGGAACTTCCGGACCGTTGTCACTCGATAGAATGACAAGTGTGTTATCCGCGACACCGAGCTGGTCGAGTGTATTCAATAACTCGCCTACGATATAGTCGAGCTGATGGATGAAGTCGCCATGGGGTCCGGCGTTTGTTTTTCCTTTAAACCGATCCGCCGGGAATGATGGCAAGTGGACCGCTTGGGTTGAGTGGAAAAGAAAGAAGGGTTTGTCGGGGTTTGATCGCACATGGTCCTTGAGGAACGTTTGGCTCTTTTCCAGAAAAAGAAGGTCGACCGTTTCCATATCGAATCCGGGCGCGATCATACCGATTCGATTGTCCTGTGAGTAGGGATGTACAGGAAGGGGAAACTTATCAAAAAGGCGCGTAGGAGGGACTGGTACGCGATCGCCTTCTATGAAGGCATAAAGCCAGTCGGTGGTTGGGCAGCAGGCGGTTCCGAAAAACTGATCGAATCCGCGGTTGATAGGTCCATCCGGGATTGGTTTGGAATAGTCTACGCTTTGAACCATGGCCACCGCTTTGTCTGAAGTGTAGAAGTTCGTCTGGGATAGATCGTAGGCCCCTCGTATTTCGACATCCTTGTTGTAGTTTTCGTCGCTTACGGGCTCACCGGTTTTATCTAGAAACGTCATGCCGATGTGCCACTTGCCGAAAAGAGCTGTAGTGTATCCGCTTTCGCGCAACATTTGAGGAAGCGTAAGCCGTCCTTCCTCAATGAGACAGGGGCCTTGGACCCCGGTAAACACACCTGAGTAGTTTAGACGAAAGGCCATTCGACCGGTCATCACGCTGTAACGGGACGGCGTGCAAACAGTCGATGGACTGTGGGCATCGGTGAAACGGATGCCGTCTGTTGCCAATCGATCAATGTTAGGGGTGGCGACTTTCGAATCGGGGTTGTAGCAGCTGACGTCCCCGTATCCTAGGTCGTCAGCATAGATGAATAGGATGTTAGGACTCTCGCCGCGAGCGACGCTCGAAACGAGAATGGCAAATTGTAAAATGAAAATTGCGAAACGTGAAGGAACGAAGCGACGAAGACTTAGGGACAAAATATTCATTGGGAAATTATGGGCGTTGTTAGTCTCACGGGAATTTGAGCTGATGGGAAAGCTGACTATCCCTAAGTAGCCGATTTATCAAATCACTACGGCTGACTAGGGATAGTTAGCCCTACCTTGCATAAGTTGTATGGGCTTGGTTTGACATTTTAAATGTAGGAGCGGCTTTAAGTCGCGATTCTGGGAAAGCCAAGCCACAGCTCGGCAGTCGTAAAAACTAATCGCGGCATAAAGCCGCTCCTACCTTGAGATTGACTACAAATTCGCTTTTATTTCGTGGATGGTATTTTGGATTTCTCCTTCGACGGGCTCGCCATTGGCGCCCTTGAGATAGTACTTGATGGACATTTGCCATACGGGCTCGAGGTCGGGAATTTTCAATCTAAGAATTTTCCCGTGGGGCGATAGGCTGGCGTCCGCTACTTCGATTTCCTTTTTGTCGTAGTGGGCGGATCCGTAGTTGGCGGTTCGCTTGAGAGCCCAAGTACGAACGATGATAGAGTTGCGGAGCATCTCAGGCGATAGTTGCGCCAGAGGATCTGAAAACTCGATTTCGATCTCCTGGTCACTGGCCCGAAGACCGATGGGTAAGTGAGCAGGTGCATCCGTCTTGCGGATACGGTAGAATCCCCCGGCCTGATGTAGTTGAGCCGTTCCCCAGGCCGACATGCCGCAAAGGTAAAGATGTCCATTTTGAGGATGGAAACGTCCACGCATAGTTCCGGTTGGGAAATCTGGAATGGGCAAACGTTGAAGTCCGCCCTGTGGTTGGCCGTTGACGATTTCGTGGGGAACGATCTCCAGGCGACCATGGCCGTAAGAGAGGTTTAGAAGTTTTCCATCGAGCGGTCCCCAGGAAGGGCTGTCTATCCAGAGGAGTTCAGAAGGCGAACGATCGAAGCCTTTGTCTACCCAGGCCAGCGGGCGTTCCATTGCCGAATCGGAACTGTCGTCCGGAGCCCCGTAACTCCACATGTTGCCGTAAAAGCGACCATCCGGATAAACCCAATTCAGCCGATTCATAGGATTCCAATGACCCTCTTGGTCCGTGACGATAAACGACCCATCCGGATTGATGCAGACGCCATTGGCGGCCCGAAATCCATTGGCCAAAATTTCGGTTCGTTCTCCATCCTTACTAACTTTCAGCAATGTGCCATGATGAGGAACGAGTGGCGGTCGGGCGTGTCGGGCGCTTTTTGCGTAGTAGAAATTACCGTCGTCGTCCACTTGGAGTCCCATTGCGAATTCGTGAAAGTGTTGCGTCACTTGATGGTCGGAATTGAACGCTTCATGGTAGTCCATTTCTCCGTCACCATTCAGGTCGTGCAGTCGGACCAACTGGTTGCGACAAGTTACGAAAATTTCCCCATTCACGAGCTTGATGCCGAGTGGTTGGAACAATCCTGCGGCGATACGAAACCATTGCGCATTGAGGGCGCTTTCATCGTTGAGTCCTTCAACGCGCCAGACATCCCCATCCCAAGTGCAGAGATAGGCGGTTTCGCCGTCAGGCGAAAAGTCTACCCCAGAAGTTCGCAGCCAGCTCTTCCAGGGATTTGTCTTGGGAAGGGAGAAGCTGTCCCATTGGAAAGGACCCTCTTGACTCCCGCGGACGATCGGGGAGGGAACGCTTTGCTGCCATTCCGAGGGGCTTCCTTTCGTAAGGGGTGCGAGGTCGAGATTAGCCGTCTGAACGGAACCGGATCCAAAAATGAACGCGACGTTTAAAGGAGTCGCCCTAGCTGGGATAGAGGCAGTGAGAAAACCATTGGATTCCTCGAGCTTAATGGCATCGCTTCCTTGGATAGACATCGTAGCTCCTGAATTGGCGAGTCGCAGTTTCAGGTCACTTTCTGATTTTTCAATATTCAGTATTCGGGCAATGGCTCCTGAAGTGGTAAGCAAGTGACTCTCCAATACACCCGCTTTGCCTACTGTATAAGAAATAACAATACGTTGTGCGTGTCTATAAAGCCCTTTGAATTGGGTCCACTCGCGCGGCAGTGGTCCGAAACGCCGGCCATCTAAGCCGACTATCCGTTGATCCTCGAAAGAGCCATTGGCAGGATTGGCCCATCCAGGAACATTCTCGGTTTCAAAGAGGACTTTGCCGCGCGTGCGTGGCCAGTACCAATGCTTGTGGTCGAAATTGATTCCTTGCCAATCGGTGAAGCCTTCTCCGCTCCAAACGCCGGCGACCCGCATAGTATCGTGTTCGAATGCCAGCCAGGTATGCCCTTTGGAGACGCCTCCCTCACCAGGATCGAGCCGGATGGCGATGGCTTTGTAGGCGAGATTCGCATCGGGGGCGACGTAGCCACGAGTATCCTTCCCTTCTGGCCAACGATAGTTCTCTGATTCTTCCGGCACGATTTCGAACGTGCCCGTGAGAAAGGGACCGTAATCCATTTCCTTCCACGGTTCGCGTTTGGTGGGTTCCGGGCCCAGTTGGTTTCCCTTGGGAAGACCGGACAGGTATTCGTCGGTAATGTTGAAATACTGATCCGGATTTCGCTCCTCGATAAAATGAGCACGAATGTAACGTATGACTGAATACTTTTCTCGAGGCGTCAATTCGGTTTGCGGCACCATCAATCTCCAGCCGCGGGTGATGGTCTGGTACATGGTATACGGGTCATTCCCATGCTGAAAAACCCCTTCGGCGAATCGCAGGGAATTGGGAATGGAACCTGGCAGGTTGATATCCCCGTGGCAGTTGTGACAGACCTGCTGATAGATATTCTGTCCCATATTGAAACTGGTCAGCTTATCGTCCTGGATCAGGCGCGCGTGATCAATCTCTGACTCGTAGGACGGAAGGGCAGACTCCGGCAAAATCATTTTACCGGGAGGTAGCTCTTGGGAGAGGCCAACTCGAGAAGCGAGGAAAAGAAATGAAAGCGAGAGTATTTGCGTCCGAATCGTCATACAGTAATTCTATTTCCGGAAAGAGTAGGCGAATCGGACCGATTGGGAAAGGAAAACCATTTCATTGACCAAATGAGTTGGTGGAGTCTAGTTTACTATTTGTCATGGTTAACCTAAATGCCCGCTTGTGAATGATCCGGTAGACAACCCCCTCTCGGCCGGATCAAAGGGGAGAAGACGATCGATCTGGTTTCACCTCCATTTTTGGATCGGCTGGATTTCGGCAGTGCCCGTAGCGCTGGTTTGCCTAACGGGGGCGCTCCTAGTTTTCGAGGGAGACCTATTTCGGTGGGAGCACAAAGAACTTTTCCAGCTCGATCCGGTGGGGACTCCGCTTTCGATTGGGGAAGCGATCAATCGCTATCAATCCGCCGACCCTCCCCTGCAAGTCAACCATTTGGGCGTTCCGAAATCGCATCTTCACTCCTTTAGTGCCTACTGCACCGAGATCCGTCCCGAAGGAAATCGAGGAGGACGGGTATTCCTGAATCCCTACACGGGAGCGTTTTCCCGAATTGGAGACGGGTTTTCGATTTCCCATACAATCATTGACATCCATCGACGCCTGGCGGCTGGCCGGACTGGCCAATTGATCGTGGCGATCAGTTCGCTGGTCCTCGCGCTTACGTGTTTCATTGGCCTCATCCTTTGGTGGCCCCTGCGCGGCCGGACCTTTGTTCGAGCATGGAGTCGGGGCCAAGCCTTGGATTGGCACAACGCCCTCGGCTTGGTGGCTCTGGCGCCGTTGATCGTCATGGCGATAACCGGAATCTGCTTTACCTGGAATCGACCGATCTTCACCCAGCTCGAAAAATTGCAAGGTTCTCCCTCTCGGATTGAGAATCCGGTCGTGGTTGCTCCAGATCCCGCGGATAGAGTGTCGATCGATTCGGTGGTAGAGCGCGTTCAACAGTCATTTCCTGGTATCCAGATTACGGGGATACAGCCGTCAAACCGGGAGCAGAGTCCTCACGCGTTTTTCCTCAATGTGGATGGACGCAATTTGCGCGTTTACATGAATCCCTACACGGGAGAGGAAATTCTTAGAACGGACGGCTCGGGAACAGGACCGGTTGGCTGGTTGCGGAGCAGTTTCGGGAGGTTCCATACGATGGGGCCTTACGGTCTCTTTGTACGAGTGATTTGGGGTCTGTTGTCCTTTGGGGGTACCCTATTAGTGATTACAGGTGTTTGGATCTCCGTTAAACGCTGGCGACGCTCAAAGGAGCGAGCCTGATGGTTCACGGCTGGTAGGTAAGTAACGTAGGTAGGGAGGACCGGCTCGGTCCTCCGATTGTCCAGATGTTGCGGAGGATCGGGCCGATCCTCCCTACCTTTGCGAGCGTCCTCAATACGGAGAGTTTGTGATGGGCGCTCGGCTTACGCCGCCGTAGCTTTAACGAAGAAGTGAGATCGCCCGATACCTTTGATCTTACTGAAATCGGAAAGAAAAGAGGTCGGCGTCTCTGAGTTCGAAGAGGATACGAACCGGCGAGCCGGCGTGGTCGGATAGCGCAGGTTCGTTATTCCAGACAATCGTCTTGGCATCCGAGTCGCCAAAATGCTCGGGGCACTCGTCGAGAGAGAGCCCGGTTAGGGCGTTGCCTTCTGCGTCTTGAATTTCCACGCGAACGCTTCCGGCGGCGGAAGTGGAGAAATTCAGTTCGAGGCGATCCCCTGAAAAAATAATCGGTTTGGTCAGTAAGCTGCCGCCGGTCCATTTGGCAGACGCGGAGACAAAGCCGTCGAGCCGCAATGTGTAGCGGCGAAGGGCGCTGCCTGTCCCGTGCCAGTAGTTTTCGGTTGCATACATTGACAGCTCCTGAGGGGCACCAGGAAGAGGCGATGGAGTTTCGATGAGTCCCCAGGCGAGGGAAGGGGAGCCATAGTGCCAGGTCCCAGGGCGTTCGGGTCCGGGACGAATGAAGGCTTCATTCCAGCGCTTGAAATGGTAGCCATCGCGACTGGCCATGAAGAGAACCTCGCTGAGAGCGAGTCCAAGGCGTGGATGGGCGGCTTGTCGGATGGCACGGTTTTCGGGATCGGGTAGGGCTTTTATGGATGGGCCGTTCTCTCGTTCAATGTAGCGTTTAGGAAAACCGATCTTCAAGTGAGGGGCTCGGTGATAGAGCTGAACGCCGTTCGTATAGAGTTGCTGAGGATCCGGATTCTCGTAGCTCAGGTCATTAAGGTGATCCCAGTTCTGAAGGTCGTCGGATAGGCCGGTACGGATGGAGCGGTTGCCTTTTGGATTCCATTCAGGATTCCTGGCGCCTCCTCCGGCAAAGGCCCGCCAATAGGCCCGGTACTTGCCGATTGCGGGATCCCAGAAGGCGAGGTTCTGAGAATCGAAGGCGCCTTTCTCGTGGAGTATGGGCGTGTCGAACAGGGGAGACCATGAAAGCCCGTCGGCTGACCTAAGAACGACGAGACCATTGGGTTCGTGGGAGCGGAGGATTGCTTTATAGCGGGCAGAATTAGGAGCGGCTGGATTGGGGTCTTTGAAGATGGCCGGGTGGGCGCCGTCGGGCTGGAGCTCTCCGAAGGTCTTGTCGGAAATCGTGATGTTGTTTTCCGTGGAGCCGTTGAAAGTATGGAGGCCAAGAGACGGCTTTCGCCAGTGGATACCGTCGTCACTTTCTGCGTAGCAGGTGAAGCGAGGGTGGCTTTCAGTGTTCAGATCTCCGTCCGAAAAGTCGATGTGGATGGCCTTGTAGTACATCCGGTAGAGATCACCGTCTTTGAAGATGCTGTGGTATCCGCTACCGGTTCCTTCCCAGGGAGCGTCGTGGATGATGACGATTTCACGGGGCGTGGGATGGTTGAGCTGGAAGTCGAGGTCCCCTCGAGTTTCTTGAATTAGAAAGTCGTCAACGAAAAGCTCGCGTCGGGTACCGATGTCAATTGGATTGGCGAATAGCGGAATGGCGTTTGAAAGGAGGAGAAGGCAGGCCCATTTCATTGGATGGAAGCGTAGTTGGGAAACGGGGCAGGTCAAACGGAAGTGATGCAAGGGTGCTTTATCTTTGGAAACCGCTATATTTTAGTTGTCGCCTTTCTTGGGCCCCTCGACGAGGCGGGGCTATCCCCGTGCAGCGAAAAATCACGGTGTAAAACCGCTCCTACATTATTATGCTAGGCTCTGCTACCGCTTGACACGATGGGCGTCGATGATGGGGTGGCTGAAGTGCCTGCTTCTAACCCTACACCAACATTGTCTCAGGACGAGGAATACAATTGTTTGGATTGCGGGGCCTGTTGCCGTTGCTTTCCCATATTTGCCACTGAGGAAGATGCGGTACTTGAGCCGCAAATTAAAGAGAAAGGGATTCGAGTTGAGAACTTTCTTAGGACTGATCGAGTCGCATATCGGATGCACCCTTTGCCTTTTTTGGATGCCTGTGCGTTCCTAAAGGAAGACAAACTTTGTCGCATTTACGAAACCCGTCCAGAAGTCTGTCGCAAATTCGAGCCTGGGAGCGATCAGTGTAACGAGGCACGTCAAAGATTGGGTATTGCGTGAGAAAGGCATTCCGGGCCACATGCAGGCCGGAAAGACAGGGTCCTGTTTAGCTCGCTGCTTCGATGGCGAATTTGCTGCGTCTGAGAACTTTGACGTCGACGACCCAGGCGATGATGGCGAAGTCGTCGAAGTACTCCGCGGAAAGTTTGTCGAGGATCTTGTCTGCAATGGTGGGTGTCACGATCGTATCGATTTGAATATTACGGCCTTCCCAGTCGCTTGCCCGGACACCGCGTGAACCTTCGCCCTCGACAGCAGCTAGGGTGTATCCAGTCGCGCCTTCATTCTTGATCAAGTCCAATAGCGGATCCTTCAAGAGCCGTTCTGCGACGATGGTGAGTTTTGACAATGTTGCTTTCATTGGGGCACTAAGTTTATGGATTAAGTAACGATTCAACCCAGGGGGCGATAGCAATCAAGACTGGAATTCCAACGGCAAGGTTGAAGGGAAACGTGATTCCCAAGGACATAGTCAAGTAGATCCCTGGACTGGCCTTGGGCAACGCAATACGGACCGCTGCGGGCGCGGCGATGTAGGAAGCGCTACCCACCATCGCTCCGAGTACGGCCGCCCCTCCAGGAGTCATGCCACTAAGGATTCCAGCGAATAATCCGACGACCCCATGGAGCATCGGCAAGAAGCAGGCGATAGCTATGATCTTCCATCCCGCTTGGCTCATGTCTTTCATCCGTCGTGCCGCTACGATCCCGAGCTCAAGCAAAAATAGGCAGAGAACCCCTTTGAAAGGAGTGATGAAAAACGGGGCGACGGACTCAACTTTTTGAGCTCCGCAAACGGTTCCGATAATCATCGCGCCGACGAGAAGCAAGATGCTCTTACCGGTCAGAATCTCGTGGATCGCTTGCTTAATACCCCCTCCTCTGAGATTCTGGGCCAGCATCAAGCCGACGATAATGCCGGGTACTTCGAGAATCGCTACCAGTGCTGCGAGATAGCCTTCGGGGGAAATTTCAGTTATTCTATACCCAATCTCTCGGCATAGGGTGCTAATTCCTCGGATTGATGCCCTTTGATTGGCATTTGTTGAACCAGGAAAAATGGGGGTGATTGCCCTGCTATGCAGGGACAATCGATTAGTTTGGAGTGTTAAATCGGACGGCTGGAACTACTGTAAAAATCAGTCTTCTGATTCGAACCAACGGTAAACCGCACCCGCAAGGATTGCGCCCGCAATGGGCCCGACGAAGAACAGCCATACTTGCGATAGGGCCCAGTCTCCCTGGAATACTGCAACGGCCAAACTTCTAGCGGGATTTACAGAAGTGTTCGTTACTGGGATGCTAATTAGGTGAATGAGGGTTAGACCTAATCCAATCGCAATTGGGGCGAGGCCTTGGGGAGCTCGCTTGTCGGTTGCTCCGAGAATAATGATCAGGAACATGAACGTCATAACGATTTCAGTTCCGAGAGCCGCTACCATGCTGTAGCCTCCTGGAGAATGCTCTCCAAACCCGTTAGACGCGAAACCGGCTCCCGCGTCGAAACCCGCCTTCCCGCTTGCGATGAGATACAGAACGGCCGCTCCCGCTATCCCACCTGCGATTTGGGCGATGATGTAGGGAAGGATTTCTGAAGATGAAAACCGACCGCCGGACCAAAGGCCCAGCGACACAGCTGGATTTAAGTGACAGCCAGATATGTGGCCAATCGCGTAGGCCATGGTGAGTACGGTAAGACCGAACGCTAGGGAAACGCCGAGCAGGCCAATGCCGACGTCGGGAAATGCCGCGGCGAGGACGGCGCTACCGCATCCTCCGAGCACGAGCCAAAACGTGCCGATGAATTCGGCGCCAAGTTTTTTAGGTAATGCCATAGTCTTATTATATTGGGGGGTTGAGGCGTCCTTTAATGGAACGATGTGAGGGGTGCGGCAAAACCCTGAGCGCTCTCCTGAAGGGGAAATAAACCTTGTATAGAGATATACGCCTCAATATCGAGAACTAATTTTTGGACAAGACAGTGGCAAGCAGAGTATCTGTGTGGGGCTCAAGTAGAATAACTTTTTCCGTTTCCCGGTATCTGTATCCTTAAATAATATACAAAAATATCAACTGATTGATGAATGGTTTTCACTGCAGAAAATTTCCTAACAATTTAGATTTGAAATATCCCTTCTGAGACTGGCGTTCTCTAAGAGAGTGTCCAATAACTCCAATTTCTTCGTTCTCTGGTCCTATTTTAGTCCAAAATTCGTTTCCTCGCATCTCAATACGCTCTCGGTATTAATCAACTCAAAAGCCAAATTTTGAATCTAAAATATAACTACAAGATCTCGAAAGCGAATTATTGGACACTTTCTAAGTAGCTTTTAGTAAATATTTGTTTCGAATATTTAATTTGAAGACGCAAATGTGTGTCAGTGTGTCTCGACTAGCTGTATCGATAATTTTATAACGATCAAGGGTTTGGCCCAAGGTGAAAGTCGGTGCTTGATAGGGGCATTTTCTTTCGATTGTTTTGTTCAAAACCCTTTTGTTTCATGGAAGAAAACCAAAACCCTTACCACGATTTAGCCTTTCGCCCGTTGGAGCTTCTTCTTTTGGAGGAGCGCTGGAACAGCGGTGAAATGGGAAAGTATGTTCCGCTGGTGCAAAAATTCGTTGAGGATCGTCAAGACGATATAAGAAAAGCCGCCGGCCCCAACCCTAGCCATGAGAGCATCGCTCGGGGGGTCATTCAGTTGGTACTATTGAGCAAGTCCTTGGACCACGCTGCGGAGATGCTTGACCAGATGGAGGAGATTAGTCGCGAGATCTGGATACGAGGAGAACGGGGCGATTACGATCGTACCAAGATTGCGCTAGATTGGGCAGATGAGTTTGGAGATAGCTGGCGAAGGTGGAGACTCTTGAAGTACACCTTTGTTGCGGTTAAATGTTCGATGGATATCTACCAGAAACTGGATGCGTAGCGCCTTACTTTCTATTAAAGCCGTATGGAGTTTCCGTGTGTCGATGGTAGTGCCCCAGTAGGAGGTGTTTGATTGCTTTTTGATGGAATACGGATCGACAACGCTACGTTTAGGTGTGTTGTATCAGTTCGGTATTCCCCTTTAGACGAATTCAAATGACTTCTAGATACCTCAGTTTTCTTACCTTCTTAGCGGTTCCTGTACTTTTGTTGGGAGAAGAGCGCGAAGCGTGGACTAGTTCGAAGATCTTTGGCTCTCCTGATTTGCCCCCACCCTATGTGGCTGAAGCTGTTTGGCCTCATATCACTTTTAATCAGGGATTGGATATCACGTTGCTTGAGTCGGAGGGTCTGCTGTTCGTAACTGAGCGATTTGGGAAAATTTGGCAGTTGCCTTCGGACTTGAGAAACCGGCCGGAATCGGCAGTCCTTTTTGCGGATATGAAAGAGCACATTCCTAGTCTGAATCGGCTGCTGGGTTTGGCGTTTCATCCTGATTTCGAGAGTAATAGGAGGTTCTTTTTATATTATGCATTGGATACGTTGGGACCTGGATTCGCTTGTGGATTGAGTCAATTTGAAGTGGATACGAAAGGGGAAGTTGTATCTGGTAGCCGGAAAAACCTGATGGAGTTTCTTTCGGAAGGTCATACGGGAGGTGACATACAGTTCGGACCGGATGGGATGTTGTATGTGCCGATTGGTGACTTGGTTCCTCCTTCTCCTCCTGATGCAAAAAGGGCGGCCCAAGACCTAGGGCAAATTGCTGGTAAGATCCTTCGTATCGATGTTGACAGAAATGAGGTTGGGATGCCCTACAGTATTCCCCAGGACAATCCCTTCGTTGGCGTCGATGGAGCGCTTCCCGAGGTTTGGGCTTACGGGCTGCGCAATCCCTGGAAGATTGCTTTTCATCCTGATAACGGTGAATTATGGCTGGGCGATGTTGGGTGGGAGCAATGGGAAATGGTCCATCGAATCGAAAAGGGAGGAAATTATGGTTGGTCCGTGATGGAAGGTCCCATGCCGACTAACCCTTACCAGGATACCGGTCCCTCTCCGATATCGCATCCAGTCGCTAGTTACGATCACTTTTCGGGGGCGTCGATAACGGGAGGCTACTTTGTGTCAAGTGACCGACTCCCTGATCTGCATGGATCCTACGTGTATGGGGACTATGTAACCGGCAAGGTTTGGGCTTTGTCGTGGGACGGCCAGAAAGTGACCGCTAATCGTGAGATTGCGGATACGCGACAAGACATTGTCACCTTTGGAATAGATGAGTTTGGCGATATTCTTTTTCTCGAATTAGGTCCAAGCGGATCATTGCAGCGTCTGGTTGACAACCCACATTCGGAGGACACAAGCCCGTTTCCGAAGAAATTGAGTGAGACGGGCTTGTTTAGTGAAACCGCCAAGCAAGTTGCTTCGGTGGGTGTGTACGATTTCAAAATCAATACACCCATGTGGCAAGACGGTTATGAATCTGACTACTGGGTGGCGATGCCAGATCTCACAGGTCTTAAGACAACGGTTGAAGACCGGAGAGGTTCCCCCGTCATGAATTATCTAAAGCCCGACAACATGGTGCTTGCGAAGACGATCCACAAAGACGAACACCGTGTGGAAACACAGATTCTGCACTTTGACGGATATTGGAGAGGATACAGCTATCAGTGGAACGAGGATCAGAATGACGCGACTCTCGTTGATAAGGAAGGATTGGATACAGTGGTCCACGGTAAGTCTTATCGTTTTCCTAGTCGCTCTGAATGCATCCGCTGTCATGGAAGCAACTTCAATCGGCCCCTTGCGTTTTTCCCTGGACAGGTGAACCGTGACGGTCAGCTCGACCGGTTTAAAAGTCTGGGTATTGTGGATGACAAGTTTGTTGAGATGGCAGATGCCCAACCTTTGGTAGACCCTAGTCGCATTGATGAGCCCATCGAGTCTCATGCTCGATCGTGGTTGCATTCGAATTGCGCGCATTGCCACAAAGTTTCGGGAGGATCAGGGCTGACGGCTCAGATGAATATTGCTGTTCCTACTAGCCAGCTTGAACTCGTTGACCATCTGCCAAATCGAGGTTATTTTGGACTGGATGGGGCATCCCAGATCGAGCCGGGCAATCCGTATCGATCAATCTTATACTATCGTGTTGCGACTAAGGGACCAGGCCACATGCCCATGGTAGGAGCCCAAACAATCGACGAGGAGGGTGTGCGTCTCGTGCACGATTGGATTCGGTCCATGAGTCCCGAAACCTCAGTTCCTGAAGTCTCCCTCGCCCCGAAAAATGTCGAGGAAGCATTGGCGTTGTATCACAAAATTCAGTCAGGTGAGCTTTCGCTCGAGGAGCAGCGGAAGGCGATCGCAGCTTGTAAGGGACATGCCAATCCTTTTGTCGTCAATCTGTTTACCGGGTTTGAATAAGGTAGCGGGCGATCTCCGAGTGCCCATATAGAAAGCCCGAAAATGGGCGCTCGGAGATCGCCCGCTACCTTACGATAGAAAGGATGCAAAGAGTTTGCGGGCTCGGGCGTGGGAGATTTTGTGGGCGGCCAAGCCGTCCATGGTATTGGGCGTGGCGTCCTCTACGGCTTGTTCGACTGTCACAAGAGGGCGGATACCTTTGTCGTTTATGACTTGGGTTAGTAGGTTGTAGTCGATGTCCCCATAGCCTAGCGTTTCGGTCCATACACCTTCTCTCGACTGGCGGATGTGGAGCTCGACGATTCGATCGCCGTAAAGTTTAATCACGTCATGTAGTGCGACATTAGAATCTCCCGAGCCGCGGAAAATCCAGTGGGAATCCAAGCAGAACTTAACGTGTCGAGGATCGGTTGAAGCGAGCATGTGATGGAACTCGCGTCCGGCCAAGCGCAATTCTGGGTCGTGGTTGTGGTAGGCTAGGGTTAACCCTTCCTTCGTCAAGGCTTCTCCGAGGGCGGTGAGGGATTCGCCCTGCAGTATGATTTGGTCGTCGCTTTTATTTTCCGGTCCACCCCAGCGGATGGGGCTGGGATTGGTGACGATGATTTTTGTCCCCATCCGAGCCCGGGCGATATTGGCGAGTTTAAGGACCGTGTCGATGGATTCTTGAACCTCTGCTTTCTCATGCAACTTGCTATTCACGTAGGCAGAAACCATGGCGACGCCTTGATCGATCAAGACGTCCGCAAGCTGGTTGGTTTTCTCTGGGGTGCTAAGAATGGGTTCCAGACTATCGGCACCGCTCTGTTTGATTTCCTTGATCGAGCTTTCGAGATTGGCTTCGAAATCCCTACTCTGTCGTCGGTAAAAGGTAAGCCAGGGATATATGTTGGTTGCGAGCATTTTTGATGTATCGGAAATTTGATGATTCAATGGTTGCGACGCTATTTGGGCGAGTGTATTTCTAGTCGAGCTGATTAGGCTGGAACCCAGTGCGACTTGGCTTAGGTCTTTTACAAACTTTCTTCGATCCGTAAATCGATTCACTTTTCTGAATTTAGCGTTTTCTCGATACTTTTCCAATACTCGCTTTGGAGGTCGGAGAGGCGTTTGACGACTTCGGGGTACTGGGATGCGAGATTGGCCATTTCGGTGGGATCCATTTCGAGATTTGCGAGGAAAAGTTGGTCGTCCTCTGTTATTGGGGCTTTGTTGGAGCGGTCCCTAGGATTCCCGTGAAGCTTCCAGGCATCCTCGCGGACGACCCATTCGGGCGCCTTGCCGCTACCAAGTTGCCAATAGAAGGTTTCGTGGGGGGATATGGCTTTTTTCGACAGGATTACCTTCTTAATAGATTTGCCGTCGATGTGATGTCCGGGAAGTTCGATGCCACAAAATTCCGCAAGCGTGGGGAACCAATCGACTCCGGTTACCATTTGGTCTCTCACTTGGTTTTCGGGAATCACCCCCGGTAGCGTTATGATGGAAGGGACGCGGATGCCGCCCTCGAACAAGCAGCCTTTGGCACCACGATAGATACCGGCCGAGCCGCCTCCGAAGAAGGTCCGCTCTTCCGTGGAGTGCCCATGATCGGATTGGAAAATGATAAGCGTATTGTCAGTTAATCCGGTTCGATCGAGATGGGTCAGCATTTCGCCGATCTTTTCATCGAGCGTGGAGACGAAGGCATTGTATTTGCTTCGCGGCGACGGGAGGGCTTTGTAGTAGTCACGCCACTTGGCGGTGCCTTGGAGCGGGTAGTGAGGGGAGTTTAAAGCCCAGTAGACAAAGAACGGTTTATCGCGGTTTCGGGTAATGAAGCCATTGATCTCGCGAGCCATGCTATCTTGGAAGAAGAAGCCATCCTCATGAATGTGCTCACCGTTCCGCCAGAGATCATGCCGATTGGGCCCTTTCCAGTAGAAGAAATGGGAGTAGTTGTCGATGCATCCGCCCATGTGGCCCCATGAGTAGTCGAAGCCTTGAGCGTTGGGCATTGTTTCGGGTGTGTATCCAAGATGCCATTTCCCGATGTGTCCGGTTTTGTATCCAGCTCCTTTCATGAGCTCGGCGATTGTTACTTCTTCAGTCGGCATTCCGGGAACGCCTTCTTCGGAGCTTACGTTGCCGGGAACGCCTGCTCGGGCGGGAAAGCGCCCGGTCAGCAGACCGGCCCGACTGGCGGAGCAGATAGCGGAGGGCGAATACATCTGCCGGAACCTGACCCCGCGTTCAGCGAGCGAATCAATGTGAGGCGTGTGAATGTCGGAGGTTCCATAGCAACCCAGGTCCACGGTGCCCTGATCATCGGTGTAAATGATGATGACGTTGGGTTGATTGCTTGCGGCTTGGAGATGAAAGCTGGTTAGCAGGGAGACGAGAATAAGTAGTGCGATCGGTTTCATTGGTATTTTTAGAGTTCAAAGAGTAGAACAGGCATCTTGCCTGTTTAGGGTATACTGGGAACAGGCTGGAAGCCTGGGCTACTTTTAAAGGGGGCGCTCGGCTTGCGCCGCCGTAGCTTCAGCGAAGGAGTGAGATCGCCCCCTACCGTTTGCTAAGGTCGGTTCGCTTGATCCATTCGGCGTGGCGTTTTTCTAGAAGGGCTACCTTTTCCGGCATTTCAGAAACGAGGTTGTTTAGTTCAGTGGGGTCGTCCGCGAGGTTATAGAGCTCCCACGGTTTCCTGTTTTCGGATACGAGTTTCCAGTCGCCGATGCGGACGGCCTTTCCTTTGCTGTGGGCCCAGAAAAGAGCTTCGTGCGGAGTCAGGTTCTCCGCGTTTCCTTCGAGGATCGCGGCGAAGGATCTACCTTCAATAGGTAGCGGTTTTTGGACTACGGGTGTGGCATTCGCTATGTCGACGAGCGTGGGCATGAGATCGATTACGTGGCAAACTTCATCGGTGAGGCCACCTTTGAGCTCCGGTTTGAGCCCTTTGGGCCACGACATTATGAGAGGGGAGCGCGTGCCGCCTTCGTGGTCGTGTTGCTTGAAAAGTCGGTAGGGCGTATTGGAAGCGTTGGCCCAGCCGTAGCCGTAGGATTGCCAGGTGCTTTGGGGACCGGGCATGATGTGGGGGAGATTGCCGGGTGTGATGGGAGTCCGCTTCCCGTCGGTCGTGAAGGGCCTTGTCCAGGACCCAGTCCGTTCGGGTGGATACTCTACGTGGCAGCCTCCATTGTCCTGCTGGTAGATGAAAAGAGTATTGTCCAGTTCGCCAGTGGCTTTGAGATGCTCGACGATTCGACCAATGTTTCGGTCCATAGAGGTGATCTGGGCCGCGTACACTTCCATACGTCGCTCCTGCCATGCCTTGTGAGCCTCATCTTCCCACGCCGGAACATCTGGGTGACGAGGAGACAATTTCCATGAAGGATCGACGATACCGAGTTCCACCATGCGTTGGTAGCGCCGTTTTCTCAGGGTATCCCAGCCTTGGGCGTATTTGCCTTTGTAGTGTTCGATATCCTCTGGCCTGGCGTGCAACGGCCAGTGGGCGGCATTGTAGGCTACGTAGAGGAAGAAGGGATCTTTTTTCCGAGCGTTGTACGAAGAATGATCTTTTATAAACTCAAGCGCGTAGTCGGTGATCGCGTCGGTGTAGTAGAAATCTGGATTGTTTTTCCATTCATGATCTCGGCGTTCGCCATTCAAGTAAAGATCTACAGGCGCGAAAAAGTCGGAGGTCCCCCAATAGGTGCTGTAGGCTCGATCGAACCCTCGTTTGTGTGGGGCGCTGGGGCCGTTGGGCTGTTCGGGATCGGACAAGTGCCACTTTCCTGACATGAAAGTAGCATAGCCAGCGGTTTTGAGAGCTTGGGGAAGTGTTGTGAGATCGGGATGAAATCCGCCGGCCGCGGATCCATTGGATAGGGAAGATTTTGGATACAGGCCCGTCATCAAACTGGCTCGAGTCGGCCAGCACATATTGTTAACGTAGAAATTCGTAAATCGAATTCCGGTGGCGGCGAGGGCGTCTAGTTGGGGAGTCTGAATTTCACCGCCATAGCAGCCGAGATCCGAGTAACCCATGTCGTCCGAAATGATGAGTACAATGTTCGGTTTGCTAGGGTTGGCTGCGGCTTCGTTTCTTGTGTTAGATAGACTAAGCAGCGTAAAACCGAGAATGAAAAAGAGGATTGGGGTGATATTCATTGGCACTCCAATGATCAACGTTTGGTAGGCTGGCTGTCAACGGCGAGATTTCAGTGTCTCGTAGATGATGCGAGACGAACTTCGGTGGCGAGTCTTTTCGGATGGGTTGTCGCCGCGACGAGACGCTCTACATATTGGATGGTGTAGGACGGGTCTGGACTGGTCTAAGTTGTCGCCTTAGGAGCCGACCTGTCGGCGTCCTCGACGAGATGCCCTACAATTCGTGTTTTTGCAGGACGGGTCTTTGACCTTTCAGGGCAGGGCAGGTCGCCATTCTCGCCCCTCGCGAATCTTCTTGCTGCCTGAAGAGAAGCGGTCCCTAATGCGCGACCTTTTTTGCGGGCCTTGTTGAGGATCGCTAATCGTTTAACGATGTTTGATATGAGCGAAGACAAAGACAACATACAGGGTTTCAATGATTTAGGACTTTCCGATTCGGTGATGAAAGGGTTGGTTGAAATCGGCTACGAATCACCCTCGCCAATCCAAGCGGCGATTATTCCGCATGTGCTCGAAGGGCGCGATGTGATTGGACAGGCCCAAACCGGTACTGGAAAAACAGCCGCATTCGCCCTTCCTCTCCTTTCGAAAATTGATTTGTCGATTACGAAAAAGCCGCAAGTGATCGTGCTGACACCGACTCGGGAGCTCGCCATCCAGGTGGCAGAAGCGTTTCAAAAGTACGCGGCAAAGCTGAAGAATTTCCATGTAATCCCAATCTATGGAGGTACGGACTTTCGTGCTCAGTTGCGACAGTTGAACCGCGGAGTTCATGTGATAGTCGGCACTCCAGGCCGGGTGATGGACCACATGCGCCGTGAGACTCTGGATTTGGGAGCGCTGTCCTGCGTCGTTCTTGATGAGGCAGACGAGATGCTCCGGATGGGATTCATCGATGATGTCGATTGGATTATGGAACGGACTCCTGCGGGCCGACAAGTCGCTCTCTTTTCCGCGACGGTACCGGCTCCGATAAAGCGGATTGCCCAGCGTCACTTGAATGATCCCGTCGAGATCAAGATCAGGACGACGACCTCGACTGCGGAGACGATCCGCCAGCGCTATTGGATGGTCAGTGGTTTACACAAGCTGGATGCTCTGACCCGCGTCCTTGAGGGGGAAGAGTTTGACGCGATGATCATCTTCGTGAGGACAAAGCTGGCTACGGCAGAGTTGACGGAGCGTCTTCAAGCCCGAGGTTTTGCAGCCGCGCCACTTAGTGGGGACATACCTCAGGCTAAGCGCGAAAAGACGATCAATCGGCTCAAGACTGGGAAGCTAGACATACTAATAGCTACCGATGTGGCAGCGCGGGGATTGGATGTGGATCGTGTGAGCCACGTAGTCAACTACGACATTCCGTACGACAATGAATCCTATATCCATAGGATTGGCCGAACGGGCCGTGCGGGCCGGGCGGGTGATGCGATTCTGTTTGTGACACCGCGTGAAAAGCGTCTGTTGAAGTCGATAGAGCGAACTACCAACAAGAAGATCGAGTTGATGGAGATGCCAACGACTCAGGACATCAACGACAAGCGTATCGAGAAATTTAAGACGACAATTACAGAAGTCCTTGACCAGAATGGGCTGGATTTTTTCAAGGACATAATCGAGCAGTACCGTCAGGAGCACGATGTCCCGTCCTTGGAAATTGCAGCAGCGTTGGCAAAAATTGCTCAAGGAGATTCGCCTTTGCTGCTATCCGAACGAAAGCCAGTCCGTCAGGAACGGAACGACGATCGGGAGCCCCGTGAGCGGCGCTCCGGTGGTGGCCGAGATTCGGAAAGTCGTCCTCCCCGGCGCGATAAGAGTGAGTACAAGCGGATGCCCCCTGAACCAGGGACAGAGCGATTTCGTATCGAGGTGGGTTATACGCATGGAGTAAAGCCGGGAAATATAGTCGGGGCGATTTCCAACGAGGCGGGACTTGACAGCAAATTTATTGGCAGGATCGAGCTCTACGAGGACTACAGTACGGTTGATTTGCCAGAAGGAATGCCGCGTGAAGTGGTCCAAGTTTTGAAAAAGGCCTGGGTATCGGGCCAGCAAATGCGCATCTCGCGGATGGATGTTTCGTCTAAGAAGAACAAGGAAAACAAAAATCGGGATTTCGACAGAGAGGCTCGAGGTGGTAGCAGTGGGAGGCCCGCTCCTTCGAAGAGCGGAAAACCGCCGTTCAAGAAACGTCGAGCGGGTCGTGATGCTTAACCTACAGGCAGCTTTGTCTGACGTTGGAAGGCCCCGTTGGGTGTTTCGGAATCATTTCCTATAGATAGGTATTCAATAATAGTTTAAGTTGGATCAAAGTTGCCTGACCAGGCTGAGGGCCGTGATTTGCGAGAACCAGTCTTCTGCGTCAAACGGCTTACACGATCAGCTACCCATTATCTTGAGTGCAAAGTAGGGTACTAAATTAAATATGATAATGGCTATCTTGTAGTTTGCGAGGTAGTGGAAATAGGCTTTCAGAACATCCTGAGAGTCTAGCCCAAACATCTTACTGTGGATGTTGGATACCGCAGTTCGCATCAAGAGTATGAGTATTGATGTGACGAGAAGGAATCCGATGTTGATGAGGGTGCACCAGCCGATGAATTCCGTTAGCGTTTCGATTGAGTTCATTTGTCTGTCTTTCTACTCTATTGTTAGCACTGCACTTGAATTGCGGCTTCATTATCGCTTTTTTTGCGTTTCTCTGCAACGCAAATCTGGTGCGAAACCGGGCATTTAGAGCGCATAAATTCAAGTTAATACGATATTCTGTCACTTGTTGTTCGGTTGTATATGTACGCTTGAAATCCGGGTCTGTATGCTTGTCACTGTGCGAAGACGAGTAGGCGTGGGCATCGCAAATGCTATGTAGGTTTAATTCTGATTGATTCGGAAGAGAGGTTTCCCGAATAGATTAGGAATTCTACATGATGCAAAGCGGGTTGTATAGAAAAGGCCCGTATGGTGAGGAAGGCACTCGGCCCTTCAGTAGGGAAAAAGCTATTAAAGAAATTCCCCGCCACGTCATCTCTAGCAGTTCGTTGATTAAACGCAACAGTTCTATGGGTCGAGGAAACACGTTGGTCCATTGTCTTGTAAACGGGCTTCTTCGAGCACGACCTAGATCAATAAAAAGATTAGGGGCTGAAGTAGCTAAGAAAGCCAATATGGTGTATGCTGCTTCACGTGTATAGTAGAAAGAGTCGGTTGTCTCCTCGCAAACAAGGCAAGCTCATCGAGCTCTTCGTTGCGGGCT
>Ga0181559_10000244_pt1 | contig 47542 bp, 47 predicted proteins | sample 011ome_21_FD_133752 | JGI IMG/M metagenome (GOLD analysis project Ga0181559, IMG submission 133752) | Coastal salt marsh microbial communities from the Groves Creek Marsh, Skidaway Island, Georgia - 011508AT metaG (megahit assembly) | ecosystem: Environmental > Aquatic > Marine > Intertidal... | reverse complement strand
TCACATCGGTTCTAGGCGCGCCGCGCGGGAAAGACAAATGACAGATGACGACAACACCCATTCCTATTTGATCGCGCCAAATCCCACTGGCGTGCGGTTGACCCGTTCGGTCACTGGCACAGACCAAAACGGCGCGCAGATTGACCTTAACGTCGTAGAAGAACGCCCTCTTACGATCTACCTCAACGCTCAAGAAATCGTGACCGCAATGACCATTGGCGACTATCCCGAATACCTCGCCTTGGGCTTTTTGCGGAACCAAGGCATGCTGCAAAATGGCGAAGATATTCTGCGCGTTGACTATGACGAAGATGTGGAAACTGTCGTAGTCCGCACGTCCTCCAAGACGACATATGAAGACAAGCTCGCTAAGAAAACCCGCACCAGCGGATGTGCGATAGGCACGGTTTTTGGCGATATGATGGAGGGGTTGGAAAACGTAAAGCTACCCGCGACCCCCGTGCGCACATCTGACCTCTATGCGCTGGCTGCACAAATCAACACCACACCATCGCTCTACCTTAGCGCGGGCGCGATCCACGGGACGGTTTTGTGCCAAGGCAGCCGCCCGCTCGTCTATATGGAGGACGTCGGTCGCCATAATGCTGTCGATAAAATCGCGGGCTGGATGCTGTCGGAGGGCGTCAGCGCAGAGGACAAGATCCTTTACACAACGGGCCGCCTAACTTCTGAAATGGTGATTAAATGTGCGCAGATGGGCATTCCTGTGCTGGCGTCGCGTTCCGGCTTTACCGCGTGGGGGGTGGAGATTGCGCAGCAAGTGGGCCTCACATTGATTGGGCGCATGCGCGGGCAACGCTTCGTTTGCCTGTCTGGTGAAGATCGCCTGATCCGTGACGCGGACCCCAGTAAAGTCGCCGAAGAACCCCGAAAATCGAGCCGTAAAGGCAGCAAGGCATGAGCGCCCCGCTGGGCGTCATCCTCGCAGGCGGATTAGCCACGCGGATGGGCGGAGGCGATAAAGGGCTTTTGCGCCTCGGTGATCGCAGCATTCTGGACCACGTGATTGATCGGTTCGAGCCGCAAGTCGCAGGGCTCGCGCTCAATGCAAACGGTGATCCTGCGCGGTTCACTGACCTCGGCCTACACGTCATCGCCGACAGTATCGACGGTTTCGCAGGGCCTCTTTCTGGCGTGCTTGCGGGTCTTGATTGGGCAGCGACGCAGGGCGCTCATCACATTGTCACCGCAGCCGCCGATACGCCGTTCATGCCTTGCGATATTGTCCCGCAACTGCAACTCGCCGCTGAAATCGCGGGCGTTGATCTGGCTCTTGCCGCCACCCCTGACGGGCGACAACCGACCTTTGGCCTCTGGCCCGTGCGCCTGCGCGAAGACTTGCGCGAAGCCTTAAACGGTGGGCTGCGTAAAGTGGTGATGTGGACACAAAAACATAACGCCGCGACAGCCACCTTCCCCGATAGCGCCGCGTTTTTCAACGTGAATACACCCGAGGACCTGGAAACCGCGCGAGGCATGTTATGAAAGTTTTCGGCGTCGTCGGTTACAAGAATACGGGCAAGACTGGCCTTATGGAGCGGCTCGTTGTCGAGATAACATCGCGCGGGTTTTCGGTCTCTACGGTCAAGCACGCACACCACAATTTTGACGTAGATCACGAAGGCAAAGACAGTTACCGCCACCGCACTGCGGGTGCGTCGCAGGTGCTGCTTTCGTCGGGCAACCGTTGGGCGCTGATGTCAGAATTGCGCGGCGCGAACGAGCCTGCGTTAGATATCCTCTTAGGCAAATTGGACCCCGTCGATCTTGTTCTGATCGAAGGTTACAAGCGCGACAGCCACCCCAAAATCGAAACGTACCGGACCGCCACAAACGGAAAGCTCCTCGCCCCAACCGACCCAACGATTCTGGCCGTCGCAGCGGATTGTACCGTGGACGTGGAGCAGCCCAAATTCGACCTCAACGACACCGCCGCCATCGCCGATTTCATCCTTGCGCAGGTCGGTCTATGAGGTTTGACACCGTTGTTATTATCGATTGGTCAGGTGGGAATGATCGCGGGCCGACGCCTGTTAAAGACGCGATTTGGGCGTGTATTGCAGGGCAAGAACCCATTTATTTCCGCAATAGGCAACTGGTCGAAGAATGGCTTATTGAGTTGTTTGAAACCGAATTGGCAGCAGGCAGGCGCGTTATGGCCGGCTTCGACTTTCCCTTCGCTTACCCCGCTGGCTTTGCCAAAGCGGCGACGGGATCAGACGATCCACTTGCGATGTGGGCATGGCTCAATGATCTGATTGAAGATGCTCCCAAATCCAACAACCGATTTGATATCGCTGGAAACTTGAACGCAAAATTCGGCGGCATCGGCCCGTTTTGGGGGAATGGTCTCGCCCGCGAAATCCCGCATCTTCCTAAAAAGGGCGGCATGCGCACCAACACCGATTTCCCCGAGCGCCGCGCGGTGGAAACTCACGCCAAAGGCAGCTTCACCTGCTGGCAACTTGCAGGTGCTGGCGCAGTTGGCTCGCAGGTATTGATGGGCCTGCCCGTCCTGCACCGTCTACGCGAACGGTTCAAGGACACCGTCTCGGTCTGGCCCTTCGAAGCGCCGCTCAATCAGATCACATTTGCCGAAGTCTGGCCCTCACTTTTTACGGGCTCCGTTCCTGACGGCATGATCAAAGATGCCCATCAGGTAAAGTCGACTGCGGAGCATTTGGGTAATACAGATCTTGCTGACTTGCTCGATGTTTCGGCGCCTATCGAAGGCTGGATCCTTGGCGTGCCGCAAGCAAAACGCCCAACGCCGCCCCTGCGCAACGACTGCTTTGCCATGCCGCAAGGCGCCTATTGGACACCCGTTGACGACGCCCTCGCACATCTAAAATCAAGGCTCACCGTTGTCACGGGAACAAAGGAAATCGCGCTCAAAAAGGCAAACGGACGTATCCTCGCAACGGATATCGCCGCCCAACGCGCCCATCCACCGACCCCAAACTCTGCCGTCGACGGCTACGGTTTCGCGGGTGGGGCGCCGGTTGGCGAACAGGTGTTCTCACTGGTGGAAGGGCGGTCGGCGGCGGGTCAGCCATACGCGGGTCATGTCGCCAAGGATCAAGCCATTCGTGTCCTGACAGGTGCAGCCCTACCAAGCGGCGTTGATACGGTTGTGCTGCAAGAGGACGTTGTGATTGACGGGAATTTGCTCCGATTTCATGGCCCGTTAAAGCAAGGTGCAAATGCGCGTCGTGCGGGCGAAGATATGGTTGTGGGCCAAGGAATTTTCGACGCGGGACACAAACTTCGGCCCGTCGATTTGGCGACGCTCGCGGCCACTGGGATCGGCGAAATTACCGTTCGCAAAAAGCTGCGCGTTGGAATTTTGTCGACTGGCGATGAATTGGCTCAGGCTGGACGGTCTGCTCGGGACGACCAAATCTATGACGCCAATCGCCCGATGCTGCGCAGTGTTGTGCGGGCATGGGGTCACAAGGCAATCGACCTTGGCTGTGCCCCTGACCACCGCGAAAAGTTGCGGCAAACCGTGGATGCGGCGGCGCTGAAATGCGATGTGATCCTCACCTCAGGCGGGGCGTCCGCGGGGGACGAAGACCACATGTCAGCGCTGCTTGAAGGCACGGGGAGCTTCGCCATTTGGCGCATTGCAATGAAGCCGGGCCGCCCACTTGCGCTTGGTATCTGGAACGAGATCCCCGTCTTTGGCTTGCCCGGAAATCCCGTCGCGGCACTGATCTGCGCCTTGGTTTTCGCACGCCCGTCATTGTCGCTCTTGGCGGGCGGCGGGTGGGTAGAACCGCAGGTGTTCACCCTACCCGCAGCCTTCACCAAGTCCAAGAAAGCAGGCCGTCGGGAATACATCCGTGCGCGGGTAGAAGACGGCAAAGCCATTGCATTTGCCTCTGAGGGCTCGGGCCGTGTGTCGGGGCTATCTTGGGCCGAGGGGCTGGTGGAATTCGGGGACGACGCCGAAACAATCACCCCGGGCGATACTGTTCGTTTCATCCCTTACGCAAGCTTTGGCCTATGATCACAAGCAATGGCATCAAACCAGAAGAGCGGTTGCAGGCTGCGGCGCTTTATTGGGAGGCCTTTGGTTCAAAGCTCGCACGCGTGATGCACCCAGAGCCAAAAGCAATCGCGTTTATCTCGAACGTTCTCGACCCCGATCATGCCATTTGCGCACATGACGTGCACGGTACGCTGCTTGGCGTTGCAGGGTTCAAGACCTACGATGGCGCTTTGGTAGATGGAACGTTTCAACAGTTGTCCGAAGTTTACGGCTTGATCGGGGCGATGTGGCGGGCCGTGTTACTTTCGCTTTTGGAACGCGATACCGAGAACGAGCGGTTCCTCATGGACGGTATTTTTGTCGCCCCCACGGCGCGCGGTCAGGGTGTCGGCACGACCCTGTTGCATGCAATCACCACAGAGGCGCGGCGGCGTGGATATGCCGAAGTGCGCCTTGATGTGATTGACGCGAACCTTCGGGCGCGGGCGCTTTATGAACGGTTCGGCTTTGTCGCGCATGATACCCAAAAAATGGGGGTCTTGGGCCACATATTCGGGTTCAAATCCGCGACGACGATGATCTATCAAGTCTAGCCAGAGCCGATCAGAACACCCGCACCAAACACCAATGCGCCACCAACAACAACCTGAAATGCAGCCCGCAAAAACGGTGTTTGCATATACCGATTTTGGATCCACGCAATCGCCCAAAGCTCGACGAAAACAACAACTAGGGCAACGCTTGTCGCAGTCCAGAAATCGGTGATCAGATAAGGCAACGCGTGACCCAAACCGCCCAGTGTCGTCATCACACCAGCCGCAATACCGCGCTTGATGGGTGACCCGCGGCCCGAGATTTGCCCGTCATCAGACGCGGCCTCGGTGAAGCCCATCGAGATGCCCGCACCGACCGAAGCTGCGAGACCCACAAGGAATGTCGTCCAAGTATCGTGCGTCGCAAAAGCCGTCGCAAAAATTGGCGCGAGCGTTGAAACAGACCCGTCCATCAGCCCTGCAAGTCCGGGCTGCACCCACGTCAGGATGAACTGACGATGAGCGGCACTTTCCTCATCCGAGCGCGCATCATCGCCAAGGTGTTCTGCCTCAAGCGCATTTGCATGCTCCGAATGTCCCGCCTCGGCAGCAGCCAGATCACCGAGCAACTGGCGCGTTGCAGCATCCGTCGTAACGGCAGCAGCAGCGCGGTAAAACCGTTCCGCGTCATGCTCCATTTGCGCCGCTTCTTCGCGAATTCTCTCTAGGCCAAGGTTCTCGACAAGCCAAACAGGGCGGCGGGCGTAAAAGCCTGAAACATGCTCGCGGCGGATCAACGGGATAACGTCACCAAAACGGCTCACATGCAGATCAATCAAACGGCGACGGTGCTCGTCTTCTTCAACAGCCATGCCATCAAAAACGGCGGCACTGGCGGAGTATTCGGCGCGTAGCATTTGCGCATAAGAGCGGTAGATGCGGGCGTCGTCTTCTTCTGAGGAAATCGCGAGGGCGACAATTTCTTGCTCAGATAGGTCGCGAAAACGACGGCGGTTTGCAAATCCTGGGATCATGGCATGGCTCACATATTAGAATGATTCTAAAGTATCTGGAGAGTTCTAAAAAACAAGCCCTAAACGAAAAAGGCCCCGCAGATCGCAGGGCCAATCGCAAAAAATAGGTGGCCGATTAGAACTCGACAACCGCCCGAATAGACTTGCCCTCATGCATCAAATCAAACCCGTGATTGATGTCTTCGAGCTTTAATTTATGGGTAATCATCGGGTCGATCTCGATTTTCCCATTCATATACCAATCAACAATCTTCGGCACATCCGTGCGGCCAGATGCCCCACCAAATGCCGTGCCACGCCAGCTACGGCCAGTGACAAGCTGGAACGGCCGTGTCGAAATCTCGGCACCAGCAGGGGCCACGCCGATGATGATGCTCTCGCCCCATCCCTTATGAGCGGCCTCAAGCGCTGTGCGCATCACGTTGACGTTGCCAGTCGCATCAAAAGTATAATCAGCGCCACCCTTGGTCAGTTCAACCAGATGCGCCACCAGATCGCCCGCGACCTTTGAAGGGTTCACGAAATCGGTCATACCAAAGCGCGTGCCCATCTCGACTTTGCTTTCGTTCAGATCAACACCAACAATCTGATCCGCACCCGCAAGCCGCAGCCCTTGGATTACGTTGAGACCAATGCCACCAAGACCAAAGACAATCGCGCGGCTGCCAATTTCGACCTTAGCCGTGTTGATGACCGCACCAATGCCCGTCGTCACACCGCAACCAATGTAGCAAATCTTATCAAACGGCGCGTCCTTGCGGACCTTTGCCAAGGCAATCTCAGGCACAACAGTATGGTTCGCGAAAGTCGAGCAGCCCATATAGTGATGGATCGGCGTGCCATCGAGCATCGAGAAACGCGTGGAGCCATCAGGCAAAAGCCCGGCGCCTTGGGTGCTCCGGATTTTCTGACAAAGGTTCGTTTTGGGGTTCAGGCAGTATTCGCACTCGCGGCACTCAGGTGTATAAAGCGGGATCACGTGATCACCGACGGCAAGGCTCGTCACGCCTTCGCCAATCTCGATAACAACGCCCGCGCCCTCGTGGCCCAGAATGGCAGGGAAAATCCCCTCGGGATCGTCGCCGGAACGGGTGAATTCGTCCGTATGACACAGGCCAGTCGCCTTGATCTCGACCAAGACCTCGCCCTTGCGAGGTCCTTCCAAATTCACTTCCATTATCTCAAGTGGTTTGCCTGCAGCAACGGCAACGGCGGCGCGAGTTCGCATCATTTGAATCATCCTATCATGTTTGGGGTGACGATCACGCATTCAACGGCGAAATTCAACCTCGCGTTTGCACTGACGGGGAGCGATTTCCATTTTGCAACCTTGCCAAGCGAACGCCAATTTGCGCATTCTATAACAATGAAAAAACTTATTCTCCTTATGGCGCTTGCTGCTTGTTCTGCCCAAACGCCCACCGCCTCGAAACCCGTCGCTGTTGGTGACGCTTTGCCCACTGGTATGGATGATACCTGCCACGCAGTGCGCTATCACACGCTGCTGAACCAAGACGCGACGCAGCTTGAAAAAATCCTGATTTTGGGCCAAGTGCGCATCATTCGGCCTGGCACGATCGTAACACAAGATTACGCGCCGCAACGCATGAATTTCCACGTCGGCGAAAACGGAAAGATCAATCAGATCAGCTGCGGTTAATTTGCGGGATTAAGCGGAGGCCTTGAAGGGGTGCACTGGGTGGGGGCTATAATAACACCCCTTCAAGGCGCTACTCACTATGCTCCTGTTTTCGCGAGTGAACATGTCAATTCCATGATGATCCCGTGACAAATCAAAGGTACTTTTGAATACTCATCGTGGCAGCGCGCTTGATTTTACCGCCAAACGGCGCAAGTCTAGTCCTATGAACATTGATGTGCCACTCACGCTTCCGCCCCAACCGCCCGAGCAGGTTGCGTTCCATCGCACGGAACTCAATGTGATTCTGGGGCTTTATGGCCGCATGGTCGCCGCAGGTGAATGGCGCGACTATGGCATGTCATTCCTGCGTGATGTGGCCGTGTTCTCTGCATTTCGACGCACGGCGGAAAACCCGCTTTACAGGATTGAGAAACGTCCAAAGCTGCGCATGAAGCAAGGGCAGTACGCGGTGATCGGCATGGATGGTCAGGTGCTCAAGCGCGGTAATGACCTGCGCCAAGTACTGCTGGTTCTAGAGCGTAAACTGATCCGCGCCGTCGATTAAAGCGCAAGCCTTTTGCGCGCAATCACGTCCCCGTCACCCTGCGCCTTAATCCGCAAAATCGCGTTGGCGATTGGCTCATAGGCCGTACTCATGTGGTGCGCATTGGCATGGATCATCGTCTCCGCATCGACCATCATCCCCACATGCCCCTTCCAGAACATCAGATCACCGCGCTGGAGCGGCACATGATCGTCCAAGAACGCACCAAGCCCCTCGCATTGCAAATCACTATCCGCAGGGCAAATGAGCCCGCAAGCCGTCAGCGAGGCAGCAACCAAACCAGAGCAATCAATCCCGCTGATCGAGTTGCCGCCCCAGAGGTAAGGGACGCCGAAATGGATCTGCGCCACGGTGGCGGGGTCGGTAAAGGGCTGCGTCAGCGGGCGCAAATGTTTCTTGGAGATAAACCCTTGTGGCGTCTCGAAAAACTTCTGCCGTTCATCCAGAACAGTAACGCGCGCGCCAAACGACAGATACATCAGATCCGCAGATTTCATGGTTTCCTGCGCGTATGCATGGGTCGCTGGGGTCGCGACAAAATGCGTGGGCATGGTCACATCGCCCAGCGCGGAAATAGGCACATAGCCGACATAGCCGTCCGCCGCCTGCACAAAGGCCCAGCCGTCACGGTCTTCAAACATGGTGATCGTGGTGCCCAAGAGCAATTGCCGATCCCGCATCGCATCAGGAGCTGGGCGCACATCGACGACCGGCACCGTCACAGTTTTCGCAACGCCATCGACAAATGCCTTCGCCGCGACATGCCCCTTCAGCCACGCCGCCGCAACGCGCCCATTCGCAGGGGTCAGCCTTACGTCACTCATAACTTCAACAATTTCGGCAGGGCGTCCAAAAGCGCCCGCGCACCCATGCCAACACCGCCCTTTGGCCGCGCTGGGGCAGCACTAGGGTTCCAACCGTAAACGTCAAAATGCATATACGGACTCTCGACAAAGCGGCGCAGAAACAAGGCGGCCGTGATCGCGCCCGCAAAACCGCCACTCGGCGCGTTATCAAGATCGGCGATGCCGGGTTCGATCATCGCCTCGTAGGGTTCATGGAATGGCAGACGCCAAACAGGATCAGCCACACGCGCAGCAGCCAACGCCAATTCGCCCGCCGCCTCATCGCTATCAGTGAAGAATGGCGAGAGATCGGGGCCGACCGCCACACGCGCAGCGCCCGTCAGCGTCGCCATTGAAATCACCAGCGCTGGCTGATCCTCATCCGCAAGCGTCAGGGCATCGGCCAGCACAAGACGCCCTTCTGCATCGGTGTTGTTGATCTCAACGGTCAAGCCCTTACGGCTTCTGAGGATATCTTGTGGTCGGAACGCGTTGCCATTTATGCTATTTTCTACCGCGGGAACCAACACGCGCAAACGGATCTGTAGGCCAAGACCCATAATCATATGAGCAAGGCCAAGCACCGTCGCAGCCCCGCCCATATCCTTTTTCATCAGGCCCATGCTGGAGCTCGGTTTAATATTAAGACCACCCGTATCAAAACAAACACCCTTGCCCACCAGCGTCAAAAGCGGCCCGTTCGCCCCCCAACGCATGTCGAGCAGGCGTGGTTCGCGGGTCGACGCGCGCCCAACGGTATGGATCATCGGGAAATTCGCGGGCAACAAATCATCACCCAAGGTCACATTCACCTCGGCCCCATGTTCGTGTGCCAAGGCGCGGAACGCCTCTTCCAGCTCAAACGGCCCCATGTCAGAGGCGGGTGTGTTGATCAGATCGCGGGTCAACGCCTCACCCGCTGCGATCACTTCGATCCGTTTGGCGTCGATCCCATCGGGCGCAACAAGGGTCGCGGCCGCGCCGGCAGGCTTGACATAGCGATCAAATCGGTAGCTTTCCAATAACCAGCCAAGGGCCGCTTCCTCTAGCTCGCTCTTGGGCAAATCGGTGACGATTTTAAATATCCGCACTGGCAATTTTCGCGCTGCCGCACCCACAAAAAACCGCCCGCGTGCGCGCTGCGCCTTTGTGCCATACCCCACGACAGCACAAGCGATCGACCCATCGGCAGCAGGCACGGTCAAAACCTGCCCCAAGGTACCCTTGAAATCTTGTGAAGCGGCCCATGTTTTGGCCACCTCTGGCAGCGCATCAAAGGCGTCCACCTCAACAACATAAAGATCAATCGCATCGGGTGTGGGGGCGGCGAACAAGAGAGACATGTCAAATCCTTAGGCTAATTTGCCCGCAGACTACCCTGCCCAAATCAAAGTGCAATGACCTCTCTTAAACGTGGTCCCGGTAGCGCCAGACCTCGGACACGGCCACATCAAAGGCGCGTTCAAGGCGGGCCAATGTTGCACTGAGCGCCACGCCGTCTGCCTGATGAGCGCTCGTCGCCACATGCTGCGCCGCTTGTTGCACATCCAAGAGCCCGATTTGCGCACCGATCGATGCAATCCGCCGCGCTGGTTGAACGATCTCGTCAAAGCTATGCGACCGATTTGCATTCTGCAACGCGTCGAGTTTATGAGCGATATCTTCAAGCACGCGACAAATCATCGCCTCGGCCAGCGCTTCGCCCTTAACCGCGAAAATTTGATAGATGGGTTCAGGGTCAAGATTGACCGCATCTAGGCACCGCAAATGCGTAACGCGATTTTCGGCAGCTATGGCGGTCAACGCCGCGAAGTGTGAATGATTGTGTTCCATATGCGATGTTCTACCCGACGATGGTTTTCAGAATATGAAAGACACAATTGAAATTACTCCAAATTCGTGAAAATGCATGATAAACCAAGCGAAATCTTGTCGGAGTAACTTGATGAAAAATGCCCGCCCCCTCCCTTCCTACCTCGTAAGCCGTTACCATGGCTGGAAAGCAACGACATTTGCCGAGAACAAGGGCTGGTACAAACGCCTTGCCGATGAGGGTCAACGCCCCCGTGCGATGGTGATTTCCTGCTGCGACAGCCGCGTGCATGTGACGGCGATCTTCGGGGCCGATCAGGGCGAGTTTTTCATTCACCGCAATATCGCCAACCTCGTGCCACCCTATCACCCTGACGGCGCACAGCATGGTACATCTGCGGCAGTCGAATATGCGGTGACCGCGCTCAAGGTGTCGCATATCGTTGTGCTGGGCCACTCTGGATGCGGCGGTGTTGAGGGGTGCTATAATATGTGCTCCGGCCATGCCCCTGAACTTGACGAAAAGAGCAGCTTTGTCGGTCGCTGGATGGATATTCTGCGCCCCGGATTCGAGCGTTTGGCAGCAGGCTCCGATGACGACCGCAAACAGGCGCTTGAGAAAGAGGCCGTGCTGGTTTCGCTTGAAAACCTGATGACATTCCCATTTGTCAAAGAGGCGGTTGAAAGCGACGAACTCACGCTACATGGTGTATGGAACGACATTGGCGATGGCAGCCTTGAGGGCTACGACGCAGCAGCAGAAAAATTCTTCCCTATCTAAAAGGCGTCAAATTAAGTGTCATCCATTGTCGATCTCGCGGCCGCCAACCTGATTTCACCTATTATCCTCAGCTTCGCGCTTGGGCTTCTCGCCGCATTCGCGCGGTCAGACCTGACAATTCCAGAGGCTGTGGCCAAGGGTATGTCGATCTACCTGCTCTTCGCTATCGGGTTCAAAGGCAGGGCAAGTGTCGCCGCGCATGGCGTAAACGGGACGCTGCTTCTTGCCGTCGGCGCTGGGGTGATCCTATCGTTCGGCTTGCCACTCATCGCTTTCGCATTGCTCAAGGTCATGACGAACCTTTCCAAAACAGACGCTGCCGCCGTCGCCGCGCACTATGGGTCAATTTCCATCGTGACATTCGTTGCCGCCACCTCGGTTCTTGAGGGTCGCATGATCGACGCCGAGGGCTATATGGTCGCCGTCGCAGCTGCCATGGAAGCCCCCGCAATCCTCTCTGCGCTCTGGCTTGTCTCGCGCAGCGGCACAGGCGGCAAAATGGAAGACGGGCTGATGCGGGAAATCATGCTTAACGGCTCTATCGTATTGCTTGTCGGCGCCTTTACCATCGGCATGATCACAGGTGAAAAGGGCCTCGCAGAAATCGCGCCCTTTATCGTGAGCCCGTTCAAGGGGGTTCTCTGCCTGTTCCTGCTCGACATGGGTCTGATCGCGGGGCGCGGATTGCGGTCTGCCAAAGGCGTCGTGACCCTGCCCATCGTGGCCTTTGGTATCGTGATGCCGCTCGTCGGGGCAAGCCTTGGATTGGCTGCGGGCCTGCTCATCGGGCTCTCAACAGGCGGTATCTTACTGATGATGGTTCTGGCAGCTTCGGCCAGCTATATCGCCGACCCCGCCGCGATGCGCGTGGCCCTGCCGCAAGCCAATCCATCCATCTACCTCACGCTCTCGCTGGGGATCACCTTCCCCTTCAATCTGACACTTGGAATTCCGCTTTATCTTACCGTCGCCCAGATGGTTACAGGAGGCTGACATGGAAATGCACACCGCAAAACGCGTCGAGATCATGATCGAGGCGCCGTTAGAAAAGCGGCTCACTGCAGCGCTCGAAAAGGCGGGAGTGACCGGGTTCACCGTGCTGCCCGTCTTGGGTGGCTCCGGGCGCTCAGGGCGCTGGTCACGTGAAGGGCAAGTGGGGCGGGCTGGCATGGTCGCCGTGATCTGCCTTATTCGGCCTGAGCGACTTGATCCACTTCTCGATGCTGCTTTCGCGGTGGTCGAGCCGCATATCGGCTTGGTCAGCGTCACCGATGCCCAGGTCTTGCGCGCGGAGCGGTTCTAAGCCGCTCTTGTACGATACCCGGGATCTTGTGCGAAAAGTTCGGCGATCTCTTGGCGGGTCACAGCGCGAGCAGTCTCGGGCGTGTAAGGCTTTTGCGCTTCATTGCGGGACAGTTTCGCAATCTTTGTCAAAATTTGAAACATGGCAGTGTCTCTCTCGTTGCGGGCCCCCACACGACCTGAACCACGGACCGTCGCACGGAGAAGTTTCACTGCCAGACATAAAAAAGCCCCCGCTTTCGCGGAGGCTCTCAAAAATAACGTCGAAGTGGGCTTAACCCTTCTTCAGGCACTCACGGCCCAACAGTTCCGCGATCTGCACGGCGTTCAACGCCGCACCTTTGCGCAGGTTGTCGGACACGCACCACAAGTTCAGGCCGTTCTCCACTGTCACGTCCTGACGAATGCGGCTGATGAATGTTGCAAAGTCGCCAGCGCATTCAACAGGAGTCACATATCCGCCATTCTCGCGCTTATCGATCACCATGATACCTGGTGCTTCGCGCAGGATATCGCGGGCTTCATCTTCGTCGAGGAACTCTTCAAACTCGATGTTGATCGATTCAGAATGTCCAACGAACACAGGCACACGCACGCAAGTGGCTGTTACCTTTACGGATTTGTCCAAGATTTTCTTGGTCTCAACGACCATCTTCCACTCTTCCTTCGTGTCGCCGCTATCCATGAACACATCGATATGCGGGATCACATTGAAAGCGATCTGCTTGGTGAAAACCTGCTTAGGCTTGCTGTCAGTCGGGTTGTACATCGACTTCGTCTGATCCCAAAGCTCGTCCATAGCATCCTTGCCCGCGCCAGAAACGGCTTGGTAGGTGCTGACAACAACGCGTTTGATCTTCGCGCGGTCGTGCAATGGCTTGAGCGCCACAACCATCTGCGCGGTTGAGCAGTTCGGGTTCGCGATGATCATCTTGTTCTTGTACATGTGAACGTCTTGCGGGTTCACCTCAGGCACAATCAAAGGAATCTCTTGATCGTAACGGTAAAGCGACGAGTTATCGATGACAACGCAACCGGCCTTGGCAGCAAGTGGCGCGTATTTCTTGGTGGCCTCAGAGCCGACAGCAAACAACGCCATGTCCCAGCCCTTGAAATCAAACGTGTCAAGATCTTGGGTTTTCAGGGTTTTATCGCCAAAGCTTACTTCCGTCCCCAGCGATTTACGGCTGGCGAGGGCAGCGATCTTATCGATCGGAAAGGCGCGCTCGGCGAGGATGTTTAGCATTTCGTGGCCCACGTTACCTGTGGCGCCCACAACGACGATATTATAACCCATTTGTTGCTTCCTTGATGAGAATGCCGCCTCTTACCGCGCCTAGGCCCTAAGGGAAAGGGGTTTAGTCGATGCGGTCCTTTGCAAACAGATAGGCTATTAGCCCCAAAACCGTCATGATGGTGAAGACCGCAAAAATCGCCGTGTAGGCCGTGCTTGGCACATCCGAAAGCCCAGCGCGGTAGATCGGTCCCGTTGCGAACTGCATGATGCCAGCCCCGCCAATACCAAAGAGGTTCAGCAAGGTAACACCGCGCCCTGTCAAATGCGCGGGGCAAAACGATTTCCCATGTCCGATGATAACCGCAAAGGTTGACCCGGAGACGCCTATCACCGCGAGCAAAGCCGTGGAAAACCAAATGCTGCGATCAGGAAATGCCCAAAGAAGGCCAAGAGCAACCGCCCCCATGCCGACGCCACCAAACACCACCCATTTGCTCGTACCAAAGAGCCGCTCCAGCGGACCAAAGGCAAAGTTTCCGATGACCATCGCAATCGCCATCACAAACGTCGCTTGTCCAATCGCCGTGATATCCGCGCCAAAAACGTCGCCCAAATAAGGACCTGCCCAAAGGCCGCGCAACCCCGCCGCAGGCGCATAGTTCACCAACATTACCGCGAAAACCGGCCACAGGACGGGCATCTTCAACAAGGTCAGAACCGATCCTTTTTCCTCTGTCACCACCCGCTCTGGGTCGCGGATCACCGCGATCAACGCGAGCCCGACAACAAGCGAAACCGCAGCTAGCCCAAGCATCGTTGGCCGCCAACCAAAGGTCTCAATCGACCAGGCCAGCGGGGCCGACCCCGCAAGGTTCCCGATCGAACCAAACCCGATCATGCCCCCCGCCAATGTGCCAAACATCGCAGCAGAATAGGTCCGTGCAATTATGTAATAAGACGCCATCAACACGGGCGAGCATCCTACCCCAATCAGCGCCATCGCGATTGAGATATGCAGCGGCGACTGCGCCAAACCAAACATCAGTGCGCCACCTGCTCCGCCAAAAATGAACAACGCGGAGGCTGTGCGCCGCGGGCCGATGTTATCCAAGCTCATGCCAACGGGAATCTGCATCGCCGCAAAAACCAGAAACCAAATGCCAGAGGCACGGGCCAGATCATCAGGGGTCGCCCCGATTTCGCTTGCCAGAACAGGTGCCAAAACGGGCAAGAACGCGCGATAAAACTGTGAAAGAATATAGGCCATGCTCAGAGCCAGGAGTCCGCGCTTCATATCACTACTTTCGTTATTCGTTAACGCTTGGTCGCACGAACCCCCTGCTCCTACAAGCCGCCTTAGTCGCGCACGGGTAAAGCCGTGGTTTGGCGCACCGTGCGCAGAGCAAAAGACGACTGCATCTGCGCAACTCCGGGCAATGTCGCGAGGTGACGGCGATGGATGCGAGCAAAGTCCTCGGTATCACCTGCAACAACTTTCAACAGATAATCCGCCGAGCCCGCCATAAGGTGACATTCCAGAACATTCGGCACGCGGGCGACGGCCTTTTCAAACGCATCAAGCACCTCATCCGCCTGCCCTGACAGTGTGATTTCGACAAACACCGTCGTCGGCAGTGCGACCTTGCGCGGATTCAAAAGCGCTACATAATCGCGGATAAACCCATCCTTTTCCAAGCGTTGGACGCGCCTGTGACAGGCCGATGCCGACAAGTTCACCAGCTCGGACAGCTCCGCATTCGACATGCGCCCCTTCTTCTGCAAAACCTCAAGGATTCGGCGGTCTATGTTATCAAGTTCCATCTCGCGCAGCTTTCTTCGAAAAAAACACACTCTTCCGCAGGTTTCTCTCACATTTAGCGTCAAGCCCCAAGAGGATTGACCAAGAAATTGCGCCACATCAGGCAGATAGTGCAGGCAATACGTTTCAGGGAGGAAACAAAGTATGCACATCGGTTGCCCAAAAGAGATCAAACCACAGGAATTCCGCGTCGGCATGACGCCCAACGCCGCACGCGAGGCCGTGAACGCGGGCCACACCGTGACCGTCGAGACCCAATGCGGCATTGGCGCAGGGTTCACTGACGAGGATTACATCGCAGCAGGGGCGAAAATCGCGGGCACAGCCGCCGAAATATTTGCCGCCGCCGACATGATTGTGAAGGTGAAAGAACCCCAACCAGTTGAGCGCAAAATGCTCCGCGAGGGCCAAATCCTCTTTACCTATCTGCACCTTGCGCCCGATCCAGAGCAAACCCGTGACCTGATCGCGTCTGGTGCCACCTGCATCGCATATGAAACCGTAACCGACCGCAATGGTGGCCTTCCTCTTCTCGCGCCAATGTCCGAAGTCGCGGGTCGCTTGGCACCACAAGTCGGCGCTTGGACCCTGCAAAAGGCAAACGGCGGACGCGGTGTTTTGCTGGGCGGCGTTCCCGGTGTTGGCCCTGCGAAGGTTCTCGTGATCGGCGGCGGTGTCGTCGGCACACATGCGGCGAAAATCGCGGCTGGCATGGGTGCGGATGTGACCGTGCTTGACCGCTCGATCCAGCGTCTGCGCTATCTCGATGACGTCTTTGGTGGCACGTTCAAAAACTCCTACGCCTCTGAAGGCAACACGATTGAACTCGCCCGACAGGCCGACATGATCATCGGTGCTGTCCTGATCCCGGGTGCTGCTGCGCCAAAGCTGATCAGCCGCGCACAACTGTCGGAACTCAAACCTGGCGCAGCGCTTGTTGACGTGGCCATTGACCAAGGCGGCTGTTTCGAGACATCCCGTGCCACCACCCACCAAGACCCGATCTACGAGGTCGACGGCATCATGCACTATTGCGTGGCCAACATGCCGGGCGCGGTCGCACGGACTTCGACCATCGCCCTTGGCAACGCAACAATGCCGTTCATGTTGGCCCTCGCGAACAAGGGCTGGCGGCGAGCCTGCGAAGACGATCCGCACCTTCTCGCGGGGCTTAACGTGCATGCGGGCGAGCTCACTTACTACGCTGTCGGCAAGGCGCTCGGGATTGACGTCATCGCGCCCGCGCTTGCGTTGAAAAAATAACGCCGGAAGACTGGCGGGACTGCGTATAACCAAAGTTACTTCAGGAAATAACGTGTCCCGCCGATCTACTTTTTTCGACCGCATGGGAACCATGTGGAAATCGCTACAACGCCGGGTCTATGCTGCAGCCGCCTCAACGCAAAAAGGCCCGCCGTTCTGGCGGGCCTTTTCACTGACATAGAACCGAAAATTACTTCTTCAGTGCTACTAGGATTTCTGCAAGCAGCTCTTCTTGTGTTGGGCCTTTTGGCGCCTCTGGTGCCGCTTCCTCTTTCTTCTTCACGCTGTTCACAGCTTTTACCAGCATGAACACAACGAAAGCGACGATCAGGAAGTTGATGATCGCCATGATAAAGCGACCATATGCGAATACCGCGGAGCCAGCTTCGTCTGCGGCTGCGATTGTAGTATACTCACCACCGCCCAAGTTCACGAACATGTTCGAGAAATCAACGCCGCCCATAAAGAGGCTGATGATTGGGTTGATCAGGTCGCCAACAAGCGACGTGACGATTGCAGTGAATGCAGCACCGATGATGATACCAACTGCCATGTCCATGACATTGCCTTTGGCGATAAAGTCTTTGAATTCGTTGATCATGAGTAGTCCCCTAAGTTTAAAAGCGCATTTACGATCTGTCGCCGATTGCGCGTGGTAAGGCTTTATACCGGAGACCTACGAACAAAAGAACGGGTTTAAATGCCTATTTTTTCCCCTCAGAAATCAACTACCGCGGCAATTGACCATTCAAGACGTAATTCACAATTTCCACCACCTGTTTTGGCTCTTGAACGACGGCAAGCGCCGCCGCGTCCACCTCCTTGAGCGCGTGTTGATGATCTGCGCCATGCATGACAATGAGGGACTTGCCCAAGGCCGCAGCATAGCCCGCATCAAACGCCGCGTTCCATTGTTTGTATTTCTCGCCAAAGCGGACCACGACGATATCTGCCGCCTCGATCCCATGACGGGTGCGAATAGCGTTCAGCTTTGCACCCTTATTGTCGTGCCAAAACTTGTCAGGCTCCGCACCCATAATCGCGACACCGCAATCATCAGACGCCGCATGATCCGTGACAGGGCCAGAGAAGACCACATCAAGGCCTGCAGCCCCTGCAATAATCTCATCGCGCCAATCGGTATGAATTTCGCCAGAAAGATAGATCTTCAACGTCATTAGTCCGCCCCTTCGCAATGTTGGATCAAGTATAGACCACCAGAGCCCACTGCCAAGGTCGCCGGTGCATCAGGTAAATCCGCCTTCACTTCGGTAATTGTGACATCAGACGGCACGCGGACGGGTTCAAAGGTGATCAAATCCGGTGTGAAAAACAAGTCACCTGTCCACCTATGAGAAAAGAATGCACTGCCGAAATTCTGGGATGTATAAACCTCGAAGTCATCATCTGTCGGCAAGGCAACCTGTGTCACACTCAGGTCCGCGCCTACGCGAAACAGGGCTTTGCTATTCGTCAGAAAGTTCTGACCGTTAATTTGCACGGGCCAAACGCTCAGAGGAAGGGCATCCAGTTGAGGCGCTGGGATCAGCTTTTCCCCGTCAAAGATCATCCGACCTTGCTGCAATCGCACCATAGCGATCTCTAAGGGTGGCTCTGGATAGGTCAGGAAAGTTGTGATCCCCACGTCCCTATCAATGTCGCCTTCGGACAAACCCAGCACGTCATTTGCGCCCTCTCGCCTCAAAATAAAAAGCTTTGCAAATGGGGCGCGTTTGTTTGTCCGCCCGCCCCACCAAGATTTGTAATACTGCCTCTGCTTAACAAGTATGCTGTCGCCGACCCGTGCCGAACCACTCACGTTATGAGTTAAATAGACAAATTCCGGAGCGTCCTCAGAGACATCAAAGCTGGCAAAATATGTGTAGTTATATGCAATTAGATAAAGATGAGCCATCCCGAGCAAGGGATCAAACGTGACTTCAAAATCGAAAGGGACTGCATTTCTCTCAAAAGCCAGAATGCTAACCCACGCGTCAGCATTCTGCCCCAAAAACAATAACTGTTCGTCGTCAATCGCCAGATAACCATGCATCGCGGCGACGTAACGCGGCAATAAGTCCCGCTGTGGTATAAGATTGTTTTCAACCACCCCGTCACGGGCCTGTGGAAGTGCACTTTGCGTGACGCCATCAGCGGTCAACTCCATCAGCATTCCATTCACCGCAAGATACCTTACGACGCCAGCCTCCTTGTCGAAATGCGCGAGACGGTATTTTTCCGTCCCCGCAATGGGCGTGAACTCGAAAGCGCCCTGTTTTAGTTCAAACAGCTTGTCTTGATGTCCGCCAAAGCCAATTGTCCGCCCATCGGGCAGGACGAAGGTATCAGGCCAAAATCCCCAGCTCCATGATTGAAACTCGGCAACGAGCGGTTCAAAACTGTCGTTTTGAATGGTATAAAGCTCGGGACTACCGGACCGCTTAATCAATACATGCGGGTATCCCGCGATAACCGATGCGTCATTCGCCATCAGATAAGGCTTACTGATTTCAGGCTCTTCCGTCGGTTGCCCATCAATCACGGGCACGAGGCATAAGTCAGCTTTGGCAGAATTGGCAAACAGTAGAAGCGCACTGAAAACCAACCACCGTAGCATCACATAAGGCTCGTTGACATGAACACCTTGTCCGCATCGCGCCCCGTCTCGACCCAGCCTAGCTTTGCGTAAAAGCCAATGGTTGCGGTCATATCGGGGTGCGTGGTTAGCGACATCTCGGTGCAGCCCAAGTCGATCGCCTCGTTCTGAGCCGTGTCGATCAACTCGCGCCCAAGCCCCTTGCCCGCAAAGTCGGGGTGCACGGCGACATTCACCAAATGCGCGTGCCCGTCAGAAACCGCCAAAACGATCCCGCCAAGGATAATGCCACGATCATCGGCAACCCAGACCAGGTGGTCGCGGATATCCGCGTCCAGCCCCTCGGCCACGGGCGGCAGCCCGATTCCCTGCGCGGCAAAAGGTGCGTAGGCCGCAATCACTGCGGCCCGCAAACCGGTCACATCGTCAAGGGTGGCGCGGCGGATCATCCGCGCAGCACGCCGCCAGTTGCCTTGGTCACCTTCGCCACGATATTGGCCGCAACCGCCTCGATGTCCTTGTCTTTCAACGTGGCATCAGTGGGCTGCAAACGCACCGTAATCGCGAGCGATTTCTTACCTTCACCAAGGCTCCCGCCGATGAACTCGTCAAAGACGCGCACCTCAGAGATCAGCACCTTGTCAGCACCTGCAGCGGCATTGACCAAGGTCAGCGCCTCAACGTCAGCATCCACCACAAAGGCGAAGTCACGCTCAACCGCTTGCAGGTCTGTCGCAACCAGCGCGGGGCGAGCTATGATCTTGTTCTTAGGCTCAGGAATTTCCTCAGGGTAAAGAACAAAAGCAACCGCTGGACCCTTGATATCCATGTCGCGCAGGATTTTCGGGTGCAATTCGCCAAAGACGCCCATCACCTTTTTCGGACCAAGGCAAATCTTGCCGTGACGACCCGGATGCCACCAACCCTCTGCGCCGCGCAAAATCTGCACCTTCGCAGGGGCACCGATTGCCGCGAGAACAGCCTCGGCGTCAGCCTTGGCATCAAAGACATCAACGCCGCGCGATGTGCCATGCACGTCCTTCGGGCCAGTCTTGCCAATCAAGATACCCGCAATCTGCACATGCTGCTCGTTCGGCTCGCCGCCTTGGAACGCGTGGCCAACCTCGAACAGCGCCATATCGGCAAAACCGCGTGCTTGGTTACGCGCCGCAGCCCGCAATAGACCTGGCAAAAGACCGGGGCGCATGTGGGACATATCGGCAGAGATCGGGTTTTGCAGCATCGTCGCATCATGACCGCCGCCGAACATCGCCGCCGCCTCGCGATCAATGAAGCTATAGGTCACGCATTCGTTGTAACCCAAGGCCGCAGCCGTCCGCTTCGCCATCTGCTGGCGCGATTGCAGGGTTGTCAGGATCGGCTTTGGCACACCCGCCACACGTGGCAAAGGCTTGCCCACCAGCTTGGTCAGGGACGCAATCCGCGCCACTTCCTCGACCAGATCGGCCTCGCCCAACACATCAGGGCGCCAGCTTGGCACATGGGCCATATCGCCTTCCAGACGAAAACCAAGAGCCGTCAACGTCTGGCGCTGCGTGCTCTCGGGGATGTCCATACCAACAAGCGAAATCACCCGCTTCGCGTCCAGTTTATAGGCCCGCGACACATCAGGTATCTTGCCCGCGACAACAACGCTCGACGCCTCGCCGCCTGCGTTGTCGACGATCATCCGCACAGCATGTTCAAGTCCCTCAGGCGTGAATGCAGGGTCGATTCCGCGCTCAAAACGGTAGCGCGCATCGGAGTTAATCTTAAGCGCGCGGCCCGTGTAAGCGATCTGGATCGGATCCCAATAGGCGCTTTCCACGAACACATTCACCGTGTCCTCGGTGCAGCCAGTCGCCTCGCCGCCCATGATACCAGCAATGCTTTGCACGCCGTTATCGTCGGAAATCACCATCCGCCCCGCTTGCAGGGTGTAGGTTTTATCGTCCAGCGCCAGAATGGTCTCGCCACCCTTGGCACGGTGAACGCGCAGGTTGCCTTTGACTTTATCGGCATCAAAAACATGCAACGGACGATTTAGGTCGTAGCTGAAATAGTTGGTCACATCAACGAGGAAGGAAATCGGGCGCAGGCCAATCGCGCGTAGCAGATCTTGCAGCCACTCTGGGGACGGTCCGTTCGTAACGCCTTTGATCAAACGACCATAAAACACAGGGGCGCCATCAAGCGTATCAGCATCAATGCTCACGCTTAGGTCCGACTTAAACGCCGCCTCGACAGGCACGACCTCACGCGCCTTTAACGTGCCCAAACCACGGGCCGCTAAATCACGCGCAATGCCGCGCACGCCAAGCGCATCAGGGCGGTTCGGCGTGATCGCGATCTCGATTGTGGTGTCAACTTTGGAAGGGTCATTCTTGGCCAGCCAGTCGATGAAGCGCTCACCCACTTCACCACTTGGCAGCTCGATAATACCGTCGTGTTCCTCGGACAACTCCAGCTCGCGCTCGGAGGCCATCATGCCATAACTGTCGATGCCACGGATTTTGCCTACGCCAATCGTCGTATCAATCCCCGGGACGTAAACGCCCGGTTTGGCCACAACAACGGTGATCCCTTCGCGGGCATTCGGCGCGCCGCAAATGATCTGCAACTCGCCCTCGTCAGTATCGACCTTACACACCCGCAGCTTGTCCGCATCGGGGTGCTTCTCCGCGTGCTTAACGTAGCCCAGCGTGAACGCCTTCAGCTTTTCGGCAGGGTTTTCAACGCCTTCGACTTCAAGACCCAGATCAGTCAGAGCCTCGCAGATTTCATCGACAGTCGCTGTGGTATCGAGGTGGGCTTTCAGCCAAGAGAGTGTGAATTTCATTTGGAAAGCCCCCCGTGCAGCGTTGGCACATCGAGTGATCGGAAACCGTAGTGGCGCAGCCAGCGCAGGTCGCTGTCGAAGAACGCGCGCAGGTCTGGGATGCCGTATTTCAGCATGGCGATGCGGTCGATGCCGACGCCGAATGCGAAGCCTTGGTAGACGGATGGATCAACGCCTGCGGCTTGCAGCACTTTTGGGTGGACCATGCCAGATCCCAAGATTTCGAGCCAATCGTCGCCTTCGCCAATTTTCAGCGTGCCGTTGTCCCATGAACAGCGGATATCAACTTCGGCTGAAGGTTCGGTGAACGGGAAGTGCGAGGCGCGGAACCGCAGGTCGACGCTGTCCACTTCAAAGAAGGATTTCACGAACTCCTCAAGGCACCATTTCAAGTTGGCCATTGAGACGTCTTTGTCGATGGCCAAACCTTCGACTTGGTGGAACATCGGGGTGTGGGTTTGGTCGTAGTCAGCACGGTAAACACGGCCCGGGCAGATGATGCGGATCGGCGCTCCGTTTGCTTCTAAGCTCCTGATTTGAACGGGAGAAGTATGCGTGCGCAAGACGTGCGGCGGGCGATCATCACCCTCCGCGCGGTGCGTATAGAAGGTGTCCATCTCGGCGCGGGCGGGGTGGTGGCCGGGGATGTTGAGCGCGTCGAAGTTGTACCAATCAGATTCGATCTGCGGACCCTCGGCAACCGAGAAACCCATGTCGGCGAAGATGGCAGTCACTTCCTCGCTGACTTGCGAAATCGGATGGATCGAGCCCACGCGATGGTCGCGCGCTGGCAGCGTCACATCAAGCCACTCGCCACGCAGACGTTCATCCAATGCAGCGTCACCAAGGGCGGTTTTCTTGGCCATCAGGGCCGAATTAATCTCGTCTTTCAGGGCGTTTAGCGCAGGGCCAGCGGTCTGGCGCTCCTCGGGGCTCATCTTGCCAAGCTCGCGCATTTGCAAGCTGATCTCGCCCTTTTTACCAAGCGCTGCGACGCGCAAATCCTCAAGCCCAGACTCGCTGTCTGCCTTGCCGATTAAGTCGAGATATTTTGCTTTCAGATCGTCCATGGTCCGCCTCTCAAATCCGTTAGTGGGGAGTTAGCGAAATGGCGGCGCGTGCGCAAGGTTTGCGGTGTTTTATACGTGCACCGCGCGTGCACAGGACGTGCACCAGCCCGCACAGAGTGGCGGGCTGGTGATTGGTTTCGGGTTTAGTTCAAAAGCCGTGAGATATTGCGCACGACGGCGCGGCGGTTCTCGCGCTCGTTGGTCAAAACGGGTATCTTCAAATCCGCCTCGCCGTAGCCTTGCGTGATCAGGTTTTGTGGCGGCACGGCAAAATACTCGGTCAGCGCCAGTGCAACTGTTTCAGCCCGACGATCCGAGAGCGCCAAGTTATAGCTGGCAGCGCCCACCGCATCGGTATGCCCCTCAATCAGGAAAACTGCCGTCGGATCGGCCGCGATGATATCGCGCATGGTCAGGCCAAGATCGGCGAGTTCCTCTGCTTGGTTCGGGTCAATCGCGGCAGAGCCAGAGGCGAAGGTCACGGCATCGATCTCGACCTGCGGGGCAAGGGCGCGAACTCTCTTGTAGTCGCGGATTTGTTGTAGCGAGAATTTGCGCCCGACATCCGCCAAAAGCGCCTGCTGAAGGGCCGCCACAAGCGATGTATTCTGCGGGAGCTGCTCTGCCTCTAGGGCCTGCAAGGTAGGTAGCTTTGCGAAATCGACGGGTTCGGCTTTGGTCGTATCATCGAATAGGACCACCTCGGTTCCTTCGCCCGCCTGGATCAAGGTGCGGCGCAAAACGGTGCCATCAGTGGAGCGGATCGTGATGACTTGGCTGCCGTCTTCATAGGTCAAAACACTGCGGGTCGAGCCGTCGTTGAAGGTCTGGGTTTGGACCTGCGCGCCCGGGCGTTGCAGCAATTGGTCGTCGTTTTTCAAGACACGCAATTCGCCGTCGCGCTCAACTACAATGCGGTCGCCTGTGTTCTCAATGACTTGGTCGCCGTTATTCAAGACCGTCCCGACGACAACCGCGCCAAGACCCAAAAGCAGGGCTTTTTCAAAGCTGGAAAGGCCTTTTTCGCTCTCGGTTGTTGCCACCTCGGTTGAGGCCGCGTCGCCGATGGCGGTCGCGAAGTCTTGGTCGCTTGTGCGTACGTCGTCGGCCGTGATTGTCTCGGTGACAACTTCAGCTTCTGTCGCCTCGGCGTCCGCTGTTGCTGCGGCTGAGGGTTCGGCTTGGTCTGCGCCCTTGGCCTCTGCAATCGCTTGACGCTCTTCATCGGTGACGACCTCGCCACCTGCCTCGCCCGCTTCTGGAACGAGAATTTCGGCTGCGACGGGTGCTGCATCAGCTGGTTCGGTGACTGCTGGCTCTGCAGTAGACTCGGTAACAGGTGTCGTCTCTTCTGCAGGTGCCGCTTCTGTTTGTGTTGTTGTTTCAACAGGTTCAGCGGCTGGCTCTGCCGTTGCAGCGGGCTCTTCTGCGACGGGTTCAGCGGCTGGTTCTACTGCAGCAGGTTCGGCCTCTGGTTCTTCGGTGGCAACAGGCTCTGCTGCGACTTCAGCTTCTGGTGCTGCCTCTTGGGCCACGGGCGCCTCTTCGACGGGGACTACTTCTTCGGCGGGAGCGGCCTCTTCTACGATGACTTCCTCAACGGGAGCGGCTTCTTCGACGATAGCTTCGGCTGCCGGTTCTTCAACAGGCGCGGCTTCTTCTTCAGCAGGCGCAGCTGGTTCTTCAGCAGGCGCGGCTGGTTCTTCAGCTGGCGCTTCTGGTGCGACCTCTTCAGCAGGTGCAGCCTCTTCGACTATGGTCTCCTCAACCGCGGGTGCGGCCTCTTCAACCACGGCCTCTGCGGGTGCAAGCGCGGCTGCGAGGGCGTCGCCGCCGATATCTAACGCTTCGGCGAGCGCCTCTTGAGAGCAGGTGCCTGCGGTGAGCTCTGCATTGCCAGTTGCGATGAGGTTTTGAGCGAAGCTTGCGCCATCGGTTACCTCATCGCCGTTGGGCGCGACGCAGGGGAAAGCGGTTTGCGCGAAGGCGGGAAATGGGGTGATGAGAGAAATAGAGACCAGCAGGGCAGTGCCAGATTTCAGGTGCGATTTTAACATGTAAACCTCGATGCTTTTTGGCGCAAAAACGCGCTTCACACCAGTTGAACCACAAGCAAGCAGTAAGGTTGCATAGAAAGTTGCCGGCTTGGCGGAGATGCGCCGAAGGGGCTTAGGCGTGCACACCAAACTTTTAACGCCCCATTAACCCAGTTGGTCAATACTCAGATGTGAGTAGGCCCTACAATCAAAGCAACTTCAGGTTGCATATCAATTCCAATTATGACTAACTCGAAGAAAGCAACGCCGTTCTAAGCAAACGTATCTGGGGGGGTATCACTGATATGATCGCAAGAATTTTTACCGCGCCCGACGCAAAACAAATAAAATCGCCATTCGTCTGGCGGCGCGACTGGGGCTTCTCGGCTGTGGATTGTAGCCCGAAGACATTTTTGCGCTATGGCATTTGTGGTGATTGTGAAGTGGCGTGCCGGGATGGCCTGACGAAGATCAAAAACCTGACCAAATCACACCAAGTTATCAGTCGCAATCATGGGTTCATGCACCCTGTCGCCCTTCTGCACAACCAATTCGATACAAGCAGCACAGAAGACCAGCGCCGCATTGGCATTAGGGCTGGTGCGCTTGGTAACGGCCTTCAGCAGCAGTACATTGTCCTAGGCGCAGAACACAAGGTGACGCGTTATATCAAGGATCCTGAATCCCGACGCCTGAGCGCCGCCGCACTTGATCTTGAATTGAGCGAAGGCAGGAGTGAGGTGAGGAACTGCGCTGCTGGTGAACTTTGCGTTCCCCTTTTTGCCGAACCGCTCGAAATCAGTATCGCGGGCGTTTATGTCAGCTGCCCAAGCATTTCAGACCTTACGAAAAAACCGCGTTTATCGTGAGTTCAAATAAAAAAAGGGCCACCCGCAAAGGTGGCCCCTTAATTCAGACGATTGCTTTGGCTTACGCCATTGCTGCCTTAGCTTTGCCAACGATTGTCGCAAATGCTTCTGGCTCGTTCACGGCCAGATCGGCCAGAACCTTACGGTCAACTTCGATGCCAGCAAGCATCAGACCGTTGATGAACTTGGAATAGTTCAGTGTCTCATCAACAGAGCGCACGCCAGCGTTGATACGCTGGATCCACAACGCGCGGAAGTTCCGCTTGCGGTTGTGACGGTCGCGTGTTGCGTACTGGTTTGCTTTTTCGACGGCCTGCTTGGCGACCTTGAAGGTCTTGGAGCGGCGATCGTAATAACCTTTTGCAGCGTCGAGAACTTTCTTGTGACGACGGTGCGTGACTGTTCCACCTTTAACTCGCATATCAAATTCTCCTTAGCGCGCGTATGGCATCATGCTCTTGATGATTTTCGCATCAGGAGCTGAAAGTAGTGTCGTGCCGCGGGCGTCACGGATGAATTTAGTAGTCCGCTTGATCATGCCGTGGCGCTTGCCTGCTTGACCTGCTTTGACTTTGCCGGAGGCTGTCATTTTGAACCGCTTTTTGCAGCTCGATTTTGTCTTCATCTTAGGCATTTCCGTCTCCTCTATTGAGTATCGGTAAAACGCACGACTCGGCATGCCACTTTGGCCGGTCGCGCGGGTTGAAGCTGCCGTATAGGGGGCAACCTATGTTGGTGCAAGTGGGTTTAGCCTAAATAACGCCCAATAACTTTGACAAAAACATCAGGCACGGTTTCATAGGTAAACGCACCGGGCCGCTCTTTGATCGCATAACTAATCATTACGACCCCGATCAGAATAATCATAGCGGGGTAGCGAGGTGACCGGCTGTCTGAAAAAGCAGAGACGATTGCGGGAATCGAGAATGCCGCAATCACGCAGCCGAGCACAAAAATGAGTTCCAAATCCATCGAGAGAGTTCCTAGAAGATTAATACTAGATTAATCTTACTCTGGATCGGCGGCGTAAATCAAATTTTCTGCACAAGGCGCAACCCTAAGGATATTGGTCGAACCTGGTGTGTTGAATGGCACACCAGCAGTGACGACAATCATGTCCTTTTCAGTCGCAATGCCCTGCTTCAGAGACGCGCGCACAGCCGCGATAACCGCAGTTTTAAAGCGGTCCACGGGGCCAGTCACGGTGCAGTTGGTGCCCCATGTCAGGCAAAGCCTGCGCGCAGTTGATTTGTAGCTGGTCAGCGCGATGATTGGCACGCGTGGACGTTCACGCGCCACGAGAAGTGCTGTTGTGCCAGACTGCGAGAAGCAGCAGATTGCTTTGACGTCAGCGGTTTCTGCGATTTCACGTGCGGCAGCCACGATCCCGTCAGCAACGCTTGTGCGCACAGCCTTGCGTGATGCCTCGATGATCTCGGTATAGGTCGGATCGGATTCGACCTCCATCGCCACGTTGTTCATTGTGGTCACGGCCTCAATCGGGAAGGAACCCGCTGCCGATTCGGCCGACAACATGATGGCGTCTGCGCCTTCGTAGATTGCGGTCGCCACGTCTGAGACCTCGGCGCGTGTCGGCATTGGGCTGTCGATCATTGATTCGAGCATCTGTGTCGCAACGATCACAGGCTTTGCTGCGGCACGGCATTTGCGCACGAGCTGTTTCTGGATTGGCGGCACGTTTTGCACAGGCAGCTCAACGCCAAGGTCGCCACGGGCCACCATGATACCGTCAGACACGGCAAGGATTTCGTCGAACATTTTCACAGCGTTCGGCTTTTCAATCTTGGACAGGATCGCAGCACGGCCTTTGGCCAAGGCGCGGGCCTCTTCGACGTCGGCGGGACGCTGCACAAAGGACAGAGCCAGCCAATCAACGCCCAGATCACAAACGAACTCCAGATCGCGGCGGTCTTTGTCAGACAAGGCTGCGAGCGGCAGTGTCACGTCAGGGACGTTCACGCCTTTACGGTTGGAAATCGTGCCGCCGACGATGACTTCGCAATCCGCAAAGGTCGGGCCGCATTCTTTTACGCGCAGTTTGATTTTGCCGTCGTTGACGAGCAGGTGAGCACCGGGCTCTAGGGCATCGAAAATCTCTTTATGTGGCAGTTGCACGCGGTTCACATCGCCCGGCTCTTTATCAAGATCCAAACGGAAAGATGCGCCAACGATCAGCTCTTCGCCGTCGTCGTTTGCAAAAACACCAACGCGCAGTTTTGGCCCCTGAAGGTCGGCGAGAATGCCGATTGGGCTATCGAGGTCTTCTTCAACCTTGCGGATAATTGCGTGGCGTGCGCGAATCTCTTCGTGGTCGCCGTGACTCATGTTGAGGCGGAAGACGTCAGCGCCTGCTTCGTGCAGCGCACGGATCATCTCGTAATCATTGGACGCAGGTCCAAGTGTGGCTACAATTTTCACATTCCGGTGGCGTCTCATCGCATTTCCCTTCGAGCATCAAAAAACGCGGATGTTAGCGGTAACGCCGCGCGTTGCGCCCTTATTGCGCAATTCCATTTGCCATACAACTAGCCTAAACGTTGTAACATGCGAATTACAGGTGATCATGACACATCCATCTTTTGAAATTCTGGGCGCGGACCGCGAGGGCCGCTGGCTAATCACTTGCGATCACGCGACAAATCGCGTGCCCGAATGGGTCAATGGCGGGTGTTTGGGACTCGATCCCGCCGACATGCAAAGGCACATTGCCTACGATGTTGGCGCTGCGGGTGTGACGCGGTTGCTGGCCGAGGCCTTAAGCAGCCCCGCGATCCTGTCGGATTTCTCGCGGTTGGTGATTGATCCGAACCGTGGCGAGGACGATCCGACGCTTTTGATGAAGCTGTATGACGGCACGATTATTCCAGCTAACCGCCATGCGGATGAGGCCGAGCGGGAGCGCCGATTGAACGCGTTGTACCGCCCCTATCATAAAGCTTACGCTGATTTGGTCAGTCGCCGCGATGATGTGGTGGTGTGCGCCGTGCATTCATTTACCCCGCAACTCAAAGGTCGTGCGCCCCGCCCGTGGGAAGTTGGTGTGCTTTACGCAGGTGATGATCGGCTCGCAAAGCCATTTATAGCGGCGTGTCGTGCGCAGGGATGGTGTGTGGGGGACAACGAACCCTACGCGGGCCATTTGCCCGGCGATGCGGTGGACCGTCACGCGTTGCAAGGCGGCAGGCCCAATGTGCTGATCGAGGTGCGCAATGATTTGGTCGCGGACGGCGCGGGACAGGCCTTGTGGGCGGCCAACCTCGCCCCCATTCTCAAGGATGTCTTGGCCCAATCCGGTTTATAAGGAAGAAACACTCATGGACGCACAAACACAGATCGAAATAGAGGCAGCCGCTTTTCGTCGCTTGCAAAAGCACCTGATGGAAGATCGCACCGATGTTCAGAACATCGACATGATGAACCTAACGGGGTTTTGCCGCAATTGTCTGGCGCGCTGGTATCAAGAGGCCGCAAATGAGCGCGGCATTGAGATGAGCAAAGACGAGGGCCGCGAGGCGTATTACGGGATGCCTTTTGCCGATTGGAAGGCGCAGTTTCAGACCGAGGCGGATGCGCAGGCCAAGGCCGCTTTTGATGCAACTCACCCCAAGGAGTAGGTTAACTCAATATTAACACTCTATGATTGCGCCCATTGCATCAGCACTGGAAACAATAGGCGCAATCTCAATAAATACTGCACCAAAATTGCCTTAACTCCCTCAAAATTTTGACAAAATTATGGTGCACCCTGATAATCACCCAAGAGTTTTGATTCGGTTTTTTAGTCCTTTGGGGGGTGTTATTATGTATGAAGTTTATCTGTTGCCGATCTTGGCATTACTTGGTTTGGCGTACTTTCTTGATTCGAGCGGGGATGACGATGACGGGGATACTGATCCTGTCGATCCACCCGTTGAGCCAGACGTCAATTACATGCAGTTTGGCGCTGAAGACGATATCTCGGGCGGCACCGACGGCGATGACGCCATGTATATGGGCGACGGCGATGACTTTGCCACAGGTGGCGAAGGCGACGACAAAATCTTCTTTGGCGATGGTCAGGATAAGTCTGTTGAGCTGAATGCTGACGGTAGCTTTGACAATGCCGGCATGGAAGGTGACGACTTTATCCGTGGCGGCGATGGCCGCGACATCTTGGTCGATTCCCTCGGGTCGAACATAATTTACGGCGACACTGGCTACGACCGCATGAATTCTGTCGATGACGCGGATGATCTTGGCACGGCTGACACGATGTACGGCGGCTTTGGTGAAGACGTTCTGTTTGGCGATAGCGGCGATACGCTGTTTGGCGGCGGACAAGACGACAAATTCCAGATCGTTGTGACCGATACTGCAAACCCAGCCGTAATCGAAGATTACCAAGCTGGCGAGGAATTTGCCCTGCGAGACCCTGACGGCGGTTTCTATATCACCGAGCGGATCACATCGGCGCTGACCGAGGACGGCGAAGACACCAATGTGATGCTCGACGGCGACGTTGTTCTGGTTCTCAAAGGTGTGACCGAAATCGAAGAGGGTGCGCTGAAGAATCCGACGGCCCCGCCCATGTATGGCGAGCGCGTGATTGATGAAGACGGTGTGGTTGTGGACGACGATTTTGATGATGACATCGTGATCAATGACTATGCCCACGCGGTCTATTCCTTTGGTGGTGACGATACGATCAGCTTTGCCGAGGGTGCGGCGACGGCGGATCGTGACATGCTGATCAATGCAGGCGACGGCGACGATGTGGTGACATCGGGGGATGGCGACGACACGATCATAGGCGGCCTAGGCGCGGATACGATCACTGGTGGCCTTGGTAACGACGAAATCCTTGGCGGCTACGGCAACGACGAGATCAACACGCTTGATCTGGGTGTGCCTGACGGGTCTGACATCGTTGAGGGCGGCGAAGGTAACGATCTGCTTATCGGCGATGATGGCGATGCTTTGAGCGGCGGTGCCGGTGTCGATACGTTTGAGATCGACATGTCCGATCCGATTGGGGAAGCTGTCCGTATCGGCGACTTTGACCCCGGGAACGAAACGCTGTCAGGGACGGTTGCCTTGGCATCTGGCGTGACACCTAATGTGACGTTCGCAGCCGCGGTTGACGGCTCTGGCACCGATCTGGGGGCCTACGTCTTGGTCGAAGGTCGTGTGGTTGCATTGTTGATTGATGTTGATCCTGCGGATCTGGATGCGACCAACGTAAGCTTCACGAATTCCACCCCGTAAGCGTTTGGGGAAGTAACGCGAAAGGGCCGCTCGTTTGAGCGGCCCTTTTTGTTTGTCCCGAGGTCTGGTTTAGACCGCTGCCTTGCGGCTCTCGTCCAGATAGATTTCGCGCAGACGTGTGGCGATGGGGCCAACGGACCCTGTGCCAATGGCCGCACCGTCGATTTCTACGACGGGCATGACGAAGGTGGAGGCGGAGGTGATAAACGCCTCGTCCGCTTCTTGCGCCTCTGCGATGGTGAAGGGACGCTCCTCGACGTTCATCTGTGCCTCGCGGGCAAAGCGCAGAACAGCGGCGCGGGTGATCCCGTGCAGGATTTCATTGCCCAAGTTGCGCGTGATGATTGTGTTGCCCTTGACGATATAGGCGTTGTTAGAGGTGCCTTCGGTCACGACGCCATCTTCGACCATCCATGCATCGTCACAGCCTGCGGCCTTGGCCATCATCTTGCCCAGTGACGGATAGAGCAGCTGCACGGTTTTGATGTCGCGGCGCGCCCAGCGCTGGTCTGCGATCGAGATGACTTTGATGCCTTTTTTGGCAGCAGGGCTTTCGGCCAAGCCGGGCTTGTTTTGGGTAAACAGCACGATCGTTTGCGGTGTGTCCGCAGGTGGAAAAGCAAAGTCGCGGTCGTTTGGCGCGCCGCGAGTGATTTGCAGGTAGATCATGCCTTGGTCGATCTCGTTGACGCGCACGAGCTCGCGGTGAACTTCCAGCAGGTCTTCTTTTGAAATAGGGTTGCCCATTTGCAGTTCTGAGAGCGAGCGTTGAAGGCGGACTGCGTGCCCGTCAAAATCGATCAACTTGCCGTCCAAAACAGTCGTGACCTCATAGACCCCATCGGCCATCAGAAAGCCGCGATCAAAGATCGAGACTTTGGCTTCGTTCTCGGGCAAGTATTCGCCGTTCAAATAGACTGTGCGCATCGGTTTATCCCCATAGTGCTGGGGTCGGTGCATGGACGCCAGCTTCGTCAAATATCAAAGGTGCAATACGGTCTTCGGCCAGAAGAAGCGGGCCGTCAAGGTCTGTAAACGCCACGCCCTGCGCAAGGATGGTCGCGGGGGCCATGGCGAGGGAAGTGCCGACCATGCAACCGACCATGACATCGTAGCCTTCGGCTAAGGCCGCTTGCTTGAGAAGAAGGCCTTCGGTGAGCCCGCCTGTCTTGTCCAGTTTAATGTTCACCATATCATATTTCCCCCTGAGCGCTGGGAGCGAGGCACGGTCATGGCAGGCCTCATCAGCGCAAACAGGCAAAGGGCGTTTGATTTCTGCGAGCATTTCGTCGGCACCAGCAGGCAAGGGTTGCTCGACCATTTGCACACCAAGGCGGATGAGATGCGGAGCAAGCTCGGCGTAGACATCTGCGTTCCAGCCTTCATTCGCGTCCACGATGATGCGGGATTTGGGCGCACCACGGCGCACGGCCTCTAGGCGGGCCATGTCGTCGGGTGTGCCGAGTTTGATCTTCAGGAGTGGGCGGGAGGCGTTCTTGGCGGCTTGCGCCTGCATCGCGTCGGGTGTGTCGAGTGAGAGGGTATAGGCTGTGATTTCAGGGCGTGGGGCTGGTAGGCCGATCAAGTCCCACACACGTTTGCCCGCTTGTTTTGCGGCCAAATCCCACAGCGCGCAATCAACGGCGTTGCGTGCGGCACCTGCGGGGAGAAGAGATTGAAGGCTTTCGCGGGTAATATCGTCGGGCAAGCCGTGGATTTCGGCAGCGACGCGTTCCAGTGTTTCGCCGTAGCGGGCATAGGGGACGCATTCGCCCCAGCCCTCATGAGCGCCGTCAGTCACACGCACGGTAAGCACGTCCGCCTGCGTGCGCGATCCGCGGCTGATGGTAAACACCTGCGCCAGTTTAAAACTTTCCGCTGTCACTGTGATGCGCATGTGTCTGCCTTTTTTATTAAGATAACTGTCCCGAAGGGCAGTCTGCTAGATTTCCGCGAGAGCGTCCACCAAGCGAGCCGCACCCTGACGGAATGGATCGACTGTTGGCAAGCCCATTTCGGCTTCGACCTCAGCCAAGTAAGCTTCGAATTTATCTGCTGCGATGTGCTGCGTGTTCACCGAAATCCCAATGACTTTGCAGGTCGGGTTGGCTATCTTTGCAGCCTGCAACGACAGATCACGCAAATCGGCAAGGCTTGGCTGCTGATACTCTGGCAGGCCGCGCATGTGTGTGCGGGTCGGCTCGTGACACAGGACCATTGCGTCAGGCTGGCCGCCATGGATGAGGGCCATAGTCACGCCAGAATAGGACACGTGATAAAGGCTGCCCTGCCCTTCGATGTGATCCCAGTGGTCGGCGTCGTTGTCAGGGGTCAGATATTCGACCGCACCAGCCATAAAGTCGGCGATGACCGCATCAAGCGGCACGCCGCCGCCTGTGATCAAAATCCCTGTCTGGCCAGTTGGACGGAAGGTCGATTTCATACCGCGCGCTTGCATTTCGGCGTCCATCGCGAGGCCTGTATACATCTTACCGACGGAGCAATCGGTGCCGACGGCAAGGCACCGCTTGCCCGTCCGCTTCTTGCCGTTGGCAATCGGATAGGCGACCGACGGGATCCGCACGTCGAACAGGGAGCGCCCGTTGAGCTGGGCTGCGGCGACAAGGTCGTTCTCGTCGCGCAAAAGGTTGTGCAGGCCAGACGCGATGTCATAGCCCATGCCAAGTGCTTCGATCAGAATGTCTTTCCAAGCGGGGGAAATATACCCGCCGCGATTTGCCACGCCGATCACAAGGGTCTTAGCGCCCGCCTCTTTCGCCTCGGCCAAAGTCATGTCTTGCAGGCCCACTGTTGCACCGCAGTTGTCCATACGGAACTGACCCACGGCATTCTCTGGCCGCCAATCCTTGATGCCTTGGGCGACTTTCGCAGAAAGCTGATCTGGCGCATCGCCGAGAAATAAGAGGTAAGGTGTCTGGATCATGGGGGCAGCTCCGTGAATTTGCGTTATTTTGACGATAATTGCGCGTCAATCGCGAAATGTCGTCGTGAACTGTGCACACTTTCAGCGAAAATATAGGATATTTTCGCGCCAATGACGAAATTCTTCGAATGTTTTTGCGTCAATACTGGTGGATGGGTTTTAATGTGTCGCCCAAACAAAAAACCCGGGCGCGAACGCCCGGGGTAGATCACTTGGCTAAAAGGAAACTGGATTAGCCGCGTGAGAATTCTGGGTAGGCTTCCATGCCCAATTCGGACATATCCAACCCTTTGATTTCGTCTTCTTCTGGAACACGGATGCCGAAGACTGCCTTGAGCACACCGAAGCCGATGAAGCTGACAACAAAGACGAACACGCCGATTGCCGCGAAGCCGATGAACTGTGTCACAAAGCTTGTGCCGCTCGTGTAGAATGGCACCGCCATTGTCCCCCAGAAGCCAGCCATCAGGTGCACAGGGATCGCACCAACGACGTCGTCGATTTTCAGCTTGTCGAGGAAAGGCACCGCGAAGACCACGATCACGCCACCAACAGCACCGATCCAAATCGCGCCAAAGATAGTTGGGTCAAGCGGACCCGCTGTGATGGACACCAGACCAGCAAGTGCACCGTTCAGAACCATTGTCAGGTCGATTTTGCCGTAAAGCAGCTGCGTCAGAATCATCGCCACAACCGCACCAGCGGAGGCCGCCATGTTGGTGTTCACGAAAATCTGCGCCACGGCGTCCGCGTCTTCAATTGTTCCCATCGCCAATTGGGATGCGCCGTTGAAGCCGAACCAACCGAGCCACAAGATGAATGTGCCCAAAGTTGCGAGTGCAAGGTTCGAGCCTGGCATTGGCACAACGCGGCCGTCTTTATACTTGCCGATACGTGGGCCGAGGATCAGGACACCCGCGAGGGCTGCAAAGCCGCCAGCTGCGTGTACAAGTGTGGAACCCGCGAAGTCGGAGAAACCAGCAGCAGACAACCAGCCGCCGCCCCACTGCCAAGATGCTTCAACAGGGTAGATCACGCCTGTGAGCAGCACCACAAATCCAAGGAAAGGCCACAGCTTGATACGCTCTGCCAAGGTGCCAGAAACGATGGAGGCTGTTGCCCCGCAGAACATCAATTGGAAGAAGAAGTCGGAAGCATTCGAATAGCCGCCAGCGTCGATTTCTGTTTTGATGTCTTTTGGCGAGATGGAGCCGAACACCCCGTCGATGATCCAGTTGCCTTCGCCCGGATACATGATGTTGTAGCCCATGAGCCAGAACATCAGTCCTGCGATTGCGAAAAGTGCGATGTTTTTGGTAAGCTGCGTTGTCACGTTTTTGGAGCGCACAAGGCCTGCCTCCAGCATCGCAAAACCCGCGGCCATCCAGAACACCAAGAAGCCCCCGATCAAGAACAGCAGTGTGTTGAAGATAAATTGAGTGTCGGCGAGCGGTGCGTACTCAACGTCTTGCGCCAGTGCCAGCGTCGGAAGAAGCGCCAACCCCAAACCAGCCGTGATTGTCTTAAGTCGTGTCATAGTATCAATCCCCTTTTGCGCTTACAGCGCGTCGTCGTCTGTCTCGCCGGTCCGCACGCGCAGCGCACTTTCCACGTCGAGGACGAAAATTTTGCCGTCACCGATTTTGTCGGTCTTGGCGGTTTTTGCGATGGTGCTGACGATCAGCTCGGCCATGTTGTCGGCCACCACGATCTCAAGCTTGATCTTGGGCACGAAGTTGACCGCGTATTCAGCGCCACGGTAGATTTCGGTATGGCCCGACTGCGTGCCGAACCCTTTGATTTCAGATACCATCATGCCGCGCACGCCAGCGGTGGTCAGCGCTTCACGGACCTCCTCCAGCTTGAACGGTTTGATTGTTGCAATGATAAGTTTCACGGTCTTCCCCTTGTCGTTACACTTCGCAAGTTCGATATGTGTCGAACCGCTTGAAGTGATCCAAACGCCATGCTGCAGGTGCAGCAATGATTCACAGGGCATGAACCGCATGGTAAGCGCGCAAAGTTGCACAATTTTTGCACAAATGCCCAATTGTGACTAAATTTTAATCGGAATCTAAAGGGATGTGGTGAAATTCTAAATCTAAACATTCCCGAACAAAGGCGCTAAGGTGCTGCAAAAGACGCAAAAGTCAGTTGGGCAGAGTATGAGCAATTCCGGTAAAAAGCAGCCGCCTTTGGTGGCCGAAAAACGATACACAAACGCGCCAGAGCCGAAAAAGCCTGCGTCCAAGACACCTGCACCGCGCAAAGCGGCAAAGCCTGCAAAGGCAAAGGTCAAGCGCGGCCCGATTGGCTGGTTGGTGGCGTCGATTGTCGGAATTGTCCGCTTTGCGTTGATGTTTGTCTGGCGCCTGATGTGGCGCGGTGCCCTCGTGATGACATTGATTATCGCCATGGGTGTTTTCTATTTCGCAAGCCAAATGCCCCCGATTGCGGAAGTGATTGATGGCCGTGCGCGCGGCTCCGTCACAATGATGGATAATGACGGCGCGGTGTTTGCGTGGCGCGGTGACCAGTTTGGCGGAATGATCACGACGGATACGGTCTCGGTTCACCTCAAGAACGCTGTGGTTTCATCGGAGGACAAACGTTTCTACGGCCACTTTGGTCTATCGCCGCGCGGTATCGCTTCTGCGATCCGCATCAACCTGAATGCTGGTCGCGGCCCGTTGTCGGGGAACGGTGGCTCTACGATTACACAGCAGGTCGGCAAGCTTTTGTGCCTTGGTGTCCCGTTTGATCCCAATAAATGGGATAGCGAAAAGGACTATGAGGACGATTGCCGCCGCACGACGTTGTGGCGCAAGATCAAAGAAGCCGTTTTCGCGATGGGCATGGAAGTCGCCTATACAAAGGACGAAATTCTGACGATTTATTTGAACCGTGCCTATCTTGGTGCGGGGTCGCGTGGGTTTGAGGCGGCTTCGCAACGCTATTTCGGGAAATCCTCTGCTGAGGTGACGCCTGCCGAGGCCGCGATGCTGTCGTCGCTGTTGCCTGCGCCAACCAGCCGCGCACCGACGCGCGATCTTGGCCGTGCGCAGGAATTTGCGAATATCGTGATTGGATTGATGGAGGTGCAAGGGTATCTCTCCGCCTCTGCCGCAGCCGAAGCCCGCGCAAACCCCGCCACATTGTCCGCCGCAGCGGAGCGCCGTGCAGGTGGGTATTTCGCCGACTGGGTGATGGCCAGCGGGCCTGAGTTTTTCACCCGCAACACGACCGAAGATGTGATTATCCACACGACAATCGACCAACGGATTCAGACTGCTGCCGAGGATGCGCTTGCGTGGGTATTCGAGAACAAGATCAAGGCGGGCTCGGACGCCCAAGCCGCGATTGTGGTGATGTCTGCGGATGGTGCCGTGCGCGCCATGGTCGGCGGGCGCGACAATACGGTGACAGGTGCGTTTAACCGCGCGATTCAAGCGAAGCGTCAAACAGGATCGGCGTTCAAGCCGTTTGTTTACGCGACAGCGCTTGATCTGGGCATGACGCCCAATGACATGGTGAATGATGTGCCGACCTGCTGGTATATCAGCGGCTCTGGCGAATGGTGCCCTGAGAACTATGACCGTAAATTCAAAGGCCCCGTGACCCTGACCCAAGCCCTGCAGGAAAGCCGCAACATTCCTGCCGTCGTCTTGTCAGAGCAAATGGGCCGCGAGATCGTGCGCAATGTCACCACCGGATTTGGGATCGAGAGCGATCTGGCCGCTGGCCCTGCCCTGGCACTTGGCGCGTCTGAAAGCACGCTGATCGAGATGACGGGCGCTTATGCGGGCATCTTGAACGGTGGATCCTCTGTGACGCCTTACGGGCTGATTGACCTGCGGTTCAAAGGCGACACAGAGCCGTTGATGGACAGTATGGGTGCTGGCATCGGTGAGCGCGTGATCCAAGAACACGCCGCCCGCGAACTGACGTGGATGATGAGCCGTGTTGTCGAAGAAGGCACGGGCACACGGGCCAAAATCGACGGATGGGAGATTGCGGGCAAATCAGGCACAACATCTGCGGCCCGTGACGCATGGTTCATCGCATTTACGGGTGAATATGTGACGGGCGTCTGGATGGGCTACGATGACAACCGCCCCTTGTCGGGCGTGACAGGTGGCGGCTTGCCTGCCGATATCTGGCGCGAAACGATGACCCGCGTTTTGGCAGGGCGGCCCGCCGTACCGCTGCCTATGGATGCACCGACAAACGCGGTATCCGCTGCGCCGATCATGGAAGGCGGCACTGGGCCTGTTATCCCGAATGCCGAGATCAACAACGTTTTGGAGAACATCTTGGGCGGCGGAAATTAAGAGGCGTCGTCCGCGCAGCGATCGTAAATAAAGGCGTAGCCGTTCCAGACCATTATCAGGCCGTCGCTTTCTTTGCTGTTCATCAACATGGCGCGTTCAGTCCACGACTGATCGCCGCCAGAACATTGCATGGTGTAAAGCGTGGCATCCATATCAACAACGCTGACAGGCTTGGTCATGCGGCACTCGACCTCGACCCCGTAGAAAATGTCGTTCTCGATCTTAAGCGAGCCGCCATCAACACCGACCAGCGAACATTCGGCGTTGGCGACCTGTTTATAGATGCCGTCATAGGGGCCCGCCAAAACGGCAGCAGGCAGCGCCACTATCATCACTGTTGCACCAATCCTACGGCGTATGAAGGTCATTGCGGGCATACCTGATCTCCGAAAAAATAATCGCTTGCGCATCATGTATGTCAAATGTCACTAGATTACGACTGTTTTACAAGGATACGTGATTAGCCATTAACTATGCAGTCTTCATATGCGACGTAGGTTCCCAGCGAACCCACGTGTTTAAACTGAGGCGAATTATACGCATGTCCGACGAAATATTCTCACGCGGCAGGGCCGAATTGATCAAAGCCCGCAGCGAAAGCCGTGTCCTCTATTGGATGGTGGCTATCTTCAGCTTTGTTGTGAACATGCTGATGCTCACCGGGCCACTTTACATGCTCAACGTCTATGATCGCGTATTGGGGTCCCGTTCGCTTGAAACATTGATCGCGCTGTCTGTTCTGGTAGCGTTTTTGTATAGCTGTATGGGTGTTTTGGACTTTGTCCGAGGCCGTGTAATGGGCCGCGTTGGCGCGCGGTTTCAGGCGCAAATGGACCGCCGCGTGTTTTCTGCCGCATTGAAAGCGACGACATTGGGACGCGCCCCGCGCGAGGCTGCAACAGGCCTGCGCGACCTAGAGGCCGTGCAACGCCTGATCACATCGCCTGCCCTGATGGCCCTGTTCGATTTGCCATGGTCGCCGCTTTTCTTTGCGGGAATTTTCATTTTCCATCCGTTGATGGGGTATTTGGCCTTGGCTGGTGCGGTCGTGCTGATTTTCGTAGCGATTTTGAACCAAGCGATGACACGCGCACCACTTGAGAAGGCCAATGCCACCTCTTTTGCCTCCGAGACTCTAGGCTCACAGATCCGCTCAGAGAGCGAGATGGTGCACTCGTTGGGGATGCGCGGTGCGGCGTTCGACCGTTGGCAGATCGCCCGTGGCGCCTCGCTTGATGCGACGATTGGAGCGGCGGATGCGGCGGGCACGTTTACCTCCCTGACCAAAGCCTTCCGTCTGTTTTTGCAGTCCGCGATGCTGGGCCTAGGGGCGTTTTTGGTGCTACGCGAAGAATTGACACCAGGTGCGATGATTGCGGGTTCGATCCTGCTGGGCCGTGGTCTTGCGCCGATTGAGATGATTGTGGGTCAATGGGCCGTGTTCCAAAAGGGTCGCGAAGGCTGGGCCCGTTTGTCTGTTTTGCTCGGCAGTGTTCCTGTCGAAAAGGCACGCACCGATCTGCCAAAACCTGCCGCGCGTTTGGTTGCCGATCAGGTGACGATGCTGCCGCCAGGTGGGCAGCAAGCCACGTTGCGCATGATTAGTTTTTCGGTCGAACCCGGTCAGGCGATCGGGATTGTTGGCACGTCCGGGGCGGGTAAATCGACGTTGGCGCGGGCGTTGACAGGTGTTTGGAGGCCTGCGGGTGGAAAAATCCGCTTGGATGGGGCTTCGCTTGATCAATATGATCCTGACGTATTGGGCCAGTATATTGGGTATTTGCCCCAACGCGTCCAATTGTTTGACGGCACGGTCAAAGAAAACATCGCGCGTATGTCGCTGACACCTGACGATGCGATGGTAGTGGCCGCCGCAAAGAAGGCGGATGCGCATGAGATGATATTGCGGCTGCCTGACGGCTATGACACCCGTGTGACGGCAACTGGCGGGCAACTTTCTGGCGGGCAAATCCAGCGTGTCGGCCTTGCCCGTGCGATGTATGGCGACCCTGTCGTGCTGGTCCTCGACGAGCCAAACTCGAACCTTGATAACTCGGGCTCGGCGGCGCTGAACAAGGCCGTGCAGCAGCAAAAGGCGGCGGGCGGCATCGTGTTTGTCATGGCCCACCGACCCGATGCAATTTTCCATTGCGACACGCTTTTGGTGCTGGAAAACGGCACAAAGCGGGCTTACGGCCCCAAGGATGACGTGTTGCGCGAAGTGACGAAGAACCGCGACGAAATTGTCAAAGCGGCAGGCAAAGGTGCGGGCGTATCATGATAAACCAACAGCAAAACCCAAAGATACGTTGGTCCACGCGCGGCCCGATGATTGCAGGGCTTTTGGCGCTTGTGGTGCTTGTCGGCGGCTTTGGCACATGGGCGGTGATGGCGCAGATTACAGGCGCGGTTATTGTTTCCGGTCAAATCGAAGTGGACCGCAACAGGCAGGTTATTCAGCACCCTGATGGCGGCGTTGTGGCCGAGATTTTGGTCGATGAAGGCGATACTGTGAAAGAAGGTGACCTGCTCATCAAACTGGATGCCGACGCGTTGTTCTCTGAATTGGCAGTCGTCGAAGGCCAGTTGTTTGAAATCATGGCGCGCCGCGCCCGTATGGAGGCTGAACGTGACGGTGCGGAATCGCTGACATTCGATCCTGTTTTGATGGCAGCACCAACGGGGCCTGATCTGATGGAGGGGCAATCGCGCCTGTTTGAGGCTCGCTTGGAAAGCACAAAGCGCGCGACAGAACAGCTTGACCAGCAACGTGCGCAAATCGCGAGCCAACTGGATGGGATCGCCGCACAGCAAACGGCCATGCAAGCTCAAAGCGACCTGATGGACCAAGAGTTGGCAGATCAGAAAAAGCTTTTGGATCAGCAATTGATACAGGCCAGTCGCGTGCTGGCATTGCAGCGCGAACAGGCGAATATTCTGGGACGCATGGGCGAATTGACGGCGTCTGCCGCACAAGCGGCTGAACGCATGACCGAAATCGAGATTCAGGTTTTGACCCTGACGACGACCCGCCGCGAAGAGGCGATTACGCGCCTGCGCGACTTGCAGTATAACGAGCTTGAACTGTCAGAGCGCCGCCGCACCCTGTTGCAACAGCTTGACCGTCTGGACATCCGCGCACCTGTGTCCGGCGTGGTTTATGGGATGCAAGTTTTTGCCCCCCGCTCTGTTATTCGCGCGGCTGATCCGGTGATGTTTCTTGTCCCGCAAGACCGCCCGCTGGTGATCGCGGCCAAAGTGCGCCCGATCGACATTGACCAAATCCACCTTGGGCAAGATGTTGTGCTACGTTTCTCTGCCTTTGACCAACGACGCACGCCCGAATTGCACGGCACAGTGACGCTTGTTTCTGCGGATATCTTCCAAGACGACACGAGCGGCATGTCGTTTTATCAAGCGGAAATTCAGCTCAACGAGGGCGAGGCAACGCGCCTTCCTGAAGGGATGGTATTGATCCCCGGCATGCCTGTTGAGGCCTTTGTGCGCACGGCAGATCGTAGCCCGATGGACTACTTGCTCAAGCCCGTCGCCGATTATTTTGCGAAGGCATTCCGCGAGTCGTGATTGCGCTCGCCCCTGCGTCTGGATAGCCTCACGGCAAATGCACATGAAAGGCTATCCCATGACCAGCGCGATTGAGACGAAACTTGCCGAACTTGGCGTGACCCTGCCTGACGCGCCCGCGCCTGCAGCGAACTATGTGCCCTATGTCGTGGACGGCAAAACCGTTTATGTGTCCGGCCAGATTTCGGCGGGGCCTGACGGGTTGATCCTTGGCAAGCTCGGCGACGACCTGAGCACAGAGCAAGGTGCAGATGCGGCGAAGGCCTGCGCCATTAGCCTGTTGGCGCAACTCAAAGCGGCGTGCGGTGGCGACCTCGACCGTCTGGACCGCGTAGTGAAATTGGTGGGCTTCGTGAATTCCACACCTGATTTTATCGACCAGCCGAAGGTGATCAACGGTGCGTCTGACTTCATGGTTGCAGCACTTGGCAGTCAAGGTCATCACGCGCGGTCTGCGGTAAGTGCCGCAAGCCTGCCGCTCGGCGTTGCCGTCGAAATTGAAGCGATCTTTGCACTCAAATGAAGCTGCCCGAGATTTTCATAAGCCGCCCATTGGCGCACCGTGGCCTGCATGACAAAATGGCAGGCCGCGCCGAGAATAGTCGCAAGGCGTTTCAGGCCGCGATTGATGCTAATTACGGCATTGAGATGGATTTGCAGATCTCCAGCGATGGGGTGGCAATGGTGTTTCACGACTATGATCTGGGGCGCCTGACAGCTTCAAAGGGGGCCGTCGCACAACAGACCGCGGCGCAACTGAGGGCAATTGCGCTACTGCACGATGGTGACGGGATACCAACCTTCGCAGAAGTTTTGGAACTGGTCGCTGGTCGTGTCCCGCTGCTGATCGAGATCAAGGATCAGGACGGCCAGATGGGGCGGAATGTTGGCCCCTTGGGCGAAGCGGCCGCGCGTTGCTTACGCGGTTACGCGGGCCCGTTTGCCGTGATGTCATTCAACCCTCATGTCATAGCGGAAATGGCGCAGCTGTTGCCCGACGCGCCTCGTGGGCTTGTGACCGATCCCTATACGGCCGAGGATTGGCCGCTCTTGCCGCAATCGATCCGTGAAAACCTACGCGACATTCCAGACTTTGCACGAACCGGGTCCAGTTTCGTCAGCCACAATGTTGACGATCTTGGCGCACCCCGCATTGCGGAATTGAAGGCCGAGGGTGCCACAATCCTGTGCTGGACGGTGAAATCGCCGGCGGTAGAGGCAAAGGGCCGCGAAGTTGCCGATAACATCACGTTTGAGCAGTACTTGGCTTGACGACGGGCACAGCACCCCCAAGTTACCTGTTATGAGCAGCCCGATTGAGATCAGCACACATCCGAGCATAACCGAGATTGGGCAAGCCGATTGGGATGCTTGCGCGTGTCCCGAGGTAGGGCGGCCTGTTGATCCGTTCACCACATATCGGTTTTTGCTGGCGCTAGAGGAGAGCGGATCGGTTGGGGGCCGTTCTGGCTGGCAGCCGCGGTATTTGCGGGCTGTGCAAGACGGGCAAGTTATTGCTGTCGCCCCGCTTTATGCAAAGTCGCATAGCCAAGGCGAATATATGTTCGACCATAACTGGGCACAGGCCTATGAGAACGCGGGCGGGAATTATTACCCGAAACTGCAGATTGCCGTGCCGTTTACGCCTGCGACGGGGCGGCGGTTTTTGACCCGTGAAGGATTTGACGTTGTCGGGATGTCTGCGCTGATCCAAGGCGCAGTTCAGATTGCAGCAGATAATGAGGTGTCGTCGATCCATGCGACGTTCTGCACCGAAGCCGAAGCACTGGCGGGGGCTGAGTTGGGCCTTATGCCACGGATCGGGCAGCAGTTTCATTGGGTCAATGAGGGCTACAAAACCTTTGATGATTTTCTGAACAGCCTGTCGAGCCGTAAGCGTAAAAATATCCGCAAGGAACGTAGCAGCGCCCAAGGTTTCGGCGGCGAGATTGTCATGCTGACGGGCGATCAAATCCAACCCGCGCATTGGGATTATTTCTGGCAATTTTACCAAGATACCGGCGCGCGCAAATGGGGATCCCCCTATCTGACCCGCGCGTTTTTCGATTTGGCGCAGGAGCGGCTGCGTGATGATATCCTGCTGGCGTTTGCTATTCGCGATGGCGTGCCCGTTGCGGGGGCGCTCAATTTCATCGGGCGCGAAACGCTGTTCGGGCGCTATTGGGGATGTGTGGAGCACCACGATTGTTTGCATTTCGAACTTTGCTATTATACCGCGATTGACTATGCGATTGCACATGGTTTGACCCGTGTTGAGGCCGGAGCGCAGGGTGAGCATAAATTGGCGCGGGGATATTTGCCCCATACAACCCACTCGCTGCATTGGTTTGGCGACGCGGGTTTTCGGGACGCAATTGCGCGGTACTTGAAGGCCGAACGCGAGGCCGTTGACCACGAAATTGAGGTGCTCACAAGCTACGGCCCCTTCCGAAGAACAAATGTAGAGGAACAGCCATGAGTGATATTCTAACGGACCCCGCGACGGAACTGGCGCCACTTTTTGCGACGGGTTGGGCGATGGTTGAGGGACGCGATGCGATCCACAAAACGTTCGTTTTTCGGAACTTTATCGAGGCATTCGGGTTTATGACCAAAGCCGCCCTTTGGGCCGAGAAGTGGGATCATCATCCTGAGTGGTCGAACGTTTACAAGACCGTAAACGTGACCCTGACGAGCCATGACGTAGATGGTCTTTCGGCGCGAGACGTGAAATTGGCGGCGAAAATGGATAAGTTGGCAGGAGAATAGTGTGACCGAATTACTCAGCAAAGAAATCTGGAACGGTAAATCACTTGCCGATTTGATCACGCTAGAATTCTTATCCTCCATTGTTGGTAATGTGCTGGCTGCGATTGCCATTCTGGTCGTTGGCATGATCATCGGACGTTGGGCGAGAAGCCGGATTGTGCGGTTAGGGCAGATCAATCGCCACCTTGACGAAACGCTGTTCAACTTTTTGGGCAATATCACCAGCTATGTGATTACTGGTTTTGCCTTCCTTTTCGTTCTCAATACTTTCGGCATTCAAACGACATCTTTTGTGGCGGTGATCGGTGCGGCAGGTCTTGCCATTGGTCTGGCGTTGCAGGGTACTTTGTCGAACGTAGCTGCGGGTGTGATGATAATTTTCTTCCGCCCGATCAAGCTTGGTGATTTTGTAGAGGTCAGCGGGCAGTCCGGGACCGTGAAGGCGATTACGTTGAATTTTATCGAGCTCGCCTCGGTGGATAACGTGCAGATCATCATTCCGAACGCGCAGGTTTGGGGCAATACGATCACCAACTTTTCAGTCTATGACACGCGCCGAGCCGAGTGGGTTTTTGGCGTCGGCTATGGGGCCAATCTGGCCAATGCCGAGCAAATCATTCGCGATGTGATTGCCGCCGATCCACGCAGCCACGCCGAGCCTGAACCCTTTGTGCAAGTCAATGCGTTGAACGATAGTTCCGTCGACTTTCTGGTGCGGGTCTGGTGTGATCGGGCCGAGTATTTCGCCTATCAGGCGGACATCAAACGCAAGATCAAAGAGGCGTTTGACGCAGGCGGAATCGATATTCCGTTCCCGACACGGACATTCGTGCGCGCCCTCGAAGAGTAACCGTTTCCGACATTGCAGCCCGCTGATCTGTCGGATTCACGCAGGATTTTTTGTATAATGTTTGTATACAATCCAAACCAGAAGGGGAGAAATCCATGTCTGGTTCCGCCAAAATCCAATGCCTTGATGATCTGCGCAATCGTATCCTGTCGCTTGAAATCGCACCTGGGTCTGATCTTGATGAACAACGCCTTTGCGAGACCTACGGTATTTCGCGCACCCCGCTGCGTGAAGTTTTGCAGCGGCTTGCGGGCGATGGTTATCTGACCCTTGCTGACAACCGCGGGGCCAAAGTGGCCTCGATGGATTTTGGTGTGATGCGCACGTTTTTCCAAACCGCCCCGCTGATTTATGCCAATATCGGGCGTTTGGCCGCAGAGCATCGCACGACCGAGCAACTCGATAAGCTCCGCACCATTCAACGGGATTTTGACCGCGTCACGGGGATCGGCGATCCTGCTGCTGCGGCACTTTATAATCACGCGTTCCATGCGCAGATTGGGGCAATGGCGCATAATCTTTATCTGGTCGCGAGCCTGAATCGCATGTTGATCGACCACACACGTTTGAGCCAGACGTTCTATCGTCCTGCTTCGGAAGCCGAGAGTGCCCTTGTCACAAAAGCCGTTGACCAGCACGAGGCGATGATTTGCGCGATTGAGGCGCAAGAACCTGCGCTGATGATGGACCTCACTTTGCAGCATTGGGACCTGTCGCGCGACCGCATTGAACGGTTTGTGCGCCCCGACCCTCTCTCCCTTGATGTGATTTCAATGAAAGACCGCCGCCATGCAGTTTGAAGGTATCTACACCCCTGTCGTGACCCCCTATCACGACGATTTTAGCCTTAATGAGGGCGCGCTCAAACAGACGATTGATTTCCTGATCGAGAGCGGTGTGCACGGGTTGATTATCGCGGGCACGACGGGCGAATATTACGCGCAGTCGATGGAAGAACGCCTTGAGATGATGGACCGCGCCGCAGGCCTCATCGCAGGGCGTGTGCCGATGATTATCGGCACAGGCGCCATTCGTACCGAAGATAGTATCGTCTATGCGGAGGCCGCAAAGAAGGCGGGCGCTGACGCCCTGCTGATCGCTACACCGCCCTACGCTTACCCCACCGCGCGCGAGATTGCGCTACATGCCCTTGCGATTGACAAGGCCGCGAACCTGCCCGTGATGTTGTATAACTATCCGGGGCGGATGTCGGTGAATATGGATGAGGAGACGCTTGACCGTTTGGGCCGTTCGCCGAATTTCTGCGCGATCAAGGAAAGCTCGGGTGATCCGAACCGCCTGCATATGCTTGCCCGCGATTACCCGCAAATCCAGCTGTCTTGCGGCATGGACGATCAAGCCTTGGAGTTCTTTGCGTGGGGCGCGCGCTCTTGGGTCTGTGCAGGGTCTAACTTTGCCCCGAAGGCGCATATCGCGCTCTATCAGGCCTGCGCCGTTGAGGGTGATTTTACCAAAGGCCGCGCAATTATGTCGGCGATGCTGCCTCTCATGCGGGTGTTGGAGCAGGGCGGCAAATTCG